>ERZ827108.186-NODE-186-length-103239-cov-4.649258_pt1 | contig 103239 bp, 112 predicted proteins | sample MGYA00519921_ERZ827108 | MGnify/ENA primary metagenome ERZ827108 (study PRJEB31778, sample SAMEA3449258) | human gut metagenome | biome: human gut; feature: human-associated habitat; material: faeces | place: United Kingdom | collected 2010/2012 ... | reverse complement strand
TCGGCATGATTTCCTGCGGTTTTAATCTTCATAAGTTCCATCTGAAAAAAGTGGCTCTCAGGTCTGCTGCCTGATTCAATATTTATTACATTCTGTGCATGGCATTTTCCTGCCGGCTTGTTTGTTATACGCTTTTTTCGGTTCATTCTTCTTTTTTGCAGCATCAGCAAGCCCGAGCTTCCATAGGATGGTTGCTCGGGCTTGGGGGTTGAGTTATTTTACAGCGCCTTCTCTTGCAGTCAATTGTTTTCGCCGAACATCATCTCAACGAATTTCAGCGTGTATTCGTTCCAGAATACCATATCGTGGCTGCCTTTGCTTTCAAGGTAAACATGCGGGACTTCAATGGCCGTGAGATAGCGGTGGAACTCCCGGTTCTGCTCGAGCAGGAAATCCTCCGTGCCGCAGGACATGAATATCTCAGGGATACGCGCCCCGGAGTCCTTCAGGCGTTTTACCAGCACCTCCGGGTTGCTGTCGCTTTCAAGAACTGCGTCGAGGTCGCCGAAGCACTCGCGATAGTAGTCGTAGTTTGCGACGCCGTTGTCCTCGCAGGGCTTCATTCCGGCGATCTGGTGAACGATCAGAGCCGAGGACATCGCCGCGGTCTTTCCGAAGTTCTCCGGGTAAGTCAGCGCGGTGTGGAGCGCTCCGAAGCCTCCCATCGACAGACCAAGCAGGAATGTGTCTTCAGCAGAATGTGCCAGACCGAAAGTCCGCCTGATATAATTCACAAGCTCATCGCCGACGAATGTGCAGTACTTATGCGCGGTGGAAAGCCCGTCAAGCCAGAAGCTGTTCTCGCCGCCAGGTGCGATTACCGCGAAGCCGTACTTCTGCGCGAGCCATTCCGGGACCCAGTTTCCGGCGTCCCCGGTGTAGCCGTGCAGCAGAAATAAAGTCCGCATTTTCTTGGGAGTTTCCTCCGGCTTGTCGTTTGGAATGTACATTTCAAACCGGATATTCCGGTTGAGCGCCTGTGAAAAGTATTTGATAGAAAGCTGAGACATTTTGCACCTCCGAATATTTATTAAAGGGAACCTCTAAAAACCGGTTTGAAAAGGGAAAATGGGTAGAGTGCGCCGAATGCGATGAAAGCCGACGAAGTAAGGCTGTATGCCTTACGAGGAGGTTTTCTAAAGCAGTCGGTATGCTATACACATTTTCACTCAAACAAGGTTTTTAGAGGTGACCTAAATTGATTTTACCCCATTCCGGAGGATTTGTCAATAATCCGCAGAAAAATTTTTTATCTAAAACAGGCAGATTTTCCCGGCCTGGCATGTTATAATTACAGAAGGGAAACGAAAGGGGTGGTAATGTGTTCCAGATAACACACGAAAATGCGTCCGCGCTATTTAGACAGTACGCGAACGCAGTCTACCGCATAGCGCTGGGAATAGTGCGAAGTCCGGAGGAAGCCGAGGACATACTCATGGACTGCTTTTCCGCAGCGATACATCACGCCGGGGGATTCAACGACGAGAATCACCTGAAGAACTGGCTCATGCGAATGGCGGAGCACCGCGCTCTGAACGTGGTAAAATCGGCGAGGGTGAAACGCAATGTTCCGCTTGAAGCCGCCGAGGAGGTCGCGGCTCCGCAGAAAGCGCAGAACGAGCTGCTGGACACGGTTATGAAACTGCCGGATATCGTCAAGGCGGTGATCTACATGTTCTACTATGAGGACATGCCCGCCGCAGATATCGCAAAGACTCTGTGTATCAGTGAAAACACGGTCTACAAACGCCTTGCCAAAGGCAGGAAGCTGCTGAAAATATCTTTGGAGGAGGGACTGTAATGACTAAAAAAGAACTCAGAACTATGTATGATAAAATGTCGCTCTCCGAGGAAAGAATGACGGAGCTTGAAAAGCGGCTCGACGACTGCTTTGAGCACGAGCCGGAGAACATCAGTGATTTCGAAGAAACCGAGCTTATGCAGTTCAGCCAGGAGTACAAGCCTGCACCGCAGCGCAGAAACCCGCTGAAAATCGTGGTAACCAGCGCGGCTGCGGCGGCTGTGGTCGCCGTGGGAGTTACAGCGGCGTTCAAAACCGGGATAATTCCTACCGGGACGCCCGTTTCAGAGTTTACCCCGGACGTGCAGACCGAGGAAACCGCTGAACCCACTCAGGAGGCGGTAAAGCACGGCATAACCTCCGCCGACCTGCCGGAATATCCGAACAAGGGAATTCTGGACGACGGCTTTTATAAGCTGGACAGCGAAACATTTGACGAGACCGTCGTGAACGATATCAAGGGGCTGTGCCTGCAAAAATCCGTTCTTGTTGCCGCCATGACCGTGACCGACTGCGACTACGAGTGGGGAAGCGGCGACACAGTCTACACTGTCACCATTGATACAGCGTACTACAGCCAGATGGGAATAGATCCGGTGGGGCGTTCGATAAAGATTCTCATGCCCGGCAGGATCAGTTACCAGTACGAGGGCTGTCCGCTCTATACAAAAGGAGACAGATTCTTTGCGGCTCTGCGTAACGGCGAGCGATTCTATGAGGTATCAGCCGCGCAGACCATCGCCGATATAATCACCATTGACGGCGTAGATTACGCCGCGGCGCACAGCAAAAACCTTCCGGTGATATATAATCACGCCGGCGAGGAGGTCATCACTTACGACCGCACCGTGACAAAGAATCCCGCAAAATATTACGGTGTCTATGCCATCAGCGAGTACGGACAGTATTACGCCGGGCTTGCCGAGCACGACGACAATCCAGTAGTGACATCTGATGATAAGGTCGACGTTTCCATGCTGTCTTTCTATATGGACGCAGAAGCTCTGACAGAGATATTCGAGCCGAATTTCTTCGGAAGCTGGTCTATCCAGGACTACGACCCCGATTGGGACTTCAGCCATGATATTTCCCTGGCGTACGATGTCAGCTATGCATTTTCCGATATTTTCAGACCGATGAACGGAATCACATGCGGCGGCTTCTCAATGGACAGCAAGGCGTTCTACATGCTGGACTACACCAACGGAGCAAATCTGTGGGTCGTATGGAAGGACGAACCCGAGAGCCTCTACCGCTATGAGGGCGTTGGAATGCGCGACCGTTCCGACTACCTCGTGGCATACAACCGCAGAGACGGCATAGTATCGCCGGAAGTGTCCGTTCCTTCAAGCATAGGTCAGCTCGGTCTGCTGAAAACACTTTCCGAGTATGGCGACAGCATCTGTGTGATACCCTCCAGAGACGGGCTGAGGTATAACGAAAACGCCTTAAAAGGTACGCTCGCCGGGACGGTCATGGACGTCCTGGAGAACGGCTCCACGGAATACGCAGGCGTAACATGGAAACGCGCTCACATCGACCGTTACAGCGTTGCGAACATCGACCTCCCGGAGGAGCAGAACTGGCTGCTTGAAAAGTCAGCGGATAAGCTGTCGATAACGGTGCGCATGTTCAACGCGGACGAAAAGTGGCGCGACGCAGATTATTTGCTGGACTATTCAGGCGAGTTCTACAGGAATTTCCGCGTGGATTTCACCAGAACGGATTCCGGCTGGGGCTGGGAATTTTCCCCGCTCTCCGGCGACCCATCGGACATGGATAACTTCTTCTCCCCGCTGACGGACCTCGATATTTTCCCGCCAGTAATGGACATCGGCGAAACTTCACCCGAGGTCTCCGTCGAGTACTACGCGGTGGAAAACGCCGGACTTACCGACATCTACGCATTGCGCACGATCAGAGGGGCTTCCGGCACAGTTTACGAGTACGATCTCTACTACCGCGACCCGCACACCGACTCCTACACCAAGCTGAATTACAGCGAGACCATGGATTTTTTAGTCGATGACAACGGAAGCGTTTTATCTGCGTCTATAGATGAATCTCAGCCGCGGCTGGCGCGCTACAAGCATGGCGTTGTAACGGCGTCTGGCGTGTGCGGCTCCACTATGGCTGTGCAGGGAGAAATCGAGCTGATACCGCACGGTGATTTCGTTGTCGTCGCATACAACGACTCCGACGGCGGAAGATATACCGTTCTTGAGCGTACGAGCCTGTTTGTTGTAGGCTGCTATCAGCAGCGTTTGCTGAAAATCACCAACGACAGCCTGGAGGTTCTGAACGAATACGACGGAAGCTATACCAAAATAGAGTTTGACGACGAACTGCAGATACGTGCAGTCGAGAAAATAGCCCAGCAGCTATGGTTCAACTATGTGGTAGGCGCTCCTGTGGGTACAGGCGAGTATATGGTCATTACTGATGGATACATGGGCAGGGTCATTGCCGATCCGGAGCTTCGCACCTACCAGGGTATCCTGAATCAGTTCAAGGAAGTGTACACGGAAGAGGCGGCATTAGACGCGATGAGCCAGGTAATAGGTCACTCGGTCTGGGAAGTAGACGGCAGGACCTTCACTAACGATGGCGCGCGCGGTACAGACATTTCCATCTGGAGCGTGGGATTCTCCATTCCGGAGGAGACCAAAACTGACTCCACAGCAGTGCTGGATTTCACCATAACCTACGCGGATTTTGATACAGACGGTCCCAGCGACAAGCAGGATCACTACACGATAAACGCGGTCAAGACGGCGGACGGCTGGCGGCTGGACAGATTCTATTATCCGTATTAACTGGGGTTGGTTCTGAACCGCAAATCCGTATTACAAAAGGAATTGTAGCGCTGTATACTCAGCGCAGACCGTACTCTGATCAACAAAAAGGACGCTTTTTCAGAAGGCGTCCTTTTTCTATATCAAAAGTTCTGCTGCCGGGCACAAAATCCAGGAGTGATTTTGTGTTATAGCCGGAATTGGTTCTCTTCAAATATGCCCTAATAATCTGAAGGCGTTATCTGTAAAGCCGCCGGATCTACTTGTCTGCTGAATTGTTTGCGAGCTTCTTTGCAAGCTGTATCCCGATGAGAAGCAGGACAGGGAAAACGATAGCGGCGAGGATACCGGCGCGAAGCTCTCCGTTAAAGCACCCGGAAATGAACCCTGCAAGCGTAGGTCCGCCGGAGCAGCCTACGTCCCCGGCAAGCGCCAGCATTGCGAACAGAGCCGTACCTCCGCCCTTGACCGCAGCGGAAGCCTTGCTGAACGTACCCGGCCACATTATCCCGACCGAGAAGCCGCAAACCGCACAGCCGACAAGTCCCACAGCCGGAAGCGGAACCAACGAAATGCAGAGATACGCGGCAATGCAAAGCAGACAGCTCATTCTCATGAATTTGTCGAGGTCGAGCTTGTCGCCGAATTTACCGTACAGCAGACGAGAAAGCCCCATCAGCGCGGCAAAAGACATAGGCCCTGCGAGGTCACCGATAGTCTTGCTTACGCCGAGACCCTGCTCCGCAAACGTGGAGGCCCACTGGCTCACCGCCTGTTCGCTTGCTCCTGCGCAGAGCATCATCAGCATCATTACCCAGAAAATTTTCCGGGTAAAAAGCTGTTTCAGAGTAAGTCCGGTCTCGCCCTCCTCGTGAAGGGAATATATCGGAGCCTTCGCGAACAGAATAATGTTAACAGCCGGAACCACAGCCCAGCAGACCGCGAGGATCTTCCAGTTCTCAATGCCGAACAGTGTGAAAAACAGCGTGGAAATAAGAACTACTCCGACATGTCCCCAGCAGTAGAAGGAGTGCAGAAGGCTCATCGCCTTTTCCTTGTTGTCGGTGGGGCAGGCTTCGAGTATCGGACTTATCAGTACCTCTATAAGCCCGCCGCCGATGGCGTAAATGAATACGGCGATCAGAATTCCGGCGAATGGGTCGGGGAACGCTCCCGGCAGGACTGTCAGGAGGACGAGCCCGGCTGCGGAGCATACATGCGCTATTATCGCTGAAGCTCGGTAGCCTATCTTGTCAACGAATCCTGCTGAAAGCATGTCGATAACGAGCTGAATTCCGAAATTCAGCGTAATTAGCAGCGTTATCTGCGTCAGCGGAATGCTGTAGGTTTTCTGGAATGTAACGAACAGCAGCGGCAGGAAATTATTTACTATAGCCTGTACGATGTATCCTATAAAGCAGGCGTACATCGTGAGCTGGTAATTATTTTTTTTCATGGAGTTGCCCTTTCTTTTTGTCGATTTGTCGATTAATTATATCTGAATCCGGTTCAGAATTCAATCGCCAAAATCTACGAAAATTCCGGCGCATTCACAGGGTATTTTTAGTGAAGTTCACACTGCGGCGAATGCTTGACATCGCGGCGCTTTTGGTGTATCATATTTACATGGATAATAAAACCGGATTAAGATTCAGCTAAAGATGATATTTCCGCATGAAAGGGACATATGGATTCAAATTTGCTTAAATATATGGCGTTTATCAGGACGGTGGAATGCGGCAGCTTCACAAAAGCGGCGGAGCAGTTAAATTATTCGCAGTCCGGAATAAGCCGCATGATAAACGACCTCGAAACAGAGTGGCACGTGAAGCTCCTTGAGCGCAGCCGCGCGGGAGTTCGCCTTACCTCCGACGGGCTTACGCTGCTGCCTTATGCAAAAAGCGTCTGCGAGGACTACCGCCGCCTGCAAATGCAGATCGACGACCTGAAAGGGCTTCAGACAGGAATAATTCGCATAGGGACCATAGCAAGCGTTGCGGAGCACTGGCTGCCGCGTATAATCAGCCGTTTCAGGCAGGACTACCCGAATATCGACTACGAGCTGCTTATAGGCGACTACGGCGAGATAGAGCAGTGGATAAGCGACGGAAGGGTCGACTGCGGGTTCATCTGCTCGCCGATACAGCCTGACCTTGATTCCACGGTGCTGGAGCGCGACGAGCTGATGGCAGTGCTCCCGAAGGGACACCCGCTTGCGGAGCGCTCTGCGGTACCTATCGAGGAGCTTTGCAGAGGTCCGTTCATGCTGCTTGAGCGCGGAGCCAGGGGAGAAGTTTCCGAGCTGTTCGAGCGGCGCGGACTTGTTCCGGATATCCAGTTCAAAACGCTGGACGACTACGCGGTTATGTCCATGGTTGAATGCGGCCTGGGTCTTGCGATACTCCCGGCGCTTATACTGAAACGCATTCCCTATAATGTGGAAATACGAAGCCTTGCGGAACCCGCTTTCCGGGATATCTGCTTTGTTATGAGAAACCACGAGACGGCTCCGCTGGCTGTAAAGCGGTTTGTTGATTACCTCGGGTACCGGAATTCACATAACTCTCAGATTAATTAGCAACTCCGGCACTTGACTTATTAAATAAAGTGTGCTAAAATATAAAGTTGGAAGCCTCTGTTCGTCAGAAGGCTGTAATTTACAGAAAGAGGGATTTAAAAATGACAAAGATAGATGTGTTCTCCGGATTCCTCGGAGCAGGTAAGACTACCCTTATCAAGAAGTTATTAAAGGAGGCTTACGCCGGTGAGAAGCTGGTGCTCATCGAGAATGAGTTCGGCGAGATCGGCATTGACGGCGGCTTCATGAAGGACGCCGGCATACAGGTAACAGAGATGAACCAGGGCTGCATTTGCTGCTCTCTGGTAGGTGATTTCGGCAAGGCTCTGGCGCAGGTGCTCGAGCAGTTCCACCCGGATCGTATCCTTATCGAGCCGTCCGGCGTCGGCAAGCTGTCTGACGTGCTCAAGGCTGTCATGAACATTCAGAGCGACGATCTCGTACTCAACACCTACACAACCGTAGTTGACGCGTCCAAGATCAAGATGTATATGAAGAACTTCGGCGAGTTCTACAAGAATCAGGTCGAGACTGCAAAGACCATCATACTCAGCCGTTCCCAGAAGCTCTCCGAGGACAAGCTCGCTGAGGCTCTTGCGATGATCCGCCAGCTCAACGAGCATGCTACCATCGTAACCACTCCGTGGGACGACATCAACGGCAAGCAGATCCTTGAGGCGATGGAGATCAAGAACAGCTTCGCAGAGGAGCTGCTCAAGGACGAGGGAATCTGCCCGGTATGCGGACATCACCACGATGATGACGACGATGAGTGCGACCATGACCACGAGCATCATCACCATCATGACGATGACGATCACGAGTGCTGCCACCATCACGACCATGATGATGACGAGCATGAGCACCATCATGACCACGAATGCTGCCACCACGACCACGACGAGGACGAGCACGAACATCACCACCACGACGACGAGTGCGGCTGCGGACATCACCACCATCACCACGGTCACGACGCCGACGAGGTATTCTCCAACTTCGGCGTTGAGACTGCGAAGAAGTTCACCAGGGAAGAGCTTGAGAACGCCCTGTCCAAGCTGTCCGGCGAGGAATACGGCACAGTACTCCGCGCTAAGGGCATCGTTGCAGGCGCTGACGGCGTTTGGTACCATTTCGACTTTGTTCCCGAGGAGTACGAGGTACGCACCGGATCGGCTGACGTCACCGGCAGAATGTGCGTGATCGGCGCAAAGCTCGCCGAGGACAAGATCAAGGCGCTCTTCGGAGTTTAATTTTCCACAAAAGCGAACACCGCGCCCGGGGCAAAACTCCGGGCACGGTACTATTTTAAGATAATGACAGGAGGAGCAAAATGGAGCTTCCGGTATATATGATAACGGGCTTTCTTGAGAGCGGAAAGACATCGTTTATCCTCGACACGATAAGCGACAAGCAGTTCTCTAAGGGTCAGCGCACCCTTATAATTGCCTGCGAGGAGGGCGAGGTCGAGTACGCGCCCGATATCCTCAAGGCTGCAAAGGCAGAGGTGGAGTTCATCGAGGACGAGGAGGAATTTAATCCCGAGCACCTCAGCGAGTTGGTGAAGAAGCACCGCCCGACCCAGATAATGCTTGAGTACAACGGCATGTGGAGCCTCCGCACGATGGCGCAGAAGGCACCAAAGGACTGGATATTCTACCAGATATTTATGTTCGTTGATCATTCCAAGTACCAGGTTTATATGAACAACATGCGCCAGCTTCTGTCCGATAATTTCTCAATCGCGGACATTGTAGTGTTCAACCGCTGCGAGAAAAACAAGGTCGACAAAAAGACCCTCCGCCGCAGCATAAAGGCTCTTAACCCGAAGATTGACATGATGTTCGAGTACACCGACGGCTCAATTGAACAGGGCTTCCATGGCGATGACGAGATGCCCTACGACCTGAACGCAGACCCAATCGAGATAATCCACGACGACTTTGGTCTGTGGTATATCGACGTTATGAGCAACACCGAGCGCTATCTCAACAGAAACGTACGCGTAAGGGGCATGGTGTTCCGCGCGTCTAACGTCCCGAAGGGGTACTTTGTTATTTCCCGCCGCGCAATGACCTGCTGCGCGAACGATATCCAGGTAGTCGGGATTCTGGTAAAGGCTCCGAACGCCGCAGATTTCAAGGACGGTGCATGGGTGGAAGTAACAGGAAGGATCATCGCTGAGAAGCAGTCGGCTTACAAGGGCGAAGGTCCAGTGCTTAACGCGGCTGAGATAAAGGAAACCGAAGCGGCTCCCAGCGAGCTTGTATACTTTAGCTGATGAACGGAAAAATTTTCACTGTCAGGCTCTCAGCGGACGAAAACGCCGTTGAGATACTTGACCAGACTCTGCTCCCGAACCGGGTCGAGTACCTCCGGCTGGAAACCGCGGAGCAGCTTTACGAAGCCGTCTTTAAGCTCCGGGTGCGCGGCGCTCCGGCGATAGGAGTCTGCGCAGGATTCGGAATGTACGTCCTGGCTCGGAAAATATCGGACGATATTCTGCCGGAGCTCCGCAGGGCGGGGGAGTACCTCGTTTCGTCGCGGCCTACCGCAGTAAATCTGAGCTGGGCTGTAAAACGAATGCTAGCCTGCGCGGAACGCGGCTATAGTTCCCGGGATGAGCTGCTTTCCGCCCTCCGGAGCGAGTGCACGGCTATTTGCGACGAGGACATAGCCACCTGCCGAGCTATCTCTGAAAACGGGCTTTCCCTGGTGAAAAGCGGCGACGGAATACTCACCCACTGCAACGCGGGAGCACTCGCGGCGGTGGAGTACGGCACCGGGCTCGGCACGCTGCTGCTCGGAAGGGAGCGCGGCTATGAGTTCCACGTTTACAGCGACGAAACGCGCCCGCTGCTCCAGGGAGCCAGGCTGACCTCGTTCGAGCTGAACCACGCGGGGATAGACGTGACGCTCATCTGCGACAATGCGGCTTCGCTGCTGATGAAGCAGGGGAAGATACAGGCGTGCTTCGTAGGCTGCGACAGGGTCGCGGCAAACGGGGACGTCGCTAATAAGATAGGAACGCGCTCGGTGGCGATAAACGCGAAGTTCCATGGGATACCGTTCTACGTGTTCTGCCCTGGCTCGACGATAGATTTCGGCTGCGCCACGGGCGACGACATCGTGATCGAGGAGCGCAGCGGCGAGGAAATAAAATCCATGTTCTTTTCCGAGCCTGTCGCTGAGCCGGAGGTCAAATGCTGGAACCCAGCGTTCGACGTGACTGACGCGGAACTCGTGACCGCGATAATCACCGAGCGGGGAATCGCGCGGTATCCATACACAGAATCACTAAAGCGGCTTTACGCTTCGGAGGGAATATGAAAATACGCTTTTACAACGCCAAAATACTTACCATGCAGAGCGAGGATATCATCACCGGCGAGCTTCACACCGACGGCGATAAGATCACGTTCGCAGGCTCTGAGAATATCCCGCAGGGCAGTTTCGACCGCGAGATAGACCTTACCGGCAAGCTGATAATTCCGGGATTCAAGAACGCGCACACTCATACCGCCATGACGTTCCTGCGCAGTTTTGCGGACGATCTCCCACTTAACGACTGGCTCTATGAGCAGGTTTTCCCGCACGAGGCGAAGCTCACCGAGGAGGCGGTGTACGTTTTCACTCAGCTTGGCAACATGGAGTACCTTACGAGCGGAATAACTTCCAGCTTTGACATGTACATGAAGCTGGACAGCTACGCGAAGGCGTGCACCGATATGGGCTACAGAAGTGTTCTGTGTGGCTCCATCAACGATTTTGGCGGAACAGTTGAGGGTATCGAGGATGAGTATAACAAGTTCAACCGCTTCGACCCGCTGATAAGTTACCAGCTCGGATTCCACGCGGAGTATACGACCAAGCGCGTGACCCTGGAGGGACTGGCGAAGCTGTCGCAGAAGTACAAGGCTCCGATGTACACGCACTCAAGTGAAACGAAGTCGGAGACCGACGGCTGCCGCGAGCGCTACGGGCTGTCCCCGACGCAGTTCTTCGAAAAACTCGGAATGCTCGAGTACGGCGGAGGCGGGTTTCACTGCGTGTGGTTCGATGAGGAGGACATGCGCATTGCCAGGGAAAAGGGACTGTGGATAGTTACGAATCCGTCGTCGAATCTCAAGCTGGCGAGCGGGATCGCTCCCCTCTGCGAGATGAAGCGCCGCGGGATAGACCGCATGGCGATAGGCACCGACGGAGCCGCAAGCAACAATTGTCTTGATATGTTCCGCGAAATGTTCCTTGTGACTGCATTGCAGAAGTACCGCGAGAATGACGCGGCGGCGTTCCCGGCGTTTGACGTACTGAAAATGGCATGCACCGGCGGCGCGCTTGCGATGGGACTTACAGACTGCGACGTGCTGGCTCCCGGAAAGCAGGCAGACCTTGCGGTCATCGACCTCATGCAGCCGAACATGCAGCCGATACACAATATTGCGAAGAATCTCGTTTACGCGGGAACAAAGCAGAATGTAGTCATGACTATGGTCGCCGGAAAAATCCTCTACGAAAACGGAAAATTCACGACGGTTGACGCGAACGAGGTCTACGAAAGGGCTGAGAAGCTCACACGCGAGATCTGCGGATAATACAAATAAGGCAATGCGGCAAGCGTTGCCTTTTTGCTATTGACAATCTCCTTATTTTATGGTAAAATAATAATAACAGTTATTGTTTTATATAATGGAGGGGAAAAATGAATTTTTCACGGCAGAGAGAGATAATATATGAACAGGTGAGAAATTTTCCGGTGCACCCGACCGCCGAGGAAGTGTACCGCGCATTAAAAAACGACAATCCGAATCTGAGCTTGGGAACAGTATACCGCAATCTGAATCAGCTCAGCGAAGCGGGAATGCTTCTTAAAATCCCGATAGCGGACGGCTCCGACCGCTTCGACGGAAGAACCGACCGGCACTATCACATGATATGCGAGAAATGCGGCAGAGTCTTTGACGTTGAGCTTGACTGCCTTGACGCGATACCGCAGACGGTGCTTCAGTCAACGGGGCATCACATAACCCGCGTAACGCTGAATCTGAAAGGCGTTTGCGCTGAATGCTCGGCTTCAGAACAAGGCTCCGAGCAATAATTACATCAGATTTGTGAAACAATTTCCTTTAATAAAAAACGCCGCAGTGAAAATAATATAACTGCAAGGGCGAAGTGAAAACGCTTCCGCTCCTGTAAAAGATACGGAGCGGAAGTTCCGTATAATAAAAAAGGTTTTATTAAAGGAGAACAAGATTATGGCTTCTAATAAGCAGACCAAGAGCGCACTCAATTCCATGAAGATGCAGGCAGCCAGCGAGGTAGGCGTTCCGCTGAACTCCAATGGCTATAACGGCGAGCTCACTGCAAAGCAGGCAGGCTCTATCGGCGGCCAGATGGTAAAGAACATGATCGCAAGCTACACTCAGCAGAACTCTGCTCAGTAATTACGCTGAATAACGCATAAACAAATCCCTCCGCAGCAGCGGGGGGATATTGTTGTTTACAGAATGATACATATGAGACCGCCGCAGCCTTCGTTGATGATGCGCTGTATCGTCTCCTGCAGCTTCATTCTTGCGTCGGCGGGCATGCGGTAGAGCTTGTTGTGGAGCCCTTCGTTCACCAGCTCGTGCAGTGACTTTCCGAAGATGTTGCTTTCCCATATCTTTTTCGGGTTTTCCTCGAAATCGGTCAGCAGGTATGCGATGAGCTCCTCTGACTGCTTCTCGCTGCCGACTATCGGGTTTATCTCGGTTGTGATGTTCGCGGACATCATGTGTATTGAAGGCGCGCTCGCCCGCAGCCGGACTCCGTATTTGCCGCCCTGCTTTACTATCTTCGGCTCATCGAGCTTTAGTTCGTCCATCGTTGGCATGACGATCCCGTAGCCGGTCGCCTCGACTTCCTCGAGCGCGCCGCGGACGCGTTCGTATTTGTTCTTTATCTGCGCAAGCTCTATCATGCAGGGCATAAGGTCGCTTTCGTCGTGGAGCACCAGACCGGTAGTCTCGCCGAGTATCTGGTAGAACAGCTCGTTTTTCAGAGTTATGTCGATGACTCCCGAGCCGGTGCCGAGGTCGATATCCTCCGGAATAACCCTTGAGGTGTACTCGCAGGCTGAGATATCGTCGGCGCAGGATTTTATGCTGCTTATGCCGTCTATCTTCGCGGCGGCGGACTTTATCGTGCTGAAAAGCTCCCTGCGCAGCCAGTGGTCGCGGTCGAGCGCTGTGATCCATTTCGGCATTCTGACGCGTATCTCGCTGACTGGGAACTGCAAAAGAACCATTCCGAGAAGCTCCTTTATCTGTTCCTCGGTGAGGTCAAGGCAGTTTACCGCCATCACCGGCGCGGAGTATTTCTCCTGCATGGAGGCGGCAAGCGCGCGGCTTTCCGGGGAATCCGGCTTCTGGCAGTTGAGTATCACAACGAACGGCTTGTTGATCTCCTTCAGTTCGGAGACTATCCGTTCCTCCGCCTGCTGGTACTCCTCGCGGGGGATATCGGTAATGCTTCCGTCGGTGGTGACGACTATACCGATGGTGGAATGCTCCGTGATGACCTTCCGCGTGCCGACCTCAGCCGCCATGTTGAACGGGATCTCTTCCTCGAACCAGGGGGTCATGACCATGCGCGGAGCCTCGTTCTCAATGTAGCCGATGGCGCTCGGAACTATGTACCCAACGCAGTCGATGAGCCGGACGTTCATCTTGACGCCTCCGTCAAGCACGATGGTGACCGCCTTCTCGGGAACGAATTTCGGCTCGGTGGTCATGATGGTCTTGCCGGCGGAGGACTGCGGGAGCTCGTCATTTGCGCGCTCACGCTGGAAATCGTCGGCGATGTTCGGGATAACCAGGGTGTTCATCAGTCGTGTGATGAATGTCGATTTGCCGGAACGCACCGGGCCTACGATACCGAGATAAATGTTGCCGCCAGTCCTGTGTGCGATGTCAGAATAAATTGAGTGATCCATATTTCACGCTCCTTAAACTATCGGGATAACGACCATGCCGGAAAGCTCCGCGCTGCGGTCGGCGATCTCGTTTTCTTCCATGACTGCTTCGACTGTGGTGCCGCAGCGTTTGGCGATGTCCCAGCAGCTTTCGTGCCCGGTGGTGTAGCAGATTCGGAGCGCGAATTCATCGGAGCGCTCCTTCAGCTTATCCTGATGAACCGCCGCGCTGCTGATAACGCTGAACTGCCTTGAGTCTGTAAGCTCTGCGGAGATATCAGCCTGCACCGTGACGTCAACGCTGCCGTCCGAGCGGATAGCGAATCCGGTGTTGCTGACCGAAGCGCGGCAGTTTACAGAGGTGTCCGGGGTGACGTTCGCGGCGGGTATCGTATGCTCGAAGGCTTCCTGCTTCTCAGCGACGAACGGCGTACCGCCCGCGCATTTTCCAATCACCGTCATGCAGACCTGCCCGGTCACGAGCAGTCCATTTTCGCCGTCAGGGCGGCAGGACACGCTGCAAAGTTCGCCGCGGCAGTCCCAGATAGAGTCGACTTCGCCGCCGTCACATGCCACCGTTGATTTCACAGATGTCTGGGAATCTGCGCGGCGCTGGTCAGTGGGTATTTTAAGCGAGGCAGTGGTAAGCTCGGTTTCGTATTCCGTCGAGTAGGCGTCGCAGGGAATCGCCACGGTGGAGGTCTGGACGGCGCTGCACCGGCATTCCATCTTGAGTTCGCAGGAAATTACGCCGCTGTCGGATTTGGGAACAAGCTCGCAGTTCCTGACGATGAATTCCGGCGTGCAGGAGTGCTGGTCGGAAAGCCCCGGCATATCCAGTATCTGGCTGACCGGGATATCCGCAGACATTTTTTCGAGTTCGTCGCAGCCGCTGTGCTCGTCGGTGTGAACTCCATAAAGCGCGCTTATGCTGACCGTCCCCTTGACTACCGCCTTGTTCGCGATAACACGCAGGTCGTCGATGCGCGGAACGGCGTCGCAGCTTATTATGTAGTCGATCCCGGGAGCGCCGGTCTCGATGTCCTCGCGGACGGCGAGCTGTTTGTCGGCGTAGATAGGCTCGGTGCAGCAGCTTACCTCCCGGGTGAGCACCTGCATGCCGTCCGGCAGAGCGGGCAGGGTGAATTTCGCAGGGCAGGTGACGGTAATGCGGCAGCTGATCGCTCCGCGGATATCGAGCCTCCTGCTGCTGACCGCGCGGCAGTTGCAGTAGTCGGTGCGGGGAACCACGGTGATACGGGGTTCGCCGCAGAGGTTCTCGGCTTTTCCGGCGATATCCACCGTTTTCGACCAGGTGTACCTCTGCTCGACGCAGTGCAGCGCGGTGCTGTTCTCAGCGAGGTACAGCACTTTGATGAGCACAACTCCGTCAAGCATTATCTTGTTCCCTGATACCGCAGCGGAGATCACTCTCGGCGACAGACAGCATTTAAGTATCCTGAAGATCTCCGGGTAATAGTCCGGCAGCACATGGTCAAGCTCAACGCCCTGCTCGGTCTGACCGTCGAAAAGGGTCTCGGTCATGAACACCGCGTCAGCTTTTCTGTTCATTTCTTCCATTGTATCCTCCTTCACGGGTGCGTAGGTATTGCTTTCAACAGCAATATATGCTTGTTCGGGGGCTTATATGATGAGTTGTACGGAAAAAATATCCGGGGCGAAAAAATGTGCCAAAAAGTATTTGATTTATAGAGAGATTTGTGCTATAATAAATATGTACGCACTCAATGACTATTATTGATGTGATATATCTGCATAATCTCACGTGTAACTGAAATAATATATACAAAAAATGTTTCAGGAGGAAAATTCAGCATGTGCGATGAAAACAGGAATGAAGCTCCGTTTACTGAGGAGCAGAACCAGCAGATGATCGACAACGGAATGATAGCGACGGTCAACGCTCCGCATAACATACACTGTCTGTCGATAATCGGGCAGATCGAGGGACATTTTCTTCTCCCTCCCCAGACCAAGACCACTAAGTACGAACACCTTATACCGGCGCTCGCAGCAATTGAGCAGGACAGCACGGTGGAAGGGCTGATGGTGGTGCTGAACACGGTCGGCGGCGATGTGGAGGCAGGACTTGCAATCGCGGAGATGATAGCGGGAATGTCGAAGCCGTCGGTTTCGATAGTGCTCGGCGGCGGGCATTCTATAGGAGTACCGCTGGCGGTCAGCACCGACGTGAGCTTTATAGTTCCGTCGGCTACGATGACGATACACCCGGTCCGCACGAATGGCATGGTGCTCGGAGTTCCGCAGACAATGACGTGGTTCCAGAAAATGCAGGACAGGATAACGCGGTTTGTGACCGAAAACAGCCGCATGAAGCCGGAGCGCTTCCGTGAGCTGCTGATGGAAAAGGACGAGCTTGTAATGGACATCGGAACCGTCCTTGAAGGCAGCGAAGCGGTCAGGGAAGGGCTGATAGACCACCTCGGCGGGATATCCGACGCGGTGCAGTGCCTGTACTCCCTCATTGAAAAGCGGAAGCCCGCAGAAACTGAAAAGCCTGCGAAGTCCTCCGCAAAGGGGAAGAAATCGGACAAAGCAGAAAAGTCCGCCAAATCAGAAAAAGCGGAAAAGCCCGGAAAGACCACTGCGCACACAAAGCCGCTGAAGCCCTCTGCGCAGAAAACCGCATTCGTGCAGCTAAGACCCGCCGAGACACAGAGCCGCAGGAGCGCACTGAATTCCGCAGACTGGCACGGCGACAGATAACCCGCCTCCGGGCGGATACATAACGATACATAAGGGGAAAAATATGGACATAATTACGGTAATTATTCAGGCGGTGGTGCAGGGACTGACAGAATTCCTGCCGGTTTCAAGCTCGGGACATCTGTCGGTAGTTCAGCATGTGACCGGAGTCAACGGGGAAGCGGCGCTCGTGCTTTCGCTGGTGCTCCACCTCGGAACGCTTGCAGCGGTTTTCGTAGCCTTCTGGGGCACGATATGGGGCATGATAAAGGAATTTTTCCTTACTATAGGAGACATCTTCACGGGGAAATTCTCATGGAAGAACATGAACGGAAACCGCCGCATGATGTTCATGGTTATTATTGCGACGGTGATTCTGGTTCCGTTTTACCCGTTTGAGGGATTCTTCACCGGAAGGCAGGGCGACGGAGACATAGTGTTCGAGGGAGCTGCATTCCTGTTTACTTCGCTGATTCTGTTCCTTTCGGACAGATTCGGCCACGGCACGCGCACAGCGGAGCAGATGACCGTCAAAGACGCGGTTACGGTCGGGCTTTTCCAGGTCGTCGCGCTGTTCCCTGGTGTTTCCCGGAGCGGCTCCACAACGGCGGGTGGACTGCTCTCCGGTCTTGAAAAGGAGACCGCGGTTACGTTCGCATTTATCCTCGGTATCCCCGCGATACTCGGCGGCAGCGTCCTGGAACTCGGCGACGCGCTGCATTCTGACATGGAGCTCGATTGGGTCGCTCTCGGAATAGGATTCGTCATCGCTGCGGTCGTTGGAATTCTCTCGATAAAGCTTGTCAGCTGGCTCGTCAAGAAGGACAGGTTCAAGATATTCGGAGTTTACACCGCCGTTCTGGGCGCAGTCTGCGTGGCAGCGGGTCTGTGGGAGCACATTTCCGGAAACACGCTCCATTCCCTCCTAATGGGCTGAAATCACGTAAAGGAAGTCGGATAAAATGGCTGAGAATAAGACAACAAGACCGCGCTCCGGTTCCTCGAAGGGCAGCACCGGGCGCTCAAGACCATCAAAGAAGGCTCTCGAGGCTGAGCAGCTCAGGCTCCGCGAGGAGGCTCTGAAAGCCAGCATGCGCCGCCGTCACATCGCAACGGTGATAATGTTCGCAGTCGGGATCGTCCTGACGCTCGCCGCGGTTATTCCCGCCGGGGAAGGCGAGGGCTGGCGCGGATTTTTCGACATAATGCATGGACTGTTCGGTTACTCCGCTTTCCTGGTCGGACCCCTTCTTATTTTTGTTGCGATACGTCTTTCCGCGTTCAAGGAAGGTCACAAGCTCGGCATGGATGTGCTCAAATGCGTTGGAGGCATTCTCCTGCTGTGCGCGGCGGTGCAGATTTTCTCCGTCGGAGCCGTTCCGGGCGAGAATTTCGGCGAAGTGATCGCGAATCTCTACAAGGACGGCAAGGAGTTCCGCGGAGGCGGCGTGTTTGCGCTGTTCATCGGCGGCTTGCTGCTTCTGCTGGGCAGGCTGGGAGCTACGATACTCATTATAATTCTGATCCTGGTATGCATGCTTCTCTGCACCGGGATCACGGTTGCGGACTTCACCGACCGCATGGTGAAGCCAGTCCGCAATGCGAAGGATAAGGCGGTCGAGCACCACAACCGCATACGCGAGGAGAACCGCATAGCCGCGGAGGAGCTCCACATGCAGCAGGACGAAATAGAGAAAATACAGGCGGAGATAGACGCGGAGCAGCAGGAGAAGCGCTCAGTAGCCGAGCTGAGCCGCGCCGTGTTCAGCGTTTCCGACCCGGAGGAGCAAGAGCCGGAGCCGATAGTCGAGGATACGTCGGCGCATACTGAGCCTGAATCCTCTGAAAAGCCGCATATAATCGAGGTCCCGCGACCCGATCCGGTGAAGCCCGCCGAACCCGAGCTTCCCGCCGAGCCTGATCCCGCCGAAACGGAGCAGCTCCTTGAGGAGCAGCACGAGGACAGCGTGGACTACATGGCGGAGATAAAGGACTACATAATGCAGAAGAACCGCGCGGTTCTTGAAGAAGCTGAGCGCTCCGAGAAGGATCCTCTCGAGGACGAGGACGCGGAGCTTGTTCCGATAATAGACGCGCTGCACCGTTTCAAGGAGGAAAACCCGGAGAACGCTCCGGTGAGCAGCATTGAGGATCTCCCGGAGAATTCGATAACAAGCTCCGAGGAAAGCGAGCTTCCGTTCGACCTCGACGATGTTGCCGACGAGCCGGAAACAGAATCGCAGCCGCAGAAGGACGCCGCAGTTCCGGAAACCTCTGCGCCGAAGGCCGCCGAGCCTGAGCGCCCTGAGAATCCGGTAAAGCCTGAGATAGTGGAAGTTCCGCGCCCGGACAGACCCGTAACGCCGACACCCGCGCCAGCGCCGGAACGTCCCGCAATGCCGCTTAAAAAGCCGGCTCCGGAGGAACTGAATTTCAGCGATGTTTACACGCTTCCTCCGGTGAATCTGCTGAATCCGGTTCAGAAGAAACTGACTCAGGCTGACATCGACAATGAGATCGATCGCAACTCCAGAAAGCTGGTGGAAGCGCTCCAGAGCTTCGGAGTTCAGACCAAACTTGTAGGCGTGAGCCGCGGACCTTCCGTTACACGTTACGAGCTTCAGCCTGCGCCTGGAGTAAAGATATCCAAAATCACGGGCCTGCAGGACGATATCGCGCTGAATCTTGCCTCCGCCGGGGTGCGTATTGAAGCGCCTATCCCGAATAAGTCGGCGGTGGGAATAGAGGTTCCGAACAAGGCGCGGGACACCGTATTCTTCCGCGAACTGGTTGATACCACGGAGTTCAAAAAGAGCTTCGACAAGAAGCTCGAAACCGTTCTCGGCAAGGATATCAGCGGCGCAATGGTGACATGCAACATCGCGAAAATGCCGCACCTGCTCATTGCGGGAACCACCGGTTCGGGTAAATCGGTGTGCGTAAATTCTATCATTATGAGTATCCTGATGAAATCCACCCCGCAGGACGTGCGCCTGATAATGGTCGACCCGAAAAAGGTGGAGTTCATGATGTACAACGGAATCCCGCACCTGCTTATCCCGGTAGTCACCGACCCGAAGAAGGCGGCGGGCGCGCTGGCATGGGCGGTAAACGAAATGCTGAACCGCTACAAGCAGTTCTCCGACAACAACGTGCGCGACTTCACCGGCTTTAACGAGCTTGCAAAGGACCCGGACAGCGGGCTCATGAAGATGTCGCACATAGTAATATTCATTGACGAGCTGGCAGACCTGATGATGGCTTCCCCGAAGGACGTCGAGGACAGCATAGTGCGCCTTGCCCAGATGGCAAGAGCCGCCGGAATGCACCTTGTTATCGCGACCCAGCGCCCGACGGTCAACGTCGTGACCGGTCTGATAAAGGCGAATATCCCGAGCCGTATCGCGCTGATGGTGGCTTCCCAGACGGACAGCCGCGTTATACTTGACGTAAGCGGCGCGGAGAAGCTCCTTGGAAACGGCGATATGCTGTACATGCCCGTGGGACTTCCGAAACCGGTCAGAGTGCAGGGCTGCTTCGTTTCCGATAAGGAAGTCGAGCGCGTTGTGGAGTTCATCAAGCAGACCTTCCAGGCTGAATACGACGAGCTTGTCATGGAAGAGGTCGAGCGCCAGACTGAGATGGTGGCTTCCGCGCAGGACAGCAAGTCTTCCGGGAATTCAGACAGCGGCGATATAGACACAAGCGACGAGCGCCTGGAGGAAGCGATAGATTTCGTTGTGGAATCCGGAACTTGCAGCACATCATCGCTGCAAAGACGGCTCAAGCTGGGCTATGGAAGAGCCGCGCGGCTTGTCGATATAATGGAAGAAATGGGAATAGTCGGACCTCTCGAGGGCAGCAAGCCCCGTCAGGTTCTGATGACAAAACAGGAATGGGCTGAGAGGAAACTCCAGCAAAGATAAAGTGAGGGAATTAAAATGCCGTTTTTGCCTGTAAGCAGACAGGATATGGAAGAACGAGGGATAGAGCAGCTTGATTTCATCTGCTTCACCGGTGACGCTTACATCGACCACCCGACCTTCGGAATTGCGATAATCTCGCGAATGATCGAAGCGGCTGGGTTCACGGTCGGAGTTATCGCGCAGCCGCTGTGCGACGCCGATTACATGAAGCTTGGAAAGCCGAAGTACTGCTTCATGGTGAGCGGAGGCAACATCGACAGCATGGTGTCGAACTACACAGTTGCGCTGAAAAAGCGTTTCGACGACGCGTATTCCCCGGGAGGAAAGGGCGGCAGGCGTCCCGACAGGGCGCTCACGGTCTATTGCCAGAATCTGAAGCGGATTTACCCGGACGTTGAAATATCCATAGGCGGCCTGGAGGCTTCGCTTCGCCGTTTCGCGCATTACGATTACTGGAGCGACAGCGTAATGCCGTCGGTTCTGGTGAGCACCGGAGCGGATTACCTGATGTACGGCATGGGTGAGGTCACGCTGACCCAAATGCTGAACAATTTTAAGGCGGGGCTTCACTTGAAGGACATGCACGACCTGCGCGGCATCTGCTACCTCACGGAGCCGGAGAACACTCCGATAGGCGCGGTGCAGTGCGACAGCTTCGAGATAGTCCGCGATAACAAGAAAGCGTACGCAAAATCCTGCCGCAAGCAGTACGACGAGCAGGACGAGGTGTACGGCAGGACGATAGTACAGCGCCACGGAAACATGATGCTGGTGCAGAATCCCCCGCAGCGCAGCGTAACGCAGGCGGAGTTCGACTATACCTACGAGCTGCCGTACATGCGCATGTACCACCCGATGTATGAGAAGGAGGGAGGAGTTCCGGCTATCCAGGAGGTGGAGTTCTCGATAACACACAACCGCGGCTGTTTCGGATTCTGCAACTTCTGTTCCATCGCCCTGCACCAGGGAAGAAAAGTGCAGACCCGCAGTGAGGATTCCGTTTACGAGGAAGCCGTGAAGCTCTCTGAGAATCCGCGTTTCAAGGGATATATCCACGACGTCGGAGGCCCTACCGCGAATTTCCGGCACCCTTCCTGCGAGAAGCAGGAGAAATACGGCATGTGCAAGGGGAAAAAGTGCCTGGCTCCCACGCCGTGCAAGAACCTCATCGCCGACCACAGCGACTATATCAGGCTGCTGCGTCGCCTGCGCTCCATCAAAAAAGTGAAGAAGATATTCATTCGTTCGGGAATCCGCTACGATTACATGCTCCAGGACAAGAACAACGACTTCCTGGACGAGCTGGTGCAGTATCATGTCAGCGGTCAGCTCAAGGTAGCTCCGGAGCATGCCAGCAATAAGGTACTCGACCTGATGGGAAAGCCGCATATCGAGGTTTACGAGGAGTTTGAAAAGCGGTTCTACGCAGCCACGAAAAAGTGCGGCAAGGAGCAGTACCTTGTACCGTATCTGATGTCGAGCCACCCGGGCTGTACGCTTGAAGAAGCGGTGGAACTTGCGGTGTTCCTTAAAAAGCACAATATCCGCCCCGAGCAGGTGCAGGATTTCTACCCCACACCGGGAACTATTTCCACGGCAATGTTCTGGACGGGGCTGAATCCGTACACGATGGAGCCGGTGTTTGTTCCGAGGACTCCGGAGGAGAAACGCATGCAGCGCGCTCTGCTCCAGTATTTCAAGCCGGAAAATCACGACATAGTTGAAAAGGCGCTCATCATGGCGAAGCGCAGGGATCTCATCGGAACCGGCAAGGACTGCCTGATAGCTCCGTCGCCGCAGAGAGCGGCGCAGCGCGGCGGAAGCTCCGAAAGAAGGAAGCCCGGCGCACGCAGCCAGCAGAGCGCCCCGAAGCAGCAGTACCGCAGTTCCGGACACAACGCAACTAACGACCGCGAGAGGGGGAAACCGAATGGCAGGAAAACAGCGCAGACAAAAAAGCATGCGGGAAAACCCCGCGGCTAAGATCATACTGGTAGTTTTCGCGGTTTTCATGCTGTTTTCGCTGGTGATATACGCCAACGATGTAATATTCAAGTTTGATTTTATCCCGTCCGCAGACGATATAATATCCTGGCTGAACGGCAAGTCGAACGCAGTCACTGTCGCAGACGGCGAGATAGCAGTGCATTTTATAGATGTCGAACAGGGCGACTGCGAGCTGATAGTTTCCGGTGATAAAACGGTGCTTATTGACTGCGGCGAAAAGATACATTCCGAACGCGTCAAGAATTATCTGAAAAATCAGGGAATACGAAAGCTTGATTACATCATAGCCACCCACCCGCACGAAGACCACATCGGCGGCATGGCGGAGATCATGAAAGAATTCACGGTCGGAACCGTCATCATGCCGGAGGTTCCATCGTATCTTCTGCCCATGACCCAGAATTTCGAGGACATGCTTGACACGATAGACCGCCGCGGTATTACCGCGGAGTATTCCAGGCTGGGAAGGACGCTCGACCTCGGAAACGGCGCCGTGCTGGAGTTCCTGGCTCCGGTGCATGATGATTATACTAATCTGAACAATTACTCCATAACCTGCCGTCTGGTACACGGAAACAAGTCGTTCCTGTTCACCGGGGACATCGAACGCGCCGCGGAAAGCGACATTCTCAACAGCGGCGAGTACATCAGAAGCGACGTGCTGAAGGTCGGACATCACGGCAGTACGTCGTCGAGCACGCCGGCGTTTATCGAGGCGGTAAGCCCCGAGTATGCCGTAATAGAGGTCGGCGAGGGGAACTCCTACGGACACCCGAAGACGGAGGTAGTCAACCGCCTGCTTTCGCATGGCTGCGCGATCTACACAACGATGGACAATGGAAACATAGTGTTTACCTGCGACGGCGAGAACTTCAGAATTTACACCGACCAGCAAACTGGAGATTTCCGGCAGGATACGGAGGAAGCCGCATGATAGTCGTTGACAGGATAGAGGACGGCTTTGCCGTAGTGTATTCCGGAGACGTCCGGAAGGATATACCGCTGAGCGAGCTTCCGCAGGGAGTTCACGAGGGAAGCATACTGAGGGAAGTACCCGGAGGCTACGAGCTTGACGAGGCGGCGGAGCAGGAAAGGCGCAGGGCGATTTCTGAAAAAATGCGCAGATTGTTTAAGTAGACCCACGGAACAGGGCTTCAGGTAAAATGAAGTCCTGTTTCTTGTGAAATTACACAAAAACCATGCGCTGACATCAGTAATTATAATTAAAACAACGTTTTTTTCTCAAGTCCCTTGTAAGGTGGAAAAAAAAGTAGTATAATAAAAAACGATGTAAAATTTTAATGTGAAGGATCGTGAATTAATTGGTAAGAAATGACTTACGTAACATTGCAATAATCGCCCACGTTGACCACGGCAAGACTACCCTGGTCGACGAAATGCTCAAGCAGGGCGGCGCATTCCGCGAGAATCAGGTAGTAAGCGACCGCGTAATGGATAACAACGCCATTGAGCGCGAGCGCGGAATCACAATTCTTGCGAAGAACACTTCCTGCATGTACAACGGCGTAAAAATCAATATCGTCGACACCCCCGGCCACGCTGATTTCTCCGGCGAGGTAGAGCGTATCCTCAAGATGGTAAACGGCGTTCTTCTGCTGGTAGATTCCTTCGAAGGAACAATGCCGCAGACGAGATTCGTCCTCCAGAAGGCTCTGGAGCTTGGTCACAAGATCATCGTCGTTGTCAACAAGACCGACCGTCCCGACGCCCGCAATAAGGAAGTCGTAGACGAGGTGCTCGAGCTTCTGCTCGATCTTGACGCTTCCGAGGAGCAGATCGACAGCCCTGTAATTTTCTGCTCCGGCAGACTGGGACTTTCCTCCTACGACCCCGACCAGATGGGTACAGACTTTAAGCCGCTTTTCAATAAGATACTCGAGCATATCCCGGCTCCCGAGGGCGACCCCGACGGCGAGCTCCAGGTGCTTGTATCATCCATCGACTATAACGAATACGTCGGCAGAATCGCCATCGGACGCATCGAGCGCGGCAGAATGCGCAAGAATCAGGACGTTATCGTGTGCGACCACCACAACCGCACCGCGCCGTTCAGAAGCAAGATCGTATCCCTCTACCAGTTCGAGGGTCTGAACAAGGTCGAGGTTGACGAGGCAATGGTCGGCGATATCGTGTGCTTCTCCGGTATCGAGGGCGTTACCATCGGTCAGACTATCTGCTCCGTTAACTGCCCCGAGCCGCTTCCTTTCGTGAAGATCTCCGAGCCGACGGTTGAAATGACATTCTCCGTAAATACCAGCCCGTTCGCCGGCAGAGAGGGCAAGTTCGTAACCTCCCGCCAGATCCGCGAGCGCCTGATGAAGGAGACCCTCAAGGACGTATCCCTGCGCGTGACCGACAGCGACAAGCTGGACGCATACAATGTAGCAGGACGCGGTGAAATGCACCTGTCCATACTCATCGAGACCATGCGCCGCGAGGGTTACGAGCTTTCCGTAAGCACGCCGCGCGTACTCACCAAGGAGATCGACGGCGTACTCTGCGAGCCTGTTGAGCGCCTGGTTGCGGACGTTCCCGGCGACGCAGTAGGCGCCGTAATGCAGAGCATGGGTCAGCGCAAGGGCGAGATGATCTCCATGCACCCCATCGGAAACCGCACACGCCTTGAGTTCCTGGTTCCGTCCAGAGGTCTGTTCGGTTACAGAAGTGAGTTCATGACCGACACCAAGGGCGAAGGCATCATGAATTCCACGTTTGATTCCTACAAGCCGTACTTCGGCGATATCCCGAGAAGAACTGTAGGTTCCCTCATTGCCTGGGAGACCGGTCCTTCCATCACCTATGGTCTGTTCAATGCGCAGGAGCGCGGTACGCTGTTCATCGGCGCAGGCGTTCCGGTATACGAGGGCATGATCGTCGGCGTTTCTCCGAAGGCAGGCGATATTGTCATCAACGTGTGCAAGAAGAAGCACCTCACGAATACCCGTGCTTCCGGCTCTGATGACGCTCTGCACCTTATCCCGCCGAAGCAGATGAGCCTTGAGGAGTGCCTTGACTTCATTCAGGACGATGAGCTTGTTGAGGTAACACCGAAGAACATCCGTATGAGAAAGGTTATCCTTGAGCGCGACCTGCGACTCAAGAACGAGGCAAAGACCAAGAAGTAACAGAACAGCAGCCGCACGACTTCACGCGCGGCTGTTTTTATGAGGTGAGTATGTACAAAGCGATATTATGGGACGTCGACGGCACCCTGCTGAACTTTCTCAAATCAGAAAACGCGGCAATAAAGGAGTGCTTCCAGCATTTCGGGCTTCCGGAATGCACCGACGAGATGGTCGGAGTGTACTCCGCGATAAACGAAGGCTACTGGAAGCTCCTCGAACGCGGGGAGATCACAAAGCCGGAGCTTTTCACGCGGCGGTTCCGCGACTTTTTTGGGAAGATCGGAGTGACCTGCGATGAAGCGGAGTTCAACGCGCTGTATCAGCGTACGCTTGGGAGCCACATTTTCCCGAACGACAACGGAATTGAGCTTGTCCGGTCGCTGAAAGGGCGCGTCCATCAGTACGCGGTGACGAACGGCTCCGCGGTCGCGCAGGAGCGGAAGCTGAACGTATCCGGGCTTGATAAGCTGTTCGACGGTATCTTCATCTCGGATAAGGTAGGCGCAGAAAAGCCTGCCACGGAGTTTTTCGACCGCGTATTTGAGCAGATTCCCGAGAACAGGGAAGATGTGATAATCGTCGGGGACTCCCTGACAAGCGACATCAGAGGCGCAAACAATGCCGGAATAGCCTGCTGCTGGTACTCTCCGGAACATTCCGAGCCTCCCGCAGATCTTCGTATAGACTACACGATAACCGACCTCAACCAGATAACCCAGATAATATAAAATTATCCCCGGAAGCGAACTTCCGGGGATTCTTTTACATCATCGGGGCAAACAGCCGAAGTATTGCGCGGCCGATGCGCTTGAAAATATTGATGTGAATGCAGTCCGAGTAGGTTATCTCCTGGCATACCTTGAGCGTTTCGAGGTAGTCGCGCTTTATATCGGGAATGCACTCGCATTTGTACATCCAGGAAGCGCACTCGAAGTGCAGGTAAAGGCTTCGGAAATCAAGGTTGATCGTGCCGACGACCGCCGCCTTGTCGTCCGAAACGAAGTTTTTCGCGTGAATGAATCCGGGGGTATATTCGTAGATTTTCACGCCGTATTTTACGAGCTTCCGGTAGTGTGCGCGGGTCACGGCGAAAACGAACCACTTGTCCGGAATGTGCGGCGTGATGATGCGGACGTCAATTCCGCTTTTTGCGGCGAGAATGAGCGCCGTCTGCATTTCGTTGTCGATTACGAGGTAGGGCGTGGTGATGTACACATAGTCCTCGGCGCTGTTGATTATATTGAGGTAGACGTTTTCGCCGACCGGTTCGTCGTCAAGCGGGGAATCGGTGAACGGCACCACAAGGCCTTCTCCGCGGCAGTCCGCGATTTCCTCCGGTCGGGGCATGTACTGGCTGTATTCGTCGGGCTTGCTGTGGGTAAGGAAGTTCCACATTGCAAGGAACATCATCGTGAAGCTCCAGACGCCCTCGCCCTTGAGCATAACGGCGCTGTCCTTCCAGTGACCGTACTTTTCGTATTCGTTGATATACTCGTCGGCGAGGTTAATGCCGCCGGTGAACGCAGTATGACCGTCGATGACAAGAATTTTACGGTGATCGCGGTTGTTCATTTTCGCCGACCATATCGGCCGGAACTGATTGAACACCCTGCACTTTATGCCCTTTTCCTCAAGAATTTCGTTATACTTGTAGGGGAGGGTAAACAGGCAGCCGATATCGTCGTATATCATGCGGACGTCAACGCCCTCTTTCACCTTCCGTTCGAGGATATCGAGGATAGTTCCCCACATTTTGCCCTCGGCGACGATAAAATATTCGAGGAATATAAAGCGCTGCGCCTTTTCCAGCTCCTCTATCATTGCGGCGAATTTCGCCTCGCCGATAGGAAAGTAGGTAGTTTTGGTGTTTGCGTAGACCGGATAGCCTCCGTAGTTGTAGAGGTACTTCGCCTGCTTTTCAGCGGCGGTGTTGTCCCGGTGGAGAGCGCTCATAAGCTCGTTGTTCTGCGGGAGCAGCAGCCGGGCTTCATCGTTGTACTGCGTCATTCGTTTTCGCAGACGGTCGCCGGAGTGGCTGTTGCCAAAGAAAACGTAGAACATCACACCGAAAATCGGGAATGACAGTATAGCGAACATCCACGCCATTTTGTAGCTCGGGTTAATGTCCATATTATAAATGTACAGTGAGAGTATCACACCCAGAAGCACGAACGCGAAGTAGGAGTAAGTATACTGCGTGCCGAACGACAGGAATATTACCACCAGGTAGGTGAGCTGTAAGAGTATGCCGATAACGCATACCGTCGTTCGGTTGAATATCTTTTTAAGTAATTTTGTTAAAAAATGCATTTATTGTCTCCTTGCTATGGATAAAACCACCTCTTATATTGTATGCAAAAATTACGGATTTGTCAAGGTCACAAATCCACAAAGTGTGAAAAAAGCGGCAGCTTTTAAGCCGCCGCTTGAATATTTAGTTGTTTTCCGCCTCGGAGGTCTTTTGGGATCTGCCAGAATCCGGCACAACGTAGTAAACACGTTCGTCCGGCATAGCGAAATCCAGCTTGCTGCGCGCCATATCTTCGATGTACTCGTCCATATCGGCGTCCTCGTCGAGATATCTGCGGATCTCATCGTTGGAGTCCTCCACAGCGGAGGTCTGTGCTACAAGATCTTCATATTGCTGCTCGTAGTTGCTGATGGAAATATTGGTTGACACGATGGAAACAACAACGAACACCGCAACCATGATACCTGCGGTAAATGCGAGCATTTTAAGTATGCTGTGCTTTCTTCTGGGCGTTGTTGCTTCGTATGACCTGAGCCTTAATGACATGACCTGTTTCACTTCCCCTAGTATGAACTTTACGGCTTTCTTTATTATACACTATTTTAACCTTATTTTGCAAGGGTTTGCGGAGCTTTTTTTCAGCGCTCAGGCAAATTTTGTTGATTTCCCCAAATACGCCAGCCCACACATGTGCAATAGCGCCAAATAGTCTGCCGAAAATTCTGCCGAAAAAGTGGAAAACTGCCGACAGAGCCGACCGAACCGCCCCCGCGACCGCATTTTCAACGATGTTTAGGAGCCTTCCGAGCGTTGTAATGTAGGTGAAAATCCCCGCGCCGAACCCGAGCACGGTGTATATCCTGATGTAGTTCCCGAGGGAAAGCGACAGCTTGGTAACAGCGCCGGCGGCGATGACGAAAAATACGATGTCGCAGACGAACGTCACCACCTGGAAGGGAAACATAACGCGAATTATTCGCAGAATTTCATATACGACTGCAAAAATCAGCCCGGCGGCGAACGCGATCATGAAGCAGTCCGGAATCGAATATGCCATAGCGCTCACCTGAAAAGCTTTCCGAACATGTTTTCGGAGCTGCTGAAGCTGTTGTAGCAAAGGCTCTTTATATCTCCGAACATCGACAGATCGCCGGTTTCTGCCTCCAGCGCCCTGACATGGAGATCCCTTCCGCGGACTACCAACTCGCCCATTATCGTGTTGAGAACTATTTTTGTCTCAGAAAAGCTGTCGATGTCCTTTACACCGGAAATGCGGAGCTCCCGGCGGTTTTCCATAATAACGTTATGCGGCTGCGACGAATTCTGCATAAAGCACCTCCTGCCTGATTTGTACAAGTATATTCAGGCAGGAGGCGTAATATTACAGGTTCAGACGACCTCGTAGAGAGCGGCTGCGTCCTCTTTTTTTGTGAATTCTTTGACATCAAGCACGCGCACCTTGAGCGGCTGTGCGCCGATGTTGATCTCGATGATGTCGCCTTCCTTGACATCGTAGGAAGCGCGGGCGGGATTTCCGTTGACGGAGACCTTCTCCGCGTCGCAAGCTTCGTTTGCAACTGTTCTGCGCTTTATAAGTCTTGAAACCTTGAGGTATTTGTCTAATCTCATTTCTAACCTGCTTTCTGTAAAACAATAGCGGCAGGCAAGCAGCCCGCCGCGTTTTGTCAGTCAAATCGGTTCAGATCAATTACTCGCTTACAGCGTCCTTGAGAGCTCTGCCTGCCTTGAATGCAGGAACCTTTGTAGCAGCGATCTCGATCTTCTCCTTGGTGCGGGGGTTGATACCCTCTCTAGCTGCACGCTCGCGTACCTCAAAAGTACCGAAGCCTACGAGCTGAATGGAGTCGCCCTTTGCGAGGGTCTCTGTTACGGTGTCTACGAAAGCTGCGAGAGCCTTCTCGGAATCCTTCTTGGTAAGACCAGTCTTCTCAGCAATAGATGTAACTAATTCTGCCTTTGTCATGTTGTTTGAACCTCCAAATTAATTATATAATCCAACGGTTACTGACCGTCAAATATCACTTTCATAAGCTCCGCGAGTTCATCCTCTGACATCTCGTCGAGCTTTTTGCCCTTTTCTGCCGCCATTTTTTCGGCGCGGCTGAAGTTTATTATAAACGCATTTGAAGCGTATGTCAAGGCTTTTTCGCCGTCGATTTTCAAAATTCTGTCCAAATTACAAAAATCGAGCAGCATCTTTCCGCATATCTGTTGATTTTGCGAATTGACCTCAAAGCCGTTTGCCTCCAGCATATCAAGCTCCGCGCGTATCCTGTCTGCAAATTCCTTTGCTGAGTTCATCGGATATCCGGCTCTTGAAGCGCGCTTGCAGAGCTTTTCTCCGCGAAGCAGGGCAGGGAATGTGTTAGGTACGCTCTCCAGCGTCTCAGTAAAGGTATCCTGGTGCTTGGATTCACGTTTCAGCGCGTCCCAGTTCTTGAGGACTTCCTCGCTGCCGTCCACCTTGACCTCGCCGAAAACATGAGGGTGACGATAAACCAGCTTCTGGCAGATATCATTGCACACATCGTCGAAATCGAACGTTCCGTTTTCACGTTCGATCTGCGCATGGAATACTATCTGGAGCAGCAGGTCGCCAAGCTCTTCGCGAAGCATTTCGGGGCTGTTCTTGTCGATGCCCTCACATACCTCGTAGGTTTCCTCGATAAGATCGGTACGAATACTCTCGTGAGTCTGAACCTTGTCCCAGGGGCAGCCGTTTTCGGATCTCAGAATTGCGATGATTTGCCTGAGGTCGTTGATATCGTATTTGTCCTTGAAGTCAAAGTTTGCCATAATATACACCAGCCTTTTATTTAAGCCCTTTTGAGGCGATACCTTCTATATATTACCCTATTTTCGCGCTTTTTTCAAGGGGTTTTATAAATTTTTTCCGGCAGATTTTATTAATCGGCGCTTTTTACGAAAATCCAATGTTGAAATTAGTGATATTCCATAAACAATAGCGCCTGCAAACACGGCTGTTATGACGTTCAGAGGCGATGGCAGCGCGTTTTTCACCACCTGGAACACAAGCGCGGCGGAAACTCCGCAGAGCAGCGAGCAGAACAGCGGTCGCCTCACGCAGGCGAAAACACTGATCTTCCCGCCGAGTTTTCTTCGTAGAATCAGCGATCCGGCGGCAGCCATCACGATGTAACCCGCGGCGGTGGAAACAGCGGCGCCGGAGATATTCAGCGCGGGAATTGATATCAGCAGCGGATTCAGCAAAGCCTTGAGAGCAACAGCGCAGCACATGAGAATAAGCGGGATATGTGCCTTTCCGATAGCCTGGAACACTCCGAACATAGCCGAAGCGATTATCATGAAAAGACCTCCGGCGCACAGAACCGCGAAGGCTCCGGCACAGGCGCTGACCTCGGCTGTGCGGCTGCGGTACAGCATGGAGAGCAACGGTTCCGCGAGGACGGCGGCTCCGACGCATGCCGGGAATCCGATAGCAGCCGCGGCGCGGAACAGCGTACAGCAGCCCTGCGCCGCGGCGTTTTCATCTTTGCGTTCCCATGCGGCGGCGATTTCCGGCACGGAGGTCTTTTCGGTCATGCCAGCAAACGAGGGGATCAGCATGAACATTGTCATTGCGATCCCGGTGTAGCTTCCGTACATGAAGTTTGCAAGTCCGGGAAGTCCTCCGGCGGCGGGTAGTATATCAGAGAATTGGCGCTGGAAGTATACAGCGTTCATTTCAGCGGAGGCTTTCAGGGTGCGGGTGACGGTCAGCAGGTCGATGAAGGATACGCAGTTCATTACCAGGGCAGAAGCCGCGACCGGTATTATCTCGCGTATCAGCCGGAATCCGATGACGCGTTTCCTGTCTGCCGGAGTGCTGTCTGGCGCGGGGTATGTGCGGCGCTTTCGGTCGGATATCAGCAGGGAGATAAGACCGCACAGTTCGCTCAGGGAGACCGCCGCGATTGCTCCGGCAGCGGCGTAGGGAAGCGCGGCGGCGTAGGCGGAGGAGTAGTCCGCATATTGCATGCCGAAAACGTCCAGCCCGTTATCAAACCGGTATTTTGCATAGAACACCACCCCGTAGCTGAGGGCAAGTCCGGCGGCGGCTCTGGAAACAGCCTCGGCGACTGCGGCTGCTGCGGAAGGAACTACGTCTGAAAGCCCCTCGTGATAGCCGCGCAGCACGGAAGCTATGCAGCATATCATGACTGCGGGGGAAATGGCGATTACCGCCGGAGTGCTTTCCGGAGAGCATGCGATGTGCTCGGCAAAGAATGCGGAAAACAGCGCGACCACAAGCGTACCTGCAAGTCCCAGTACGGAGAACAGCGCGAGAGCCGTCCGGCGGGTGCGGAGCGCGTTTTCCGGGCGCCCTGCGGCGATGTTCTGGGCTGTGAGCCTCATCATTATAGCGGGGATACCCGCGGCGGTCAGGGCGAATACCGGGGAGTACAGTCCGTACGCGGTGGAGAAGTAGCCCATGCCGGTTCCGCCGAGAATGTTCGCGAGTGGTATTTTGAATACTGCGCCGACTATCTTTGTGATAGTCATTGAAGCGAACAGTATCGCGGTGTTTTTCATATATTTCTTGTTCATCGGAGGTCCTTTCGTTGTATATGGCGTGTCCTGGTAAATTGTATTTGCGATACTGCGTAAATATTACATCGATCCGGTGTGACCAAAAAGGCGGCGGATTCATACAATAAAGCAGCGATAGCATCGCAATTCTAACGAAAGGAGTTTATCCGAATGAACAAGATAAACGAGTGCGAAGCGGCACGGAACGTAGGTTACGCATACGTTCCATGGCAGCGCATGGAAAAGGTGTACCCGCCGAACAAGGCGCTGTGTGTGGGCACGATATTTCCGGAGCTGAATATAACGATCGACGAGTACGAAAGGGGGCTTTGGAATGGGAAATAACATGTATCGCCGTCCGGGACCGCCTCCGCGTCCGCCGCGCCCGGAGTCTCAGCGCACAAACAGCGCAAGCTGCGAGGAGCTCCTTCGTGCGATAGCCGAGGCAGATTTCTTCGCGCAGGATCTGAAACTCTACCTGGATACCCACCCTGACGACAAGCGCGCGGTAGAGATGTATGCGGAAGCGTGCCGTCAGTACATGGCGTGCAAAGCTGCATTCGAGGACAGCTTCTACCCGCTGACTGCAAGCAGTGCGGGCAGGGACGGATGCTGGGACTGGCCCGAAGGCGTCTGGGCACCGTTCAAGTAAGGAGGCGGAGCGATGTTTGTTTTTGAGAAGAGAACGCAGATCCCGGTCTGCATAAAGAACCGCAATCCCCGGCTTGCGGGTATAATACTGGAACAGTACGGCGGAGCCGATGGCGAATTAAGCGCGTCGCTGAGGTACCTTTCCCAGCGGTTCACAATGCCGGATAACATGGGCAAGGGGCTTCTTACGGACATAGGCACCGAGGAGCTGGGGCATCTTGAGATAATCGGCAGCATAGTAGGACAGCTGACCGACGGAGAAGGGGCAAAGAGCTTCGATAAGTATGGGAACGGCGATTACTACGCAGGGCATGCAAACGGAGTTTACCCGGTCAATGCGGCGGGAGTACCATTCAGCGCGGCTTATTTCGCGGTGAAGGCCGATCCGATCGCCGATATCGTCGAGGACATGGCGGCGGAGCAGAAGGCTCGCGCGACTTATGACAATATACTTCGCCTTTCGGACGACCCGGACGTCAACGAGGTGATCAAATTCCTGCGGGCGCGTGAAGTTGTACATTTCCAGCGTTTCGGCGAACTCCTGAACCACTATCAGAGCAGCATTAAGTAAAAAACAAAACATCGGCGGTTCGGAGTCCGCCGATGTTTTTCTTGACGAGATTATTGAGTTGCACTGCTAATGGAGCAGCTCCTGGAGGAAAGCGGGAAATCCCGCAGGAAAGCCCAGGAAACCGCAGTGTTCTGCCAGGTCGATTATATGATGTACAGCGCGCTTTCCCGGGCGGAGTTTCTCTATACCCAGCAGATAGGCAGGGGAAGGACTATGTGCGACTACTCTTTCAGGAAAAGATAACCGCTTTCTATTGACATACCTGCTCGGAGATACTATAGTTATAGTATAAAAAAGAGAGGTAGATAGGAATGATTCACGTTAAATTACAGCTTGGCTGCCTGCTGGTAATTCTGTATATTGTGATAAGTTACATCAAGGAAACTACAAAGACCAAAATGAAATGCGATCACTTCTTTGACGCGCTTATGATAGTCACTCCCTGGGCGGTTTTTTTCGATGGATTTACAGCATGGACGGTCAACCATATGGATATAGTCCCCGACATGGTGAACAGGATTGCGCACCTGCTGTTCTTCCTTCTAATGGATCTGACGATCATCATTACGACCGCGTATACTTTTGACGAGCTTCTCGGATTCCGTAAAAAGCGGCACATACTGTACCTCGGGATTCCTGGAATGATCTCGCTTTTGCTGGTCTGCCTTGGAATAGGCGACCTCCGCTTCATCGAGGGCGCAGCAACGTGGTACTCCATGGGCTTTTCCGTGTACGTCTGCTATGCAACGATAATCCTGTATTATGGCGCGGTGCTGTATTTTGTGATTTCAAGACGGCGCTTCCTGCCGAAGGATAAGGTGCTCGGAACACTGTCGTTCATTGTGATAGCAGGCGTGATACTGGTAATTCAGACCATCTTCCCGGAGGTCCTGCTGACCGCTATATTCCCGACTATACTCCTGCTGGGAATTTACATTGACTTTGAGAACCCCGCGATCCGCAAGCTGACAATGTACACGGACGAAATGGCGGACGGGTTTGCAACGATGGTCGAGAGCCGCGACAACAACACCGGCGGACATATCAAGCGCACAAAGGCGTACGTTACGCTGATGCTGAATAAAATGCGCGGCGACAGATACTACCGCAGAGTGCTCAGCCGGGATTACATAACGCATGTTATAAACGCCGCTCCGCTCCATGACGTAGGAAAGATAGCGACCCCGGACAGCATTCTCCAGAAGCCCGGGAAGCTCACTGATGAGGAATACGCCATCATGAAGCAGCACGCCGCAGATGGCGGAAAGATAATCCAGCAGACCTTCCGCGACCTTGACGACGCGGACTTCCGGCAGATAGCCTACGAAGTTGCGAGGTTTCACCACGAAAAGTATAGCGGAAAGGGCTACCCGGACGGCCTGAAAGCCGAAGAGATACCGCTCCATGCAAGGATAATGGCAGTCGCGGACGTATTCGACGCCGTATCCCAGAAGCGCTGCTACCGCGACGCAATGCCACTGGAGCAGTGCTTCGACATAATCAGAAGGGGGAGGGGAACGGACTTCGACCCCGACCTTGTTGACATCTTTCTGGATTCAAAGGAAGAGATAATTCAGCTTATGAACGCAAACGACGCCCAGGAAGAAGAACAGCCGTGACGCTTCGCAGTACAAAAAAGCTGCCCATATCCGGGCAGCTTTTTTCAGTTATCATTCTGCGAATTCTGTTCTTCCTGCTGGAGTTCAGCGCGGTATTTTGCTTCTGCGGCTTCGCGCTCGGCAATCCGCTCCTGAAGCTTCTTTGCGCGGTGCTTCTTTCTGAGGAAAAATGCGAGGCTCATTGCGCCCCATATTACAAGAAGCGCTCCTATCGCGATTCCCATTATAATAAGCGATAATGCTAAGTAATCGTCCATGTCAGCCCTCCGTGCCGCTTTCAAAGTAGCTTTCCAGGTACTGCCTGAAATTTTCAGGGCTGCGCTGGATACGTTTCTTTATTGAATCCGCCTCGGTCTTGTCCGCCGCGGATATCGTAAGGTAGTACTTCTGCCTGCCTGTTTTTTCAGACTTGATGGTGACGCCTATCGTGCAGGTACCGTTTTCGTGTTCGGCGTAGCGCACTGAAACGAGCGAATCCTTCTTAATTTCATCGCGGGTGTAGACCTTCACGGCCTCCTCGAACATCTTTTCGCGGATCGACTGCGGAAGTTCGCTGCCGAATTCCCTTGCAGCGGCGTCGCCGAGCCTAGTGTTTGAGTATACCGGAATACCGTTGACCTCCTGGCAGGTGCAGAGCCTTCCGGTAATGCCGTCCAGCGCCTCCATAAGGTCGAAATAATTCACCGCCTGTTCGAGCGAGGTTATCTCGATAAGCTGATCGCGGTTGAGCGGGCAGCCGATACTGTATAAAAGATGGCATACCAGTATCCGTATTTTATTCACATCGTCTATTCGTATTCTCGGTTGTTCTTTCATCGTATCACCACTTTGAATAATTGAGCAGGGAAAGTAACATGGGATTTACAGCTTTCCTTCGGAGGAAAGCGCGGAAACCAGCGCGATATTCAGCGCAGCCTCAACGCACGGAACCGCGCGCGGAACTACGCAGGGGTCGTGCCTTCCCTTGATGACGAGCTCCTGCTCGGTCATCTCCTTGAAGTCAACGCTGTTCTGCGGGCGCGAAATTGAGGGCGTAGGCTTGAACGCGGCGCGGAATATAACGGGCATTCCGGAGGAGATCCCGCCAAGTATGCCGCCGTGGTTGTTGGTGAGCGTTACGACCTTTCCGTCCCTCAGCGCGAATTCGTCGTTGTTTTCGCTGCCGAACATGTCCGCACAGCCGAATCCGTTGCCGAACTCGATTCCCTTTACCGCCGGAATAGCGAACACCAGCCGGGATATTACGTTTTCCAGACCGTCCATCATCGGGGAGCCGACGCCCGCTGGCATTCCAACGGCCGCGCATTCAATAACGCCGCCAACGCTGTTGAGCTGCTCCCTCGCTGAAAGTATCTCGGCGCGCATTTTTTCCTCGGCTTCGTCTGATAACACCGGGAAGCTCCTCGACTTCACAGCTTCAAGCTGCTCTGCGGTCACGTTCATCGGGTCGAATGCTTCGTCGGAAATGCCGTGCAGCGAACGTATATGCGCTCCGGTCGTAATGCCGCGGCGTTTAAGTATCTGTGCGCATACAGCTCCCGCGAACACCAGCGGAGCGGTTATTCTTCCCGAGAAGTGACCGCCGCCGCGCGGGTCGTTTGCGCCGTTGTAGCGGAGGAATCCCGTGTAATCCGCGTGCGCCGGGCGCGCGATGTGCGAAATGTTGTTATAGTCCGCGGAGTGCTGCTCGGCATTAAATATGACGGCGGCAAGCGGAGTTCCGGTCGTCCTGCCCTCGTAGAATCCCGAAAGTACCTCCGGGAGATCCTTTTCAAGCCGGAGCGTGGACGTGCCGTCTTTCTTTGCAGCCCTGCGCGCCATGAATTTCCCGATCTCCTCAAAGTCGAGCGGCTCGCCTGCGGGGAGGTTGTCAAGCACGACGCCTATGCCTCTGCCGTGGCTCTCGCCGAAAATGGAAACGGAGATACCGCCGTTAAACAATGACGACATCGTATTCACCTCCAAGCGCTCTGAAATCCTCGAAGAAAGTGGGGTAGCTCTTTGCAACGCACTCGGCGTTGGTAATGGTCAGCGTGGAGGTGCAGCGCTGTGAAGCAATGGCGAGGGACATTGCGATACGGTGGTCGTTGAAGCTGGAGCATACGCCGCCGGAAAGCTCCCTGACGCCTGTTATCTCAAGCTCGTCGTTGACTATGCGGACGTTCGCGCCCAGCGAATTCAGCACGGTGGAGATAGAGACCAGACGGTCGCTTTCCTTTATGCGAAGGCGCTTGCAGCCGCGTATGTGGGAATCTCCCTCGGCAAATGACGCGAGCACGGTAAGGATAGGAACCAGGTCGGGAATATCCGAAGCGTCCACGTCGAAGCCGGAGTAGCTTCCGTTAATTGTGATCATGTTGTCGATGATGCTGAATACTTCGCGGTCGCCCTGTACGCTTGCGGGGTTTATCCCTGCGATGTCGATACTGCTTCCGAGGGCGTTTGCAACTGCGAAGAACGCCGCCTGCGAGCAGTCGCCCTCCACGGAGTACTTCGCGGGTTTGAACTGCTGAACTCCCTTAATGCTGTAGTTTCCGTTGAATTCAAGCGTTTCAATGCCGAAATCGCGCATGCAGTGAACCGTGATATCAGCGTAGGGCTTTGATTGCAGCGGGGAAGTCAGCTGAATAGTGCTGCTTCCCTCAAGGAGCGGCATAGCGAACATAAGTCCGGTGATGAACTGCGAGGAGATGTCGCCGGTCACGGGGTAAACGCCGGAATCGAGCTTTCCCTTAATATGGTATGGGAGCGTATCGGAAACGAACTTCACGCCGTGCTTCGGGAACTGCTCCAGATAGGGAGTTATCGGCCGTGTAGGGAGCTTTCCGCAGCCGGTGAACACTGCTTCCACGCCAAGCGCGGCGGCAACCGGAATGATGAACCTCAGCGTTGAGCCTGACTCACGGCAGTTTATCTCGGCGTATTCGGGAGCCTTCTCGATACCCTTGACATAGGTGACGCCGTTTTCGGTGCGTATTTCTGCTCCGAGGGCGGTCAGCGCCTCGGTGGTCGCGTCGATGTCCTCGCACTGGAGCACGCCGGTTATCTCGCTCTCGCCCTTTGCCAGAGCGGCGCAGATGAGGGCGCGGTGTGAAATGCTCTTTGACGGAGGAATAACAACTCTGCCGGACAGAGTGCGCGGTTGTATAACAATATTCATATGGCCTCCTCAGCTTTTCAGGAACTTCTCGTAATCTTCGGTGGACATGCTGACGACCTTGCTGTCGCCTATTCCGGAGCAGATTATGATGTTCATTCCGGAGGAAAGGCGCTTTTTGTCGCCGAGGGAGTATTTATACAGTGTGTCTATGGGCGCATTGTCCGTGAGCGGCAGATGACACTTCGCGAGCAGTGCGTCGAGCTTTTCTGCTGTGCCTGCGGAGCACATTCCGAGGCGCTCTGCAATGTGAGTGAACGTGCTCATTCCGATGGCTACGGCATACCCGTGGGTAATGCCGGTGTAGTTGTAGTACTTTTCGATAGCGTGACCGAGCGTATGACCGAAGTTAAGAAGCATTCTCTCGCCCTTTTCGCGCTCGTCGTTTTCGACCACCTGAGCCTTGATGGAAACGCAGCGGGTGATGATATCCTCAAGATTATCGCGGACGTCCTTTTCGACGAGAATATCGAAAAGCTCCCTGGATTTTATCATGCCATACTTCACGACCTCCGCCATACCATCGGCGAAAAATTCCGGCGTCAGGCTGTCGAGCGCGTCAATGTCGCACAGGACGAGCTGCGGCTGATAGAAAGCGCCGACAAGATTCTTGCCGCCTGCAATGTCAACGGCGGTCTTGCCTCCGACTGAGCTGTCAGTCTGGGCGAGAACAGTGGTGGGGATCTGTACGAAGCCTATACCGCGCATGTATGTAGCCGCGGCGAATCCGGTGAGGTCGCCGACTACTCCGCCGCCGAGCGCTATGAGAGCGTCCGAGCGGGTGAATCCCTTTTCAGCGAGGAAATCGTACAGCCCGAGGAGCGTAGCGTGGCATTTTGAAGCCTCCCCGTGCGGGAAAACATACTTTTCGGCGCTGAATCCGCTTTCAACAAGGGATTTCATCAGCCTTTCGGAGTAGAGCGGGTCAACGTTGTCGTCGGTTACTACGCACACGTGCCGCGCCTTTATTGCCGCGGAAATATATTCGCCTGATTTATCCAGCAGGCCGCCGCCTATGAAAATATCGTAGCTGCGGCTTGCGTTTACGTGAACTTTTTGCATTCGGATTATCCTTTCAAATATTATAATCTACATCATTATAACTCATTTGCGCGAAAAAGTCAACCATTTAGACCTGAAACCGCTTTCCTTCCCGCAGATTACTATTTTACCGAGCCATAGGAACACATGAATGTTTTTTGTGAAAAGGACTTTACATAAAGCGCAAAACGTGATATAATAAGATGTAAAGCCTAAAATTAGACACAGGCAAATCCAAATCTCAGGAGGAATACATAATTATGGGTATGACGATGACACAGAAGATCCTCGCAAAGCATGCAGGGCTTGACAGTGTTGTTGAAGGGCAGCTCATAAGGGCTAAGCTGGACATGGTGCTCGGCAACGATATCACCAGCCCGGTCGCTATCAACGAATTTCAGAAGAACGGCTTCGACAGCGTTTTTGACCGCACGAAGATCTCCCTTGTAATGGATCACTTCACCCCTAACAAAGACATCAAGGCGGCAAAGCAGTGCCAGCAGTGCCGCAGCTTTGCAGATAAATACGACATCGTGAACTACTACGACGTAGGAAACGTGGGGATCGAGCATGCGCTCCTCCCTGAAAAAGGACTTGTAGTACCCTCCGACTGCGTGATCGGCGCGGACAGCCACACATGTACATACGGCGCTCTCGGCGCGTTTTCCACCGGTGTAGGCTCCACTGATATGGCTGCCGGAATGGCTACCGGCGAGGCGTGGTTCAAGGTTCCCTCCGCTATCAAGTTCAACCTGACCGGCAAGCTTGGCAAGTGGGTTTCCGGCAAGGACGTTATACTGCACATCATCGGAATGATCGGCGTTGACGGCGCTCTGTACCAGTCCATGGAGTTCACCGGCGACGGTCTGAAGAACCTTTCGATGGACGACCGCCTCTGCATGGCAAACATGGCTATCGAAGCAGGCGCAAAGAACGGCATTTTCGAGGTCGACGACGTTACGCTCGAGTACGTAAAGGGCAGGACAGACCGCAAATTCGAGGTGTTCAAGGCTGACCCCGACGCGCACTACAACCGCGTTATCGACATCGACCTCTCCACGATCCGCCCGACAGTGGCATTCCCGCATCTTCCTGAGAACACAAAGACCATCGACGAAATAGGCAAGATGGATAAGATAAAGATAGATCAGGTAGTTATCGGCTCATGTACCAACGGCAGGTACTCCGACCTGGAGGCTGCCGCAAAGGTAGTAAAGGGCAAGCATGTTGCAAAGGGCGTACGCGCTATCGTTATCCCCGCAACACAGCAGATCTATCTCGACGCTCTGCGCAGCGGTCTGCTCGAGACCTTCGTTGAAGCCGGAATGGTAGTTTCTGCACCGACCTGCGGTCCCTGCCTCGGCGGACATATGGGTATCCTTGCTCCTGGCGAGAGAGCAGTCTCCACCACCAACAGAAACTTCGTCGGCAGAATGGGCGACGTTACCTCCGAGGTATACCTTGCAAGCCCGGCGATAGCTGCGGCAAGCGCCCTGACAGGCTATATCTCTGACGTACAGGAATAAGGAGGTCTCATAATGAAAGCACACGGAATCGTACATAAGTACGGCGATAATGTAGATACAGACGTAATAATCCCGGCTCGCTACCTCAATACCGCAGACCACAAGGAACTCGCTTCACACTGCATGGAGGATATCGACAAGGATTTCGTGAACAAGGTAAAGCCCGGCGATATCATGGTTGCTAACCTCAACTTCGGCTGCGGAAGCTCCCGCGAGCACGCACCGATCGCCATCAAGGAAAGCGGCATTGCATGCGTTATCGCTTCCACATTTGCAAGAATTTTCTACCGCAACGCGATCAACATCGGTCTGCCGATACTCGAGTGCGACGAAGCCGCAAAGGACATCGACGCAGGCAACGAGGTCGATATAGACTTTGACACAGGCGTTATCACCAACTTGACTAAGGGACATAAATATCAGGCTCAGCCGTTCCCTGAGTTTATCAAGGAAATAATCAACAAGGGCGGGCTTCTCAACTCTCTCAAGGGCTGAATGTAACTGGGGGCGTTTCTGTGATAATCAATATTCAGAACGTTCTGCGAACTTCGCAGCTTTCAACCGAGATTCTCGCCGGTATTGCCCGCACGGGGGATTATACCGCGCAGCTAGACTCAAATTACTACCGCGAACGCCTGAGCGATTCACTCCTGACCGCGGTAGTTTACTGCGACAAGACCGTCAGGGGTGTCTGCGTTTGCAAACTCTCGATGATACCCGACAGCTGCGAGATAGATTCCATCTGCATTGAGGAAGGATTCCGGCGCAAAGGACTTGGTAAAAAGCTCCTGGCGCATTCGCTGAGGAATATGCGTTCGCAGCATATCAAGACCGCCTACGTGTGGGTCAACGACGGGGACGCGGAGGCTGTGGAGTTCTTTACGGCTTTTGGGTTCAAGCCTGACGGAAAGCGGCACAGCGGAGGTTCGCGCTTTAAAATCGACATATATTAGAAAGGTGTATTCTATGGAAAAGAATATCGCAGTTATCAAGGGCGACGGTATCGGTCCCGAGATAGTGACTGAAGCTATGAAGGTGTTGGACAAGGTCGCAGCAAAATTCGGACATAAGTTCAACTACGAGCAGCTTCTGATGGGCGGCTGCTCCATCGACGCAAACGGAGTTCCGCTCACAGACGAAACCATTGAGCGCTGCAAAGCGTCCGACGCGGTTCTGATGGGAAGCATCGGCGGCGACACCACAAAGTCTCCGTGGTACAAGCTTCCTGCTAACCTCCGTCCGGAGGCTGGACTGCTGAAGATTCGCAAGTCCCTGGGTCTTTTCGCGAACCTGCGCCCCTGCCTTCTGTTCAGCGAGCTTGCTTCTGCGTGCCCGCTCAAGACCGAGATAAGCGAGAAGGGCTTTGACATGCTCATAATGCGCGAGCTTACCGGCGGTCTGTACTTTGGCGAGCGCCGCACCAGCGAGGTCGACGGCGTTATGACCGCAGTCGACACCCTCAGCTACAACGAAAAGGAGATCCGCCGCATAGCAATCAAGGCTTTCGACGTAGCAATGAAGCGCCGCAAGAAGGTAACGAGCGTTGACAAGGCGAACGTCCTCGACAGCTCCAGACTGTGGAGAAAGGTCGTTGAGGAAGTAGCAAAGGACTACCCCGAGGTAAAGCTGGAGCATATGCTGGTCGACAACTCTGCAATGCAGCTCGTAAAGGATCCCGCGCAGTTCGACGTCATGGTGACGGAGAACATGTTCGGTGATATCCTTTCCGACGAGGCTTCGATGATCACCGGCTCCATCGGAATGCTTCCTTCCGCCAGCATGAACGAGACCAAGTTCGGGCTTTACGAGCCGTCCGGCGGCTCTGCGCCTGACATTGCGGGTCAGAACAAGGCTAATCCGATAGCTACTATCCTCTCCGCTGCGATGATGCTGCGCTACTCCTTCGACATGAACGACGAGGCGGACGCAGTAGAGAACGCAGTACGCCAGACCATCAGGGACGGCTACCGTACAGGCGACATTATGTCCGACGGCATGAAACTCCTGTCCTGCACAGAGATGGGCAGCAAGATTGCCGAGTACATCTGATGAATGACTCAAGCCGTGTTTTTACACGGCTTTTGGGCTTTTCGCCGAAAATTTCTCCACAAGTAGGGATTTTCATGGTGATTACATTGAAATAACGCAAAACGGTTGCATTTGTATTAAATTTAGGTTATAATTAAGATAACGGTTTTTGAAAGGAGCATTTTTCGAAATGTACAGTGACATTGTAGATACCATCGGCTTCCTCGGACAGTACGACAGCGAAGTTGCCGACGCGATGAACCTGGAGCTGAAGCGCCAGAAGAGAAATCTTGAGCTTATCGCCAGCGAGAACATAGTTTCTCCGGCAGTAATGGCTGCCATGGGCAGCGTGCTTACCAACAAGTACGCTGAGGGCTATCCCGGAAAGCGCTACTACGGCGGCTGCGAGGACGTTGATATCGTAGAGAACATCGCCATCGAGCGTGCGAAGAAGCTGTTCGGCGCACAGTTCGCAAACGTTCAGGCGCACTCCGGCGCACAGGCTAACACTGCGGTTTACGTCGCTCTGCTCCAGCCCGGCGACACCGTAATGGGCATGAGCCTTGCACACGGCGGTCACCTGACCCACGGCTCTCCGGTCAACATTTCCGGCAAGTTCTACAACTTCGTATCCTACGGCACAAACGACGAGGGCTTCATTGATTACGAGGAGCTTTACAAGCAGGCGAACAAGTGCAAGCCGAAGCTCATCGTAGCAGGCGCGTCCGCATATCCCAGAGTTATCGACTTCCCGAAGCTCGCTTCCATCGCAAGAGCAGTCGGCGCGTACCTGATGGTAGATATGGCTCACATTGCAGGTCTGGTAGCTGCTGGTCAGCACATCAGCCCGGTTCCGTACGCTGACGTTGTTACAACCACCACTCACAAGACCCTGAGAGGTCCTAGAGGCGGTCTGATACTCACAAACAACGAGTACATCGCAAAGAAGATCAACTCTGCTATTTTCCCGGGCGTACAGGGCGGCCCGCTCATGCACGTTATCGCAGGCAAGGCAGTTTGCTTCGGCGAGGCTCTCAAGCCTGAGTTCAAGACATACGGCGAGCAGATCGTGAAAAACGCGAAGGTTCTCGCTGACACCCTTCTTGAAAAGGGCTTCAAGCTGGTATCCGGCGGCACCGACAATCACCTCATGCTGGTTGATCTCCGTCCGTTCGACATCACCGGTAAGGACCTCCAGAACAACCTTGACGAGTGCTACATCACTGTTAACAAGAACGCTATCCCGAACGACCCGCAGAAGCCTGCGCTCACTTCCGGCGTCCGCATAGGTACTCCGGCAGTCACCACAAGAGGCCTTAAGGAGGACGACATGCGCGTTATCGGCGAGTGCATCTACCTCACCGCGAAGGACTTCGAGAGCAACAAGGAGAAGGTGCGCGGCATGGTTAACGAGCTCTGCGCGAAGTATCCGCTCTACGAGTAATTTGATTTTCTGTTCTCCCTTGCCCGGCGGCAGGGGAGGACTAAAGGAAATACGGTTAGCAAGGGCTATCAACAAACTGAATGATGAGGAAAAATACAAATGACAACTGTTAAGAATACAGAAGTTTTATATCAGAACTACAATTCCGTTGCTCCGCTTGGACTTATCTGCATGAACGGCACCCAGGAGCTGGGCGCAAAGATCAACAGTTACCTCGAGAGATGGGCAGACCGTAACGGAATGCCCCACGACGATTACATGATCGAGTGCCAGTGCCCGCGTTTCCAGTCCGGCGACGCCAAGGGACTTATCAGGAGCACCGTCCGCGGCAAGGATCTGTTTATCCTTGTAGACGTAGGAAACTATAGCTGCAAGTATCAGCTCTTCGACCAGGAGAACTGCATGTCCCCCGACGATCACTACATGGATCTGATGAGAATTATCCAGGCGGCAAGCGGAAAGCCCCACCGTATCAATGTGATCATGCCTCTGCTTTACGGCGGACGCCAGCACAGAAGAAGCTATCGTGAGTCCCTCGACTGCGCTGTAGCGCTTCAGGAGCTCCAGAGAATGGGCGTTTCCAACGTTGTCACCGTTGACGCTCACGACCCGAGAGTATGCAATGCAGTTCCGCTGATGGGTTTTGATAACGTAATGCCTTCTTATCAGGTGCTCAAGGCGATGTTCGCCGATTTCCCCGACCTCGTTGTTGACAAGGATCACTTCATGGTAGTAAGCCCGGACGAGGGCGCGCTCCAGAGAAACATGTTCTACGCTTCCGTAATGGGCGTTGACATGGGAATGTTCTACAAGCGCCGCGACTACTCCGTTATCGTGGACGGCAGAAATCCCATCGTTGCTCATGAGTACCTCGGTACTTCCGTTGAGGGCAAGGACGTATTCGTTGCCGACGATATCATCTCCTCCGGCGAGTCCATGCTCGACATCGCCAAGGAGCTGAAGGCTCGCAAGGCTAAGAGAATGTTCGCTTATGCGACCTACCCGATATTCACAAAGGGTCTCGCAAAGTTCGACGAAGCATATGAGAAGGGTCTTATCCACGGCGTATTCGGCACCAACCTGACCTATCGTACGCCTGAGCTGCTCAAGCGCCCGTGGTTCAAGGAAGTTGACGTTTCCAAGTACCTCGCGTACTTCATCGCTTCCATCAACCACGATACCTCTATCAGCAATGTTATCGACCCGCACGAAAAGATCAAGGCACTCCTGAGAGAACACAGAGGTCTTTAAAATGCCCTTAGCAGACAGAATACGCCCCGCCACACTCAACGATGTGGTGGGGCAATCCCATCTGATAGGAAAAAACCGCCCGCTTACAAAAATTATTGAAAGCGGACGTATTCCGAATATGATATTTTACGGTCCTTCCGGCGTCGGAAAGACCACAGTAGCGCGAATAATCGCGGATTCAGCAAATATGCGGCTTCACAAGCTCAACGGAACCAACGCCTCCACTGCGGATATAAAGAGCGTGGTGTCGGAGGTCGATACGTTTCTCGGCTGCAACGGGATATTGCTGTACCTTGACGAGATACAGTACCTGAACAAAAAGCAGCAGCAGAGCCTTCTTGAATACATCGAGGACGGAAGCATAACGCTTATTGCTTCCACAACGGAGAATCCGTATTTCTATGTATACAATGCGATCCTGTCCCGGAGCACGGTATTCGAGTTCAAGCCGGTTCAGCCCGCAGAGCTTGAAAAGGCAATACGCCGCGGATTTTCACTCATGACGGAGGAAACCGGCGTTGAGTACCATCTCGATGACGAAGCGGTAAGGTACATCAGCCGCGGCTGCGGCGGTGACGTCCGCAAATCGCTGAACACGGTGGAGCTGTGCGCGCTGACCTGCACCGATGGTGAGATCACGCTGGAGCTTGCGCAGGAGCTGACTCAGCGCAGCAACATGCGCTACGACCGCGACGGAGATCAGCACTACGATCTGCTGTCCGCGCTCCAGAAGTCGATACGCGGCTCGGACGAAAACGCTGCGTTACATTACGCGGCGCGGCTTATTGAAGCCGGTGACATAATTTCGCTGTCGCGCCGTCTGCTGGTCATCGCCAGCGAGGACATCGGACTTGCGTATCCGCAGGCCGCGATGATAACCAAAGCGTGCGTAGATAATGCAATGCAGCTCGGACTTCCGGAAGCGCGTATTCCCCTGGCGCAGGCGGTAATAATGCTCGCGACCTCGCCGAAGTCAAACAGCGCAGAAAAAGCAATCGACGCGGCTCTCGCGGACGTCAAAAACGGACAGTCCTACGATTTCCCGCGTCAATTGCAGAATGTTCATTGCGATGGAGAAGGCGCGGCGGTCAAGGGTCAGCATTACCTGTACCCGCATGATTATCCCAACCACTGGGTGAAGCAGCAGTACCTCCCCGACCCGCTGAAAAACCGGGTCTACTACGAGTACGGAGAGAACAAGCTGGAACAGGCAGCCAAGGATTATTGGAGCCGCATTAAAAAATAGTCTCGATCAGCTTCGGTGATTCGTCGGTGGAATAACGCCAGCGGTCGATGTGACCGGAAGTGAGGAAATACTTCAGCTCATTGTCGCGGTACGTCTCGCTGGACGTATTCACGATGATGAGCTTTATTTTCATCTTTTCCGGATTGATAGCCTTTATGTATACGCTCGCGCAGTCGTTTACATGTACGTCCTCGCGGAGCTCCGCAAGGCCGGCGAGGTTCGGGGTCAGTTCCACGAATATGCCGTATTCCTCGATGGAGCGCACAATGCCGGTTACTGTTTCTCCGGGTTCAAACAGGGAAGCGTTCTCCTGCCAGGTTCCGAGGAGTTCCTTGTGCGACAGGCATATTCTTCCGTTATCCACCGACTTGACAACAACGTGGATATTCTGCCCGACTGAGAAACGATCCTTCGGGTGAGTTATCCTCGACACGGATATCATGTCGATAGGGATAAGCGACGGAATACCGCAGCCCACGTCGACGAAGCAGCCGAACGGCTCAAGATGAGTTACCCGTGCCGGGATAATATCGCCGGAAGTCAGCGAACCGAGGTAATCGCGCATGCAGCGCTCCTGCGCAAGCCGGCGGGAAAGCACCGCGTAGGTCTCGCCGTTTTCGTTCTCGCGGAAATCCGTTATCACGAAGGCGACCGGCTTGTTAACGCGGGATATCAGCGCGATGTCCTTTGTGGTTCCCTCGGTGATGCCAAGGGCGCCCTTCTCCCGGGGGATAAAGCCTTTCATACAGCCGAGGTCGAGGATCAGATTGTGGTGACTGTCGCATATAATGCATGGAGCTTCCAGAATCTTCCCGGAAGTCATGCATTCGCTGAGGGTGTAGTAAGACAGCAGGGAACTCCTGTTGTCTGCGGTGCCGATAAGGCAGCCTTCAGGCAGATACTCTGTCATTTTGTACCTCCAGATGAATTTTTTCTGTAAATAATATGACGCAGCAAGTGCAATTATTCAAAATGATACAGGATATTTATACAGTTACTTCATGTGTTTTTAGTAATCGGCTGTGAATGCTGTGAGAAATTGCCACAATAATGTTCAAAATACACTCCTGCTGTTAACAGGAGTGTATTTGTATTTATTATGCCTCGGGAGCCATCAGCCGTACCATTACAGCCTTCTGAGCGTGGAGTCTGTTCTCGGCCTCGTCGAAGATCTCGTCCGCATGCTGCTCGAATACCTTTGCGGTGATCTCTTCCTCGCGGTGAGCGGGCAGGCAGTGCATTACCATAGCGTCGGGCTTAGCGGAAGCCATTACAGCGTCGTTGATCTGATAGCCCTTGAATACCTCGCGGCGCTTAGCGGCTTCGCCCTCCTGACCCATGGAAGCCCATACGTCTGTGTAAACCACGTCGGCGTCAGCGGCAGCTTCGACAGGGTTGCTGATGATCTGGAACTTTCCGGGGTACTGCTTTGCGAAGTCGATGATGGTCTGGTCGGGGAAATAGCCCTCCGGGCAGCCGAGGGAAACGCTCATACCTACCTTGAGAGCGCCTACTGTCAGGGAGTTCGCCATGTTGTTGCCGTCGCCGATATAGCAGAATTTCAGACCGTCGAGCTTGTTCTTGTGCTCGCGGACTGTCTGGAGGTCGGCGAGGACCTGGCAGGGGTGGCAGTAGTCGGTCAGACCGTTGATTATCGGGATAGAGCCGTACTCAGCGAGGTCCTCGACTTCCTTCTGAGCGAAGGTGCGGATCATAATACCGCTGAGGTAACGGGACAGAACGCGCGCGGTGTCTTGAACCGGCTCGCCGCGGCCGATCTGAAGGTCACGTGAAGAAAGGAACAGCGCCTGACCGCCGAGCTGGTACATACCGGTCTCAAAGGAAACGCGTGTTCTTGTGGAGGACTTCTGGAAGATCATACCGAGGGTCTGACCCTTGAGAATGTTGTGTGGAATGCCGTGTTTCTGCTCGTACTTGAGCTGGTCGGCAAGGTTCAGAATGTCGGTGATCTCTTCTGTGCTGAGATCAAGCAGCTTTAATAAATGCTTCATTGTGGATTTCCTTTCATATCAGGCATTCAGCAGACCGAGCAGGATCTCAAGCCCCTTGTCGATCTCTTCGTAGGTGATGGTAAGCGGGGGAAGCAGACGTATCTTCGTCTTTGCGGTCAGCAGCAGCAGTCCCTTGTCAAGAGCCGCCTTTACAACGTCGCCGGCCTTCTTGTTCTTGAGTTCAATGCCGATCATCAGACCCATTCCGGAAACGGAAGCGACCTCCGGGGAGGTGAGCAGCTTCTCGCGAATGTACGCGCCCTTGCGTGCAACTTCGTCCAGGAATCCGGGTTTGTTTACGGTCTCAAGCACTGCAAGTCCGCCTGCGCAGGAGATGGGGTTTCCGCCGAATGTAGAACCGTGGGTTCCGGCGGTCAGGACATTAGCGCACTTTTCTCCGGAGAGGCATACGCCGATCGGAACGCCGCCAGCCAGTCCCTTTGCGAGGGTAGTCAGGTCAGCCTTCTTGCCGAAGTTGTCGCCCGCAAGGAACTTACCGGTTCTTCCGACGCCGGTCTGAACCTCGTCTGCGATGGTGAGGACGTCCTTTTCAGCGCAGAGTCTGTAGATCTCGTCTACAAATTCCTGCTTGAGCGCCATAACGCCGCCCTCGCCCTGAATGTACTCGAACATTACGGCGCAGACCGTGTCGTCTAGCTTAGAGCGGAGATCCTCGATGTTGTTGGCCTCAACGTTGACGAAGCCTTCAACGAACGGGAAGAAGTAGTTGTGGAACACGTCCTGACCGGTTGCGGAAAGTGTGCAGAGCGTTCTTCCGTGGAAGCTGTTCACGAGGGTGATTATGTTGCTTCTGCCCTTGCCGTACTTGTCGAAGCTGTACTTACGTGCGATCTTGATTGCGCATTCGTTGGCTTCTGCGCCGGAGTTGCCGAAGAACATATCAGTGTAGCCCGCGGTCTCACAGAGAGCCTTCGCGAAATCAGCCTGCACCTTTGTGTAATAATAGTTGGAGGTGTGCTGTATCTTGTGAGCCTGGTCGCAGATAGCCCTGACCCAGTTTTCGTTGCAGTAGCCCAGCGAGTTAGTGCCGATTCCGCTGCCGAAATCTATGTATTTCTTGCCGTTTTCGTCTACCGCCTGTCTGCCGGAGCCGCTGTCAAGAACCAGGTCGTACCTGCCGTAGCTCGGCATGACGTATTTGTTGAATTGTTCTATTGTACTCATAATGACCTCTTACGGAATTATCATCGTGCCCGCACCGATGTCGGTGAGAAGCTCGATAAGGATAGAATGCGGGATACGCCCGTCGATGATGTTGGTCTTTTTAACTCCGCGGCGGACTGCTTCAACGCAGCAGTCAATCTTGGGAATCATTCCGCCGGATATAATGCCCTGATTCTTGAGGTAGGGTACTTCGCTTACGCCGACTACCCTGATTAGAGTGCTGTCGTCGTCCTTGTCCTCAAGCAGACCCTTGATATCGGTCAGAAGAATGAGGTTAGCCGCGCCCATTTCAGCCGCGATACGTGCGGCTGCGGTATCCGCGTTGATGTTGAATACCTCGCCGTTCTTTCCGGAAGCCACAGTGGAAACAACGGGAATGTAACCATTCTTGAGGGCGGTGTTTATAGGATCCGGGTCGATCTCAGTAATGTCTCCGACATATCCGAGGTCAGGGTTGAGCTGCTTCGCCTTAATGAGATCCCCGTCAAGGCCGCAGAGACCCATCGCCTTGCCGCCGGCACGCTGGAGGAGCTGCACCAGGTCTTTGTTTACCTTGCCGGCGAGAACCATCTGAACGATGTCTATGGTTTCTTCGTCGGTATAGCGCAGACCGTTGACGAATTCGCTCTGTTTGTTGATTTTTTTAAGCATAGCGTTGATTTCAGGACCGCCGCCGTGTACTAGCACAACCTTGATTCCTACCAGGGAGAGCAGCACGATGTCCTGCATTACAGCCTGCTTGAGGGTTTCGTTGGTCATGGCGTTGCCGCCGTATTTTACAACTACTACCTTATCGTTGTATTCCTGAAGATAGGGGAGCGCCTCTACAAGGGCGTTTGCACGTATATCGTAATCTATCTGCATTTTTTCTGCTCCTTATGTGCGGTATTCCGCGTTGATTTTTACATACTCGAACGTGAGGTCGCAGCCCCATGCGATCGCTTCGCCTTCGCCGCAGTGGAGGTCGACGAGCACCTTGATCTCGTCCTCGGAGAGAATCTCGGAGGCGGATTCCTCGGAGAAGCTCACTCCGGCGCCGTTGGTGCAGACTGTTACCTTGCCCTTTTCGCTGGCAAGCTCCACGGAAACCTTTGTGATGTCGAAATCAGCCTTGGCGTAGCCGATCGCGCAGAGGATACGTCCCCAGTTTGCGTCAGCCGCGAACATTGCAGCCTTGACAAGGCTTGATGAAATAACTGACTTCGCAACGACCCTCGCGGTGTTTTCATCGGGAGCGCCCTTTACGATGCATTCGAGCAGCTTTGTCGCGCCTTCGCCGTCGCGTGCGGTTTCACGCGCGAGGTTCATCATAACAGCGTACAGCGCATTCTCGAACTTCTCGTAGTTCTTGTCCTCGCAGGTGATCTCAGGATTCTTCGCAAGACCGCTGCTCATGAGTATCAGCGTGTCGTTGGTGGAAGTGTCGCCGTCGACGCTTACCATGCTGTATGTCAGGGAGTTCACCTTGCGGAGCGCTTTTTCGAGCAGTTCATGGCAGATAGCAACGTCGGTAGTGATGAAGCCGAGCATTGTAGCCATGTTCGGGGCGATCATTCCGCTGCCCTTGGAGATTCCGCCAACGTGGCACTTTCTGCCTTCGATTTCGAATTCAACGGCGATCTCCTTCTTGCGGGTGTCGGTGGTCATTATTGCTTCGCATGCCTCGCTGCTCCTCTTGGAGGAAAGCTCCTTTGCGAGGGTGGGTATGCGCGCCTTTATCGGCTTGATGGAAAGCGGCTGACCGATAACTCCGGTGGAACCTACGAGAACATCGTCAGCGTCGATATCAAGCGCTTCTGCGGTGAGCTCGCACATCTGTTCGGCGATCTCAATGCCGTTTTCGTTGCAGGTGTTGGCGTTGCCGGAGTTCACGATAACCGCCTGTGCGCAGCCGTCCTCGAGGTGCTTTTTTGTAACGTAGATAGGAGCGCCCTTCACCTTGTTGGTGGTGTAGAGAGCCGCAGCCTTGCAGCGCTCAGCGCAGAATATCATAGCGAGGTCGCGCTTGGTGGTGTTGCCGGCCTTTATTCCTGCGATAACGCCGGCGGCGGTGAAGCCCTCGGCAGCGCAGACGCCGCCGTCTACGAATTCGTAACCTTCAAATTTAACCATTTTATGTACCTTACAGCAGACCGGTGGTCTCGTCAATGCCCATCATGATGTTGAGGCACTGAACCGCCGCGCCGCTTGCTCCCTTTCCTAGATTATCAAGTCTTGAGCAGAGTATCAGCCGGTCGTCGTTGCCGTTGACGAAAAGCTGCATCATATTTGTTCCGCTGAGGTCGTTCGCGCTGAGGAACCCGTCCTCCGGAGCGCCCTCGGGCATTACCTTCACGAAGTTTGCGCCTGCGTAGTATTCGGCAAGAGCCTTGCGTACGTCGTCCGCGGTGTACTTCTTAGCGAGGAGCCTCGTGTGCAGCGGCAGGGAAACCACCATGCCGCTGAAATAGTCGCACACCAACGGATTGAACGCCGGAGCATATTCCAGACCGCAGATCTTCTGCATCTCCGGAAGGTGCTTGTGCTGCTGAGTCAGCGCATACTGACGGGGGCTGTCGAAACCTGCGGGGCGGTCGTCGCTCTCGTAGACTGCGATGGCCTTCTTGCCCGCGCCGCTGTAGCCGGATACCGCGTGAACGCTCACGGGGTAGTCAGCGGGCATTATTCCGAGCTTCACCAGCGGGTACGCCATTGAGATGAAGCCGCTTGCATAGCACCCGGGAACCGCAGTTCGCGGGGACTTCGCGATCTTCTCGCGGAAATCCGCGCCAAGCTCCGGGAAGCCGTAAGCCCAGTCGGGGTTAGTCCTGTGAGCGGTGGAAGCGTCGATGATCCTTGTATTGCTGCCCTCCGCGAGAGCCACAGCCTCTCTAGCTGCGGCGTCCGGCAGGCAGAGGAACGTGAAATCCGCGCTGTGAATGAGCTTTCTGCGCTCGTCCGCGTCCTTGCGCTTGTCCTCGTCGATACGGAGCAGCTCTATATCGGAGCGGTTCTTGAATCGCTCAAGTATTTTAAGTCCGGTCGTGCCTTCCTGACCGTCGATGTATACCTTAACCATTGCAAAGTTCCTCCAGTTTCTTTCTGGTAAGCTCGATCTGCTTCTTTACGCTCTCGGGCGCGGGGCCTCCGAACGACTTTCTCTCGCGTACGCAGGTGTCAAGGCTGATAGCCTCGTAAACGTCGTCCGTAAAGAGGTCGCTCTGCTTCTGGTAATCAGCAAGCGGGAGCTCCTCAAGCGTGGTGCCGAGTTCGATGCAGTGAGCAACGAGACCGCCGGTGATCTTATAAGCGGTACGGAACGGCACGCCCTTCTTAACGAGGTAGTCAGCGCAGTCGGTGGCGTTGATGAAGCCCTTTGCGGCAGCCTTGCGCATGTTGTCCTTGTACAGGGTCATTGTTTCAAGCATGGGGATAAACGTAGTCAGGCAGAGCTTGAGATTGTCCACTGCGTCGAATATCGCTTCCTTATCCTCCTGCATGTCCTTGTTGTAGGCGAGCGGCAGACCCTTCATCATGGCAAGGAGGGTCATATTGTCGCCGATAACGCGGGCTGTCTTGCCGCGGATAAGCTCGGTAATGTCCGGATTTTTCTTCTGGGGCATAATGCTGGAGCCGGTGGAGAAGCGGTCGGAAAGTTCGATGAACTTGAATTCCCAGCTGCACCACATGATTATTTCCTCGGAGAAGCGGGAGAGGTGCATCATGCAGATTGAGATGGCGCTGGCAAGCTCAATGCAGAAATCACGGTCGGAAACTCCATCGAGGGAGTTCACCATCGGAGCTTCCATGCCGAGCAATTCAGCGGTTCTGTCGCGGTTGATGTGGTAGGTGGTTCCGGCGAGTGCGCAGCTTCCGAGAGGGGAAACGTTCATGCGGCGCAGAGTATCGTCGAAGCGCTCGATGTCGCGGAGCAGCATCTGAGCGTACGCCATCATGTGATGACCGAAGGTTATCGGCTGAGCGCGCTGCAGATGAGTATATCCGGGCATGATGGTCTCAGTGTTCTCGTCGGCGATGCTGCAGAGTACCTTGACAAGAGATACCACAAGCTCCCGCAGTTCCCTGATGGCGTCGCGGAGATAGAGGCGTATGTCAAGCGCGACCTGGTCGTTTCTTGAGCGCGAGGTGTGAAGGCGCTTTCCCACGTCGCCGAGGCGCTTTGTAAGCTCCGCCTCGATGAACATGTGAATGTCCTCCGCCGTCATGTCAAACTGGAGCTTTCCGCTTTCGATGTCCGCAAGGATCTCCTTGAGACCGCCGATAAGCTCCAGGCTGTCGCTCATGCTGATTATGCCCTGTTCGCCGAGCATGGTCGCGTGGGCAATGCTGCCCTGGATATCCTGTTTGTACATTCTTCCGTCGAAAGCGATAGAAGAATTGAACGCGTTAACTCTGCTGTCCACGCCCTGTGAGGAACGCCCAGCCCACATCATTTCTGCCATAAAACTACCTCGTTTTTATTATCCTGAAAAATATTTAAGAGCGGAAAGGCTGAACTTCCCGCTCTTAACATCAGCCGTAAAATTACTTCTTGTTTCTCTCAGCGTCCAGAAGAGCCTTTACATGGATAGGAAGACCGAACAGGTTGATAAATCCTGCGGCATCCTTCTGGTCGTAAACGTCGTCCTCGTCGAAGGAAGCGAAATCTCTGCTGTACAGAGTGTCAGGAGATGTAACGCCCGCGTTGATGATGTTGCCCTTGTAGAGCTTCAGTTTAACGTCGCCGTTAACGGTTTCCTGGGTCTTGTCTACGAATGCGTCCATAGCCTCGCGCAGGGGAGTGTACCACTGACCGTTGTATACGATGTCGGCGTACTTCTGAGCCAGACCAGCCTTGTAGTGCTGAGTTTCCTTATCAAGGCAGATGGTTTCCAGAACCTCGTGTGCGTGGTAGAGGATAGTTCCGCCGGGGGTCTCGTAAACGCCCCTGGACTTCATGCCTACCAGACGGTTTTCAACTACATCGTAGATACCGATGCCGTTCTCGCCGCCGAGCTTGTTCAGAGCCTTGATGAGCTTTACGCCGTCCATCTTCTCGCCGTTGAGCGCGGTCGGGATACCCTTCTCAAAGTGGATAGTAACATAAGTGGGCTTGTCGGGTGCCTGCTCGGGGGATACGCCGAGCTCCAGGAAGCCGGGCTTGTTGTACTGCGGCTCGTTTGCGGGATCCTCGAGGTCGAGACCCTCGTGGGAGAGGTGCCACAGGTTCATATCCTTGGAGTAGTTGGTCTCACGTGTGATCTTGATCGGAACATTGTGAGCCTCTGCGTACTCGATCTCCTGCTCACGGGACTTGATGTTCCAGATTCTCCAGGGAGCGATGATCTGCATTTCAGGAGCAAGAGCCTTGATCGTCAGCTCGAAACGTACCTGGTCGTTGCCCTTACCGGTGCAGCCGTGGCAGATAGCGTCAGCGCCTTCCTTGCGTGCGATCTCCACGATACGCTTTGCGATAGGAGGACGAGCGAAGGAAGTACCGAGCAGATAGCCTTCGTACTTTGCGCCAGCCTTGAGGGTCGGGAAGATGAAGTCGTTTACGAACTCGTCCTGGATATCCTCAATATACAGCTTGGAAGCGCCTGTCTTCTTAGCTCTCTCCTCGAGACCAACGATCTCGGAATCCTGACCTACGTTGCCTGCTACGCAGATAACTTCGCAGCCGGGGTAATTTTCGTGCAGCCAGGGGATAATGATAGATGTGTCGAGACCGCCGGAGTAAGCCAGAACGATCTTTTTGATTTCCTTTGCCATGATTTGTGTCTCCTTTACGACATTTCAGCCCAAAAAGGTTGATTAATTTTTACAATCTTAATTATACTCATTTTCCGGCGTTTGTCAAGTGGAAAAATACCGTGCAGCGAATAATATACAATAAATTTTGAATTAATGAATATTTTCTTGCGAAAAGATGAAATAACCGCATTTACTGGCTTGATTTCTTAGCTTGGAATGAATATTTATTGTATAATATACATTGACAGACTGCGCGGCAGGGGAAATTGATCAGGAAAACCACTTGACAAAACTCGCGTTCATGTTTATAATATAATCATGAACGTGCGCTGATGGAATTCAGCCGGCGTAAATTAGGAGGAAAACACCATGAAAATGAACGAGAAACTTGAGATAATGCTGAGCAGAAAGCGTATCAAAAAGACTGATTTTGCGCACAGCATAGGAATAACCTACCGCGCGTTTGCAAATTATCTTAACGGTACCCGCAATCCCCGTGCAGAGACTCTCCAGAAAATGGCTGATCAGCTCCAGCTTACGCCGGAATTCCTGAAGGACGACAGCCAGGAGCTGGAGCTTACGGTGGAGGAGCAGTTCATACGCAAGATCTGCGCCAGCGACGCCGACAAGGCTCAGGCGGCTCAGTTCCTTGCGCAGTCCCGCGGGCTTTTTGCAGGAAACACGCTGAATTCCGAGGACAAGGAGAGCCTTATCAAGTGCCTTATGGAGATCTACGAGGATTCCCGCGATAACTCCGGCGAATGATGGATCGTATAATAAGCCTTGCTGAACAGGTACGAGGCGAATTCGGCGGAAGGACGATCTTCCAGACCGCCGAGAATTCCGGCGCGACGGTATGGCTGCGGGAACTTGGCTCCCTCAAGGGCTTCTACCTGTTCGAAAACAACAGGCGGTACATTATTATAAACAAGTCGCTTGATAAGCTGCTCCAGCAGACGGTATGCGCGCACGAATTCGGCCACGATATGCTCCACCGGGAGCTGTCGGCGGGCGGAATACGCGAAAGCTCGCTGTTTCTGGCGACCAACAAGACGGAGCGCGAGGCGAACCTCTTTGCGGCGGAGATACTCCTTACCGATAAGGAAACGCTCTCTGTGATGAGCTACGCTTCCGCCATGGAGGAAGCGGCGTTTGAACTCGGAGTTGTTCCGCAGATACTTTCGTATAAGCTGGAGCTTCTAAATCACAAGGGGCATCACTTCAACATAACGGATACCGCGAGCGACTTTTTAAAGTAACTTTCCAAGAAAGGAACGACAGATTTTGGATATAAGGAAAACACTAGAACTGCTGACCGGAGCGGCCGGAGTTTCGGGCGCAGAAAGCGAGGCTTCCCGTACGGCGCTCGAATTGCTGAGCGAATACGCGCCGGGCGCACAGTGCGACGCATTCGGAAATGTGACCGCGCTTATTCCCGCGCAGGACGCTTCCGCGCCCACTCTCATGCTCGACGCGCACATTGACCAGATCGGATTTATAGTATCGTATATCGACCCGGACGGCTTCCTGAAGGTAGGCGCCTGCGGCGGTCCGGACATGCGCATTATGCTGGCTCAGAGCGTTACCGTTCACGGAGTGCAGGATATACGCGGCGTGGTTTCGACTCTGCCGCCGCATGTTTCCAGCGACCACACGAAAGTTCCGGAGGCAGGCGATATCGCAATAGATATCGGAATGACCCGGGAGGAAGCCGAAAAGTCGGTTCCGCTGGGCAGCCGCGTTACTGTGGATTCCGATTTCCGCGATCTTTCCGACAGCGTGATATCCGCGCCTTCCGTTGACGACCGCAGCGGCGTATGCGCTGTTCTCTGCGCGCTGGATATGCTCCGCGGAAGGAAGCTCAGATATAACCTTGCGGTGTGCTTTTCCGCCCAGGAAGAGACCGGCGAGCGCGGCGTAAAGGGTGCAGCGTTCCGCCTCCAGCCTGACGAGGCGATAGCGGTCGACGTATCCTTTGGAAGAACCCCGGACAGCGTTCCGCATGAGACCGCCGTACTTGGCAGCGGCGCAATGATAGGATATTCCGCAGCGCTTGACCGCGGAATGTCAGACTCGCTGAAATCAGCCGCGGAAAAGAATGGGATCCCGTATACGATAGAGGTCATGCCGTCTTCCACAGGAACTAACGCGGACAGCATTTCAATAAGCAGAGCGGGCGTGAAGTGCTGCACAGTTTCTATTCCGATACGCTATATGCACACTCCGATCGAAACGGTTCGGCTGAGCGATATCGAGAGCGCTGCAAGACTGATCTGCGAGTACGCTGCGGGAGGTAAAAACTGATGATGGACAGGCTTCTTGAAATATGCGCGCTGGACGGAACTTCCGGAGACGAAGGCGCGGTACGCGATTACATCAGATCCAGTATTCATGCTGACAAGGTAATAACCGACAACCTGGGAAATCTGCTGGTGTTCAAGAAGGGCAGAAAAACCCCGAAAAACCGCATTATGTTCGCGGCGCACATGGACGAGGTCGGTTTCATGGTGACTGACATCACGAGCGACGGCTTCCTGAGGTTCGGGGCAGTCGGCGGAATTGACCCCAGGGTCGTGCTGGGACGCGCCGTGAGATTCGGAAACGGCACCCGCGGAGTGATCGGCACGAAGGCGGTTCATCAGCAGAGCGCGGACGAGCGCAAAAAGGCTCCGGATTTTGACGCGCTTCTTATCGATATCGGCGCGGAAAACGCGGAGGAAGCAGGAAAGCACGTGTCAAGGGGAGACTGCGCGGTGTTCGATTCGGACAGCTTCAGATTTGGAAGCGGTTTCATAAAGAGCAAGGCGATAGACGACCGCGCCGGCTGCCTTATAATGATGGACATGATAAACGGCGGGCCCGAGTACGACGCGTGGTATGCGTTCACGGTTCAGGAGGAAGTCGGGACCCGTGGAGCAAAGGCGGCTGCGTTCACGATAGAGCCGGATATCGCGGTAGTCCTCGAAACAACGACCGCCTGCGACATCGCGGAGACCTCCGGCGCCAAACGCGTATGCGAGCTAGGCAGGGGCTGCGTAGTGTCCTACATGGACAGAGCAACGATCTACGACCGCGAGCTGTACCAGCTTGCAAGGAGCACAGCGGATAAGCTTGGCATTGCAAACCAGACGAAAACGCTTATCGCCGGCGGAAACGACAGCGGCGCGATACATGTCAGCCGCGGCGGAGTCCGCACCTGCGCGCTTTCAGTTCCATGCAGATATCTTCACTCGCCGGCGTGCGTTATCAATGAAGCGGACTATACAGCGACGGCAAAGCTGGCCGAAGCGGTGCTGAGCGCATTTGCAGAGCTGTGACGGAGCGCATTTATACGGCGGAACAGCTTTCGGAGCTTCCGGCGCGGGGCGTTGAGGCTCTGAAAATCCGGGCGCTGTTTAACGCGTACGGCGGGAGCTACGATTTTTGCAGGTTCTTCCGGCAGGGGAGTACCTACCTTGCGTGCCTGGACGGCTCGTTTGTGATATGCGAAGCTCCCGGCTGCGACTGGGAGGAGCTTGCAGGATTCCTGGCGATGAACGGATTTACCGACCTGTTCTGCTCGGAAACGGCGGGGGATATGCTCCGTGGGAAAATCTCCGCAGAATTCAGCCGGGTCTGCCTGATGGAACTGAGAATGCCTGAAAAATCCGCAGAGGAACTTCCGGAATGTTCGCCGTCGGAGGCCTGGAAGGTTATTTCGACGCGGTTTCCGATAGATTTTGAACCGTGGTACCTTGACATGTCGCACAGGGTGAGGCATGGAGTTTCACGGTGTGTTTCAGACGGGAGATCCGCGCTTGTGGTTCAGCATTCGATAGGCTCCGAGAGCCTGATTTCCCAGGTGGCGGTGCTTCCTGATTTCGAAGGGAAAGGGTACGCCGGCGGATTGCTTCGCAGAGTCTGCCGCGCCCTTGGCGGAGAGATTCAGGTGATATGCGAGGACAGGCTCATGGGATTTTACGAGAAATGCGGATTCCGGCACGCGGGGTATAGGTACTGCGCGGCGAGGATCCGGGAGGAATAATGGAAAACGGCAATACAAACTGGTCGCAGTCGGTGACCGCAGTTGTGATACATGAGGGAAAGGTGCTGCTGTCGCGGCATACATACGGTGCAGGCAAGGGCAGGCTGATAATCCCGGGAGGGTACCTGAATCACGGCGAAATGCCGCGCGAGGCTCTGATCCGTGAATATCTCGAGGAGACCGGCGTGCTGATAGAACCGCGCGAACTTATCGGAATACGGTTCAACTTGAAGGACTGGTACGCAGCGTTCCGCGCGGATTACGTGTCGGGCGAAGCGCGTTCCGACAACGACGAGAACAGCGAGGCGGTATGGGTGGACGTCGACGAAGCGCTGAACCGTGACGATGTCCCGGATCTCACGAAAAAACTTATAAAGTGCGCGGCGTCCGGCGGAGGATTCAGCGAGATAAGCTATGACGGAGTGGATCAGCAGCGCGAACTATTCGGCGCAGAATAATTAGAAATCTGACGCCTGTGTTCGCGAAAAACGCAAAAATGCGGCAAAATACATTTGTTACACGTCACTGAAAACAAAAATAAAAATCCCCGCCAAACAGCTAACTAAGCCATTTGGTGGGGATTTTGCAATGGTCGGAGTGACAGGATTCGAACCTCGGATGGGGTGTTTTGTTGATGCGAATGGGGTGGTTTCAATGGCTTTATAATTTCATATTATATATTTTACTTTGTGTCGTTTGCCGTTATTTCTTGTGTCTGATGGACAAATAATGGACAGGCGATGGACAATTACTCACTTATTTTTACGGCGCTTTCGCATATTTGAGCTTCCATTTTTGTGGAGGCTCTTTGTTTTTACGCGAAATTTGCACCTGCTTTTATGGAACTGTCATGTTTATCTGCGAAAGGAGATCTTTATGGACATTATTACTAATAAACTTGACGATGGGATCATTAAGCATCTTGATGAACTTATGAATCTTGATCCGGGAAGCGAACGCATGGATTCGGTTGTAAAGGATCTGGTTCAGCTCCACAAGTTGCGTATCGACGAGAAGAAGCTTGATCTTGAGATATCAAAGGCGGAATCGGAGGTTTCTGATAAGAAATCTCGCTTGGATATTGATAGGAAAAAACTGTTCGTTGATATTGGCTTGGGCGCGGCTGAACTTGTCCTGCCGCTGACATTATACGGTGTGCTTTCCTATATCGGATTCGCAAGGGAATTTGATGGAGTGGTGTCGTCTGACACGCTTAAGAGAGTACTGAACAGCATCAGATCAAAAAAGTAACTATTTTACAGATGGTTCCGGTCAAGAGGACGTTATATACATGCCCTCTTGATTTTTACCGTATTCGTATCACTTGTTATTATACATTTATTCCGCAGTCGGATTATAAGAACTATTTATATTTTTATCAGCATTACTTGTAAATTGGATTAAGCTCCTGTTATGAGTATACTTTATAAAAGCATTGATATTTATTATAAATCTGATTTCGGAGAATGTTATCTGAACTGTTTATATAATTTCCTTATATTTGTATAAACACTACTTATAATGCGGTCGTATGAGTTTTATAAGACTCTCTTATATTTACTCCTTGACTTATCAATACACCGCGCGAAATTTACAATTCATTTTATGACAGCGGATTTCCGCTGTTTATAAGGAGGGATACAAGAGTGCTCTTTATCTCGGAATACACTGGTTAAATCCGGTGATATATGGAGGTAAGAAATGAGCCGAAAAATTATCAGACCTGCCGGTCTGGAACTGTTACACTACATCAACGAGGGTTACCCTATATGCGGAACATGCGGTGCTTTAATGGATCTGAAAATACATTCAGAAAGCGACTACCGCTATGTCTGCCCTGGCTGTGGTCATGATATCGACACATCCGATTATCAATACGACAGCCCGGACGAGTGGACCCCGCAGATGGAAGAACTGATCGGCAGAATAAAAGATTGATATTTGGGCAGAGGAGAAGAGTTTGAATTCAGTTCAGGCACTTTTCCTTTTTTTTATTTTGGAGGTGTTCCTGTGCGGCAGCATTATGCCCCTCCGGATATTTATTTATCCATGTATGGAGATATCTATATATGCGACCACCCGGTTTACGACCGCTGTACACTTTATCGTATCGGCGGGCGCGGTCTGGCAGTCATTCAGCAGCGATTCGACGAGCTTACCAAATCGACTTTCTGGTGTGAAATAGACCCGTGGCTAACTGATGATATTTACCTTGATCCCGGTTTTTTCTCCTGTTTTGACGAGTATGCCGGAGAACTCAGAGATGGTTTATTCCCGACAATGACCGTTCGCCAGCTTATGTGGAGGCTTAAAATGAAGCCTCTTCCCAGAGAAATATGGGAAACTTCGTTCGATAGACGGCTATTGTGATATTTCAACCTTTTCATACGAACTCGCACGCGATTTTTACAGTCCATATTATGAGATACGGCATTTCGAAAGGAGAAAGGATATGGACGAATTGAGCATCAGGTCTGCAATAATGACTGCACTTGTTTCTAAGATCATAAAGTCCGCATTAAAGAAAAAGCTGGGATATGACATTGATATCCGGCTGAACAAATGCGGAGTTACTGTTCGGGACGGAAAGGCGCATTTCAGCATAGACGCGGACGGTGAGATCGCGATGGAAGATATTTTGAAGATCCTGAAAGGAGCTGGTATCGACTAGGTGGAAGCCCCGCGCAGGGGCTTTTCCCTTTTGACCATTGATATTTTACAGGACATTGCCTGCTTACGTTCATAAGGGGCAAATGTGCGGATATTCTCAGTGAATGGGGCGGCATTTTTCTGGAGGTCGATTTTTGGCGTATTGCGGTTTTTATTCCTGTCCGGAGGGCACGCGAAATTTACAAGTTCTATTGTGAGAGGAGGTTAGCTCAGTTGGTGAGAGCACCGGGGATTTGATATTCTCGGAGACGCCGGTTCGAGTCCGGCACTTCCACTCTTCATTTTTACGAAAGGAGAATATTATGGACGAGGAGGAATTCAGGCAGATAATTGAGGATTATCGGCTGGACTGTCAGTTCCCGCAGCGGCTGTTCCGCAACGAGGAACGCTGTGAGAAAGCAAGCTGGAGTAATTGGGCGCTCGACGAACTTACCGCTTATGTTCATGCAAAGCAAAGGTGCGGTAAGGATATTCTAAGGGCTGTGACGGATTTTTCACGACTGATGAGAAAATATATGCGGTACTATCCAAGAACGCAGCGTATGTTTTTTATCGCCGCTGATGTGGCAGACGACATTGCAGATATTCTGCGATGCAGCTTTGTATCTAGCAGGACAGATATTTGAGGAGGAATTTATCATGACAAAACACGGACGAAATACGCACAGGGCGCTTCTGAAAGAGGTGATATCGAATGCGTGATGTAAAGGTCTTTCTTTCTGGCGTTTGTTCGGCGGCTGCGGTCGCTGGTATCATCGGGACAGCGGTTTCGGCGGTGGCTGCTACGCCTAAGGCTATTGATATTTTGGATAAGGCGGAACGTGATAAAGGCTGCGAACTTGATATTCCGGAAAAGGTTCGGGCTGCATGGACTGCTTATATTCCTGCTGCCGTCATCGGGCTTTCATCAGCAGCCTGCGTTATCGGAGCGAGCGTTCTGAACAATAAGGCGCGGATATCTGCCGCTGGTGCTTATGCGGCTGTTTCACAAGCTTATGAACAGTACAGGTTGAAAAATACTCAGCTCAACGGGCGGGACGCTCATCAGAGGGTTCTTGATTCCATAGCTGCGGAGAAATCAAATGGCGAGGTTATCGGTGCTATGGATATTTGCGGAGGGTCTACGCTTGATTTCGGCGACATTGACGAGGAGGTGCTATTCTGGGATTCTTATTCGGAAAGGTATTTTACATCCACCGTCAGCCGGGTGCTTCAGGCGGAATACCATTTCAACCGGAACTATGTTCTGCGGGGGTCTGCCTCCATCAACGAACTATATGAGTTCCTCGGCATATCCGGAATAGAGCATGGCGATGATATCGGTTTCACGATATCCACCGGACTGGACTGGGTGGATTTCGACCATCACAAGGCTGTTCTGGACGATGGGCTGGAAGCTCATGTCATTGATATTTCGTTCCTGCCGGAGCCTCTGGAGGATCAATAACCTGGCACGCGAATTTTACAAGTTCTTTAATGAAAGGAGGTGTGGCTCATGAACGGAAAGATGATAAAGGTCATCGGCGGGGCTGCAACAGTTCTCGGTTTACTGGCGACAGTAGTCGGCAACTGGGTGCAGGAGCGCACGATGGAAATTACTATCGACGAAAAAATCGAGCAGGCACTTAACGGCAAAGAAAATACTGACGAAGAGGAAGAAGAAAACGAAGATGAGGAGGAGTCCTGAGGGGCTCTTTCTCTTTTGTTTTCGCATTGATATTATGAAAGGAGAATACTCATGGCAGACACTAAAAACATCATCAAGACCGTTGGAGCGGCTGTATCAAAGCACGCTCCGGAACTTCTCACCGCATTTGGTATCGCAAATATGTTCACCGGAGTGGTTCTGGCGGTCAGGGCTACTCCTAAGGCTCTTGATATTCTGGGCAAGGCTGAGGAGGAAAAGGGCGGTGAGCTTTCAAAAACTGAAATCATCGCTGACACCTGGAAGGTTTATATTCCTGCGGCGGCGTTTTGTCTGGTTTCGGTTGTGTGCTTCATCGGCTCGAACGCTGTGAATAAAAACCGCTGCGCGGCTCTTACTGCCGCGTACACTCTTTCTGAGACTGCATTCCGCGAATATAAGGACGAGGTGCGGGAGGTCGTCGGTGAACAGAAAGAACAGGAGATACACACCAAGACTGTTCAGAAGAAAATAGACCGCGATCCGGTGAGTCCTGAAAAGATATCTGAGGGAAAGGCTCTCATACTTCCGGACGGGGAGCGCACGCTTTGCTACGACGCCTTTGCGGGAAGATATTTCTATTCAGACCGCACGAAAATAGACAAGGCGGTGAATGAACTTAACCGTGATATCCTGACGGACGATTTTGCTTCACTGAACGATTTCTACGACCTCGTTGGTCTGGAACGCACTAAGATGGGCGATATGCTCGGCTGGTCGGCGCGCGGCGGGCTGTTTACCGTAAACGCCCGTTACAGTTCACACCTTGCGGCTAACGGTCAGCCCTGTCTGGCGGTTTCGTTCAATGTTGCGCCTAAGTATGAATATAATTGATATTTTGGGGAGGTCTGCAAATGGAAAACTATCCGTCCAACTCTCACAAGTCTCGGCTCGCTGCTGAAAATGATATTCAGAAGCCTGAGGAAAAGCGCGTTGCCGGAAAGGTCATCAACGGCAATGTTCGGACTGAGAAAAAAAGCTGGTTAAAGAAAATACTCGGCGTTTTCACCTCGGATGATATTTCCGACGTGAAAAGCTACGTTATATACAACGTCATCGTTCCTGCCGTCAAGCGGACTATCAGCGACGCAGTGGATGTGACCCTCAATGGCGAGGCGGGGCGGAAGAGAAACCGTTCCGCCTCTTCCTATATGGGTTCATATCGCGGTGGATATTTGTCAAGGGAGGAGCCAGACAGCCGCCGCAGTGAATTCCGCGACCCATATGAAATAGAGGATATTATCCTTGACAGCTACGGCGACTGCGAGCTTGTTCTCGACGAGATGAACGCCACCATTGAACGCTACGGGCTGGTGAGCGTATCTGACCTGTATGATATGCTCGGCAAATCCGGTGGAACTCACGCTGACTGCAAGTATGGCTGGAACAGTCTGAGGACGGCGCGTATCGTTCCGGTTCGGAACGGGTTCGCTCTCAGGCTCCCGCGGATAATCCCGCTCAACTGAGGAGGTTTATATTATGCCTTACGGCTACAACGCGCCAAATGGATATTTCGGGCTGGTGGACGGGGATTATATCCTGTTCGCCACTGAAGAGGAATACTACGATTTTCTTACAGAAAGGAACGAATCAACATGACACGATTTGATATTCTTGACACCGCCGGAGAGATAGTCGGCGGTCACAGGGTCACTGACTACGGAGAGCCGGAGGATAATTTCGGCGTTATTGCGCGGCTGTGGTCCGCTTACCTCGGCATTGATATTTCCGATGTGGATGTTTCGATGCTGATGGTCCTGTTCAAGGCAGGGCGGATAAAGTCCGGCACGGCGACGGAGGACAGCTTCGTTGGTATTTGCGGTTATGCCGCCTGCGGCGGGGAGATAGCTGAACGGGACAGGAAAGATAACGACACTGTGCCTAAATCGGTGATACCCGCTGCTGATATTCCGATTATTGACCGTGGCATTTTTGACGATGTGCTGGATACAATGAACGAATTGATATCTAAATATGGGTATGCAAGCGTCGCTGATATTTATGCTGTAGAGGGGATGCCCGGTATTCCCTCTACAACACCATATTCACTTGCACATTATACCACACAGTACGTCTGGACATCTACCCATGGTGTTGAACTTCATACAATTGAAGGCACTTATCATATCCATCTGCCCGCTGCTGTGGAGTACGGCTCTGGCAAGCGCAAGAATTGATATTTTCAGGAGGAAACTTTTATGTCTAATAAGATATTTGAGGGCGCAAAGGGCGCTCTGAACAAGCTCGGGTTTACTGTTAAGAAGCACAGCCCGGCTATACTTATGACTGTCGGTATCGGCGGTGTTATCGGCGGTGCTGTTATGGCGTGCATTTCTACAACAAAGGTAAGCAGAGTGCTCGCTGCAAGAGAAGAGCAGCTTTCCTCGGTTGATATGGTACTCAACGACGAGAACAAGACTGAGGTTTATACAGAGGAGGACGCCCGCAGGGACAGGCTGACTATCAACATCCAGAGCGGCGCTAAGCTGGTTCTGCTGTATGCTCCGGCGGTTGCAGTGGAATTCGGCGCTATCGCGTGCATTCTGGCTTCCCACGGTATCATGAAGAAGAGAAACGCGGCGCTGTCTGCGGCTTATATGGCTGTTGACGCAGGCTTCAAGAGTTATCGCAAACGCGTGGCTGATAAGTTCGGCGCCGACGCTGAGCGTGATATTGCTCTTGATATTTCTCAGGAGAAAGCTGATATCGTTGAAAAAGATCCCGATACCGGCAAGGAGAAGAAATCTAAAAAGACCGTTGGGAAGATATCCGAGGGTCTGGGCGGAAGTCCCTATGCCATGATATTCTCCGCCGATACTGCACAGGCATGGGAAAAAGACCACGACTACAATATGATGTGTCTGCGGGCAGAACAGCAGTACGCCACCGACAGGCTCAGGGCGCGCGGATATTTATATCTCAATGAGGTATATGAGCGGCTCGGTGTTGACGGCACGAAAATGGGGCAGATAGTCGGCTGGGTGTATGATCCTGATAACCCCGAATACGACAACTACGTTGACTTCGGAATAAAGGAAACTGAAACGGCTGATGGTCCGGTGATATCTCTTGACTTCAACGTTCAGGGTAATATTCTTGACCTGATGTAAGGAGGAATTGATATTTATGAAAATCGTCAAGGGAATTGCCGGCATACTGTCCGGACTCGGGTTTCTGTTTACTCTGGGATCAATAGGGACTATTGATTTCGTGCTTGAGAGCGGTGCTGTGCTTTCCCCGCAGGACGAGCTTACCGCTTTTATTAAGGCTGGGTTCGGAATGCTGGTTTTTGTAGGCTCGCTGATATTTATTGGTCTTGTCGAGGAATATGAGCAGTGGAAGCAGGAAGCTGATATTTCAGCGGAAAAGCGATATATGAGGAGGAACGAAAGATGAAGAATCTGTTGATATTCTGTCTTGGTGCAGCTGTTGGCGCTGCGGGGACTTATATTCTCATGAGGAAAAAGCACGAGGAGCTTCTGAGGGAAGAGGTCGAATCAGTTAAGGAGGCTTACCGTGCTAAGGCTGATATTCCGGAAGAGCCGAAGGAGGGTTCCGAGGATATTCAGAAGCCCCGGTTTTCGGACAAGCCCGACGACCTTATGGAATACTACAAGACCATCGAAAAGAACAGGTACGATACGGCGGAAAAGTCTGCTGATATCCCGGAGGCGGCTCATGTCATTCCTCCGGACAGCTTCGGAGAACTGGACTACGACCAGATATCGCTCAACTACTGGGCGGACAAGGTCCTGACTGACGAGGACGATAACGTCATCAAAGCGCCGGAAACTATCATCGGAAGCAAGGCTCTCGGAAGCTTCGGCACATATGAGGACGACTCGGTCTATGTCCGCAACGACGAACTTCGCGTGGATTACGAGATACTTCTTGACACTCGCACATTCGCCGAGTATCAGAGAAAGACTTCTGGCTGAGGTAATGCTCATGAGGCTGAATGATATTCCGAGGCTGTATTCCTGTTGGCTGTCTACATTGATATTTGGAGATAAAAGGCACCGATACTCAAAGCTGCTTGATATTCTTCACGTCACGCCATTTCGGTATGTTCTGGATATGGACAAAAATCGCGAGATGGATGGCATTGCTCTTCGTTATCGCTTCGGTCACGAGAACGATATTCCTGGTGATGTTGTTTCCGCGGCTATGGGCAATATTCCGTGCAGCGTCTTGGAAATGATGATCGCACTGTGCATCAGGTGCGCAGAGCAGATAATCGACGACATTGATATTCAGCCCCTTATGGAGCGTATGTTCATGGAAATGCTGGGCTCGCTCGGTCTGGCGGAACAGACTGATATTTGCTTCGATTCTGCATACTGCGCTGATATTCTGGAGCGCTTCCTTGACCGCAGATATTCACAGGACGGGCGCGGGGGGCTGTTTGTCATTTCGCGCCCCGGGGTGGATATGCGCAGGGTTGATATTTGGTACCAGATGTGCTTCTACCTTGACGGACTGATATTTTAGGAGGAATTCTAATGACTAAGAACTACAATTACTACCTTGTTAATGCTGATATTTCCCGCTTCGCAAAAAAGCAGGCGGGAGTCAATTTCCGTGCCGGACTTCGCAAGGGTGTCATGCTCGGCGGAGCGGCACTGATATTTTCGGTGCTTGTTCTTGCTGTTGAGAAGCAGCAGGCTGATATTTCAGCACTTAGAGAGCGTGTAAGTCAGTTGGAGGCTGATATTCCGAATGACCAGCACGGCTGATATTCTGGTGGCTCCGTTTATATTTTCGAAAGGAGGTGGGTGCGATGCTTGATTTCATGATGGTCGCGACAAGGAGCGTGAAAAAAGATCTTGTGGAGATATATCCTAAGTTTATCATACGCAAAACCGATGACCTTATGATCAGAGGCGGGGATTTCTACGCAATATGGGTCAGCGACCGCGGTATGTGGTCAACTGACGAGCAGGACGCTCTCCAGCTTATCGACCGGGAACTCGATGGATATTTGCGAGATAACTCCGCGCGCTTCGAGGGGTGCAACGTCAGGGTCCTGCATATGTGGGACAGCGACTCCGGCATGATTGACTGCTGGCACCGTTACTGTCAGAAACAGATGCGAGACTGCTTCCACACTCTGGACGAGAAAATTATATTTTCGGGGGATCCGTTTGAGAGAACCGATTACTCTAGCAAGCGGCTGCCTTACCCGCTGGCTCCCGGTGATATTTCCGCTTATGACAGGCTTATGTCGGTGTTATATTCTCCGGAGGAGCGCAGAAAGCTTGAATGGGCGATTGGGGCTATCGTTACCGGGGATTCCAGGACGATACAGAAGTTCTGCGTGCTTTACGGCGCTGCTGGTACCGGTAAGTCCACGGTGCTGAACATCGTGCAGAAGCTCTTTGAGGGGTATTATGCGGTCTTCGATGCGCGGGCGCTGGGGTCGTCCAACAATGCGTTCGCACTGGAGGCGTTTAAGTCTAATCCGCTAGTGGCTATTCAGCATGACGGTGATCTGTCACATATCGAGGATAATACCAGGTTGAATAGCCTTGTTTCGCACGAACTTATGACCGTGAACGAAAAGTTCAAGTCGGCATATGCAAGTAGCTTCAAATGCTTTCTGTTTATGGGAACTAACAAGCCGGTCAGGATAACTGACGCAAAATCCGGATTAATACGCAGGCTCATTGATATTTCTCCATCAGGAAACAAGCTGCCATCGGGGGAGTATCACTCTTTGATGAAGCAGATTCCGTTTGAACTGAGCGGGATTGCATATCATTGTCGTGAGGTATATCTTGCTGACCCGTGTTACTACGATGACTATATTCCAACGGAAATGATGGGAGCGTCAAACGATTTTTACAATTATATCTTGGATGCTTATAGTAGCTTTCTTAAAGACGATAGCACCACCCTCCGCTCAGCGTGGGAACGTTATAAAACGTGGTGTGAAGACACCAAAGTCGCATATCCGTATTCTCAGCGTGTTTTCAAGGAAGAACTGAAGAATTATTTCCGAGAGTACATTGAACGCAGCGTCACGGACGATGGAACGCGAGTCAGAAGTCTGTATAAAGGATTTCTTGCTGATCGTTTTGAAAAAGGGAAACCGAACTCGGCAAATGAGTTAAAACCTCCCGGTTTACCGTTGTGGCTGGTGTTTGGTGAGAATGCATCGGGCTTTGACAAGGACTTCTGCGACTGTCCAGCGCAATACGCCTCAGAGAAAGACACCCCAATTAAACCATGGGATAATGTGACCACCAAACTCAGTGATATCGACACCAGTCGTGTGCATTATGTCAAAGTGCCTGAAAACCACATTGTCATAGATCTTGATATCAAGGGGGACGATGGAACAAAATCCCGTGAACTGAACCTCAAGGCAGCTTCCGAATTTCCGTCTACCTATGCTGAATACAGCAAGAGCGGAAGCGGGATTCATCTGCATTATAATTACACGGGGGATGTAACAAAGCTGAGCAGGGTATTTGCCGAACATATCGAAATAAAGGTATTCACTGGCAAAAGCTCGCTCAGAAGAAAACTGACGGAATGTAACAGCCTGCCCATCGCTGAGATAGGTTCCGGGCTGCCAGTGAAAGGAGAGAAGAACTTGGTCAATTTCAAAGGATTGAATAGTGAACGAGCGCTTCGCACGTTCATAAAACGAAACCTCAATAAAGAGTATCATCCGGGCACAAAGCCCAGCGTTGATTTCATCTATAAGGAACTAGAAGAGATGTACGGCAGCGGCAAAGGGTATGATGTTTCTGACCTGCAAAATGACGTGCTTGCATTTGCTGCCCAAAGCACAAATCATGCAGATTACTGTCTGAAACTCGTTGCTAAAATGCACTTCAAATCCGATGAGCCATCTTTGTCATCAGATTGTTCAGACGAAAGCACACCTCTGATATTCTTTGATATTGAGGTGTTCCCTAATCTATTCCTGATAAATTGGAAAAAAGCAGGTGACGGAAATAAGGTCGTCCGTATGATAAACCCCAAACCTGCTGATGTTGAAGAACTGCTCCGTTTTAGGCTTGTTGGCTTTAATAACAGACGGTACGACAATCATCTTGTTTATGCAAGGCTTATGGGGTATGACAACGAGCAGCTTTACCAGCTTTCTCAGAAGATTATAACTGAGGGCAAAGGATTCTTTGGAGAAGCTTACAACATATCATACACCGATGTGTATGACTTTTCCAGTAAGAAACAGTCCCTGAAAAAGTTCGAGATCGAGCTTGGAATACATCATCAGGAGCTGGGACTTCCGTGGGACAAGGCCGTTCCCGAAGATATGTGGGATAAGGTCGCCGAGTACTGTGACAACGATGTTCTTGCGACAGAAGCAGTTTTCAATGACAGAAAGGCTGATTTCATAGCAAGGCAGGTTCTGGCAGATATTGCGGGAATGACTGTAAACGACACTACCAATTCGCTTACCACCCGTATCATATTCGGAAATAATCGTGATCCGCAGAATAAATTCAACTACCGCTTCCTCGGTGATGATGTTCCGGAGGGAGAAGTTACCCATAAATTCTCGTGGACAGACCCTTATACAGTTTTCGACAAGCAGGGGCGCCCACATTTTCCAGGGTATACCTTTGAGCGCGGTGTATCTACTTATCGTGGAGAGCAGGTCGGAGAAGGCGGATATGTATGGGCTAAGCCGGGAATATACGGTGACGTCGCGCTGCTGGACATTGCTTCAATGCATCCGTCAAGCGTGGTAGCGGAGAATTTGTTCGGTGATGAATACACATCGCGTTTCAAGGATATTCTGAACGCTCGCATTGCGATAAAGCATAAGGAGTTCGACAAGGCGCGGTCCATGCTGGGAGGAGTTCTTGCGAAATATCTGAAAGACGAAGCGTCCGCCGATGACCTTGCACAGGCACTTAAAATCGCTATCAATTCGGTTTACGGACTCACAGCTGCGAAGTTTGATAACCCGTTCCGTGATCCACGCAATGTTGACAACATCGTTGCAAAGCGCGGTGCGCTGTTCATGGTAAACCTCAAGCATGAGGTAGAGGCGCGCGGGTTCGTAGCAGCGCATATCAAGACGGATAGTATCAAGATACCCAACGCGACGCCAGAAATAATTGCTTTTGTACAGGAGTATGGCAGAGCATACGGCTATAACTTTGAGCACGAAACTACATATGAGCGTATGTGCCTTGTCAATGATGCGGTGTATATTGCAAAATATGCTGGCGTAGAACACTGCAATTCTCTTTATGGCGAAACATATGTTAGCAGCGAAAAAGATATATGCAAAGGAAACAAGAAGCACCCGGTAGAATGGACTGCAACCGGTGCTCAGTTTCAGGTTCCGTATGTCTTCAAAAAGCTGTTCACTAAGGAAGATATCATCTTTGATGATATGTGTGAGACTAAATCCGTAAGCGGTTCTATATATCTTGACATGAACGAGAATTTGCCGGATGTTTCGGCTCTGGAGGCTGAGCAGGAAAAACTGTGGAAGCAGGTAAATGACACGAGCAGGCTAAAAGAGTCTATGGAATCAGAATGTGCACGAATAGATAAACTCGCAAGTCTTATTAGTGAAGGGCATAGGTACCACTTTGTCGGTAAAGTCGGACAGTTCTGTCCGATCAAGCCGGGATGCGGCGGAGGCGTTCTTCTGCGTGAGAGTGACGGCAAATATTCTGCGGTTGGCGGATCAAAAGGATATCGCTGGCTTGAGTCAGAAATGGTAAAACAGCTAGGCAGGGAAAACGACATCGACAGAAGCTACTATGATAATCTGGTGAACAGGGCTGCTGAAACCATAAGTTCATACGGAGATCTGGAACAGTTCCTCTCAGACGATTCCGTCACTAATGCAGAACCAGACTGGCCGCCAGCAGATACCGTTCCCCACGGAATGCCCTGCGGAAGGGATAAGTGCACCGGATGCCCGAATTTCACACAAAACAATAATGACATTGACTGCAAGCTCGGATATGACGTGTATCCGTTCTGATCAAGGAGGAAAACACTATGAATATAACTTTTGCGCCGGAAGGCATTTTACAGATCGATGATGCAAGACTGGTTTTCAGGAACTTTTCCGGTACCCGCGGGAAATACTGCAAGGAGGGCGAGGGTGACTTTGCGGTCGTGATCCCTGATGAGAAGACAGCGGAGGAGCTTAATCACAGAGGGTGGAATGTTGTCATTCGTCCTCCGCGCGAGGAAGGCGAAGAACCGTTCAGATTCCTTAAAGTAAAGTTCAAGCTGGACAGCGACAATCTGCGTATCTACCTTGATTCGAACGGGCGCAGCAATCTCCTCAGCCGTGAGTGCTATGGAATGCTTGATAACATTGACATTATAAAGGCTGACCTTGACGTCAGACCTTTCAGATGGGAAAAGAACGGCGCCGCTGGGATAAGCGCGTGGCTCAATGTTATACGCATCACTCAGCGTGTAGACAGATTTGCCGACAGGGACGTTCTGTAATGCAGCTTTATGACTATCAGCTCGACGCAGTTCGCAGAATGAAGAACGGCTGCATTCTGTGCGGAGGGGTAGGCTCTGGAAAATCACGCACAGCGCTTGCTTATTACTTCATAAAAAACGGCGGAGAACTTGGTGATGAATATTATCCCATGTCTGATCCGCCGCAGGATCTGATAATAATTACAACAGCGCGGAAGCGCGACACACTGGAATGGGAGGGCGAATGCGCGCCCTTCCTCATTTCTCCGGACAGGAGTGTGGGTCTGTATCAGCACCGGGTTATTATAGATTCCTGGAACAACATAGGAAAATATAAGGACAAGCAAAACTCGTTCTTTATATTCGATGAGCAGCGCGTTGTCGGTCATGGCGAGTGGGTAAAGTCGTTCCTAAAGATCACAAAGAATAATGACTGGATATTGCTGTCTGCAACGCCCGGCGATTCGTGGCAGGATTACATTCCAGTCTTTATCGCAAATGGCTTCTACAAGAACAGAACACAGTTTAACAGCGAGCATATTGTTTGGGATCACCACGTCAAATTTCCAAAGGTTGATCGGTATATAAATACAGGACGATTGATACGGCTGAGAAACTCAATTCTGGTTGATATGGATTTTCAGAGAAAGACAACTCCTCATCATGTTGAGATTTACACAGACTATGACCCAGCTGACTATAAAAGGATTCTTCGTGACAGGTGGAACATCTGGGACGAAAGACCGCTTGAAACGGGCGGTGAATTGTGTTATGCCCTCAGACGGCTTGTGAATTCTGATGAGTCCCGGTCAAGAGCCGTGATGGATATACTGGCAGATCACCCTAAGGCTATCATTTTTTACGGCTTTGATTACGAGTTGAATATTCTCAAGCATTTGCCTTATATGGAAGGAACAGTCGTGTCAGAGTGGAATGGACACAAGCATCAGCCGGTGCCTGACGGTGACGCATGGGCATATCTGGTTCAGTATACTGCTGGCTGCGAGGGATGGAACTGTATAAAAACTGATACCGTGATATTCTACTCACAGAATTACAGCTACAAGGTCATGGAACAGGCAAGCGGACGAATAGACCGCCTGAACACGCCGTTTTCGGATTTGTACTACTATCATCTGAAATCTCATGCCTCAATAGATGTTTCAATATCCCGCGCCCTGAAAGCAAAACGCGACTTCAATATCGGGAGGTTTGTAAACACGCACAAATAGCAACGGCTATTATGGAAAGGAGGTAAAATCTATGAAAGAATTTATTGCTACCAGCAATCGTCAGCTTGGCGAGTGCATACGGCTGTTGAGTTCATATGGATTAAACGGTAGGTTCAGCACAACATTCAATAAAAAAGGGCATATCGTATTTCATATATGGGTCGACATTGATGATGCGCTTTATGCCGAGCTGAAAATGCGGTATGCGTGCATGATTTCATAGCACAAGCTGTCTATGACAGGGTAAGGGGCTGTAACAAGCCCTTTACTTTTTGTTTTATCTGTGATATAATAGGTTCAAAGATACCCATTGATGCGTCAAGGAGGTGGTTGTGTGAAAATTAAAGTTGATGTTGCAGAGCCTGTTAAACAGAAAGACGGAACATGGAAGCTTGAATGCCGACAGGAGTATCAGGAGATTTCTGACCTTGGACGTGAAGAGGTGATGTGCAATATGTGCGGATGCAGACAGTATCCTGAATGCAAAAAACAGTGTGATATTTATGTCAGGAAAACGCTTGCATCCGTTAAAAAAGTAATCTAAAATTCGATAAAGTCATATTATTAAGTGAGGACCGTAACTGCAACGGTCCTTTTCTTTTTGGAGGAATAAGAATGCTTGAAATCATAGAAACTGTAACCATGTCACCGCGGCAGTACAAGGTCGTTATAGAGGGCATGCGCAATCCAATGAATAGCTGGGGTAAGTCTGACAGCCGCTGTGTAGGGCATTATACGGTCAGTGGATGCGACGAGTTCGTTATGGGAGACAATGACCTTGTCTTAATGAAGAATCTTGCTTCTCTGCCGCCGGAGCACGCTAAATATAGGAGAATGATGCCGGTCTGGGTAACGATAAATGCTCCTTTGTATTGGTGGAAGCAGTTCGACACTTACCAGATAGGCAGGGTGAGCAATTCATGCTCTACAATGCACCGTATTGCAAGTAAGCCGTTTGTCTTATCCGACTTCTCTCATGAACATCTGACAAAAGATAATCCGTGGCGTGATAAGGAAGCTCATAGAAACTGCTCCGGTGCCGAAATGCTTGAAAAATATGTTATACCTGTACTTAACCACTACCGCGAGCTTTATCTTGAAACTCACTCGGAAACACACTGGTGGCAGATGATCCAACTCTTGCCGTCGTCATATAATCAGCGCAGGACAGTTTTTCTTACTTATGAAACTCTGAGCAACATCTTTCGACAGAGAAAGAACCACAAGCTTGACGAGTGGCATGAATTCTGTGACTGGATAGGCACACTTCCCTATCCGGAGCTTATTACAACGGAGGTGAGAACTGATGGCATTTCTCGGTGATCGGAATGATGGCAACCACAACGAACACGGGTATCCAGACCCTACTGCTTCTGCGGTAATTCGGAAACTTTCTTCCGAAGAGTATCGTTTGCATAAGCTGTTAAAGGTAATCTTCATGTCTTGCGAACTCGCGGGATTTGAGCTTGAAGGACGCATAACGCTGGTCGATAAGCGTACCGGAAATAAGTACGACTAATTCTACGCCAAGAGGTCAACGCCTCTTGGTTTTTGCTAGAAATTGCATATGAAATACGCGTTTTTGCTGTTTATTGCCCATTTGCCCACTTTTGTTTGTAAGTAATGCGATAAAAAAATGTAATATTAATTATAAATATTCTCGCTTAATATGGGAAAGTGGGCTAAAAATGACACAAATAAGTATTGACAATCACAAATGTTCTTGCTATAATTAGTCAAGACACGCTGAGCGCGTCAAAGGGTATAGGGGGAGGCAATAAACTTACACCCCATGCCCTATCGCGGCGGTCTTCAAAAAATCTCCGGAGGGATTTTTTTCACAGAAGATATCTAAGGCAACTGATTTTTTTGATTTGGAGGATTTTATTTATGAGAAAAATGGCTATTGTGTTGGCTTTGGGTACTGTTTTGTTGTGTGCAGGGTGTTCAGGGGGAAATAACACATCTAGCAGCGTAACTGACGTTGTTTCTGGTTCCGGCGCTTCTGAGTCCAATGCTGCTGATGGTGCTTCTGTTGGAGATATCACTGATGAGAGAAGTAATGAAGCTTCGGTTTCTCTGGCGGATATGCTGCCGGACGCTTCGGCTATATTCGAGGGTGCAACGTTTAACGTTATAAGTGATGGCGCGAAATTGTACTGCTTTACGGTGGACGGGTACGAGGACGGCGATTATGAGAAATATGTTGACGAGTGCAAGAAGACTTTTACGGATGTGAAGTTTGATATTTACACCGATAGCAACAATAAATTTGAGGCTAAGACTGAGGATGGCAAATATTATGTCTCAGTTCAGCTGATTTTTGAGCAGCATTCTTTTACTGTAACATGCGGCGTTAGCCGTACATGACATCTGGCATGGCTTGACATTGGCATATATAATGGGTGGATGCATTGCCGTGATTACCATTTATATGCTTGCACGTAAAATGTATCGTTTGCCTATTTTAGGCACGCGAAAAATACATGGACTTTTATGAAGAGAGAGTAGAAACTGCTCTTTTATGCCTTTGCGATCGTAAAAAATCGCAGGGGCTTTTTATTTTTCTGAGAAAGGACGAAAACATCATGGCTCGGAGTGCTCGGCTGGAGAGCGGGTTTCAGGACAGGCTTATAAAGCGTATTAAGGCACTCCTGCCGGGGTGCTTTGTATTCAAGATGGATCAGGTTCAGGGAATTCCCGATCTGCTGATATTATTCGGTGGGCGGTGGGCTTCACTTGAATGCAAACGTTCTTCCTCTGCCCACCATCGGCCTAATCAGGACTACTATGTCGGCGTTATGGACATGATGTCCTTTTCACGGTTCGTATTTCCTGAGAATGTTGATAAGGTGCTCGGTGAGCTTTATGAATTCATGACCGGGTACAGACTTTAAGGATACGCTACGCTTTAATTAGCTTGTACCTAGAAATGTGGACGTTCCAAAATCGGGGAAAGTGATAAAACCATAAGAACAGCAGTCTTGAAAAAGAGAATCAAACCCTTATAAAACAGGTTGAAACTTATCGTGAAATGCTTGGCGTTGATATCAATGCCCTAGAAAGTCAACGTGAACGCTCGGAAAGAATGGACAAGCTGCTGATGAAACTGTTGCATCTGACAGTCGTTTTGCCATACGGAGCATCAACAAAAAATACTGACACAGAACCCTTAAGGTAGCAGGAACACCTTGAGGGTTTTATTTTTACATTGAAAGGAGGGCTAAAATGAACCATATGAAAAACAATATTTTCTCGGTGGTCATGGCTCTGATAATAACTCGGGGGGCGTTGGCGGCGTTTAGTAAAACGACTAAGAAATCCGCAGAGTCATTCGGCAATTACAGCCGTGCTTGCAGAGGGGAGGCGCGTGATGACCTTTAACGATCATTCAAGACTTGCTGGTCAGCACGCGTTTCTTGGTGCAAGCAAATATCACTGGATAAACTACGACGAGGCAAAAGTCGCTGACACGTTTATCAAGGCTCAGGCGGTCGCGCGCGGGACTACACTCCACGAGTTCGCGGCTCAGTGCATAAGGCTGGGTCAGAAGCTACCTAGGTCGCACCAGACGCTTAACTCCTATGTCAACGACGCTGTGGGCTTCAAAATGACTCCGGAGCAGGTGCTTTACTACTCGGAAAACTGTTTCGGCACGGCGGACGCTATTTCTTTCCGGAACAATTTTCTGCGTATTCATGACCTTAAGACCGGTGTTGTTCCGGCACATATGGAGCAGCTCGAAATATATGCGGCGCTGTTCTGTCTTGAATACCGGGTAAAGCCGATGGATATTTCGATGGAACTGCGTATCTATCAGAACGACGATGTTCTTATCTCTGTTCCTGAATCGGAATGTATTCTTTCAATAATGGACAAGATAACCGCTTTCGACAAGGTCATAAGTAAACTCAGAGAACAGGAGTGTTAAGCAATGGAACAGAACGATGATATTCTGATACACTATGGAATGCCAAGGCGCTCCGGGCGGTATCCGTGGGGTTCGGGCGAAGATCCGTACCAGCACAGCGGCGATTTCCTTTCAAGAGTGAACGAACTTAAGGCGGCGGGGCTTACTGAAAAGCAGATAGCTGATTCGTTCGGTATGTCTACTACCGAACTTCGGGCGCAGAAGTCTGTCGCTTCCGATGAGCAGCGCGCACTTAAGGTCGCAGAGGCAAAGTCGCTGCGAGACAGGGGACTTTCGTTTGCACAGATAGCTGAGAAGATGGGATACTCTAATGACAGCTCGGTACGGTCACTTCTCAACACAAACTCTGAAGTGAAGATGAAGCAGGCTAAGTCTACTGCTGAATTCCTTAAAAAGCAGATAGCTGAAAAGGGAATGATAGACGTTGGCTCGGGGGTGGAGAGAACTCTTGGAGTTTCGCAGGAGAAACTCAAGGAAGCACTCTATATGCTTGAACTGGAGGGTTACAATGTCTACGGCGGGCGCGTTCCGCAGGCGACGAATGCTGGAAAGTTCACGACTCTTAAAGTGGTCTGCCCTCCGGGGACGGAACACAAGGATATTTACAACTTCGAGAATATTCATTACATAGACAACTACGTTTCACATGACGGTGGGGACACGTTCGACAAGAAATGGGTCTATCCGGCAAGCATGGACTCCAGCCGTATCAAGGTACGCTACGCGGAGGACGGCGGCGTTGACAGGGACGGTCTTGTAGAGATACGCAGGAATGTCTCCGATCTGTCGCTTGGGGAGTCGAGATATGCACAGGTGCGCATACTCGTGGACGGAACACACTATGTCAAGGGCATGGCAGTATACAGCGATGATATGCCGGACGGCGTTGACATGATATTCAACACCAACAAGAAGAAAGGGACTCCGCTTTGCGGCGACAAGAGCAACACCGTTCTGAAGCCGATAAAGAATGACCCGGACAACCCCTTTGGCTCCCTTATCAAAGAGGGTGTTGACGACCCGGATACTGGCTCTAAGGGCGGCGGTCAGAGTTATTACTACGACAAGGACAGAAACAAGAAGCTGTCGCTTATTAACAAGCGAGGAAGCGAGGGAGACTGGGGAGAATGGGCGGACAATCTGCCGAGCCAGTTCCTTTCAAAGCAGAATATGTCGCTGATAAGAAAGCAGCTTGACCTTGCGGCTTCGGACAAGCAGGCAGAGTTTGATGAGATATGCTCGCTGAATAATCCGACTGTCAAGAAAGCTCTGCTGAAGTCGTTTTCGGACGATTGCGACGCTGCGGCTGTCCATCTCAAGGCGGCAGCGCTCCCACGGCAGCAATATCAGGTGATACTGCCAGTCCCGTCAATGAAAGACAACGAGGTGTATGCCCCGAATTTCAGGAACGGCGAGCAGGTGGCGCTGATACGCTATCCGCATGGCGGAACCTTTGAGATACCTATTCTCACAGTAAACAACAAACAGGCGGACGCACGCAAGATGATGGGCACAAATCCCCGGGATGCGGTGGGTATAAACAAGAAAGTTGCCGACCGTCTTTCCGGTGCTGACTTTGACGGTGACACCGTAATGGTGATACCCTGCGGAGGCAAGGTACGGATATCCTCGCAGCCTGCGCTGAAAGGACTGGAGGGATTTGACCCGAAGCTTGAATATGGAGGCAGGGAAAAGGGTACATTCAAGCCGATGAAGAACACCCAGACCGAGATGGGCAAGATATCCAACCTCATTACGGATATGACGCTTAAGGGCGCTACTTCAGACGAACTTGCCCGTGCCGTCAGACACTCTATGGTGGTAATAGACGCAGAGAAGCACGGTCTTGATTACAAGCAGAGCGAGGCAGACAATGGCATCAGAGCGCTGAAAAAGAAGTATCAGGGCGTCTATGATGAGGACGGACGGTATCACGAGGGAGCGGCAACGCTTATATCACGGTCAAAATCCGAGGTCCAGGTGGTAAAGCGCCGCGGAAACCCCGTCATTGACAAGGATACCGGAGAGCAGAGTTGGAAAGAAAGCTACGAGACTTATACGGACAAATCCGGAAAGGAAAAGGTCCGGACTCAGACAAGCACAAAAATGGCGGAGACCAGGGACGCACATACTCTGTCCTCTGGAACTCCGCAGGAGGAAGCATATGCTGAATATGCCAACAAGATGAAGTCTCTTGCAAATCAGGCTCGCAAGGAGATGGTCACTACTGGCAATATCAGGTATGACGCTTCTGCAAAGGCTGTATATGCTAACGAGGTAGCTTCGCTCACTGCGAAACTCAACGTGGCACTGATGAACGCCCCCAGAGAACGCCACGCACAGGTGATCGCCAAATCCGTGGTCGACGCCAAACGCAGGGATAACCCGGATATGACGAAGAGCGAGATAAAGAAAGCCAATCAGCAGGCGCTGTCAGCCGCCCGTGAAAAGGTCGGCGCGAAGCGTTCCAGCGTTGTGATCACAGACCGGGAATGGGAAGCGATACAGGCTGGCGCAATAAGTGAAAACAAGCTGTCACAGATAATTCAAAATGCGGACATCGACTCGCTGCGCCAGAGGGCTACGCCGAGAACCAGAACAAAGCTGAGCCAGGCGAAGATAAACAAGATGTCGGCAATGGACGCTTCCGGCTACACCATGGCTGAAATAGCTGACGCGATGGGCGTTTCAACAACAACTGTGCGCAATTATCTTGATGGAAAGGAGTGACCATGAATGACTGAATGCAGACTGACTACATTTGACAACCCGTATGATCCGTTTGAGCAGTTTACGGATTGGTTTCTCTTTGACGAAGAGAAAGGCTACCACACCTGCGCATATCTGGGGCGCATTGCCAGAACCTCAGATTCACTTTCTGACGAGGAAAACCAGCGCGAAGTTGAGCGCGCGATAGACGAGATAATCAAGTATGATTTCCGGAACATATACCGGAAAACTACCCGTGCTGCGGTGCTGTCGGGAGCATAGGCAGGCGGCTGATATTCTGTGCCGGAACTGGGAAAAAACACTGCGATTGTGTCGGTGCGTTCCTCAGTTCCGGTAATTTCTTTTTTACTGATACTATCTGAGGAGCAGGCAGGCTTTGTACGGCTGGTTATCTCCTTTCGGGCCGGGTAAAGTTCCTGATACGGGTCTGTCTGTTCCTCAGATATTATCAGAAAAAAGCTGTTGCAACGGAGGTGGGACTATTGGGCAACAGGAAAAACAGTGAACTGGAAAAGTCGAAATCAGGCGTTTCCATGCGCCCGGCGCGTACTCCGGAGGCGCGGGAAAATCAGCTTATCGCGCTTGCAATAGACCAGGCAGAAAAACAGCTCCGGGATGGGACGGCTTCATCTCAGGTGATAACTCATTTCCTGAAGCTTGGCTCTTCACGGGAGCGAATGGAGAAAGAACTTCTTGAAGAAAAAACGAAGCTGGCGCAGGCTAAGACAGAGACTCTGGAATCCGGAAAGAGGATGACGGAGCTGTTTGAGCAGGCTATGGACGCGCTCAGGGGATACCGCGGCGATACTGACGAGGAGGACGAGGAATGAGACCGGGCAGGATCAGGAGATATTCAGATCTTACAGAGCTTGGAACATTTGAGGAAAGGTTCAGATATCTCAGCCTTGGAGGGGCGGTCGGCGGGGATACATTCGGCTTTGACCGATATCTGAACCAGCAGTTCTATCGTTCTGCTGAATGGAAAAGAGCCCGTGATATCGTGATATCGCGTGACAGAGGGTGCGATCTTGGTATACCCGGTCGGGAGATACAGGGCAAGATACTGGTACACCATATGAATCCGCTGACTGTGGCTGATATTCAGGGCGGCTGGGAGTTCATGCTTGATCCGGAGTTCCTTGTCTGCGTATCGCACGAAACGCATAACGCGATACATTACGGGGACAAGAGCGTGTGCGGGGCTGATATCCCGGTAGAAAGACATCCCGGGGACACAGCGCCATGGAAACGGACGACACTGGAGGTGAAAGCGGTATGAACGAAGAAAGTATACTCGGCACGGTAAAGAAAGCGCTTGGCATAGAGCAGGACGTGGACGCGTTTGACGAGGTGCTCGTCATGCATATAAACACGGCGCTGTCCGTGCTGGCCCAGCTTGGAGCAGGTCCGGAGGACGGGCTTTATATCACCGGGAATGATGTTACATGGAAGCAGCTTATCGGCGAGAACAGCCTGCTTTCACTGGTCAAGACCTATGTCTGCCAAAAGGTGCGGCTGATATTTGACCCGCCGCTTACATCCTCGGTACTGGACGCTATGGAGCGAAGTCTCAAAGAGATGGAATGGCGGATATTGGCGGTGACTGATATCTCTGCTGACAGTGGGGACGTCACTGAATGTGTTGACAGAGAAGCACGGGCGGAGATAGCGGAACACGCGGTATTGGAGGTAAATAATGGCTGAACTTTGTCATCACGGCATACTTGGAATGAAGTGGGGCGTCCGGAAATTTCAAAATAAGGACGGTTCACTGACTGCCGCAGGACGTAAAAGATATGACACTGACATTAAAAGTGCTGAGCAGCGCGTACAGAAAGCGAAAGCGGACGCTAAAGAAGCGAAACGTGCAATGCAGCGGGAAGCAGTCACCAACACATTTATTAATGGTGGTGTCGCTTCAAAGGAGACGCGCGAAAAATATAAAAATGCGCTGGACAGAACTGAATGGGAGAAAAAGAAGCTTTCAGACGAGAAAACAAAGGGAGCGCTCAACCGTACCTCTGGTAAGAAATCCAAACACCGGATCGCCCTTGAACAGAAATACATGGAAAAAGGAATGTCTGCCGAGGAGGCTGAGGTTGCCGCTTATAAGAGAATACGCACTGAACGCGCCATTGCTGTCGCAGGAGGAGTGACTATTGCTGCTGCTGCGGCTTATACTGCGTACAAGCACTGGGATCTCAATGCGGACAAGATACTTAAGTCCGGAGTGGAGCTGAAGAATATCTCAAACACAGATAAGCTCGACGTTTCAAGGCAGTTCTATGCAGCATACAAGAAGCCGGACGTCAAGAAATATCTGGGACTATACGGCGGTCAGATAATCGGAGGTCAGGGACCTGACGCTGTAAAGCAGACCACCATCGGTATAAACGGCAGTCTGAAGATAGCCGGGAGAAAGACGGCGGCAAAGACGCTTGCTGATATGGTCGGGAAGAACCCGGAGCTTTTAAACAGTCTGAAAGATGACCTTGAAAGCTATCGAACCAGAGTTTCGGGGGCTTTTACATCAGCGGGAAAATCACTGACCAGAAGAGCGGAACGCGACCTTTCACGTGGCAAAATAAGCAAGAATGTTTATGACGTTCTTAATTCTGTTCAGACACTTGGCGGCGGGCAGAGTGGCGCAGGCAAACAGCTGTACTCGGAGTTGACAAAAGCAGGATATGACGCTATAATAGATGTGAACGACAAGAAATATGGCGGCTACAACGCCAAAAGCCCGGTGATCGTGTTCAACGGCGCTGCCAAGACCGTTGTCAAGGCTGTAAGAAATGTTAGTGAAAACGAGGTAAGCAAAGCCTCTATACCGGAAACAGCCAAGGTTATGGTCAGCCAGTACCTGAAATCTCAGATACCGTGGGCGGCTGCCGGAGCGGCGACTGCAGCAACTGTAAAGGGCGTGAAAGCGCATAACAATATTCAGAAGCGAAATCTGATCGTTTCTGAATACAAGAAAGAACACCCCGGCACAAAGCTTACATACGACCAGATACTCAATAACTACTATGGTTCAAAATAAGGAGGAATTCATATGAGGAGCGGAGCAATATTCGGGCTGTGCATGCTCGGCGGAATCGCAGTGCAGGGAATCAGCCAGATGATAAGATATCCGGCTGCGAAAAAGGGAGCAGAGGAACTTGTCAGGCGCATTCCGGAGATGTCAGCGGAGGAAATGGACGGTATTCTTAAACTGAACCGTCCCCTTCCCTGTCTGCCGTTTGATATCTGCGGGCGCGTAAGGAATGAGGCGCTCGGCGAGGTCGTAAAGGCTCTCCGAAAGAAGAACGAAACAGGAAACGGCTGATATCCCCATAAAAATTACCGGGCGCTTTCGGGCGTCCGGCTTTTTGTTATGCGGCGGAATAGTTTACAACGGCTATTTCGGTCAGGGTCTCACGGCAGCGGTCTATGATATTTTCCACGCGCTCCAGAACCGGCGCAGGGTATATCACTTCCCCGCACTGTGAACAGCGGAAGCACGGAACATTCTTTATAATGACTATCGTGTTTTCAAGCTCAGTGAAATAGGTGGCGGTGGAATTCGTCATATCGCCTTTACAGTAACAGCATTTCATGTGGCTTCCCTCCTTCGGGTCCTGAAGTCCGGTTCCCATTTCATGGGGTCGGGATAGTCGCTCGGATAATCTTCTATTATCTCGCCGTTATCAAGGGCTGAATAGATATCCGGTATCTTTATCCCGCGTATTTTCATCTGTTCGGCGGCGTGAGCCGTTACCATTATATTACTGCGCTCAGCCGCAGCCGAGCGTATTTCTTTTATGTCCGGCATAAGCCCTCCGATGGTGTTATTCTTTGTCTTATGACTTTATTATAACCTATATCAGTGGTTTATTCAACAGGACATTTCTGCCAAAAAACAAGACTGATTTTCGGTATTTTGCACAGGGAGGTCATATGTATAACGATTTGAAGCATTCCGGCGTACTCGGAATGAAGTGGGGCGTAAGACGGTACCAGAATAAAGATGGTACTCTTACTGCCGAGGGGAAGAAGAGGAGAAAACACCGTGATGAGCGGTCGGCTATGCGAAGCGCTTACAAGAACCGCGGCGGTCTTACCGCCACTGAACTTGAAAGTAGCATAAAGCGTCTTCAGCTAGAGAAGCAGTTCCGTGAACTTACAGAAACAGAAGTGAATCCGGGAAAGACTTATGCTGAATCAATACTCAAGGACATAGGAAAAAGAGCGCTGCCTACTATTGGAACGGGTGCTTTGCTTTATGGTGCGGTGGCGCTTTCTACCCGCTCGTTCAATCCCAAGGACTTTGCTGCGGCTATGTTCAACGGTGGAGCGAAGAAGAAGTAGCACGCGAAATTTACAACTCCTTTAATGGAAGAAGGAGAGTGACTGATTAGGAAGCTGAGGTCGCCTTAAACGCATAGCTAAGACGCTTGACGTGCATCCTCTCCCTTTTTCTGCATATAAGTTGACCACGCTAAATTTGCAAGCCCTTTAATGAAAAGAAAGGGGTGTTTTATATGAATAGATTCTTTATCGGATTAGGGGTAGGAATACTTGCTGAATGGGCGGCGCTCAATCTTAAACTGTATATACAGCAAAGATTGAATGACACCATATTTGCAAATGCTGAAAACCAATCCGAAAAGGACTTATGAATCAGATGAGCAACAAAATTGAAAGAGTTGAGTCCTTTACAGGGGCTCTTCTCTTTTTCTCATCAGGAGGTAAAAATGAAAAATGAACTTTATCATTACGGCATACCCGGAATGAAGTGGGGGGGTAAGGCGGTATCAGAACGCCGATGGGTCTTATACTGCCGCAGGGCACAAGAGATACAATAACAATAACAGATCGGAGTCTGTTTCCAAAACGGGCACACGCCAGGCTCGAAAAGAAAAAGTCATCAAAGCAGTAGCTAATGCTCAAAAAGTTGTTGGCGGAGTAATGCTTGCCGATCTTGGGCTACAAATGTTTTACGGAATTGATACACACCGTATCCTTGGTAATGTCGCTAACATGAGTATGAGGGCAGCACAAAAAGCGTTTTACAACATCAAACATCCATGGCACAAAGGAGCGGACGGAGTAAAGTGGCGAGTTGAGTGAACGCGGTGTTTATTTTCTTAGCACTATTTTTTTAGCAATCCCGAACGCCAGTAATCCTATTGCTGCGGCTGCGCCACCAACAACTTTTTTGAGTTTATCTGCGTCCTTACCCATGCAGTTCTGACACACTTTGTGCTTATAGCCCTCCGGCAGGTTTCGTCCGCATTTCTTGCAGGTTTCCATAATTAAAGTTCTCCTTTCAGAAGTCTGGTTTTATTCGGCAATGGCAGACTGTTTATATTGGTCTGTACGTCGCTCAGTGTCTTTGACCAGAAGCTGTCGGTGCGTTCGCTGTTGAGGTCAAGGCATTCTATCATTTTGGGTCTGGCATATGAAACGCTGAGATAGTGTGAATATGCTTTGAGAACTTCGGCGGCGGCTTCGGGCTCGCCAAGCTCCTGATAGGCTATCACCGCAGACATGGAAGCTGTGTTTATCGCATTGAGACCTATATACAGCTTGTCCATCTGCTCCTCTATTTTAGCAGAAGAGATGTGACTCGTAAGCTTGCCGATAAAGTCATCTGGCTGATTTTCTATGAAATCAAGCGAATCCTTCTGACTGAGCATGAGCTTCTGGCGGGCGGCTTCCGACTGCTGGGCTACGTTCAGGAGCGCCTGCTTTCTGAGTCCATTGTTCTTTATGTGCAGGGCTGTCAGAAGATTCTGGCGGCAGGCGTATGCTTCGGCTAATCGGTCGTTTTCCTGACCGCGGCACAGGTCTGATATCTCTTTGTGGATATTTTCAAGTGTATCGACCATCTGGGCGAGCTGCATCTGCATAGTGAAATTAGTCAGCGCGTTGAAAAGGTCGGGGGTGGTCAGAACATCCTTAAGCTCTATATGCCCTGCCCACTGGCCGTTTTTGGTGTTTCGCAGGACAGCAAGAAGTCTGCCTTTTTTGTCAACGCACATTTCCACTACACCTTCGTTCAGAAGTCTTTTCTGAAAAGGCGTCAACACGGCACGAAGCTCTGAGCGCGGGATAGCTGCTTTTATAGCGGCTATGAACGATGGAGCGGCGCACAGTGCGGACTTTATATTTTCAAGGCTGTCTCGGAATAACTGACGGTATGCGTCACGGTATTCATTATCGGCTGACAGGAATTCTGCCGGGTCGCTGGTGTAATCTTTAAGTTCCGGGTGGGTTTCTGCATCTTTCATCGTGATACATCCTTTCAATCGTCAAACTGGGGATATCCCCGTGAAATAAAGAGCTGTGCTTTTATTATTTTTAATCATATTTTTGCGTAAGCTGCGCACGCGAAATTTACAACTCCTTTAATGAAAAGAAACGAAAGGAGTGTTTTCTATTATGAACACACATTGGCACGAAACGAGAAAAGCTATAAACGCTTTCAAGAATGCAAACCCCAAGGCTTACGATGTTATATGGAAAAATGCGTACTGGGAAGGTATGCAAGAGATGTATCATCATTGCAAGCAAATGACGATTGCATGCGCGATAGGCGTTGCTGTTGGCGCAGTCGTTTGTACTACGGCTTATGTTGTTATTGATATTGCAAATAGGAGATCATGAAACTTTTTGGAGAAAAGTCCACTTACAATGGCTTTTCTCTTTTGGGTCGGTGAAAAATATGCAAAGAGTTTTCTCGTTGATTACTTACCTCATTCATCATATAAAGAACAGCCCATTTTGCACAAAGGGTATGGACCGCCGCAAGCGTTGCATCCTGATGGGATATATCCTCTATACTCTTTTTGTGTGCGCGGTGTATATTCAACCTCATCTTCTAGCTCAGTTTCCTCAAAATGATCATACGTGTCCGGGTCAATGCTGGGTTCATTAGCTTTGTCGTCATCAGAACCGGGCTTCGTATTAACTGAGAAAATAAATTTTGTGGCGAACAAGGCGGCTGCGCCTAGAACTATTCCTGCGCCAGTAATTATTTTTGCCGCAAGCGGCAGTTTCTTTTTGGGCGATGTTTTGTCTTTCATTATCTTATCCTCACATGACTGATATTTGCTCTTTCTTACTGTATTATAGCATAAAATGGCGTAAATGTCAATCCGAGGAGGATATTTTTTCAAAGGGGGTGGTAACTTGCTTTCGAATACTGCCGTTCCGCGGTATTACGCCGAATTCAGGAATGCAGTGCTTCACGGGGATATCCCCATAAACCGGGAGATCGGCATGGAGATGAACCGTATCGACGACCTTATCGCCAACCCCGGCGTGTACTACGATGATATGGCGGTCGAGGGGTGGATAAGATTCTGCGAGAATGAGCTTACGCTTACTGACGGCTCGGAGATGCACCTGCTGGACAGCTTCAAGCTGTGGGGCGAGCAGGTATTCGGGTGGTACTACTTCGTGGAGAAGAGCGTTTACAAGCCTTATAAGGACGGACATGGTGGAAGATATGTCACAAAGAAGATAAAGAAGCGGCTGACAAATAAGCAATACCTTATCGTGGCAAGAGGCGGGGCAAAATCCATGTACGTTTCGACGATACAGAACTATTTTCTGAACATCGACCCGGCAACGACACATCAGGTCACGACTGCGCCGACTATGAAGCAGGCGGAGGAGGTGTTGTCACCGATAAAGACGGCTATCGCGCGGGCGAGAGGTCCGCTGTTCAAGTTCCTTACCGAGGGTTCGATACGGAACACCGCCGGGTCTGCCATGGAAAGAGTGAAACTCGCCTCCACAAAAAAGGGCATAGAGAACTTCCTCACCGGGTCGCTGCTTGAAATACGCCCCATGAGCATAGACAAGCTTCAGGGGCTTAACAGTCGCATAAATACGGTGGACGAGTGGCTGTCGGAAGATGTGAGGGAGGACGTTATCGGCGCTCTGGAGCAGGGCGCTTCAAAGAACGACGACTATCTCATCATTGCCATATCCTCTGAAGGCACAGTGAGGAACGGCGTGGGTGATTCCATCAAAATGGAGCTTATGAGTATCCTGAACGGCGAATATATCAACCCTCACGTTTCGATCTTCTGGTACAAGCTGGACAGCGTGGACGAGGTGGGCGACCCGGAGATGTGGATAAAGGCAAATCCCAATCTCGGAAAGACGGTGACCTACGAAACCTATCAGCTTGAGGTCGAGAGGGCGGAGAAATCCCCAGCGGCGAGGAATGATATTCTTGCGAAGCGCTTCGGGCTTGCCCTGGAGGGATACACTTACTTCTTCACCTATGAGGAAACTCTTCCGCACCGGAAACGGGATTTCTGGCAGATGCCCTGCGCGCTTGGCGGCGACCTTTCCCAGGGTGATGACTTCTGTTCGTTCACGTTCCTGTTCCCGCTGAATGATGGGTGCTTCGGGGTAAAGACGCGGAACTATATTTCGTCGCGGACGCTTATGAAGCTTCCTAGTGCTATGCGTGCAAAATACGAAACTTTTATGAACGAGGGGAGCCTTATTGTCAGCGAGGGCGTGGTGCTTGACCTGGAGGACGTTTACGACGACCTTGACAAGCACATTATGTCCTGCGGGTATGACGTTCGTGCTTTCGGCTTCGACCCGTATAACGCAAAGGAATTCGTGGAACGGTGGACGGCTGAGAACGGACCGTTCGGCGTGGAAAAGGTCATACAGGGCGCAAAGACGGAGAGCGTGCCGCTTGGGGAGCTTAAAAAGCTGTCTGAGGAGCGTATGCTTTTGTTTGACGAGGACATCATGACCTACGCTATGGGAAACTGTATCACTATTGAGGATACAAACGGCAACAGAAAGCTGTTTAAAAAACGGCACGAGGCTAAGATAGACCCGGTTTCGGCTATGATGGACGCTTATGTGGCGTTCAAACGGAACAGGGACGCTTTTGACTGATGGGAGGTCAAAATGGAAAACAATCTGATAACGCGCGTCAAGAATGCGTGGAACGTATTCCGCAACAAGGATCCCACACGGGATAACTACAACCTCGGCACGGGGTATTATATACGCCCGGACAGACCGCGGTTCAGCCGGGGGAATGAACGTTCAATAGTGAGCGCGGTATACAACCGGATAGCACTAGACGTTGCTTCGGTGGACATACGTCATGTGCGGCTTGACAAGGAGGGAAAGTACCTTTCGGATATTTCAAGCGGGCTGAACACCTGCCTGACGCTGGAGGCGAACACTGACCAGACCGGACGGGCGTTCATGCAGGACGTTGTTATGTCCATGCTGGACGAAGGGCACGTTGCGATAGTCCCGGTGGAAACTGTCGGCGACCCGTGGCTTGGCTCATCGTATGACATTCTTTCGATCAGAACGGGGCGAGTCATCGACTGGTATCCGAAGCACGTCCGTGTGGAACTTTACAACGAACTGACCGGGAACAGAGAAAACGTGGTCATGCCGAAAAGTGCAGTGGCTGTCATAGAAAACCCGTTCTATGCGGTCATGAACGAGCCGAATTCAACGCTCCAGAGGCTTCTTCGGAAGCTGACGCTCCTTGACGGAGTGGACGAGGCTGCTTCCAGCGGAAAGCTTGACCTTATAATCCAGCTTCCGTATGTCATCAAGTCAGAAGCGAGGAAAAAGCAGGCTGAAGAGCGCAGAAAGGAACTGGAGCAGCAGCTTGCAGGCTCCAAGTACGGCATAGCCTATACAGATGGCACGGAGCATATAACTCAGCTCAACCGTTCCGTTGAAAACAATCTGATGAAGCAGATAGAATACCTGACGAGCATGCTTTACAGCCAGTTAGGCATCACTCAGGCGATATTGGACGACACCGCGGACGAGAAAACCATGCTGAATTACAACAACCGCACCATCGAACCCATAACCGCCGCGATTTCGGACGAAATGAACAGGAAGTTCCTCACAAAGACCGCACGGTCTCAGGGGCAGTCGATAAAGTGGTTCAGGGATCCGTTCAGGCTGGTGCCTGTGAACAACGTCGCCGAGATAGCGGACAAGTTCACGAGAAACGAGATAATGACCTCGAACGAGATACGTCAGGTCATTGGCATGAAGCCGTCGGACGACCCGAAGGCAAATCAGCTTGTGAACAGCAACATCGCTCAGCCGACAGGAGACGGCGACAACGGCGGCGAATCTTCCGGAGAAAAAATCGAAATACCGGATGAAGTAAAGGAGGAAATTCAAAATGGCAGAGGAAATCTATGACTTCTGCGGGTGGGCTACGCGAAACAACGTCCGCTGTGCCGACGGTCTCACTATAATGCGCGACGCGTTCAAGCACAACGACGGACAGACCGTGCCCATCGTATGGAATCATTCGCACAACGACCCGGACAACGTTCTCGGTCACGGCAGGCTTGAGAACCGCGAAGAGGGCGTTTATATCTACGGCAAATTCAACGACACTGAGCGCGGACAGCTCGCGAGAAATCTCGTTCAGCACGGGGATATCGAGGCACTGTCCATCTATGCGAACCATCTGAAGAAAAACAGTGGATTCGTAATGCACGGCGATATCCGTGAGGTGAGCCTTGTGCTTGCGGGAGCAAACCCCGGGGCTTACATAGAGGAAGTTATAAGACACGGTGATGATGACAGCGGCGAATGCGCGGTCATCTACACCGGAGAGGAGCTGGAGCTTTCGCACACCGATACGCTTGACGGCGGGGAGCTTCGCAAAAGCAATAATACTGGTGAAAAAGCTAAGAACGACTGGGAGGACAAGAAAATGGCAGAGGACACCAAGAAGCAGGAAAAGGAAAAGGAAGAGGGAGAGACTGTCGGCGATGTGTGGGAAACACTCACCGAAAAGCAGAAGACCGCAGTTTACGCTGTCATTGCACAGGCGATAAAGGATAACGGCGGGGCAGACGATACGGACACCTCAGACAGCGAGGAAAAGGAGGACAAGAAAGTGAAGCACAATATTTTTGAGAGCGACCGCAGAGACGATCAGAACTGGCTCAGCCATTCCGATGAGGAAAATATCCTGAATATCGCGAAGAGCAACTCTGTCGGCTCGCTTCAGGACGCTATCAGCATCTACGCTGAGAACAACGACCACCTTGCACACGGCTTTGACAGCGTTGAAGAGCTGTTCCCCGACTATAAGGACGTAAGACCCGGCGCACCTGAGATGATCACCCGTGATCAGGGCTGGGTGAATGCAGTAATGCAGGGCTGCGACAAGTCGCCTATTTCCCGCATCAGAACACGCTTTGCCGATCTTCGTCAGGATAACCTTCGCGGCAGAGGATATGTAAAGGGCAAGAAGAAAGCCGATACCGGCAACATAAAGCTGCTCAAGCGCACCACCGATCCGCAGACGATATACTGCAAGGACGCACTTAAGCGCGACGATATCGTTGATATAACCGACTTCGATGTGGTACAGTACCAGTACAACACCATGAAGCTGATACTCAACGAGGAGATCGCAACCGCAATTATGATCGGCGACGGCCGTGCAGAGGGTGATGAGGCAAAGATCGAAGAGACCCATATCCGCTCCATCTGGAACGACGACGACCTGTACACTATCCATGCTGATATCGACATCGCGGCTGCGAAGAAGGAGCTTCAGGGCACCAATACCAGCGCTAATTTCGGCGACAACTATATTCAGGCGGAGGCGGTCATCAGCGCTTCACTGCATGCGCGCGAGCAGTACAAGGGCAGCGGCAATCTGGACTTCTACTGCACGCCGCACCTGCTGAACGTCATGCTGCTTGCAAGAGACCTCAACGGCAGACGCATCTATGACAGCAAGGCTGATCTCGCGGCGGCTCTCAATGTCGGCAATATTTATACCGTTGAGCAGTTCGAGGACAGACACAGAACGGACAAGGACAACAATATAAAGGAACTCCTTGGTCTGTTCGTTAATCTTTCCGACTATTGTATCGGCGCGACAAAGGGTGGTCAGATCACAAGATTCAACCAGTTTGATATCGACTTCAATCAGGAGAAGTATCTCATTGAGACAAGGATCTCCGGCGCACTGACAAGAGCTTATTCCGCTATCGCTCTGGAGAAGCTGGTAGGTGGCACCCCTTCCGTCGATAACGACCTGTAATTGAGGAGGGAAATACCATGACAAACACAATGAATTTCGGTCAGGCAATCGAGGCTCTCAAGCAGGGCAAGAGAGTTGCACGCACAGGCTGGAATGGAAAGAACATGCACCTTGAACTCCAGCGTCCCGACGAACACAGCAAAATGACTCTGCCGTACATCTATATGTATACTGCGCAGGGTGATAATGTTCCGTGGCTCGCAAGCCAGACGGATATGCTGTCTGAGGACTGGGTTACCATCGAATAAGATGGCTAAGTTCTGCGGAAAGATAGGCTATGCGGAGACCGTTGAGACGACCCCCGGCATATGGCAGGAGCGCATAACCGAGCGAGCCTGCACCGGGGAGCTCCTCCGGAATACCCGCAGATTACAGGGTTCTGACCGGGTGAACTCTGATATCACCATAGCAAACGAGATCAGCATAATCGCAGACACCTATGCAAACGGGAACTTTCACGCAATGAGATATATCACGTTCATGGGGTCAAAATGGAGAATAGAATCAGTCGAGGTGCAATACCCCCGGCTGATACTTTCCATCGGCGGAATTTACAACGGAGAAACGGCGGAGGACAGCGATGACAAGGCTTGAACTTCACAGAATTCTGACTGATATTTCCGGAGTAAGGGGTGTTTACTACCAGCCGCCCGAAAGCCTGAAGCTGAAATACCCGGCAATTATTTACTCCCGGTCGCGTATCGGGAACACGCACGCTGATAACAGGGTTTATCGGCAGGACAATATATACGAACTCATCGTGGTCGGGGCTTCTCCGGACAGTACGCTGGCTGAAACAGTCGCGGCACTGCCTATGTGCAGGCATGACAGGCACTATGTTTCGGACAATCTTGACCACGATGTTTTCACTATTACGATCTAAGGAGGATATTTTTATGCCTAAGTTAGTCTGGGATCAGACAGGAGAAAAGCGCTACGAGACCGGCGTTGACAGGGGCGTCCTTTATCCCAAGGACACCAGCGGAGCATACCCCAGCGGTGTTGCGTGGAACGGTCTTACAAAGGTTTCTGAAAGTCCGTCAGGAGCTGAGAACACCGACCTTTATGCAGACAATGCAAAGTATCTGTCGCTGACCTCGGCTGAGGATTTCGGCGGCACTATCGAGGCTTACACCTATCCGGACGAGTTCATGGCTTGCGATGGCTCTGCCGATCTTGCGCCGGGTATCGTGGCAACACAGCAGGACAGACAGCACTTCGGCTTCTCATGGAGAACCCTTATCGGCAACGACGTCGAGGGCACAAAGCACGGATACAAGATACATATTGTATATGACGCTGTTGCGAAGCCCTCAAGCAAGGACGACTCCACTGTGAACGACAGCCCGGAGGCGGTTTCTTTCTCATGGGAATTCTCAACGACCCCCGTTGCTGTGAACAAGGACGGCTTCAAACCTACCGCGCATATCATCATTGACTCCACAAAGCTTGATGAGGGCAAACTCCAGAAGCTGGAGGAGATCCTCTATGGCTCTGAGAATGCAAAGGCGAGACTTCCGCTGCCGGACGAGATATTATCTGTCATCGCTGCGGTTTAAGACTTCGCTTTCTTCAAAATGAAGCGGCGGGCGGACTTCTGCCGCTTCTTTTATTCCCCATGCGGGGGATCAAACCAATCGCTGCCCGGCAGCGCCGGGATATTTTATCTACGAAAGGAAAAACACTATGCTTACCAAAACTATCACCTACACCGATTACAACGGGGCTGAAAGAACTGAAAAGTTCTACTTCAACCTTACGCAGACCGAGCTTCTCGACCTTGAGCTTGATACTCCGGACGGCATGGAGAAGCTTGTGAAGTCGCTTATCGAGAAAAATGATAACCGGGCTATCATTGCGCTTGTGAAGAAGTTCCTGCACAAGTCCTACGGCGTTAAGTCCGACGATGGCAAGCGCCTTATCAAGAACGACAAGGTGCTTGAAGAGTTCATGCAGACGGAGGCTTATTCGAAGCTTTTCATGGAGCTTGCTTCTGACGCAGAGAAGTCTGCCGCATTCTTCAGCGGGCTTGTATCCGGCGCGCCTGCCGCCCCGGCTGTGAAGCCTGTGCAGGGCTGATAAGCGCGTATGCTCCGGATAACAGTTCCTGAAACGGAGCGCTGGGACAGTCAGAGGGAGGAATTCGTATATACGAAGCGGCAGGAACTTCAATTAGAACACTCTCTCGTTTCGCTGTCAAAATGGGAAGCACGGTGGAACAAACCTTTCCTGTCGCGGGAGGACAAGACCACGGAGGAGATATCCGACTATGTGCGGTGCATGACGCTTACGCAGAATGTTCCGGACGAGGTCTACGGCTGTCTTTCGCAGGAAAATATTTCGCAGATAGAAAAGTACATTGAGGCTCCCATGACCGCCACCACATTTTCGCCTGATCCGGCGGAGAGCGGCGGCAGGTCGATAATCACGGCGGAGATCATTTATTACTGGATGGTCTCTTTCAATATCCCCTTTGAATGCCAGAAATGGCACCTTAACCGACTGCTCACGCTTATAAAGGTCTGCGAAAGGAAGAGCCGTCCGGCGAGAAAGCGCAGCCAGCATGAGATCGCGGCGCGAAATCGTTCGCTCAACGCCCAGCGGAGGGCGCGGCTCGGTTCAAGGGGATAAATCCAGAAAACGGTCAAAATGGCGGCGGCGTGGGTGCGGACTTGTCTGCTGCCTTTTTACCGGAACATATCGTGAAAGGAGGTTCACGGCAATATGAAAACCGACTGGAAAAGAAAGCTGACAAGCCGGAAACTGTGGCTTGCGGTGGCAGCGCTCGTCACCGGGCTTATTCTTGCATTCGGCGGCGGGCAGAGCGACGCACAGACCGTATCGGGCTGTATCATGTCGCTTGGCTCGGTGGTCGCTTACATCGTAGGCGAGGGACTTGTAGACAGATCGCATGCCGGGGATAATTCCACCGGCGGCATGGAGGACGATGAAGATGGCTAAGACGACTAAGAGCAAGACGATGGTACACGGCGTTGATATTTCGTACTGTCAGACAGGACTTGATTATGGAAAGCTGCGTGACGACGGAATACAGTTCGTTATGATACGCGCCGGATACACCGGGACAGCCTCGCATAAGCAGCACGCTGACAATATGCTTTCAAAGCACGTTAAGGGATGCACTGCTGCGGGTCTGCCTTATGGGTACTACTGGTACTCTGCGGCGAGAACGGTAAAGGAGGCCCAAAAGGAGGCGTGGTTCTGCGCTTCGCTGATGAAGAAATACCCGAGGCCGGATTATCCGGTGTTCTTCGATATTGAGGAGCAGCTCATCGCCGATACCGGAAAGGATAATGCGACTGATATCTGCTTCGCTTTCATCAATGAAATGAACTACCTTGGATACCCTTCCGGTATTTACACGAATCCGGACTGGCTTGAAAACAAGCTTGACAAATCAAGGCTCGTGGGCAGGCTGGATATCTGGCTTGCACACTGGACAAACTCCTGCGGCTGCGAGTATGGTCAGGTCATGTGGCAGAGCGGGCTTAAATATTCCGCCGGGAAGATGATAGACTATAACACCTGCTACATAGACTACCCGAAGAAAACTGCGGCGTGGTATCAGAAGCATTTCAAGACGGCTGGTACAAACGGTGCAAAGCCTGCCGCAAAGTCGGTCGCGCAGCTTGCGCAGGAGTGTATCGAGGGCAAGTGGGGCAACGGCGCTGTGCGCAAGTCAAGGTTCACTGCCGCCGGATACGACTACCAGAAGGTGCAGGCGAAGGTCAACAGTCTGCTTGCGGCAAAGAAGCGCTGATATCCGACATGCGTCCCGGAGCGGCTGAAATGTTCTGCCGGGCTGTTTCGAGGGCGTTCAGCAAACGTTTATTATTTCATTTTACGCATTGGAGGGAGTTCGCGCTCTTTTCAATGCGTTTTGTTTTTTTTTGTGAATGGAGTGCAGAAATGATAAAATTCAGGCACAAGGGGGACTTTTCCGGGCTGGAAAGATACCTCGGACGTTCTGCGGAGGGTATTCCACTGAGCGTTCTTGATAAATATGGGCAAGAGGGCGTAAGGGCGCTGTCTGCTTCCACACCAAAAGACACCGGGACTACTGCCGGATCGTGGTATTACAGGACTGAAAAGTCAAAGGGAGTGCTGAAGCTGATATTCTGCAACTCGAACATTCAAAATGGAACGCCGGTGGCGGTGGTCATTCAATATGGACACGCGGCGAGAAACGGCGGCTTTGTACAGGGACGGGACTATATCAATCCTGCGCTTCGCCCGATATTTGACAGGCTGGCGCAGGAAGCATGGGAGGAGGTAAGAAAGAGATGAGTACTGAAATAGACGAGCGCGTCGTCGAAATGGACTTTGACAACCGGAAATTCGAACGCGGCGTAAGCCAGAGTCTGGGTACTCTCGGAAAGCTGCGCAGGGCGCTTAAGCTTGACGGGGCGGCTGACGGTCTGGAGGCGGTGGATGAGGCTGCGAACGGGGTCGATCTTTCGCCGCTGGTAAGCGCTGCTGAAGCGGTGAGTGCGAAATTCTCCGCGCTTGAAGTCATTGGCATAACCGCGCTGTCGAACATCACAAATTCTGCGATAAACACTGGAAAACAGCTTGTGAAATCGCTTACCGTGGATCAGATATCAGCAGGATTTGACAAATTCACGGACAAGACCACCTCTGTTGCGACTTTGGTTTCACAGGGCTATGAACTGAAAGATGTAAACGAGCAGCTTTCAAGGCTCAACTGGTTTACTGATGAAACCAGCTACAACTTCACCGATATGGTGGCGAATATCGCAAAGTTCACCGCCACCGGGCAGGATCTGAACACCTCTGTTACGGCTATGGAGGGTATCGCGAACTGGGCGGCGCTTTCGGGTCAGAACGCGGCGACTGCGAGCCGTGCCATGTATCAGATTTCGCAGGCAATGGGCGCCGGCGTAATGCGCAAGGAGGACTATCAGTCGATTCAAAATGCGTCAATGGACACCGAGGAATTCCGGCAGAAGTGTCTTGACGCGGGCGTTGCCCTTGGCACGCTGAAAAAGAACGCAGACGATACCTATACCTCGCTTATATCGGACAAGGGCGCGTTTACGAAATCACAGTTCGTTGAACATCTCACGCAGGACGCGTGGATGACCTCGGACGTAATGATGAAGGTATTCGGGGACTACTCTGCGGCAGTCGACCAGATATACGAATACGCCGATGAAAAGAGCATAACCGCTTCAAAGGCTATTGAAGAACTCGGCGATAACGTTGACAAATTCGGGCTGAAGGCGTTTAAGGCGGCACAGGAGGCGCGTTCATGGGGCGACGCAGTTGACTCAGTAAAGGACGCTGTAAGCACCGGGTGGATGACCTCCTTTGAACTGATATTCGGCGACCAGAAAGAGGCTACCGTACTCTGGACGGACCTTGCGAACGCTATGTATGACGCTTTTGCGGCTGGCGGAGAGGTGAGAAACGAGCTCCTGGAGGGTTGGAACGCCCTCGGCGGCAGGACGCGGCTGATAGAGGCTTTCTGGAATGTCTGGAACGGGGTTGCTTCTATAATCGAGCCTATCAAAAAAGCGTTTCATGATATTTTCCCGCCTGCTACGGTTGGCACGCTGATGGATATTACAGTTGCTCTGCGTAAGTTCACATCTTATCTTATCCTTACGGAGGAGCAGGCTGACAAGGTGCGCTCTATTTTCCGGGGGATATTCTCGGTGCTTGGCGTGCTTGTGAAGCTGGTCAAGACTGCGGCTTCCGTGGTGTTTTCTGTGCTTAAGAGCCTATCTGGGCTTAGCGCTGTGCTTCTGAACGCTGCCGCGGCTATCGGGGATATGCTGACTGCCGTACACAAGGCGGTGACGCAGAATGATATTTTCGCGCAGATACTGGAAAAGGTCACCGGGGCGCTTTCTGTTGTCAGCGAAAAGGTCAGGGCGTTTGCCGCAGCGCTTAACGAACGGCTGAACACTGCCAATTTCGAGGCGCTGGGAAATATTTTCGGTACGCTTTTCGGGCTGGTCGTGAAGCTTGGCGGGGCGCTCGTATCCCTTGGAAAACAGGTGGGCGGCGCTCTTTCCAAAGCTTTCAACACCGGAGGGATAAAGGGCGTTATCGACATCGTGAACGGCGGTATATTCGCCGGGATACTCCTCAACATACGAAAATTCACAAAGGGTTTCGGGGGCGTTAAGGATATTCTCGGCGGGGTCACCGGAATACTGGACGGCGTGAAGGGCTGTCTTCAGGGGTGGCAGGAGCAGCTTAAAGCCGGAACGCTGATGAAGATAGCGCAGGCTGTTGGGATCCTTTCAGTATCGCTGCTGCTGCTTGCAAGCATTGACCCGGAGCGGCTGACATCGGCGCTGGCCGGGCTTAGTGTACTGTTTGTCGAGCTTATGGGGTCGCTTGCGGCATTCAACAAGATGAACGTCAAAATGGCGGGCACGGTAAAGGCTGTCGCGGTCATGAACGGAATGGCTGTGGCGGTGCTGATATTATCGGCGGCTATGAAAAACCTTGCCTCACTTGACTGGAACGGCATAGCAAAGGGACTTACCGGGGTCGCTGTACTTATGACGGAACTTATATTTGCCGCAAAGGGGCTTTCGACTATAAAGGGTCGGGCGGTAAAGGGCGCGGCGGGGCTTGTTATCCTTGCGGCTGCGCTTAAGATCATGGCTTCGGTATGTGCTGGCCTTGCAAGGCTGAGCTGGGAAGAACTGGCTAAAGGGCTTGCAGGTATTGCAGTGCTGCTTGCAGAACTGGATATTTTCCTCAACACCGCGAAATTCGGCAAGAGGGCTTTCAGCACTTCTGCTGGTATGGTCGTGCTTGCGGCTGCGCTTAAAATTATGGCTTCCGTCTGCGCCGACCTTGCGAAGCTCAGCTGGGGCGACCTTGGCAAGGGGCTTGCTGGTATTGCGGGGCTTCTGGCTGAGATAACACTGTTTGTGAATCTCACGGGAAAAGCCAAGCATGTTATATCCACAGGCATAGCGCTTGCGGCTATCGGTGGCGCACTTAAGATATTTGCTTCTGTCTGCACTGACCTTGCGAAGCTTAGCTGGGAGGGGCTTGCAAAGGGCTTATCCGGCATTGCGGGGGCGCTTGCTGCGGTGACTATCGCAGTGCGTCTCATGCCGAAAAATCTTATCGGTATCGGGGCGGGACTGGTCATAGTCGGTGCAGCGGTCGCAATACTGGCTGACTCTCTGATGAAAATAGGCGGAATGAGCTGGGAGGGCATTACAAAGGGTCTTGTTGCTGTAGGCGGCTCGCTGCTGATATTTGCGGCGGCTCTCAATATGATGAAGCGCACGGCGGCGGGTTCAGCTTCGCTGCTTATCGCGGCGGGGGCGCTTGCACTTCTCGTTCCGGAACTTAAGGCGCTTGGGAAGATGAGCGCGGGGCAGGTCGGAACGGCTTTGCTCACGCTTGCGGGGGCATTTACCGTTATAGGGCTTTCGGCGCTGCTTCTTAAACCTCTGGTCGGTACTATAATAAAGCTGTCTGCGGCGGTGGCACTGTTCGGCGTGGGGTGTGTGCTTGCGGGAGCGGGTATCCTTGCCCTTTCCGCCGGTATCACTGCCCTTTCAGCAAGCCTCATGGTGGCTGCCGGCTCGCTTGGCGAGATAATCGTTGTGATATGCACCTCGATAACCTCCAGTGCGGACAGTATTGCGGAGGCTCTGACAGCGCTCGTGAGGGCGGTGTGCAAGTCCATATCTGAGACTATTCCCGTGCTTGCTGAAACATTCACAACTGTTGCGTTACAGGTGCTTTCATCGCTGAGGGACAATCTGCCGCAGATGGTCGATCTGGTGTTTGACATTCTGTCTGAACTTCTGGACAAGCTCGAAATAAAGCTTCCGGCGCTTGCCCAGAAAGCGGTCAAAATGATAAAGACACTGTTCGACGCTATAGACAGCGCTCTGGGTGACGGCGGGCTTGAGGAGCTTATGGTGACTATCGCGGCTGTTGCGGGGGTGTTCCTTGCGATCGCTGCCGCTGCCAAGCTGATATCTTCTATCGACATAAAAGGGGCACTTAAGGGTATCGCAGGATTTGCCATTGCTGTCGGCGGCATGACTGCTGTACTTATAGTCCTTGGTGCTCTTGGTCAGATACCCGGTGTAAGCTGGCTCATTGACGAGGGCGGAAAGATATTCACGAAGCTGGGCAAGGCTATCGGTGCGTTTGCAGGAAGCCTTATAACGGCATTCCTTGAAGCTATGCCTGATGATATTTCCGGTGTGGTGGGCGCTATCGCGAATATAGGACTTATTATTGCGGCTTTCAAACCGATGATGACCGCACTGGAGGGCGTGGACTTCAAGACGGCGCTGACGGTGGTCGGCGTGGCGGCTGCGGCTGTCGTGGGGCTTGTGGCACTGCTTGCAGCTCTGGGCGGTCTGGCGCAGATACCCGGTCTTATGTGGATAGTGGGCGAAGGCGCGAAGCTTCTCTGCGCGATTGGCGACGCTATCGGCGGATTTGTCGGCAGCATCATAAACGGCATGGCTAAGGCGCTCACTGTTGATATTTCTCAGGTGATAAACGCGCTGCTTTCCGTTGTTGGAGTTGTCGCTGCTGTCGCTGAATGCTCGAAGGTCATTGAGAACGTCAAGCTTGCGGGCATGGCGGAGGGTATTCTGGGTATTGCAATAGCTATCTTCGGAATGACCGCGATACTGGCGGCACTTGGCGGTCTGGCAATGATACCGGGCTTTGATGAAATAATGAGCGGCGGCGCTGATATTCTGCTTGACCTCGGTTCTATACTCGGCAAATTTGTCGGAAACATCATCGGCGGCATTGGTCAGGGTATAACCGGAAGTCTTCCACAGATGGGTAATGACCTTAGTCTGTTCATGACAAACATTACCCCGTTCATTGAGGGTATCCGTTCAATAGACAGCGCGGTGCTTGACGGCGTGCTTGCACTGTCCGGGGCTATTCTGGCGCTCACCGGGGCGGAGCTTATTCAGGGCATCGCTTCGTTCCTCGGCGGGGGTATGTCGATCGCCGATTTCGGAAAGGACATTGCGGCTTTCGGTCCGTGCCTGGTCGAATTCTCGGACAGTGTTGCCGGAATCGACGGTGAAAATGTTAAAAATGCGGCTGACGCTGCGAGGGCGCTTGCAGAGATGACGGCGTGTATCCCTAACGAAGGAGGTGTTGCAAGCTGGTTCGCGGGTGAAAACAGTATCTCTAAGTTCGGAAATGATATTGTTTCGCT
>ERZ827108.178-NODE-178-length-105761-cov-31.086674_pt1 | contig 105761 bp, 97 predicted proteins | sample MGYA00519921_ERZ827108 | MGnify/ENA primary metagenome ERZ827108 (study PRJEB31778, sample SAMEA3449258) | human gut metagenome | biome: human gut; feature: human-associated habitat; material: faeces | place: United Kingdom | collected 2010/2012 ... | reverse complement strand
GTTACAAAATTATTCTTTTTATGCGTAACTGTCAGATTAAGTCTTGACTAATTCAGCTTAACATAGAGTAATCACGGCTTTTCTGGCTCGGTTACTGTTTTAGTAACCTGCTTTCTCAAAGCATTCATTTCCTCATCCAATCCACCATCAGAAAGGGTATTGTAAAGCTGGCTTCTGTTGTTCCTTTGCCCACGTGCTACAAACAACTCTATAACCGCTCCTGCCTGTATTCCACCATTTATAAACTCTGTGTTTTGGTGAACAAACAAAAAAGCGTCTGTTGTTCCTTTCATATCTCCATACCAATAAGGCAAATTCAAGTCTGGATTATACACGCTGCTTATATGTGTCGTTCTGGATAATGCTAAATCTGCCTTTCTTTCCTTTCCTGCTTTGGTGTGGGTATTATCACCGATATACAGAAACAAATCGCCCGCTTTATTTCTCAATGCTTCCAACGGGTCATAACTACCTGTTGAGGCTGTGCAATCTATTCTTAATTTGCTTCTTTGGTTGGGTAGCTTTTCAAAGCGGTAGTAATCTGTGAGTATCATAACCTACCTCCTTTCTTCATGCAATAAGCCTGTACCTGTTGGCTTATCTCGGTAGAAGTAGATACACGGTTATTTTGCAGCCATTGTTCAAGCTCCATACGATTAAAGTAACACATCTTCCCCATCGGCTTGTAATGGGGTATCTGCTGCCTCATGGTCAGTTTATAGAGATAACTCTTTGAAACTCCCATATACTTTGCAGCTTCATCACTTGTAAGCACTTCCTTAGTGCAAAAGATTGTGTTTGCCGTTATAAGGTCGGCAACCTGTTTCAGTTCCTCTGCCATATTTCCATCATTTAGAGGTCTTGGCTTTCTGGGTTGAGGTGCAAGGCTCACCCGTCTTTGCCCGTGTAATCTTATTGAATAGTCTTGCACTCGCTATCCATCTGAATACAAGGGCAAAGGTACAGGGTAAAGGAAACAAAAAAGCCCTATATGATACCCACATGAGGCCACATATAGGGGTGTAATATTTATAATTATCGACTATCCAAATAATTCACCTACATCTTTATACCCATCTGGTAAAGTTCCTGTCTTTTGGTAGTCCCGTTTAGCTCCAGATAATCTACTAATGCCAAATAAAGTTTCAAAAGGTTTCCATGAAATTTTTGTTTTACCGTCATATTCTCCTTTTCCTAATCTCAAATATTCACTTGAACGGTCGGCAAAGTAGGCTAACAAGGCTTTTGATTTAAGCCATTTGTAGTTACTATCACATAATCCCTTTTGTATAGCATTTTGTAGTAAGGCTTTTGCTTTCTCTGTATCTAATTCACTTGGTAAAGTAACTTCATTTTCTGCTGCCTCTGTACCGTCTCTTTGCTTATGTACGGGGTATTTAGGTAGTGCCTCATCTATGTATTTCCTAGCTAATTCATAACTACCTAAATAATCCCATATAGCAGTAATATCTCTACGTTCAAATAAGTATATGCCACATTTATTTTGATACCAAAGCAAATTTATTCCACGTTCAAGCAATAAAGCATCTAACCGACAGGCAAACATACATAAATAATGATGCAAGGTACTCATGCAGTTTTCTACCGTTCCTTTTTGTAACCACCTTTCAGATTTACTACTTCCTATTAACTCTCTGTATTTATTAGCTACAAAGTTAGCCCGCTCTATTCTGTATTTATATTCTTCAATAAACTCATTACAAGCTTTGGCTTGCTCTTTTGGTGTCCCTGCTGGCTCTCCATTTATATTTTTTATCGGTTTGCTTTCTGGCATACTTTCCCACATCGCTAAATCTCTTTCAAAATCTTTTATGCCACAAATGCCGTTCACTTCCCCTTTTAGTTTCTTTATTTCAGAAATTGGGTTAAACTTATCGCTGTATTCTTTGAATGGTGTTAGCAAAGAATATATGTATCTATCCCTTTGCATATCATTTGTACACTCATTTAAATTATTAGCTATTTCATCAATTAGAGGGCTATCTGTATACCCAATAACACTATAATCAAAAGCCTCTGTTTCTTCTTTGATTAGTTTAGGTAAAATATCATCATAGAACTGTTGCCATTTTTGGGGTAGTGCCTTTTTAGGCTTATTTTCATCTTCTTTGTTTAGCTTAATCCCTAAATCATATTTTTTTTGCATCCAATCAAAGCACTTATTCAATGTACCGCCAAACTCAAATGTTTTGAAAAACTTTTTTTCTATTGTCTTATCCATTGTTACATTACAAATTAAATTCTGGTAAACTATTTATCGCCTCTTGCTTCAAACTGTCTATTGCCCGTGTGTATTTCTCTGTATGTTGTATACTGCTGTGTCCTAACAGGCTTGCCACTGTCTTTATATTAGCCCCGTTATTAAGGATATTCACTGCAAAGGAATGCCGCCCACAATGCCACGTTATATGCTTGGTTATTCCTGCCTTTGCCGTCCAATGTCTTAGGGCTTTAAGGCACATTTCTTGGCTTGGTAGCTTGAATATCTTTTCATCTGGGCTATCTGTTGAGGCTGTACCAATCAAAGCCAATAAACCATCATTTAAGGGTATATTCACATAACTTTTGCTACTGTGTCCCTGTGTTTTCTTCTGGTTGAATGTTAGTACCCTGTTTGAATAGTCCACGTTGGCAAAGGTCAAATCTTTAATATCACAAAATCTTATGCCTGTGTATAAGGTAAAGATAAAAGCTCGCCTTGTTTCTGGGTTTTGCCCTTTGTAGGTGGTGGCTATAAGCTGTTGCATTTCTTCTATTGAAAGAATGTCTTTCTTTAGTGCTTCCTCATCAGCTTTGCAAACTATATCCTCACAGGGATTTCTTCTTAGAATATCTTTCTTTACAGCTGCTTTGACTATCTTTTTCCATCGCTTCCAATGTGTCAAAGCCCCCTCGCCTTTACTAATGCTTTGCAGATACTCTACAAAGTGTTCCATCATGTCGGGTGTTATCTTTTCTGGGGAAATGTTGTTTTTGTATAGTGGGTACTCCAAAGCAATGAAATCAGTAAACCGCTTCTGGGCTGCTTTAATCATACGCTTATCCCCTTTGGTGTATTCATCATAGTAAGATTGTATGAAATCAAAGAAATTAACCTCTTTAGCCTTTAGCCTATACCCTAATGTACCGTCTTTTAGTTCCTGTTCCCGTTCATGCCTTATCTCTTTTGCAAGTTGTAGGGTTTCTTTGTTCTGCTGTCTTTCAAGTGGAGTTCTGGGGGCTTGCCAAAGATAGAGTTTCAAAGCCTCCCTTTTACGTTCTTTTCTCGCTACTTCCTTATCCTTAGCCTCATCATAGACCATTCTATAACCTAAATAGTAGTCCAAAAAAAGGCTTTCCCTGCCATCTGATAAAATCTTAGCCCCCAATTTGGGGTTATCTGTATCATCAGTGCTAATGATATAGGTATTATCAGACCTTATTTCTTTTTTTGCTGCCATAACTTATTTGCTCTTTATTTCCTTTAATTGCAAATATAGTTATTATTTCATTCTGGGTAGCCAAAGGGTAGCCAAAAACAACAAAACATATACCTTTTCATGAAATCAAGTGAAAACACAGTTTTCTAAATTATATTATAAATCAGACATTTATATTCACTTGTTATTATTTTGTTTTCTCTTAAAACATGGGTACTGTACCCGCTTCGAGTACAGAGAAGGCTCTTTCCTTGGTCTGAGGCGACCGAAGGAAAGAGTTTCTTGTTTTTTGCAGCCTGCCACCGGGCAGCTGCATAATGAATACTTTATAGAGACTGGCTTTATTTATGCACATAGTTACAGGTTGTAGCCTTATTTTCAATAAAAACAACTATCTTTGTAAGGTATAGATAAATTAGAATTCGTACTGGTTGGTCATATAACATGGAACTAAAGACACTAATAGCAGAGTGTACCGCATACGACTTCAAGCTGATGCTTGAAGAAAAGAAACCGAAGAGTTGGTTAAAGAGCGTAAGTGCCTTTGCCAATGGTTCGGGTGGTTCTCTTTTCTTTGGCATAGATAATAACGGTATCGTCAAAGGGCTTGATGACGTACAACATGTATGCGAGACTATCAGTAGCAGGATTCGCGATTACATGGATCCCCTACCGGAAGTTGAAATGATTCCGCATGAAACAGACGGCCTACACATTTTGCAACTCAAGGTCAGTTCCGGTCATTATACTCCGTATTACTACGTTGGCGACGGTCAGCTCATGGCTTTTGTGCGAGTAGGAGATGAGAGTCTTCCGGCTACGGCTGAACAAATGGTACGTTTAGTACTGAAAGGTTCGAATAAGACTTTCGATTCTCTTCATACTGATTACAAAGCAGAAGAGTTTTCTTTTACAATATTGGCAAATGCTTTCAAAGATCGTACTAAACAAGATTGGAACAAAAAGTATCTTTTGTCATTTGGCCTTGTTACCGGTACGGGGCATCTTACGAATGCAGGTGCGTTGTTCGCCGATGACTGTCCATTATGGCAGTCTCGCCTATACTGCACCCGATGGGAAGGAAAAGAAAAAGGCGATGCCATCAACGATGCAGAGTTTACCGGAAATATACTCATGCTGCTTCGTGAAGCTATGAACTTTGTAAAGTCCAACACAAAAAGAGGTTGGGAAAAACTACCCGATAGACGGAAGAACAAACCAGAGTACGCAGAACGTGCCATTCTTGAAACAATGGTAAATCACCTTATTCACCGCGACTATACAGTAATGGGTAGTGAGGTTCATATTGATATTTATGATGACCGTCTTACCGTCACATCCCCGGGAGGCATGTATAATGGTTTACTGATTCAAGACTTAGACATCGCAGATGTTTCTTCCGAAAGGCGAAATCCTATATTGGCAAATGTGATGGCGCAACTTGACTATATGGAGAAGCGAGGCAGTGGTCTCACACGCATTTGCAATGAAACCAAAGCCCAGGATGGATACAAAGAAGAGCTAAGACCAGCATTCAAATCTACTCAAGCCCAATTCCAGACCATAATATTTGCCGTCACCGACACTTCAAATGTCGGAGACATGACGGAGACAAGACTCACTGAGCGTCAGCAAAAAATACTCAATCTAATCAAAGAATCTCCGACAATAAGCGGCCGACAAATGTCGGAGATATTGTCGGTAAGCCAACGTACTGTAGAACGCGACCTTTCCGCCTTGCAGAAGTTCGGTATCCTAAGACATGACGGCAAGGATAACGATGGAGTATGGGTTACAAGAGATTAATTTCATTTTTTACGAATTCATGTATTACCCCAATAGGTCATTAACCCGCCGATAAGTTTTTCGGCATGAATCTTTTGCAATCTTGAGCATTTTTCCCGCCATCTTTTTTTCCCGTCCATGTTTGTTTAGACAATGGAACCACACTTTGGACTTCAGAAGATGGCGGTACAGTGTACAAACGAAAATAGAAAAAATTACCGAGTTCTTGAAACCTGTGCAAAATGAGGCTGTGCCGACAAGCACAATAGAATGTGTTTGTCGGCACTCAGCCTTGGCAGTTAGAAATATAGTAAAATCCAAATATCTGACGGTATTTGGATTTTTTCTGAAAAGGACTTATCACATCGGGAAGCAATAACAGTACAGGCGGAAGGCTGCAAAGTCGCCGTTGCGCAGGGACGCTTCCAACGGACGCAGGGACGCATCGGCGGTCAATACAGAATTCTTTTCTGACAATGCGGACGGTTCGCCGGACGATACGGCCGGGAAATGCTCCCGCAGCAGGCCGCACAACGCGACAAAGAGGTCGCGCGACACATGACGGTTCCGCAGGCTCGTCACCCGGCAATACGTGTTTCGCAGGTCCGTCAGAACCATATCGAGAAAGGCGGTATCATGACGTATGCCGAGGCTGCGGCTGTCGGCCAGCATACGCCGCGTCACCCACAAGGCGTCCAGCACCCGGGGATTGCCATGCGAGCGGTGGCTGATGCCGGCCGGATTGTCGCGGTAGGCGTAGACAACGGCCGAAACCACGGCCCGGCGCACCGCACGGGGATAAACTACGTAGGGGCCCAGTGTATCTTCAAACCAATAGCCGATGGGGAATTGCACGTCGGCGAACAACTGTGATTTATATACTTTTCCCCACGGATAGCCCGACAGGGTAGACGCACGCACACCGTCGCCAGTCACGCCGACCTCACCTTTCCACACACGTCCACCGTCGTCAAAACGCTCGAATCCGCCTTCCACGATGTCAGCGTCAAGGGCCAGCGCCTTGTCCATGAGGGCATCGACGGCACCGGGCAGCAGGCGGTCGTCCGCATCAAGGAAGGTGACGTAACGTCCCCGCAGACGGGCAAGCGCGGCATTGCGTGCGGCCGAGAAACCGCCGTTCTGCTGCGTGATGACCGTAATGTCGGCGCGCCGGGAATAGGCTTCGAGCAGACGGGGCGTGCGGTCGGTCGAACCGTCATCGACCACGACGACACGGACACTGTGCCGCGTGCGCTGCTCCAGCACGGAGTCCAGACAGTCCGCCAGGTATTTCTCCGCATTATAGGCCGGAACGATTACGGTCAGGTCATGTTCCGGCGCGCACAAGGCATTGGCGTTCAGGCAACTGCGGCCCGCATCGGGCGAGAGGGCTGCCAGCCGCCGCAGGGCCGCATCCACGTCGGCCGGGCCGCAGGGTACGCGGCCGTGCGCCACGGGCGAAAGCAGCCGGTAGCACAAATTTCCGGCACGAAGCCTGTGCAATATTCTGTACAAAAGGTCCATCGACACCATTATTATATACGCGCACGCGCGCGACCCTCCGTTACGCCGACGCGGGCGGCATCCGCACGGGAGGGCACGGCGTGTGCCGAAGAAAAAGACGGAGACGCACGCCCGTAAACGGCATTCCGGCCGTCGCAGGCGTGCGTCCCGTTCATTCATACCGCGGCATCGGCGTACGCAGGCCGCCGGCCACCGCACACAGGCTTATGCCAGCTGTTCGGCAATGAAGGCCTGCATTTCCGCCTGGTGGGCCTCCACGCTCTGAAGGAGTTTGAACTGCGCCTCGGAGCGTACCAAATTATGCTCTGCGTATTGTGTCTTATAGTAGGTGTCTCCGTTGATGTAGTCGGCCAGGAAGCGCACCGTCTGCATGTAGGGGAAGAGCGCGGCGGCATAGGGCAGGTTTTCTATTTCGAGCGGAGTGAGGAAGCAACGTGCCGACTTGAGGTAACCTTCGGTGAATGCCTTGAAAATGTCCATGTTGAAGTTCACGTTGTCCAGGTCCTTGTCGTCCTCCTTACCCGTGTTGGCGGCCGAACGCAGGAAATCGCCGAAATCGGAGAAGACGTAGTTGGGCATGACCGTATCGAGGTCGATGACGCACAGCACCTTGCCGTCGCGGTCGAAGAGGATGTTGTCCACCTTCGTATCGCAGTGGCAGATACGCTTGGGCAGCTTGCCCTCGCGGTGCAGACGCTCGCCCTTGCACATCTCTTCGGCGCGTTTTTCAAGCTCGTCCACGAGCCACTGCACCTTTTCGAGGCGTCCGGCCTTGTTTTCGGCCACGGCCTCGCGGAGCTGCTGCAGACGGAACTCCATGTTGTGGAAATCCTTGATGGTCTCACCCAGTTCTACGGGGATGTCGGCCAGCATGGCCTGGAAGTTTCCGAAGGTCTCGCCCACGATGTAGGAGCTTTCGGGCGTAACGGCGCTCTGCGAGATGGTGTCGGGAATGAATACCATGACACGCCAGTATTTCTCGCCGTCGAAGTGGAAATACTTGCCGTCCTTTGCGGGCACGAAGCGCAGCACCTTGCGGTCGATGTCGGCCACGCCGTCCTTCTCATACTTGGCGCGGATGTGGTCGGTCACGGCCACGATGTTGCCCATGAGCATCTCCACGTCGGGGAAGATGGCGTTATTGACGTGCTGGAGCACATATTCAGGGGCATCACCTTCGGTGCAGACCTTGTAAGTGGTATTAATCAGTCCGTTTCCGAGGGGTTTCACTTCCGAAACCACACCTTCGATGTCGAACATGCCGACAATCTGCTGCAAATCTTTCTGTTCCATAGTATTATTGAGGTTTTAATGAATAGTAAATATTTTTATCTACGTTACAAAAGTAATAAATTATAATGAAACGGACACTCCGCAGACACTTTTTCGTAACAAAGAACGGACCGGCGGGCATTCACCGTCCCGCTGCAGCCGGAAACGGCCGAAAAAACGGCTTCCGGCGCCATCCGACATTAACATTTTTAACTTTTCTGCACTTTTGGCGCAGCGTACATGGCTTGTAGTTTTTCCTACATGCAGAGGTAAAAATTCCTACATGGCATGTACGAAAAACTACATGCCACATAGAAAATCCTTTTCCGCGGAAAAAACCGGCGGGAAACGGGCTTTCGGGCACGAAAAAGGGACGGTCTGAGGCCGTCCCCGCACTTTCGCACTGCAAAGATAATATATTTTTTGCCCAAAAGCAAGAAGTGTTAAAATCGCGGGCGGGACGTTATCCATACTTTGCGAAGCGACAATCCCTATCTGCGCACCCACACTTTCCGACCCGCCACAATGTACCATCCGGGATGCAGGCCGCCGACCGTCGTGCAAGCTTCGGTCAGCACGACACGGCGTACGAGCCGGCCGTCCGGCGCATGCAGCATCACTGTCTGCGGTCGGGACGTGCCTATAACTATGCAACCGCTTCCGCCCACGACATGCAGGCCATCTCCGACAGCGGAAACATCGCCGATGCCCGAAGCCTCCGGATCGTAGGCATATACCTCATCCAAATAGCTCAGATGCCGGTCAATCCAGACCAATATGTCGTCCACGTCTCCTACGATGTCATCGTGGTATTCGGGCCATCGCCGTTGCTCACGCAGGGCCGCTCCGCTTTCCGCCAGCAGTGCGCGGTACGAATTGAAGCGGCGGACCAGGCATTCCGCAGAAAATTCACCCTTGCGCAATTCCGCGTAGCGCCGGCACAGCCGTTCGTTCCACGCCAAGCCTTTCACGGCAGACAGACGGTTCAACAGTTGCCAGTTGTTGTAGAAGGCGAACGGCACGGAGTAACACGAATACAGGTCCTTGCCCTCCCAGTCTCTCCCCCATGAGAAGTCCACATCCCAGACCGCCACTCCCAACGTACCGCCATAGCGTTCGTCCTGCACGTCGTAGACATAGTAATACAGATTCTTGCCTGTGTTGTCCGCCGCATAGGCCACATTGATGAAAAGCGTGAGGTCGATGAGCTGTGGCAGGTCAAAATATGTTCCGATGCCTGCGGCAAAATCCTCGTCGGTGCTGTTTGCGGCAAAGTTGATGGCATTCCACAACGGTCCCCAGTCAATTCGTTCGCTCTCCCAGTCGGGATACTTCACTTCAAAACCCGTCCAGATTCCGCCAAGCGCATCATTGTCGTAAGCGGCCGGTGTCACACCGATTCGCATCATGGTTTCAGAACAATAGGATACGGGCTTGTAGAGCACGCCATGCAGCATGTCGGGTGCGCCGGAAGACGGAACATATTTCTTCAGCCTCAGTTGCTTGCGGTCTATCTTCTCGGAAAGACAATACAGCCCGTGGTATGTGCCGTTGAGGAATACTTCGACGAAACGTCCCCAAGCACCTGTCTTCACTTTCTGCTCCCATCCTTCACGCCGATGATAGGGTGGCGTCGAAAAATCATTCCACAAATCGGTCGAAACTCTGTTGCGCATACAGGCTTTGTCTATGACCATCGCGTCAAGTACCCAGCTATTGTCGTCGCGCAGGCCGAGCAGGCGGCGGTCCGTGGCATTTCCTTGGTCATCACACAGTTTTACGGCAAAACTTTTCTTGTCAAATCGCAAGGTGGAGGAGCCTCGGTAGCGAAAATCGGCCGCCGAGACGAACACGGTGTCGGCATCGGCCTGCACCAGCCGGATGCTGCCGCGCGTGAATGCCATGGACATACAACCCGCCAGCGTAATTTCGACCAATGGCAGGTAGGTGAAACGCAGCGGATGCCGTTGCAGGACATTTCCTCCGGCATCCGTGAGGCTAATCATATAATCCCGCAGGCACGACACAGCGGGAAAGCACAATTTCCCGCCGGGAAGGCTTTCAGAGTCTTCGACCATCAGTTTATAGCCAAAAGACAATTCTTCTTCTCGGGGACAATAACCGCTTTCATTCCCTGACAATTGAGGCGAAACATAGTCCACGGAGAGCGTGGCCTCATAGTCCGCTCCGTCACGCAGGCTCTCAGGGAGTGTGGCATATAGAATACCGCTTTCGCGGTCGTAAACCAGTTCGCGCCCATCCAGGCACAGACGCTCAACATAGGGGGAAAACGGTCGTTCGGCGGCAGATGCGGCAGAGTGGCCGGCATCCGTTTTCCCGCAGATGCCGGTCTGGGCCGAAGCAAACATGGTCCAGACAAAGAGGACCGGAAGCATAAGAGCAAACAAACGGTTGGTTTTCATTTCATGACGCCGTATTTTTGTTCTGTATCCAGAAGGAATCGCACGGGACAAAGTTTCTTTTTAGTTGCACAGGCATCTCAGCGCGTCCGGTCCAGCAGCCCGTCGGCGGCGTCCTCCAGCAAGTCGAGCACATGCTCGAAGTCCTGCGCCCCGCCATAGTAGGGATCGGGCACGAAGCCGGCCTCAAGGCGTTGCAGGTAGTCGGTCATGCGCACGATGCGAGCATGTCGCTCCGTCTTGCCCGCCAGCCGCGCGAGGCGGCGCACGTTGTCGTCGTCCATGGCCATGATGAGGTCGAAACGGTCGAAGTCCTCGTCCTTCACGGGGCGCGACCTATGCGTCAGTAGATAGCCGCGACGAGCGGCATGGCGGCGCATACGTTCATCGGCCAGCTCACCCTCGTGATAGTCTATGAGGCCTGCCGAATCCAGTTCGTAGTCCGCCGCGCGACCGGCCGCGGCCGCTTTCACGCGGAACACTTCCTCGGCCGCCACAGAGCGGCATATATTGCCGAGACAGATAAAGAGTATGCGTTTCATTTCTTATTGTTTTTACCGGATGGCTGTCGCGCGCTCCTATATATATAATGTGCGGGTCATTCCACGTAGAACACACGTCCGGCCTTGCGGGGACGCGCCTCGGGCTCGGGGCCGTCGCTGTATCCCAGGGCGATGTGTCCTATTCCCTCGTATTCGCCTTCCACGCCGATGCTCTTGAGCCATTCCTGCCACTCGGGCAGCGCGAACACCTGCTTGGCCCGGTGAATCCAGCACGAGGACAACCCGAGCGAACGGGCGGCCAGCATCATGTTGCCTATGGCCAGCGAACCGTCGTAGACGTATGTGGGCGTAAAGGTCTTGCACAGCACGACGATGATGGCGGGTGCACCGTAGAAAGGGTCTTTCACGGGCATGTCGAAGAAGGTCGCGTTCACCTCGGACAGGCGGTCGCGCACTTCCTTGTCGGTCACGGCGATGATGGCCCAGGGCTGGCGGTCGTGGCCCGACGCAGCAAACGTTCCGGCCTCGATGATACGGTCTATCAGCTCGCGGGGAACGGGGTCGGACTTGAACTTACGCACGCTGCGGCGCGCCTTCATCATTTCTATCGTTTCGTTTTTTTCCATAAGAACAGTCTTTTCGGATGGTACATCTGCATTGCGTTCCGCAAAAATACGAATTTTGCGGCAAACAGCCGCACCCGGCGGACAGCGGAATAGGGACAGGAAAGCGGAGAAACCGCCCCGCGACGCGCAAAAGGCTTTTCCACGTCTCCGGAAGGCTTTTTTGATGTACTGAGTTGGCATTTTTCCCCAACAGCTATAAAGGAGTATTATTTAATGATAAAACCAAGGAAAAGCAGGCCGTTTTTCCGGCCGATTGTTTGGCGGGTCAGCACGAAGTTGCGTACATTTGGAGCGTGACACATGCACAACCTCTAAAAACAAAGCGTCATGAAACATTTAATGCCCGCCCTACCCTATGCACTGAATGCCCTCGAACCGCGCATGAGTGCCGAGACAGTAGCTTTCCACTACGGGAAGCATCTGCAAACCTACGTAGACAACCTCAACAGGCTGATAGTCGGGACCGACTATGAGGAGATGCCGCTCGAGGAGATAGTGCGCAACGCGTCAGGAGCCATATTCAACAACGCCGCACAAGTATGGAACCACACGTTTTTCTTCAACTCGCTCACTCCTGCCGCCACGGCCATGAGCGAGGAGATGGCCGAAAGACTGACCGAAAGCTTCGGGTCGGTCGAAGAGTTCAAGGAAAAATTCTCGGCAGCCGCCATCGGCCTGTTCGGAGCAGGATGGGCGTGGCTCGTCACCGACAAGCAAGGGAAACTTTCCATCGTGGCCGAACAAAATGCCGGCAACCCGCTCACACACGGGCTCATGCCACTGCTCACCATCGACGTTTGGGAACATGCCTACTACATAGATTACCGCAACCGGCGTGCCGACTTCGTCAGCGCCGTATGGGACCTCATCGACTGGGTCAGGGTGGAAAGGAGAATGCACGGCACGACCTGCAACGTCTACATCTGACCTGCGCACGCCGGACGGCCTGACAGACAAAAACAAGAGACTTATACCAACGCGAGGCGGCTATCTGCGGCCGAGCACATTCACAACACAAAAAAACAAGAGCATCATGAAAAAGTATTATTGCACGGTATGCAACTGGACTTACGACCCTGAAACAGGCGACCCCGAGAGCGGCATCGCGCCGGGTACGGCATTCGAAGACATTCCCGACGACTGGGTATGCCCGATATGCGGTGTTGGAAAAGACATGTTCGAGGAAGTGACGGAATAATCCCGTCCCGGAGCACTCCGCCCCGTCCCGGCGAACCGGAACGGGGCGGAACTTTCCAAAAGGAAAGACATCGGGAGCACGCCCTGCACGGAGCGTGCTCCCGATGTCTGCATCCGGGCGGCGGCATCAGCCTTGCCGCTCCGTGAACAAGTCGGAAAAGAGACTGGCGCTCTCGGGATGCTCCTCGACAAAAGTATCTATGTGGCGCATACGCTTCTCTTCCAGAATCTCATCTACCGCGATAAGGATGCCGGTCTCCTCGACTTCGCCGAATTCATGATTGACAGCCGTACCGAAGACGCGCATCGTGGGACTCAGGCCCATGTAGGCATTGACCAGCGGCGGGATGTTGTAGCCCAGCTTGCGCACTTCGGTGTTGAGTATGCGGTAGTCGTCGCGGAAAGTGCTCTCGCAGAACAGGCGGCGCAGGACTTCCTCGTCGGTATCCGGCAGGATGGGTTCCTCGGGATAGACCAAATGTTCCGTATCTCCGAAGTGCTTTTTCAGGAAATAGAGAATCATGTCGCGTGCCTGCCGGTTGAACGACGGATACATGGTCATTTTTCCGAAGAAGTACTTCAGACCGGGAATCAGCACGGTCAGCGCGCCGAGTCCGTCCCACAGATTGTCGAGCGCAAAGAGGCTTTTGCGCGTTTCGCGCGTGCTCTGGTATTCCAAGGTCACAAACGAGCGACCGAGCTCTACGGTATCGCGCAGGTAGTCCTGTTTGAATTTGTCGGAAAAGCGGAACATGTGTCCCGTGGCCAGGCGCGGATTGCCGGAGGCGTCGAATTCTATCTCCGAGCCGGGCAGGAAGCGGTAGCCGCCCAGTATCTCCTCAACATCGGGACACCATACGATGAGCTGGTAATAGGGATGCGCGCACGTATCGAACTCGTCCAGGTCGATTTCCTTGCCTGTACCTCCGCCTGCCGCGCGGAATGCGATTTCGCGCAAGCGGCCTATCTCGCGCAGGACGTTGGGTGCCTGCTGGTAGGTCACGATATAAATCTCGTTGTCACTCCTGTTGGTCGAGCGCAGGCGACGTTCGGGCGTCAGTTCCGTCTTCAAAAGTTCACGGCTGACGGGTTCTATGATTTTTTCCATATAGTAGAGCATAAGCGGCCGGCACCTCTGCGGGCGCAACCGCCTTTCACAATTCGTAAACGAGGTCTTGCACGTAAGCGGCCCACTGCGCCGGCGTGCGCGACTTGTCGAAAGTCTGCCAGGGTATGGGCTTGCCTATTTTCACGGTAAAGGTTTTGTGCCGGTTCTTGAACATTTCGTCGGCCAGATAGAGCATGGCGATGTTGAACTTGATGCCCAGCATCTTGCTGACGGAGGCCAGGCGATAGAAGAAGCCGGAATTGCAACCGCCGAAGTGGATGGGCACGACGTCACGCTGCGTCGCGACGCTTTTGGTGATGAAGGTCTTGTTCCAGGGCAGGTCGCGGACGACGCCATCCTTGCGCCGCGAGCACAGGCCTGCGGGAAACATGATGATATGCTCCGGCCCGGCAAATCCCGCCTCTACCATGGCGGGGAAGCGGCGGCTTTGTGCGCCCGTCTTGTTGATGGGGATGCACAGCGGGGCAAGGCCATGCAGGTTCATGAGCAAGTCATTGACCAGATATTTCACCCGTCCGTCGTAACGCCGCCCCAGCAACGCGCCCAGCGCCACGCCGTCCTGCCCGCCGAGCGGGTGGTTGCTGACGAACGTATAGCGGCGGCCGTCGTCGGGCAGGGGCAGATTTTCCGCGCCCTGCACATCCAGCGTCATGTCAAGGAATTTCACGCAGTCCTCCAGCCAGGGTACGCCCTGCTTGTCGCCTTCTTTTTCAAGGAAAGCGTTGATTTCGTCCTGATGGACGATACGTTTGAGCCACGAGACGACGAACCGGGGCACACGTCCGGCCTTGTCGCCAGCCTTGTCGTGCAGCACCTTGTCAATGTCTATCCTGAAGATTTTGCTGTCGTCCATGTGGTCCTTTCGTAAATAATGGTGCAAAAGTACTAAATTATTTTACAAGCGCGTAAATCGGTGGAAAGTTTTTGCACACGAGGCGGAAGCGGCACGCCCAAACGGGGTATTCCACGGCAGGACCGCATCGCGGACCGCCGGACGGACAACCGCATTTTTTCCGCCGCCGGAGATTTTAACACAATTTGCTTTTCGCCGAAAAATGTTGTATCTTTGCATCAGCGATAAAGGGAGAGGCGGTTTCGGACCGCCTTTTTTCGTGTCCGAAGGCCCGTTTTGCACCGTTTTTTTCCGCGAAAAAGGATTTTCTATGTGCCATGTAGTTTTTCCTACAAGCCATGTAGGGATTTTTACCTCTGCATGTAGGGAAAACTACAAGCCATGTACGCCGCGCCAAAAGTGCAGAAAAGTTAAAAATGTTAATGTCGGAATCGCGGCGACCCCGACATTTCCGTTTGCTTACACGGACATTCCTTACGGCCGGCGCACATCTCCGTCAGCCTTCCCGCACGGCTTTCATCTTCCGGTAGCGGGCAATGAAACGGCGGCGCGAGGCTATGATGTTGTTGCGGTAGACCAGGCAGGTGGTGAAGAAGTAGAAGACGGCCTGTCCCCACAGCGCAATCCACTCCTTGCGCACGGCGGCCGGTTCGGCCCCCATGCAGTCCAGCTTCAGATAGCCGTTGATGCCGAAAGTCGAGGGGAAGAATCCCGAAACCACCTTCCAGAACGGCGCGATGGCGCTGCCGGGCCACGACACACCGCTGAGAAACAGCAGCGGGACGGACGAAAAGACGATGAGCATGATGCACGTCTCGCGTTGCCGCACGAGCACGGAAACGGTCATGGCGAAAAAAATGCACGCCAGCAGGTAGGGCACGACAAAGAGGGCCATATCCCACGGGTTGCCTATCCGGTTGAGGCTGAACAGGCGGGGAACGACGCCCAGCACGTAGACCGAGAGCGGCAGGTATACCAGCAGGTAGGCCCACGACTTGCCCAGCACGATGCGCAACAGGCCCGTGTAGTGCCGATTGACGGGCAGGAGTTCGCGGAAGCGGTTGTGCTCGCGCGCCGTGCCGGCCGAGATGCCCACCCCCAGGAGCAGCGTCTGCTGGATGATGAGTATGAGGACGGCAGGGATAAGAAATGCGGCGAAACCGTTTTGTGGGTTATACAGACTTATTTCCTCGTATGCGATAGGGTGTTCCGTGACGCGGTCCTGGGCTTCTGTGGTGTTGCCGGCCCTTTTTACCTTGATGCGGGCGTTCATGGCGAGCGACACATTCGTATTGGCCGTCAGCACGGCCTTGTAGTAGAGCATCCCGCTCATGTCTATGAAAATGCTGACCTCGGTCTGCTCGCCCCGGGCCAGCCTGCGGCTGAAGTCGCGCGGCACATAGACGATGCCGTATGCGTTGCGCTCGGCAATCTCGCGGCGGGCGCTTTCCATGTCACGGCACCGGGCCACAACGGCCACATCGGCGGTGGCGTCGATGTGGCGCAGATACTCGCGGCTCTGCGGCGTGGAGCAGTCGTCCACAACGACAACGGGAACTTCCCGCACCACTTCGTTCGTATAGATAAAGGCATAAAGCAGCGGATAGGCGAGAGGGACAAGGAAGAAGAAGACCAGTACGCCTTCGTCCCTGAATATGTTGCGCAACTCATGGCGGAAGATGAAATTCCAGTCACGCCGCGACTGTTTCCAGTAGGTTCTGAATTTCCGGCTCATGGCATATAAGGTATGGTGAGTAAGACAGTTCGCAGCCGGCGCATCACAATCACAGGCAGCAGGGCGAAAACCGACAGGCCGACCACGTAAGGCCAGGCGTTGAGCAGGGGCAGGCCGTCGAGGGCCGAGTTCACATAGAGCAGGAAGTAATGCCGCAGCGGGAACAACAGGCTCAGACCGCGCAGCATGGGGTGCATGGCCATCACAGGATAGGACATGCCCGAAATACTGAACGAGATAACGCCCCAAAGCGAAGCGAAACTCAGACCGAGCCGCAGCGTAGGCAGCATGGCGAACATGAAAACACCCATGCCCTGCGCGGCCAGCACGCCCAAGGCCATGACAAACATCATCGGGCCCGGACCTCCGTGGCACGGGAAGCGGAGGTAATCGTAAAAGTACCAGACGATGAAAACGCCGACCGACATGAAGACGGCCGTATGCGGCAGCAACTTACCCGCCAGCGCCTTCCACATCGAACCGTGTGCCATACCGAGCCACTCGCGCACCGTGCCGCTCTTCACTTCCGTACCGATGGCGAAGACCGTCACCATGAAAATGAAAAGCATCAGCAGACCCGGCACAAGCGTATTGCTCAGATAGACGTTGTAATTGAGCCACGGGTTGCCCGTGGCATGGGTGTCGATGACCACAGGCTGCAGGAAAGCCATCGCTTGCCGCTCTGTCGCGCCACGGGCATAGAGCACGGAGCGTCCGGCCGCCCCCGAAGCAAGTTCCGAAACGGTCCTCATGTCGCGGTAAAGCAGCGAGGCCGCCACCAGATAGGAGTTGTTCGTATAGAAAGATACGGTGGGGATTTCCTGCCGCAGGGCTTTGCGCGTCGTACCCTCCGGAATGTAATAGAAACCGTAGATGTCGCCGCGCTGCACCGCCTTCCTCGCGTCGCTCACCGAGGGATAGCGGTGAGTGATGGCGGTCATCTGGAAAGCGTCAAGCGTCCGCGACAGATTACGTGTCATGGCAGTGCCGTCATTGTCCACCAAACCCAGCGGCATACTCGTGGGAAGTCCGTCGGACATGAGGCTGGTGAAGAAGAAACAGCAGAAAAGCGGCGCTATGACCATGCAAAACACGCAAATCGGTTGCTTGGCCAGACGTAGAAGTTCGCGGCGCGATATGTCAAGCAGGACAGACATTGATACCTATATATATATTGTGGGACGGAAGCCGGGAAGCGGTTCATTCCATGATGACCGACATGCCGGGACGCAGGCCTTCGACTTTTTTCAAAGGGGCCGCTTTCACCTCGAAGGTCTTCATGTCGAACTGCCCCGTCGTCTTGGTGGCCCGCCATGCGGCATAGGTGCCGAGGTCCTTCATGTAGTAGACCTTGAGTTCCACCTCGCGGCCGGCAAGTGCGGGAACGGTGGCCCTGACCGTCTTTCCCATCGAAAAACGCGGCAGATGGTCTTCCCTAACATTGAACGTCACCCATATTTTGTCCATCATGGCAATGTTCATGATGGGCGCGCCCGTTCCTACCAGCTCGCCTATCTGCGGGAAGATGTCGGTCACCTCGCCGTCGTGGGCGGCTACGAGAACGGTTTCCCTGACATAGGAATTCACTTCGCTGACCGCGCCCTGCGCACGACTGACCATCGCGGCGGCGGCCTCCTTGTCCTCGCGCTCGGCCCCGTTGCGCGCCATGTCATACTGGGCCTTGGCGGCCTTGGCCGTAGCCACGGCGGCATCGCGCTGGGCTGTGACCTCGTCAAGCTTCTGTGCCGTCATCACGCCTTCGTCGAAGAGCCGCTTGACACGGGTGTAGGATTTCCGGGCTATCGTGACGGCTGCTTCGGCCTTCTGCCACATTTCATACGCCGCCGTGATTTGTTCGGCGCGTGCGCCTTTCTCGGCCTTGCGGCTTTGGGCTGCCGCGACGTCCTCGGCGGCCCGGGCCTGCGAGAGCTTGGCCTCGACGTCGGGGGCTTCGAGCAGGGCGAGCGTATCGCCGGCCTTGACGAAATCACCTTCGCGGACACGGACTTCGAGCAGGCGTCCCGGAACTTTGCTCGACACGCGATATTCGTTTACGTCGGCCTGTCCCTGGATGGTGTCGCTTTCACTGCTGAATGCAAACAGGCTGCCGACGGCTACCAGCACGACCACGCACGTGATGATGCCGATGGCGGGCAGCAGATTGGCTTTACTTTTTGAGGATGACATATCTGTTGTGTTCTTTTGGTTTTCTATTAAAGGGCGGACGGGTATGCGGGCGCGCTCAGTCGCCTTTGTCGAGCGTGCCCAAGGCTTTTTCGTACATGGAACGGCTCAGCCGGACGTCGATTTGCGCGTCTATCTTGTCGCTTTGCGCCTGCAACCATGCAGTCTGCGCCATCAGCAGGTCGGAAGTCACGATGACGCCTTCACGGAATCCCAGCTGTGCCGTGCGCAGGTTCTCTTCGGCCTTTTCCTTGTTCCTGATGCTGAGCGCCAGCTTCCTGTCGGCCTCGTTGATGCGGAAGGCCGCCTGGCGTACCTGCAGTTCAATCTTCTCGCGGACCTCATCGCGTTGCAGCGAGGCTATATTGGCTTCGGCCTTGGCGGCACGTACCTTGTATTTCCCCTCGCCCCAGTTCCATACGGGTACCTTGAGCGTCACGCCTACCGCCCATGTGCCGCGGAAACGGTTCTCGAAACCGTTGGTCAGGCCGGGGTTGGTCGTCATGTACCCGCCCATCAGCGCCAGTTGCGGCAGGAATGCGGCGCGCTCTATGTTCACTTTTTCCTTCTGGATGTCGAGGGCGGCCTGCAGCAAAGCGAGTTCGGGCCGGCTCTGAAAGGCCCGGTCCGCATTTGCCGCCGTACCGTAGGCTGCTCCGTCGGCAAGTTCGGGCAATTGTTCGTCGGCTGTTTCGACCGGCGTGTCGAGTGGCAGCCCGCACAACTGGCACAGCAGCATCCGCGACAGGGTCAGTCCGTCCTCCACCTTGGCCAGTGTCATTTCCGCCTCGTTCAGCTTCACGCTGACGCTGAGTTCGTTCGCCTTGGTGGCCACTCCCTCGCGAATCATCCGCAGGACATCCTCGTCCAGCCGGCGCAACATGTCGCGGTAGGCCACGGCCAGTTTGCGCTTGTTGGCCAGCGAGACCACCTGCCAATAGGCCCGGTCCGTCTCGAGCAGCACCTCCTGCCGCCCGGCGCGCATCTTCTCGTCGGCGGCCTGCTGCGCGAGCCGCGTGATGCGGTCGTAAGCGCGGATTTTCCCGCCCATGTAGAGCGGTTGCGTCAGGATGATGGCCCCGGCCGTCATGTTGCGCGTGTCGGTGCGCAGGGCATCGACGATTCCCTGCCCTACGCCGTTGAGCGCACCTGCGACCTGTCCCACGTAGCCCGAAGCCTGTTGCAGGAGCGGGGCCAGTTCGGGATGCTGTTGCAGGATTTGTCCCGCCAATTGGCCGAACTCTCCCGCCATGCCCGTACCCATCGACGAGAGCGCGCCTTTCTGCCCGTCGCTCAGCAGCGAGATTTCGTCGCCCGTGCGCACGTAGCCGGCGGTCAGCGCCACCTTAGGCAAATAGTTCGTGCGTGCGGCCTTGCGGTCATAGTATGCCTTTTCCATTTGTTCGCGCGCCATGCCGATGGCCTTGTTATTGCGCAACGCCAGCGCGCGGCAACTGTCGAGCGAGAGCGTCTGGGCGCACACCGGCGGCAGGGTGAGCGTCAGCAACAGCGTGAACAGTGTGAATAATCGTTTCATGGTCTTGCGTTCGCTTGTTGGTTTCGTGTACAAGAGTGTTGTGTCGGGGCAAAGGTACGTGTTTCTTTTCGGGCGGATGCAGGATAAATTCTAAAATAGGGCAAATGTTTCGACGCCGATGCTTAAAAAAGAATAATTCATCCCTTATGCGGTGTCTCTTCGCGCACAAAAGGCGAAACAGCAGCGGGCAAGGAGCGGACAGACGGGCAGTTCGCGCCGGCGGACATTAACATTTTTAACCTTGGTTACGTAAAAAGATGTAAAGAAACAGGGCTACGACCGCGCGGAAGGCATCTTTTCGCGCGCGGACTGCTTCCATTTCAAAATAGAAGGCATGTATTTTTACGCGGGATACTTCTAATTTTTTCTACATGTGCATGTAAACAGCACTTGCAAGTAGCTTATTTACACGAAAAAGGCGGTACGAAACCGCCTCTCCCATTTTCTGTACCACAAAGATACAACATTTTTCGACGAAAAGCAAATTGTGTTAAAATCGACAAGGCGGCCGGAAAACGGGCACGGACTTACGGAAAAAGAAAAGGCTCTTGGCTGATTTTTGCTTATCTTTGCCACAGATAAGCTGCATGTACCCGCGCAGAACATACATATTACTATGAAAGACAAGCAAGACCCGAAGAAATGGGAAGTGCTGAAGAGCGAATACCTCTTTCGGCGGCCGTGGCTGACCGCACGCCGTGACCACGTGCGCCTGCCCGACGGCGTGGAAAACCCGGAATATTATGTCCTCGAGTATCCCGACTGGGTGAACGTCATAGCCCGCACCGCGGACGGACGCTTCCTGCTGGTCCGACAATACCGGCACGCACTGGGGGAAACGCGCTACGAACTGTGCGCAGGCGTCATCGACCCCGAAGACGCATCGCCCGAGGAGGCGGCGCGCAGAGAACTATTAGAGGAAACAGGATATGCGGGCGGGAAATGGAGCCTGTTCTGCAAACTCGCGCCCAACGCGTCGGCAATGACCAATTATTCCTACACATTCGTGGCCGAGGGCGTGGAACCCGTCACGTCGCAACACCTTGAACCCACCGAGGACATCACCGTACACCTGTTGTCGCCCGAGGAAGTAAGGGCGCTGCTCGAAGCCGACGACATCAAACAGGCACTTATGGCAGGGCCGCTCTGGAAATACTTCTGCCTGAACATGCCCCGGACCTGAACGGACAGGCCGCTTTCTTATTTTCCACCACAAAAGACCATTCACATCATGAGTGCCATCACCTCCATCATAGCCCGACGGCTAAACCTGCCCGAGCGACACGTAGAAAACACGATACGCCTGCTTGAAGGCGGCGCCACCGTCCCGTTTGTCAGCCGCTACCGCAAAGAGGCCACCGGCGGCATGGACGAAGTACAGATTGCCGCCGTCAAGGACGAGAACGAACGGCTCGGCGAACTGGTACACCGGCGCGAGTACGTGCTGTCCACCATCGAAGAGCAGGGAAAACTGACAGACGAACTGCGGAAACGCATCGAAGGATGCTGGGACGCAACGCTGCTCGAAGACATCTACCTACCCTATAAGCCCAAGCACAGGACACGCGCGGAGATGGCGCGACAAAAGGGGCTGGAGCCGCTGGCCGACCTGATTATGCGGCGGCCGCAGACCGACCCGGTGCGGGCCGCGGCGGATTTCACGGGCGACGACGTGCCCGACGCGGAGGATGCACTGCAGGGGGCGCGCGACATTCTGGCCGAACGCATCAGCGAGGACGAACGGACACGGGCCACGGTGCGCGAAAGCTTCAGACGGACGGCCGTCATCCGCTCGAAAGTGGTGAAAGGCAAGGAGGACGAGGCCGGAAAATACCGCGACTACTTCGACTGGGCCGAACCGCTGCGCCGATGCTCCTCACACCGCCTGCTGGCCATGCGGAGGGGCGAGGCCGAAGGCCTGCTGCGCGTCAGCATCGCACCGGCCGACGAGGACGACTGCACGGCCCGCGTGATGCGCCCCTACGTGCGGCGCGGCACTCCTGCGGCCGCACAGATGGAAATGGCGGCGGCCGACGCCTACAAGCGGCTGCTGAAACCCGGCATCGAGACAGAATTTGCCGCACAAAGCAAGGCGCACGCCGACGAAGAGGCCATCCGCGTGTTTGCCGGCAACCTGAAACAGCTTTTGCTGGCAGCCCCGCTCGGGCAGAAGCGCATCATGGCCATCGACCCGGGATACCGGACGGGCTGCAAGGTGGTGTGCCTCGACGCACAAGGCGGACTGCTGCACTTCGAGACCGTGTTCCCGCATCCGCCACAGGGCGAATATGCGCGCACATGCCTTACGCTGACAACGCTCATGCGCGACTATCGGATTGAAGCCGTGGCCATCGGCAACGGGACGGCAGGCCGCGAGACCGAAGAACTGGTGCGCTCGCTGCCGCTCGAGGGAATCGCGGTCTTTTCGGTCAGCGAGGACGGCGCATCCGTATATTCCGCCTCGAAAACCGCACGCGAGGAATTTCCCGACCACGACGTCACCGTGCGCGGGGCGGTATCCATCGGCCGCCGGCTGGCCGACCCGCTGGCCGAACTCGTCAAGATAGACCCGAAGTCGATAGGCGTGGGACAATACCAGCACGACGTGGACCAGACGGCCCTGCGGCATTCGCTCGACCGGACGGTGGAAAGTTGCGTGAACTCGGTGGGTGTGAACCTCAACACCGCGAGCCGCCACCTGCTGACTTACGTGTCAGGACTCGGTCCCTCGCTGGCCGGAAACATCGTGGAGTATCGTGCGGCGAACGGACCCTTCGCCACGCGCGCCGAACTGCTGAAAGTGCCGCGCCTGGGCCCCAAGGCCTACGAACAATGTGCCGGATTCCTGCGCATCACCGGCGGGGAAAATCCGCTCGACAATACGGCCGTCCACCCCGAACGCTACGGACTGGTGGAGCGCATGGCGGCCGACGCGGGCTGCGACGTGAAGAAATTCATCGCCGATGCCGGGCTGCGCGCCGGTATCGGGCTTGCGCGCTACTGCGACGCGGACACGGGTATGCCCACGCTCAAGGACATCATGACGGAGCTGGACAAACCCGGACGTGACCCGCGGGGCACGGTCTCGGAATTCCGTTTCGACGCGGCTGTCCACAGCATTGCGGACCTCGAAGAAGGCATGGAACTGCCCGGCATCGTGACGAACGTCACCGACTTCGGCTGCTTCGTGGACATAGGCATCAAGGTAAAAGGGCTGGTCCACGTGTCGCAGCTCGCCGACCGCTACGTGCGCAATCCGGCCGAGGTGGTGAGCCTGCGGCAGCACGTGCGCGTGAAGGTTATCGCCATAGACGAGGCCCGCGGGCGCATCTCGCTCTCCATGAAAGGCGTGGCGCAACAGGTCTGACCGGACCTGCATCACACCGCATCGGCAAAAAAGTGACAATACATCGGCAAACAATGACAAGGGAAAACCTTCTGACAGGAAACAAGCCCCGTCTGGAATACATGGACGCCGCGAAAGCGCTGGCCATCGTCACGGTCATGCTCGGACACGCCGTGGAATACGTCAGCACGTCGGACTACCACCATCCGCTCTGGGCATTCATCTATTCTTTCCACATGCCGCTGTTCATGATTATCAGCGGTTTCTTCGCCTCATCCTCGTTGCGCCTGCCCCTGGGCCGCATGTTGCTGAAGAAAGGCCTGCAGCTCGTGCTGCCGGGAATGGTGTGGAGCGTACTCGCCATAGGCTTCATCCGCTTCAACGTGCTGAACATTTTCTGGTTTCTCTCTTGCCTGTTCATCTGTTATGCCCTGGCGGGACTGGGTATGCGGATTTTCAGACACAGCATGACGGCGGCCGCGCTCTTCTCCATGGTGATGGCGCTGGCGTTCGTATCGGTGGTTTATGTCCCCTCCATGCTTCCGTTCTTCTGGGCCGGCATCTTCCTGAACCGGCACAAGGACCGGTGGCTGCAGGCTGGCACGGGCGTCCGGCTGAGCCTGTGGACGGCATTCATCTTCCTGCTTTTATTCTGGAACAGCGACTACACCGTATATTATTGCCGCCTGCACACAGTGCTTTACCACGGGAAAATCTTCCTCGACCCGCACGAATACGCCTGTCTGCTGTTCAGACTCGTCATCGGATGCACGGGAAGCATGGCCATCCTGCTTTCCCTGCGACGCCGGTACGGGATGGTCGGAAGCAAAACCCGGAAACGGATTTCACAGCTGGGACAGGCGACCATCGGGATATATATCCTGCAAAGCCTCTACCACAGTTACCTTCACGACAATATGCCCAAGACCGGCTCGGATGCGCTGACATTCCTCCTCGCCCCTTGCCTGGCGACGGTCCTGACGCTGGTATGCTACGGCGTGTACCGTCTGCTCAGACGCAACCGCCTGTTCGACGGCCTGCTCTTCGGAGGTTTCCGCCTGAAATCCCGTCACCCGGAAAGATAAGAGGGACTCCCCTAAAAGTACCTTCCATCAAATAAATCAAAAAAAGCCGCCCGAAAATTTTGTCCGCTCGAAAATTGTTACTACTTTTGCACCCGAAAGCGACAAGAACGGTCGTAATCGCGCTGGCGCGATAGCTCAGCTGGTTAGAGCGTCGGATTCATAATCCGAAGGTCCCCAGTTCAATCCTGGGTCGCGCTACAAAGGCAAGGGACATCCTTCATACGAACGGATGTCCCTTGCCTTTGTAGCCATATATGCCTTCCACCGATGCGCAGAAGCCGGGAACGGATTTCCGGACGTACACTTATACAACAGAAAATGCGGCAACCGCTTTTCAAAAGTCAGTCGCCGCATTTTTTTGTTGGGGTACCCGGACTCGAACCAGGAAAGACAGGACCAGAATCTGTAGTGTTGCCAATTACACCATACCCCAAAAACCTTCTTTGCATCGAGATACCCTCTCGAATACGGGTGCAAATTTAGGCTCTTTATCGGACATGAGCAAAATTTCCGGGGATTTTTTTAATGAAAAATACATTTAATCCCGTTTTTTCGCCTTTTCCGGCCGTCCGGACAGCCGTCCGCCCCATGAAAGACCGTGACAAATACGAAAAACAAGGATTTTTTTTGTCCTTCGGCGAGTTTGTGCTAACTTTGGCTTCGTTAGGTCTTTGCCGGAAGGCACAGACGGAAAAGCGAAACGTGTGTAAGGCACACCATATATAATATAGAAGAAAACATGCGTATGAAGAAGACGGACATAAGCCGGCTGGGGCAAGAGGACATCATTGATATTATCGGGAAAGAGTGGATGCTGGTCACGGCAGGCGGGCCTGAGAACTTCAACACCATGACTGCGTCGTGGGGAGGTGTGGGCTTCCTCTGGAACAAGCCCGTCGCATTTGTCTTTGTCCGCCCGGAAAGACACACGTATGCCTTCACTGAAGAGAACGAATGTATGACACTCTCTTTCTTAGGAAAGGAGAACCGCGAAATACTGAACTTCTGTGGCACACACTCGGGCCGCGACTGCGACAAAGTGAAGGAGACGGGGCTGCGGCCCCTGGCTACCGAAGCGGGAAACGTCACGTTCGAACAGGCACGCCTGGTCATAGAGGGACGGAAACTGTACCGCTGCGAAATGAAAGCCGAAGAATTTCTCGACAAAACCGTCTGCGAACGTTGGTATAACGACAAACCCGGCGGAAGCCTGCACACCGTCTACGTCATCGGGATTGAAAACGTTTACGAAAGCACTCCCGAATAAATTTGAAACCTTCCGGACCAATCCGGAAGCCTTTCCGAAAAGTTTTTCTCACTGGCAAGGATTTTTCTCATGGCACTAAATACGAACAAAGAGCTGAAACTTTATTATTCCATCAGCGAAGTCGCCAAAATGTTTAATGTAAACGAGACGTTGCTTCGTTTTTGGGAAAAGGAATTCCCACAGATTTCTCCCCAGAAGACGGGTCGCAACATCCGACGCTATACAAAGGAGGACATCGAGCAGATTCGTCTCGTGTACAACCTTGTCAAGGTGCGCGGACTCAAGATTGCCGCGGCACGGGATGCCCTGAAAAGCAACAAAAGCGGTACGGTCCAGACGGTCGAAGTCATAGACCGTCTGCGCGCCATCAAGGCTGAACTGCAAAGCATCCGCAAGGAGCTGGGCGAACTCGAATAGGAAGTCCGCCTGTGTGCGGCACCGGAACAAGTATCCATAGCATACGACATGGCAAAAGAGAGAACCGTTTACGTTTGCGGGCACTGCGGACAAGACTCGCCCAAGTGGGTGGGACGATGCCCGTCGTGCGGCCAATGGAACACGATGAAGGAAATGCGGGTGCGGCCGGTAACGACGCGCACCCCGGCAGCCGCGGCCTTGTCCGACAAGGACCACACGCCACAACCCGTGCGGCTGAAGGACGTTGCCGCGGCCGAGGAGCCGCGGTACGGCACCCTCGACAACGAGCTTGACCGTGTACTGGGCGGCGGAATAGTGCCCGGCTCGCTGATACTCCTGGGCGGAGAACCGGGTATAGGCAAATCCACACTGCTGTTGCAGACCGTGCTGCGCATGACCGCACGCCGCATCCTGTATGTGAGCGGAGAGGAAAGCGAACGACAAATCAAACTGCGCGCAGACCGCCTCGGCGAGATGCAATCCGACTGCCTGCTGCTCTGCGAGACGCGTCTGGAACAGATTTTCACACACATCCGGAACGTCAGGCCCGACCTTGTCGTCATCGACTCCATACAAACCGTCGCCGCGGAGGGAGTTGAATCCTCGCCGGGCAGTGTCACGCAAATCCGTGAGTGCGCCACGGCGCTCCTGAAGTATGCCAAAGAGAGCGGAGTGCCCGTCATCCTCGTCGGACACATCACCAAGGAAGGCAGCATCGCCGGCCCGAAAGTACTGGAACACATTGTCGATGCCGTTCTGCAGTTCGAAGGCGACCGACATCACCTTTACCGCATCCTGCGCGGCATCAAGAACCGCTTTGGCTCAACCTCCGAAATCGGAATCTACGAGATGTGCGCAGGCGGCCTGCATCCCGTAGAAAATCCCTCGGGCCTGCTGCTCACCCGCGGCGACGAAGAACTGAGCGGCATAGCCATATCGGCAGCCATCGAGGGCATACGCCCGTTGCTCATAGAGACACAGGCACTGGTCTCCACGGCCGCATACGGTACGCCCCAGCGGTCGGCCACAGGCTTCGACCTGCGCCGCCTCAACATGCTTCTGGCCGTTCTCGAAAAGCGGGTTGGTTTCAAGTTGGCGCAGAAAGACGTTTTCCTGAATATAGCGGGAGGCATCCGCGTCACCGACCCGGCCATCGACTTGTCCGTCATAGCCGCCGTTTTGTCCTCGAACGTCGATACTGCCATAGAGCGGAACGTATGTATGGCAGGCGAAGTCGGCCTGAGCGGGGAGATACGCCCCGTCGCCCGCATCGCACAACGCATTGCCGAGGCACAAAAATTAGGTTTCACGCGCTTTGTCCTTCCCGAAAGCAACCTGAAAGGCCTTGACCGCGGACATTGCGGCATGGAACTCGTACCTGTGGGGCGCGTAGAGCACGCCTTGCGCGAACTTTTCGGCTGAAAAGTCCAAGCGTCCCTATCTTAGCTTTTCTTTATCATGCAAAAAATTCTCCAACTCCGCGTTACGCCCGAAGCGGCCTGCCGTGAGGCACAACTGAAAGCCATAGCGGCGCGCGAGGCAGGGTGCGACGTGCACAGCATCACGGCTCTCCGCATCCGCCGTCGCAGCATAGACGCACGGCAACGCGCCATATACGTAAACCTTTCCGTAGAGCTGTTCATCGGCGAGCCTGCACCTGCTGCCGACTTCGCGCCCGTCACGTATCCCGATGTCACGGACAAGCCGTGCGCAATTGTCGTGGGCGCAGGTCCGGGCGGCCTCTTCGCCGCACTTCGCCTCGTGGAACTCGGCATCCGCCCCATCGTACTGGAGCGTGGAAAGGACGTACACGAACGCAGACGCGACATCGCCCGCATCTCACGCGAACATATCATCGACCCCGAGAGCAATTACTCGTTCGGGGAAGGCGGGGCGGGTGCCTACTCCGACGGCAAACTCTACACGCGCTCCAAGAAACGCGGAAATGTCGAGCGGATACTGCGCATTTTCTGCCAGCACGGAGCTTCCACAGATATACTCAGCGATGCCCATCCCCACATCGGAACGGACCGGCTGCCACGTATCATCGAGGCTATGCGCGAACAGATTCGCCGCTCCGGCGGAGAGGTGCATTTCGGCGCACGGGTAAACGGGCTTATAAGGCAGGGCGGACGCATTGTCGGCGCAACTACGGCCGACGGACGCGAGTTTGCCGGCCCCGTCATACTGGCAACGGGGCACTCCGCCCGTGACGTGTATCGCCTGCTGCGGGCTGATGGCATCGAAATAGAAGCCAAGGACATCGCCGTGGGTGTCCGGCTGGAGCATCCCTCACATCTCATCGACTGCATACAGTATCACAACCGCACAGGCCGCGGCCGCTATCTTCCGGCCGCCGAGTACAGCTACGTAGCCCGGTCGGGCGACCGCGGAGTGTACAGTTTCTGCATGTGTCCCGGCGGTTTCGTCGTACCGGCCGCCAGCGGGCCGCAACAAATCGTCGTGAACGGCATGAGTCCCAGCACCCGCGGCTCGGCATGGAGCAACTCGGGCATGGTAGTCGAGACCCACGTCGAAGACCTCGACGGAGAGTTGGCCCCTTATCTGCGTGAGGCCATGCAGGATGCCGACTTCGCCGACGCACATGCCGACATGTACGAAGCAGATAACCCTTTGCGCATGATGTACCTGCAAGAGGCCATCGAGAAAGCCTGCTGGATGCAAGGCAACCGCCGGCAAACCGCACCGGCGCAACGCATGGCCGACTTTGTGAACCGCCGACTGAGTTACGACCTGCCGACAACGAGTTATTCCCCGGGCCTGCTGTCGTCGCCGCTCCATTTCTGGATGCCTAAGTTCGTCACACGACGCCTCACCGAGGGCTTCAACGCCTTCGGCCGCAAGAGCCATGGTTTTCTGACCAACGAAGCCATCGTCATTGCCGCAGAAACGCGCACTTCCGCCCCTGTCCGCATCCTCCGTGACGCATCCACACTCCACCACGTCCGTCTCGAGGGGCTCTACCCCTGCGGCGAAGGTGCGGGATATGCCGGCGGCATCGTGTCGGCCGCCATCGACGGCGAACGGTGTGCCGAGGCACTGGCGGCAGGATGCCTCAAGAGATAAACCGGCCCGGCCCCACACATTACCCGCCCCTGCCTACACCTTATATATATAAGGTAAGAAAAACCGGACAGGGACATCAGAAAAAGAAAATGCCTTCCGAAACCGCTTTGGATTCCGGAAGGCATTTTCAACAGGCGGAGCCGTGTCCGTTTAGAACATCTTTTCGGGATAAACGCCGTCTTCGCCCAGTTTCTTGAACTTCTCCACCACCTCGGGACGGTCTTCGGGATAAGTAACGCCGAACCACTTGGAAGTAGTGTCGAGCACCTCGCACGTAGCCGTACCGTCCTTGATGAGTTTGTCCACCATAAGCGGGATGAAGAACTCGCTCTTCAGGTTTTCCATGTTCTTGGGGTCAGACAGGAACGTCTTGAAGTATTCCACACTGTGTGCGAAATAGTCAGGAGTGAAGCCCCAGAAGTTCATGGATACGGGAGTCGTGTCGGGAATGGCCACCCACTCGCCGTTATCATCGAGGTATTTCACCACACCGTCGAAGCGCTGAATCTTTGTACGCTCAACGACGCTGGTCAGGTGGTGGTTCTCGTCGTTCTCGCATACGCCTCGGCTCACGGTTCCGCTTTCCGAGAGCGTGTTGCCCACGCGGAAGCCGACCATGGCATAGCGTCCGGTGCTGCCTTCGGGGAGTTCGCTCAGGAACTTGCCCATCACCTTGAAGGCATCGCGGTCATAGAAGTCGTCGCAGTTCAGTACGGCAAACGGTTCCTTGATGACATCCTTACCCATCATAACTGCGTGGTTCGTTCCCCAAGGCTTGGTGCGCTCAGCCGGACAGGTGAAACCTTCGGGCAGGGCATCCAGTGCCTGGAACACCAGTTCGCAGGGGATGTGACCTTCGTACTTGGAAAGCACGATGCGACGGAAATCCTCTTCAAAGTCCTTGCGGATGACGAAAACGAGCTTTCCGAATCCGGCATTGATGGCATCGTAAATACTATAATCCATGATGGTTTCGCCATGAGGGCCGAGACCGTCCAATTGCTTCAAGCCACCGTAGCGGCTACCCATTCCTGCTGCGAGGAGAAAGAGTGTAGGTTTCATGTGAATAATGATTAATATGATTTGATTAGTCGTGTTTTTCCTGACTGTATTGCAAATATACAAAAAATGAATGTTACCGTTCCTTTTCCAAGTCTTTTTTTCTCTTTTACATCTATTAATTAAAAAATCAAGGCTTCCGCGGTATGGTTTCTCCCTTTTCGAGCGGAACAGCCGGGCACAAAATATCGGCCGGCTCACGAGATGAACCGGCCGATATGGCTTTTACGGAGATTAAAACCTGCTACGGGTCATTTCACCGCCGAGATGCGCAATTTATACGTCAGGGGGCGTTCGGGCACGCAGTATTCCGGCAGCGTTCCCACGTCCTGTCCGCACGACGCATTGCCGATGCCGCGCGTCCAGGCGTCGAGGTGCAGCACGGTATAAGGCCGTTCGGTCAGTTCCCAAGCATGTTGCGCGTTCATCAGGTCGGCGTCGGTGTACCGCAAAGCGGAGAAACCTACCTGCCCCTCGGTCTCTATTTTCACGCCGAAGCCCTTTCCGTCCGACAGGACGAGCTCGCGCAATGCCTCACGGCTTCCCGTAGACTGGGGCTTGATGTAGCGTTCGGGCATGTCGGCGACAGTCGTCGAGTAGCGGCCGAGCAGCACGCCGTCGCGGCGGTCGCAGGTGTTCTCCCACGGGCCCAAGGCATAGTAGTCCACGCGGTTCAGCGCGGAATCTATGGCACAGACCAGACCGGCACGGCGCAGATTTCCCGACTTGGGCATGAAGCGCGCCTCGACATCGACTATGCCCTGCGGATATATCGTGTAGTCGATTTCGGTATCGCAGATACTTCCCTTGCGGACGGTTTTGACCACCGTGTTACCGCCTTCCGTGACGACGGAACACGTGCCTTTGTCCTCCAGTCCGTTGCTTACGTTGCCGAAGCGGTCGTTCTCTATCCACCGGTGATTGTCGTAGAGGAATCCCTGTCCGTCGGCGATGATGTCACGGCCGTTGAAGGCGAGCGTAGTCAGGCGTCCCGTGTTCGCGTCAAAGGCCACTGTCACGTTTTCGTTGCCGATGCGTACCTCATGCAGGGCTCCGGTCTGCGCCAGCGGAGCTTTTTCCACACTTTTCAGCGCAGGCAGCGCACCGCGCTCCACGAGGGTGAACTGGCGGGCGGCCACCTCGTGACCGGCAGGGGCATGGCGCTGCGCCTCACGGCAGAGCACGCGCAGGTTGAGCAGGGTCTCGATGCCGGCGGCCGCGGCCTTGGTCAGTCCGGCCTTCGGCAACTTGAGCGCAAGCGTCAGGCTGTCGCCGGGAGCCACCGCGCCAAGGCGTACGGTGCGGCTTCCCGCCACACGTCCGTCGCGTACCACTTCATATTTCAGGTCGTATGCGTCGAGCGTCGTGAAGGCATAGTTGTTGTAAACGCGCACGCCGACGGTGTTGTTCTTGGGGTCGATGTTTGTCAGGGCAAACTTCACGAACTCATGCGCCGCCTTGACTTCCTTGAGTTTGGCACTCTCGTGACGGGTGGCGGGCAGGATGCCGTTGGAACAGAAGTTGCCCTGGTGAGGTCCGGGGAAGTCATATCCCGTGCGCAGGCGGTAAACGCCCTGTTTGATTTCCTTCGGCTCATAAATGGCCTGGTCCACCCAGTCCCAGATGCAGCCGCCGATACAGGCATTGCTGTTCTCGATGACCGTCCAGTACTCCGTCAGATTGCCGATGGCGTTGCCCATGGCGTGGGCATACTCGCACAGGAACATCGGTTTGTCGAGACCGGAAGTATTCTTGTTCATCCAGGCCATGCCCGGGTACATCTTGGAATAGAAGTCGGAGAAACGCCCCCCGCCGTACGAACCGTTCGAGCGCGTCCCCTCGTAATGTACGGGGCGTGAGTCGAGCGCCTTGGCGGCATCGTAGCACTGACGGAAGTTCTCGCCGTTGCCGGCCTCGTTTCCGAGACTCCACATGACTATGGAAGGATGGTTCCTGTCGCGGAGCACCATGCGGTCTATGCGGTCCACGAAAGCCGGCACCCACGACGCGCGGTTGCTGATGCCCTGGTTGGCATGGTCCTCCAGGTCCGCCTCGTCCACGACGTAGAGACCGTAATGGTCGAACATGGCATACATGCGGGCGTCGTTGGGATAGTGCGACGTACGTATGGTATTGATGTTGTTCTGCTTCATCAGCGTCACGTCACGCAGCATGGATTCGGTCGTGACGGCCCGTCCGTGCAGCGGGTCGCTGTCGTGGCGGTTCACACCCTTGAAGAACACGCGCCTGCCGTTGATGTAGACCAGCGAATTATTGATTCTGATGTCGCGGAAACCGTACTTGGTGGAGAAGGCCATCTCCTCGTTGCCGTTTTCGTCCTTCTGCACGACGCGCACGGTATAGAGGTTCGGCGTCTCGGCCGTCCAGGGCAGCACATCCTTGAGTTCCATGTCCACATCGCAGGTGCTGCCGGCCGTACCCTGCCGCAGCGTAACATCCACCGGGCATTCCGTCACCCTTTTTCCCGCAGGGTCGTAAAGCGACACGAGCAGTTGTTTCCGCGCCGCAGACTTGTCGCGGTTGTCCACTTCCATCCGCACGTGCAGACGGGCATTGCGGTAGCCGTCGAACAGCTGCGAGGTGATGTAATGGTCGCGCACGGCGACTTTCGGAACGTTGTAGAGATACACATCGCGGAAGATGCCCGACATGCGGAACATGTCCTGGCACTCCAGATAGGAACCGTCCGACCAGCGGAACACCTGGACGGCCAAAGTGTTGTCTCCGGTGCGCAGATATGGCGTCAGGTCGAACTCGGCCACGTTGTTCGAGCCTTGCGTGTAGCCGACATATTTCCCGTTGAGCCACACGAAGGCGGCCGAATAGATACCTCCGAAGTGGATGTAGGTGCGTTGCTTCTCCCACCCCTCGGGCAGCGTGAACGTACGCACGTAGGAACCGACGGGATTGATGCCGTAGTTTTTTCCTCCGTCGTTGAAACCGGGCCGCGCCTTAATGAAAGGCGGCGTGTTGGAGTGGGGATATTCCACGTTGCAGTAGATGGGTCGGTCGTAGCCCTGCATCTCCCAGTTGGAAGGCACGGGAATGGTGTCCCAGGCCGACACGTCGTAGCCCTCGTGCCAGAAATCCTGCGGCCGCTGCGCGGGTTCGGGGACGAAATGGAAGCGCCACGTGCCGTTCAGGCTGTGGAAGCGCGAACTCTGCGGCACGGTCCACGGCGTGGCATAGTAGGCGGCGTCGGCCAGCATCTCCTGCTCCGAGGCATAAGGCATGAACGTGGCCGCACCCTTCTCCTTGTTCTCGGCAAAGACGGTCTCGTCCTCCCAGTACGGCGACTTGATTTTCGGTTTCTCCACTTGTTCGAACGTGAACCACGCCTCCCGGTCCTTTGCGTCGTAGGGTACGAGGCGCAGGCGGCCGTCGCGCAGGGCGTACATCTTGCCTGCTTTCAGCCGGGAAGCGGAAACGATGCGCCACGCACCTTTCCCGTCGGCCGGTTCGAAGCGGAACTGCGCGTTGTTCCACACTCCCTCCTGCGCGGGCCACTGCAAGAGGTAGTCAATGGAGGCATTGTCACCGCCGTCGTCGAAGTGCTGCGTATAGAAAGCGTTCTCGACCACGCGGCGGTCCAGGTCGAGCATCTTTATGCTCCAGTACTGTCCGCGGTTGCCGTTGTCGGCTTCCTCGCCCACGATGCGGGCGTTGTTCTCGCCCGAGTCGCCGTTGCCCAGCACGAGTCCGGGATGCGCCACCGAGCGGATGCGGTAGGTCAGCGCGACGTCAAACCCGGCCTTGGCGGCGGCGGTCACCTCGAATCGCGCATTCCTGTCGGCCGCGGCCTTTGCCTTGGGCGTCAATCCCAGGCTTCCGTCGGCGTGCACCACGGCCGCCATGTCGGGGCGGTTGGTCGGAATGAGCAACATGCCGCCCGCGGCAAGCCGTTCCACCTTCCACAGCTGCGCCTCGTCCGACCCGTTGTTCTCGCCCTGCTCGATGCGGTCACCCTCCGTGCGGACGGCCTTGTTGGTGAAGGGGTTGATGATGCGCCACGAGCCGGAAAGTTCCGACAGCGTCCAGTAGAACGATGCGTCCGTCTCCTTGAAAGCCTTCATTTGCAGCTTTCCGCCGTCCGTCACGCCGAGCATCCGGCCCGCACGGTCGGCCTGGCCGGCAAGATGATAGAGCCGGCCGCGTACAAAACCGTCCTGCGCAACGCCCGCCGCGGGGACAAGCGACAGCAGAAGCAGGCAAACGATGAGATGAATCCGTTGTTTGTTGAGTTTCATATAGGAACAAGTATTAGATGATTGTATTCCGGAACAGACAAGCGGCCGACGACGGGACACAGCTCCGCATCGGGAGCGTCGCGCCGCCATTCCACTTCCCTGCAAAAGTACAATATTTTATGAGACGGGCGGACTTGCGCGTGCAAAAAAACGGGCCGCAACTCCGCAGACGGCGGTCCGGCAGTTCCGACATTAACATTTTTAACTTCGGTTACGTAAAAATATGTAAACAGAATAGGACTACGAACACGTAGAAGGCATCTTTTCGCGCGCGGAAGGCTTGTATTTTCACTTAGGCCGCTTCTATTTTTGCGCAGGCTGCTTCTAAAATTTTCTACATGTGCATGTAAATCGCCTCATAAGGGGCTTATTTACAAGAAAAAAGGCGGTACGCGACCGCCTCTCCTATTTTCCGTATCGCAAAGATACAACATTTTCCGACGAAAAGCAAGAAGTGTTAAAATCACGGACGGGCAGGAATCGCGCCAACCGCGCCGGCACAACTTAACGCGGAACGACATGGCCGTTTTCGCACGAAATTGCTTAACTTTGCGGACATGACGCCGCCGGCCGGCTTTCCCGGAATCCGGCATCGGCGCCGCAGACAGAAAAAAGACCGGAAATGACAGACGAAGACTACATGCGCAAAGCGCTCGAACAGGCACAGGCGGCCGCCGACCGCGACGAAGTTCCCGTGGGAGCGGTGGTCGTGTGCCGCGACCGCATCATAGCCCGCGCGCACAACCTGACGGAGACACTCAACGACGTGACGGCACACGCCGAAATGCAGGCCATCACCGCCGCCGCGGACGCGCTGGGCGGCAAATACCTGGACGTGTGCACGCTCTACGTCACCGTGGAGCCTTGCGTGATGTGTGCCGGCGCCATCGGCTGGGCACAGGTGGGCCGGCTGGTCTACGGCGCGCCCGACCCCAAGCGCGGGTTCTCGGTCTATGCGCCCGACGCGCTCCATCCGAAGACGGAAGTGGTCCGGGGCGTGCTCGAGGAAGAGTGCGGACGCATGATGCGCGATTTCTTCAAACGCAAACGTTAGCGCGGATGGCCGAACACAACGACTTGGGCCAACGCGGCGAGGAGGAAGCCTGCCGCTACCTGGCCGAACACGATTACCGGCTGCTGGACCGCAACTGGCGGCACGCGCACCTGGAGATTGACATCGTGGCGGAATACTATGGCGAGCTGGTATTCGTGGAGGTAAAGACCCGAAGCGATGCCGACGCCGCCGAAGATGCCGCCCGGCTGTCGCCGGAAAAGCGGAAACGGCTGGTACATGCGGCGCGCATCTACATGGCCTGCCACAAGACGGACCGGCCCTACCGGTTCGACGTCATCGCCATAAGGCCGGAAGGCGGGACTTTCGGCATCGAACATTTCAAGAACGCTTTCGGCGTGACGGACACGGCCGAAGCTGCAAACAACACACAACATGGACATTGAAAGCATACGCGAACACTGCCTCGGCCTCAGGGAGGTGACCGAGGACATGCCTTTCGGGCCGGACACCCTCGTGTTCCGCATCTACAACAAGATTTTCGCGTGCATCGACCTCACGCGCCCCGACCGCATCGCCCTGAAGTGCGACCCCGAACGCGCCATCGAACTGCGCGAACGCTACCGGGGGATAGAAGGGGCATGGCACTGGAACAAGCGTTTCTGGAACGACGTGTATTTTGAAAGCGACGTACCCGACACGCTGATACGCGAGCTCGTGGAACACAGCCTGCACGAGGTGCTGCGCAAGCTGCCCGTGCGCGTGCAGCGGGAATATGCGGCCGCCGGCAACGACAAACCGTAACGCATGAGCCTCGATACCCTCGGAAACCTGTACCGGCTGCGCCTCGGCACCACCGGGTCCACCCTGTCGGACCTGCGGCGCGGCGACCTCGACAAGCGGCCCGAAGAGTTCGTCCTCGTGACCGCCGACCACCAGACGGCGGGACGCGGACAACGCGGCACGTCGTGGGAATCGGCACCCGGCATGAACCTGCTGTTCGCCCTCGGCCTGCGGCCGGAAACACTGCGGGCGGACGAGCAGTTCCGCCTGTCGCAACTGACGGCGCTGGCGGTGGCCGACGCACTCGGCCTTTATCTGCCGGCGGAGTGCATAGCCGTGAAATGGCCCAATGACATCTACGTGGGAGACAAGAAGATATGCGGCATCCTTATCGAGCATGACCTTTGCGGTACACGCATCGCGGCGACGCGCATCGGCATCGGCGTGAACGTGAACCAGCGGACTTTCGCGAGCGACGCGCCCAATCCCGTCTCGCTGCGCCAGGTATCGGGGCACGACACCGACCGCGAGGCTTTGCTGGAAAGCATCGTCAGATTTTTTATCCGTCGTTACCGGGCCGTCTGCAACGGGGAGACCGACGCGCTGCACGCCGAATACTGCTCGCGGCTCTACCGCAGGACCGGTTTCCACGCCTACCGCGACGCGGCAGGCCCGTTCAGCGCACGCATAGCCGACATCGGGGCGGACGGAAGGCTGGCGCTCGAAGACGCGGACGGACACCTGCGCCGCTATGCCTTCAAGGAAGTGGCCGCCGTCCTGCCTTCCGCTCCCGCACGGACCGACGACAAAAACGAGCGGGAACGGATTTAACCCCTTCACAAACAGACTTACGAAAAAATACATCGGATGCGGGAAAGACGGACTGAAGGCCGGACTTTCCTCCTCCCCTGCCACCATTCACCGACCATGCACAAAAACATTCTCCGCATAGCCCTGCCAAGCATCATGTCGAACATCACCGTGCCGCTGCTCGCGCTGGCCGACACTGCCATAGTGGGACACCTGGGACGGACGGCCTTCATCGGTGCCATCGCCGTGGGAGGACTGCTCTTCAACATGACGTACTGGCTTTGCGGCTTTCTGCGAATGGGTACGGGCGGACTGACGGCGCAGGCCTTCGGGGCAGGCAACCGTGACGAGGCATACCGCATACTCATGCAGGCCGCCGTCGTGGCGGGAACGCTGGCCGGACTGTTCGTGCTGCTGCAACGCCCCGTCTGCGACGTGGCGTTCCGCTTCATGGATGCCACCCCCGAAGTGGAACACTACGCCCGGCGCTACTTCTTTGTCCTGATATGGGGCGCGCCCGCCGTTCTGGGGCAATACGTCCTCACGGGCTGGTTTCTCGGTATGCAGGACGCCCGCACCCCCATGTACGTAGCCGTGTCGCAAAACGTGGTCAATGTGTGCGCCAGCCTGTTTCTGGTTTTCGTCCTGGGCTGGAAAGTGGAGGGAGTGGCCGCCGGGACCCTCGCGGCACAATACTTCGGACTGGCGGCCGCCCTGCGGGTATGGCGGAAACGGTACAGGCCCGCACGGATGCCCGCATTCCGCGACAGCATGACGCGCACGGCCCTCGGCAGGTTCTTCCGCGTGAACCGCGACATCTTCCTGCGGACGCTTTGCCTCGTGGCCACCACGACGGTGTTCACGGCGACGGGAGCTGAACAGGGCGACGGGATTCTCGCGGCCAATGCCCTGCTCATGCAGATGTTCCTTCTTTTCTCCTATGTAATGGACGGTTTCGCCTATGCCGGCGAAGCGCTTGGCGGACGCTGTTCCGGTGCGGCGGACAACGCGGGATTCCGGCAGACGGTGCGGGGACTGTTCGCCTGGGGCGGCGGACTGGCCCTGCTGTTCACGGCCGTCTACGCCCTGTGCGGCACTGCGTTGCTGGGACTCCTCACCGACCGCGACGAAGTGGTGCGCCTCGCCGCCGCATACCTGCCCTACGCGGCGGCCATCCCCCTGACAAGTTTTGCGGCATTCCTGCTTGACGGGATTTACATCGGGACGACTTCCACCAAGACCATGCTTGGCGCAATGGCAGTCGCGACCGCGACCTTCCTGCTCGCACTCCACACGCTGCGGCCCTTGGCGGGAAATCACGCCCTATGGGTGGCCTTCCTCCTGTATCTGGGGCTGCGCGGCGCAATCCAGCTGGCCGTGCTGCCCAAGGTGATGCGCGGCATCGGAAGGCGGGCAAACGGATGAAACGGAACGGACCTGCGCCACACCTTATATAAATAGGTGTGCGAAAAGGTATTTCAGGACAGGCCGCACGCCGAAACGGCATGTCAGGGCCGCCGCAAGAAAATAACGACCGCAGACATCGGTTTGTATAAAAAATATCCGTAACTTTGCAGCTACGCCACCGGTCACCGTACCGGCGGGCCAAACATTCCCGGCTAACATGAACGCTCCCTTTACCGCATCCGAATTGCCCGAAACACTCTATCTGCGACTGTCGGAAGACAGTCTTTGCTTCGCCCGATACGAACACGGACGCGAACCGAACTTCGTTTTCGCGCCTTACCGCGTAAGGCCGCAGACCTCGCTCGCCGTAAATCTGCGCGAGGCCTGCCGGACGGAAGAGATATTGAAGGCTCCCGTCAGCCGGGTATACGTTCTGGTGGTGGCGGCCGTCACCGCCGTGCCCTTGGCCGACTTCCAGGAAGAGGATTGCGGACGCATACACGGTTTTTGCTTCCCTTCCGAGCGGAAACGGCGCGTGTTCTACGACATCCTGCCCGCCAGCAACGTGGCACTGCTCTTCGCGCTCGACGAGGATATATGCCGGGCCATCGAGGATATGTTCCCGAACGTCCGCTATGTTTCGGCACAAACGGCCGTCTTACGGCATTTCGCGGAAAAAGGGATGGCTTCCGGCAGCAAGCGGGTGTTCGTCCACCGGCACGGACATGTGGCCGACGTGGCCATTTACGAGGACCACAGACTGCTTATGCTGAACACATATGCCGCCAATGAGGCGGTCGATGTGGCCTACTACACGCTGAACGCCGCACAGAACCTGGGCGTGGACTGCACGACAACGCCTTTCTACGTGACCGGAACAATGGAAGACCGCGACAACGCCGCAGCCGAACTGCAGAAATACGTGGCGGAAGTCTGCTCCGTCAATCCTACGGGAGAATTTAACCGACATGCGGCAGCCGTTACGCCCGACGTGCCTTACGACCTGACGGCATTGCTCGCCGACTAAGCTTTTGACAGAACGCATGAGAGTCATCACGGGAAAATACAAAGGAAGACATTTTGACGTGCCGCATACTTTCAAGGCGCGGCCTACGACCGATTTCGCGAAAGAGAATCTTTTCAATGTGTTGCGCGCCTACATCGATTTCGAAACAACCACCGCGCTCGACTTGTTCGGCGGGACAGGCAGCATTACCATAGAGCTGCTGTCGCGCGGATGTCCGGCCGTAGTCACCGTGGAGCGCGACCGCAAGCACGCAGCCTTCATCAGCAATTGCCTGCGTGAGCTGAAAGCCGAAAACGCCACCTTGCTATGCGGCGACGCGCTGCGCTTCATTGAACGCGGAAGGAAGAGTTTCGGGCTCGTCTTTGCAGACCCGCCCTACGCCCTGCCCGAACTGCCCGAGCTGCCTGAACGCATCATGCGGAGCGGGCTGCTGGAAGACGGGGGATTGCTCGTTCTGGAACACGGCAAGACCCAGGATTTCTCCGCGCGGCCCGATTTTCTGGAACACAGAACCTACGGCAGCGTGAATTTCTCCTTCTTCCGGAAAAAAGAAGAAGCGGAGAAATAATGATTCACACCCGAAATTCTTTGGGCCACATGCACATAAAGGCCAAAGAAAAATCGTAACTTTGCATCCGAAAACGTTTTTACTCATATCTACCATTATGTCCGGAACAAAAAAAATCAAGACCGCACTGGTTTCGGTCTTTCATAAGGACGGCTTGGACAGTATCCTTGCCAAGTTGCACGCAGAAGGCGTGGAGTTTCTCTCAACCGGCGGCACGCAACAGTTCATCGAGTCGCTGGGATATCCCTGCCGCAAAGTAGAAGATGTGACCTCCTACCCCTCTATATTGGGCGGCCGCGTCAAGACATTGCATCCCAAAATATTCGGCGGCATCCTGGGACGACGCGAACTGGAGAGTGACCGCGCACAGATGGAACAATACGAAATCCCAACCATAGACCTCGTCATCGTAGACCTGTATCCGTTCGAACAGACCGTGGCCAGCGGAGCATCGGAAGCCGATATCATCGAAAAAATCGACATAGGCGGAATCTCTCTCATACGCGCCGGAGCCAAGAACTTCAACGACGTGGTCATCATCCCCTCGAAAGCCGAATATCCCCTGCTGCTTGAAATTCTCGAGAAGCAAGGCGCACAGACGACATTGGCGGAACGCCGCGACTTTGCCAAGCGTGCTTTCGGCGTAAGCAGCAGTTACGACACGGCCATCCATGCTTACTTCGCGCGTTAAGAATCATCGTAAAGCCTAAAAGCAATGAGCATATTTTCAAAACTATTTTCCTTCACGCAAGAGCTGGCCATAGACTTGGGTACGGCCAACACAATCATCATCAGCGACGATGAAATTGTTGTGGACGAGCCATCTGTCGTCGCGCTCGACCGCAACTCCGAAAGAATGATTGCCGTGGGAGACCGCGCCAAGCTGATGTATGAGAAGACCAATGACAAGATTAGAGTCATCCGACCCCTGCGCGACGGCGTCATAGCCGACTTCAACGCCTGCGAACAAATGATGAGAGGTCTCATTAAAATGGTAAAAAGAGGCAAGCGGATCTTTTCTCCTTCGCTGCGCATGGTCATAGGCGTTCCCTCAGGCTCGACCGAGGTTGAACTACGTGCCGTCCGCGACTCGGCGGAACACGCGGGAGGACGGGATATCTTCCTGCTTTACGAACCTATGGCCGCAGCCATCGGTATCGGAATAGATGTAAACGCCCCCGAAGGCAACATGGTAGTGGACATAGGTGGCGGTACGACGGAAATTGCAGTCATCTCCCTCGGCGGACTCGTATCCAACAATTCCATAAAAATGGCCGGCGACGACTTTACCGCCGACATACAGGAATACATGAGCCGGCAACATAACGTGAAAGTGAGCGAAAGAATGGCCGAACGCATCAAAATCCACGTCGGGTCGGCACTCACTGACTTGGGGGATGAAGCTCCCGAGAACTATATCGTGGATGGTCCGAACCGAATCACGACCATGCCGATGAAAGTGCCTGTCGGTTATCAGGAGATTGCACATTGTCTGGAAAAATCGATTGCTAAAATCGAACAGGCCGTCATCAACGCTTTGGAAAAGACACCTCCCGAATTGTATGCCGACATTGTGAAAAACGGAATCTATCTTACCGGTGGCGGAGCCTTGTTGCGCGGTCTCGACAAACGGCTGACAAACAAAATAAACATCCAGTTCCACGTAGCAAAAGACCCGTTGCTCTGCGTGGCACGCGGCACAGGCATCGCGCTGAAGAACGTAGACAACTTCACGTTCCTCATGCGATAAACTGCCACAACCGTAACCGGCATTTGAAACCTCGGACGACAAACCGTCGCCCGGGGTTTCAATACCCAACGGCCATACCGGCCGAACTTTCCGCATTCAGCTTTTTCGTATCATGTATAACCTGCTGGAATTCTTACGCAAATACCATTACGTATTCCTGTTCCTGTTGCTCGAAGGCATCAGCCTGACAATTCTTTTCCGCTTCAACAGCTACCAGGGACACATCTGGCTCAGCTCAGCCAATGCAACGGTAGCCTCAATAGACGGTATCTACTCCGAAACACTGTCCTACCTGCAACTGCGCGACGTGAACCGGGCACTGACAGACGAGAACCTGCGACTGCAACGCGAAAACGAACTGCTGCAAGAGGCCTTGACGGACGCTACAAAGGACACCACGCTGACCGAAAAGCTCATGCGGGCCGCATTACAGGACTACCAACTGATTCCGGCCAAGGTTGTGTCCAACAGCAACGAACGTGCCAACAACTACCTCGTGATAGACCGCGGCGAAAGTGACGGTATACGACCCGAGATGGGCGTGGTTGGCGGAGGCGGAATAGTCGGAATCGTTTATCTGACCGGTGAACACCATTCCTTGGTCATACCTGTGACGAACAAGAAGTCGAGTATCAGTTGCCGAGTACGCGGACAGCGTTATTTCGGTTACTTGCAGTGGGACGGGAAAAGCTTTCGCAAGGCCTTTGTGGACGACATCCCGCGCTATGCCCACGTAAAGAAAGGCGAATGTGTGGAGACAAGCGGCTATTCGTCCGTCTTCCCTCCCGGTATCTTCGTGGGACGTATCGGCAACATCAGCAACTCGCCCGACGGACAATCCTACAAACTGGACATCAACCTGGGTACGAACTTCGCCAACCTGCGTGACGTGAACGTAATCGCCACTCCCTACAAAGCGGAAATAGACACGTTGCGCGTACATGCCGCCGAAACCGACGCAGGCAGCCGGCCGTAACGCCCGAAACGGCGCGCGGCACGGCGAGATGCGACTTTGCCACAGACAAAAGCCTTGCGGGCAGACACAGATGCCATTGCAAAACCATTTCCACGTAAAAAGAACACACCGGCCCTGTTTCCCCGAACGCCGGACCTTGAACACAGACTCCCAACAGACGCATGATACACACTATCCTCTCACGAATCGGTTGTTTCTTCCTGCTCATCCTGCTTCAGGCCTTACTTTTCAATCACATCCACATCCTCGGTTACGCCACGCCCCTGCCCTACGTATATTTCCTGATGATACTGCCCAACACGACGCCGCGATGGGTACATATCCTCACGGGATTCGGACTGGGAATGGCGATAGACCTTTTCACCGGGACGCCGGGAATGGCTGCCTCGGCTTTGTGTGCCACGGGACTGCTGACCACGCCGTTGCTCAAGGCGTTCTCGCCGTCCGACCACGAGGACGACACGTTCCTGCCCTCGATGCGGACCATGGAGAAGACCGGTTTCCTGGAATTTGCATTCTGCCTCACACTCATACACTGCACCTTGTTCTTCGGCATCGAGGCTTTCTCCTTCTTCGACTGGCAGAAACTGCTCATCAACATAGGCGGAAGCACATTGCTCACCCTGCTTGTCATCATCGCATTCGAGTCTGTCCGCAACCAAAAGGCGAAAAGATGACGCCGGACAGCGGGCAGAAAACCGTATCCCTATTCTTCTTACATGTCCAACGAAGTAAATTTCAGCAATCGTAGGTTCGTAATCGGCGGCATCGTAGTGCTGACCGTCATTGTGTACCTCATACGTCTCTTCACGCTCCAGCTGATGAGCGACGACTATAAGAAAAATGCCGACTCCAACGCATTCCGAAAAGACATACAGTATCCTTCGCGCGGGCTCATCATGGACCGCAACGGCCATCTGCTCGTCTACAACGAGTCATCCTATAACATAATGGTCGTCATGAACGACCAAAGAGGAGTGGACACCCTTGATTTCTGCAAAACCGTGGGCATCACGCGCGATTTCTATGAGAAACGGATGTTGGAAATCAAGGCCCAGACCAATTATTCCCGTTATACTCCCCAGCTCTTCATGAGCCAGATTCCCGCAGAAGAGTTCTCGATGTTCCGGGAAAAGTTATTCCGCTTCAAAGGCTTCTCAGTGGAAAAACGTTCCATGCGCCGCTACACCGAAAACGTAGGCGCACATTTCCTTGGCGACGTGGGCGAAGTGAACGAAAAGGACATCGAGGAAGACAACTACTATCAGAGCGGCGACTACATCGGCAAACTCGGCGTGGAACGTTCCTACGAGAAGATGCTGCGCGGCGAGAAAGGTATGCGCATCATGCTGCGCGACGTCCACGGCCGTACACAAGGGCGCTACAAGGACGGCCGATACGACAAAGCACCCGTACCCGGAAAAAACATCACCCTGAGCATCGACCTCGATCTGCAGCGGCTGGCCGAGCGGCTACTCCGGGGAAAACTCGGTGCCATAGTGGCCATCGAGCCTAAAACGGGCGAAATACTCTGCATGGCCTCGTCTCCGACCTACGATCCGCGCTGCATGGTAGGCCGCGACCGCGGCAAGAACCACCTGTCGCTCAGCAAAGATCCCATGAAGCCCCTGCTCAACCGCGCCATCATGGGAACCTACCCGCCCGGCTCCACATTCAAAATCACGCAAGCCATGCTCGGGCTGCAGGAAGGCAGCATCACGCCCGAAATAGCCTTTCCCTGCCACCACGGATTCAATTTCAAGGGCCTGCACCTCGGATGTCACGGCCACTCGTCGCCCATCAATCTGGTGCCGGCCATAGGAACGTCGTGCAATGCCTATTTCTGCTGGAACCTCTACCGCATGTTCAGCAACAAACCCAAGTACGGCACGATACAGGCCGCCATGACGCGCTGGAAGGACCATCTTGTGGCCATGGGGTTCGGCTATAAGCTCGGCGTGGACCTGCCCGGCGAGAAACGGGGCATGATTCCGAATGCCGAATACTACGACAAACATTACAATGGCGCGTGGAACCCGCTAACAGTGGTATCCATTTCCATCGGGCAAGGAGAGGTAACCGCCACGCCATTGCAGATAGCCAACCTAGCCGCGACCGTAGCCAACCGCGGACACTACTTCGTGCCGCACATCGTGCGGAAAGTGCAGGACGGACAGATTGACCCGGCCTACAAGACGCCGAAAAAGACACTCGTAAACCCTCATTGGTACAACTATGCCGTAGACGGTATGCGCAAGGCCGTAGTAGGCGGAACGTGCCATGCCGCCAACCTGCCCGGCATAGAGGTCTGCGGAAAAACCGGCACGGCCCAGAACCGCGGACACGACCATTCGGTGTTCATGGGCTTCGCCCCGAAGGACGAGCCCCGCATAGCCGTGGCCGTATATGTGGAGAACGGCGGTTTCGGTGCGGTCTACGGCGTACCCATAGGTGCCCTCATCATGGAACAATATCTGAACGGGAAACTCTCGCCGGCCTCCGAAAAGAAAGCCGAGAGCTTCAGTAACCGACACATCAAATACACGGACAATGCCAGATAATTCACACCGCTCTCCCCTGTTTTCGGTCGATTGGCCCGTAGTGCTCATCTACCTGCTGCTGCTTGCATTCGGCTGGTTCAGCATCTGCGGCGCCAGCCACGAGTTGGGCGACACCGATTTCCTGAGCTGGAGCACCCGCACCGGCAAGCAACTTGTATGGATAAGCTGTGCTCTCGTCCTCGGCTTCGTGATACTCATGACCGACAACCGATATTTCGACACATTGGCCGACTTCCTGTATTGGGTCATGATGGTCATTCTGCTCATCACGCCGTTCATCGCCAAGGACATCAAGGGCTCGCGCTCGTGGATCAGCCTTGGCGGCTCCATCAACCTGCAGCCAGCCGAACTGGCCAAGTGTGCCACGGCACTGGCCCTGTCCAAACTGATTGACGGATACGGGTTCACGCTCGACAAGATGCGCAACTTCGGCCGCGCGGCCGCACGGGTACTGCTTCCCATGCTGCTCATCGTGTTGCAGCGCGAGACGGGTTCCGCCCTCGTATACCTGGCCTTCTTCCTCATGTTCTACCGGGAAGGAATGCCCGGCGCGTTCCTTTTCGTGGCCACCGCGGCCGTCGTCTACTTCATCGTGGGCATCCGCTTTTCCGACGACATCCTGCCCTACACGGACACGGCCATCGGCGAATTTTCCGTACTGCTCATGATATGGATATTCACCATCGGCATGGTGCAGGTCTATTGTCCCCGCAGCCCCCACGCCCGCCGCATTTTCCTGTGGGGCGGCACCGTCATGGCAGGCACCTTGCTGGCCTCGCGCTTCGTGGCTCCGTTCGACGTGGCCGGCGTACAAATCGCCGTTTGCATCGCCACCGCCCTGCATCTCGGCTGGCAGGCATTGAGCGAAAGCATCAGCAAGTATGCTTTCATAGGGTTGTTCACGCTCGGGTCCACGGTATTCCTCTACACGGCCGATTATGCGCTGAACAACATACTCGAACCCCACCAGCAGACCCGCGTCCGCGTACTGCTGGGCATGGAAGAGAACCTGACCGGTGCGGGCTACAACGTGAACCAAAGCAAGATTGCCATCGGTTCGGGCGGACTGGAAGGAAAAGGGTTCATGAACGGAACGCAGACCAAACTGAAATATGTGCCCGAACAGGACACCGACTTCATTTTCTGCACCGTGGGCGAGGAAGAAGGCTTCATCGGCTCCGCCGTCGTACTGGCGCTCTTCACCGTCCTCATACTTCGCCTCGTCCATCTGGCGGAAAGACAGTCCACACGCTTCGCCCGCGTCTTCGGGTACTGCGTCCTGAGCATCCTGTTCTTCCATGTGCTCATCAACGTCGGCATGGTCATGGGACTGATGCCGGTCATCGGCATCCCGCTGCCCTTCTTCAGTTACGGAGGCTCCTCGCTATGGGGATTCACCCTGCTGCTGTTCATGTTCCTGCGCATGGATGCGGGCAACAAGTTACGTACAAAATAACACTGCCCCGGGATAATCCGGGTACAACCTGAAAGATATGTCACAAAACAACATAAGCAAGAAACAGGTCATCCTGTATGCCGTGACGGCTACCCTTATCATCGCCGCCATCATCGCCTTGAAAATCCGCACCGGACAGTCCGCTTCCGGCGATTGTCCCTCCCCCGGAAAGGCCGTACCTGCCAACATCGCCAGGCCCGACACGACCCTGACCGAAACGGCGATACCCGAACAACCCGACACCACGCCGGCTGCCGCGACCGACCTCGTGGGCCGCGACACACGGCAGGCAGCCGAAGCCGGAGCCGAGGACGGTTATTGGAACGGATACCATGACGGCGCGGCCGGCAACGACGACCGCAACGAGTATGACGAGACATCCGACTTCCCCACAGCAGCCGAGCGGTCGCGCTATGCCGAGAACTATCGCGAAGGCTACGAACGCGGTTACCGCGAAGGCCGTTCGGGAGCCCGGCCCGACGAAACAGAGGACTGAACATTAACATTTTTAACCTTTCTACACTTTCCGGCCCGCGTACATGGCTTGTAGTTTTTCCTACATGCCGAGAAAAAAAACACTACATGGCTTGTAGTCGTCCGTACATGCCATGTAGTTTTTCCCGTCATAGGGCCGGTTTCTCCCTGAAACGGACTTAAGGATACGAAAAAGGGGCGGTTACGCACCGCCCCTGCATTTTCGCAATGCAAAGATAATACATTTTTCGTCCGAAAGCAAATTGTGTTAAAATCGCCGGCCGCCGTTCCGGACCGTCGGCCGGCCCATGTCCAGACACCCCGCGATACCTTTTACCACACCCGCGACCTGTCTTGTCCGAAAGGGTCTCGGCCGCGCCCGGCGGCCGGACAGGCATACCGAAAAGCGGCAGCCGAAATGTTTCGACTGCCGCTTGTGTCGGAAAGAGGCGACTCGAACGCCCGACCCCTACGTCCCGAACGTAGTGCGCTACCAACTGCGCTACTTTCCGAATGCGTGTGCAAAGATAAGAGTATTTTTTGTATTGAGAAAACTTTATCCTATTTTTTTACAATCAGGTCTATGACGATTTTGGGCTGTTCCGGGTCGTTCGTGATGAGCAGCACGCGCCGTCTGCCCTTGAAGTAATCGCTGTTTTCATTGACCGTAATCTTTATTTTGCCGCTTTGTCCGGGTTTCAGCGTGCGCTTGCCGATGCTTACGCTGATGCCGGGATTGTACACCTGGAGGGCACGGATGACCAACGGGGACTTGCCCGTATTGGTCAGCGGCAGTTCGCATTTCAGCTTGCCCTTGTCACCCATTTCCCCCATGTTGATGGTCGTGCTGTCAAGGTGTGCGACGGGCCGCAGGGCGAACTGTTTGCCCGACATGTCCTGTTCGGGCAACAGGGTGGCCGACACGTAGATTTCATTGTCCTTGTTCACGCGGTCGCCCGGGTATCTGCTCATATATATATTGGTCTGCGTCAGTCCGAGACCGCGGAGCCGCTCGCTGTCGAGCGTGATGTGGACGCGGCCCACGCGGCCGGGACGTATGACCTCGGGGTCGTATTCGGCCACCAGATACTTGGGCAGGTGCATCAGTTCGGGCGTGAACGATGTCTTGCCGGCATTGAAAATCTGGAGCGTCTTGGTCGGTTTGTCCCCGTGGCACACGTCATCGAATTCCACGTTGTCGCTGTCCAGATATACGTTCCCGACGTGATAAGGAAAGTCTCCCGTATTCTCTTTACGCTCCATGGCGACGCTTCCGCTCAGCGTAAGATAGACAGGCCGGTCGTCCGCATTGGTGTAGACGGCTATCTGCTTTTCGAAATGTCCGAGCAACTCGGCGTCGAACGTAGCGGTGACAAAACCTTTCTGACCGGGCGCGATGGCGTTGCGCGTCCATTCGGCGACCGTACACCCGCAGTCGGGATGCACTTCCTTGATGACAAGGTCCGATTTGCCGGTATTGGCTACTTCGAACACGGCCTTGCCCGGCGCGTGCCACAGGAGCGTTCCGAGTTCGTGGCGCAGCGTCGAAAACCGGGCCACGGGCTGGGCCGCCAGGCCTGCGGCCGTCAGCATGAAACAGGTGATGATGGGAAATATGCGGTTCATAGGAATGTGTCTTTGCAGGGAAAATGCGGCCCGAACGGCTTCGGGTCAGCGCAAAGTTAGGGAAAAAAAGTGGAATAGCTTTGGTGTTTCGATGGAAGTTACCTATATTTGTTCGCAATTTCGGATTTTTTCATCTTTGATATATACATGAAACTGATTTCTTGGAACGTAAACGGGCTGCGGGCTTGTTGTGAGAAAGGCTTCCGCGAATCATTCGCCGCGCTCGACGCCGACGTGTTCTGCCTGCAGGAGACAAAGATGCAGGCGGGACAGCTTGATTTGTCGTTCGAGGGATATGAGAGCTACTGGAACTATGCCGAGAAAAAGGGATACTCGGGTACGGCCGTCTTCACGCGGCAGCATCCGCTCTCGGTGGCTTACGGACTGGGCATCGAGGAGCACGACCGCGAGGGGCGCGTCATCACGCTGGAATTCGACGCATTCTTTCTCGTCACGGTCTATACACCGAACTCGCAGGACGGACTGCGGCGCCTCGACTACCGTATGCGGTGGGAGGATGACTTCAGGAAATACCTCTTGCAGCTTGACGCGAAGAAGCCGGTGCTCGTCTGCGGAGACCTGAACGTGGCCCACCGGGAGATAGACCTGAAGAACCCGAAGACGAACCGCCGCAACGCGGGCTTCACCGACGAGGAGCGTGAACGTTTCTCCGTCCTGCTCGACGCAGGCTTCGTGGATACATTCCGGCACTTCTATCCCGACGCGACGGACCGGTATTCCTGGTGGTCCTACCGCTTTCGTGCGCGGGAGAAGAACGCAGGCTGGCGCATCGACTACTTCCTTGCGTCCGAGCGGCTGCGCGACGCGCTGACCGGTGCCGCCATCCACAACGAGATATACGGCTCGGACCACTGTCCGGTCGAACTGACCGTACAAATTTGACGGCAGAAACGGAACAACAGATACCTTACATAAAAAAGATAACAATGAAAGAGTTTTTCAAACAAGTGGCAGCCGTCGTTGTCGGTATGATTTCCGTCATGTTCCTCATGGGACTGATGTTCTTCATACTGTTGGGCGCCATCGTAGCCGCCGGCAGTTCTCAACCGGAACTGCAGAAAGGCAGCGTCTTGCACCTTAAACTGGAAGGCGAAATCGTGGAACGCGCCGAAGAGAACCCGTTCGACGCTTTCCTGAGCAACACTTCGGCAGCCTCACAAGGTCTGGACGAAATCCTGACGGCCATCAAGGTGGCCGCAACCGACAAGAACGTGTCCGGTATCTACATCGAAGGCGGTGCCGTCAGTGCGGACTTTGCCTCCTTGCAGGAGATACGCCGCGCCCTGACCGAGTTCAAGAAGTCCGGAAAGTTCATCATGGCCTACGGGGATGTGTACACACAAGGCGCTTACTACGTGGCCAGCGCCGCAGACTCCGTCCTTGTCAATCCTTCCGGCATGATAGACTGGCACGGCATAGCCTCGCAACCCATTTTCTACAAGGACCTGCTGGAAAAGATAGGTGTGAAGATGCAGGTGTTCCGCGTAGGAACGTACAAGAGCGCGATAGAACCTTTCATCCTCACGGAAATGAGCCCTGCCAACCGTGCACAGGTAAGTTCGTTCGTCTCGGACATCTGGACATCCGTCTGCGCCGACGTCTCTGCCTCGCGTAAACTCTCCGTGGATAGTCTGAATGCTTTCGCCGACCATTATATTACGCTCAATGACGCTTCCGTTTACGTGCAGAAGCATCTGGCCGACCGCCTGACCTACATGGACGAGGTGCGTGACCGCCTCCGCGCCCGTGCAGGTGTAGGGAAACTGAACCTCGTCACGCCGCGCGAGCTGGCCAAATGCAAGCCTGCCGAGACCGGACGCGACGGACAGGTGGCCGTTTACTACGCCGCCGGCAATATTGTGGACGCCGAAAGCAACGGAGGCCTGGGCGGCAGCGCCGAAATCGTGGGTCCGAAAGTCGTGGCAGACTTGGACAAGCTCATGAACGACGACAACGTGAAGGCAGTAGTACTCCGCATCAACTCGGGCGGCGGCAGCGCATACGCATCCGAACAGATATGGCGCGCCGTGACGCAGCTGAAGCGGAAAAAGCCCGTGGTCGTTTCGATGGGCGGTATGGCCGCTTCGGGCGGTTACTACATGTCGTGCGCCGCAAACCGTATCATAGCCGAACCTACGACGCTGACCGGCAGCATCGGCATCTTTGGAATGATTCCCGACGCGAGCGGACTGCTCACCGAGAAGCTGGGTCTGCACTTCGATGTGGTGAAAACGAACGAGTCTTCCGATTTCGGTTCGCTCTCACGGCCGTTCAACGCCAACGAGAGCCGTGCCATGCAGGCCCACGTGGAACGTGGTTACGCCTTGTTCCTGAAACGCGTAGCCGAAGGCCGTGGCATGAAAGTCTCCGCCGTGGACAGCATCGCGCAAGGCCGCGTCTGGACAGGCCGGCAGGCTTTAGGAATAAAGTTGGTGGACAAACTGGGAACGCTTGACGACGCCATCGCCGAAGCGGCTGCCCTGGCCAAAGTGAAAGACTACAGCATCACAACGTCTCCCGCCGCGACAGACTGGATGCAGAAGCTGATGAGCGAATCGAAAGACGGATATATGGAAAACCGCCTGCGGGCTGCGCTCGGCGAATACTATCTGCCGCTCAGCTTCGTCCGCGGACTGCACCGGACAGAACGCATTCAGGCACGCATTCCTTTCGAACCGAATCTCTATTAAAGCCTTATACCCGTCCCCGGATGCCGGAACCGTATCGCGCGGCCGGCACCCGGGGACGGCCTGCAGCGTTGCAGACGGACGAAAGACCGTTTCCGGTCTCCCGGCAAGGCTTCCGCGAACCCGTTTGTCCGACATCCGGGCGCGTAGGATACACCTTATTATATATATAAACATGTTGCTGCGTCTCATCCTAATGCCTCTCGCCCTTGTCTACGGCTGCGTAACGTCTGTGCGCAACCTGCTCTTCGACATCGGCGTCCTGCGTCAGCGCAAGTTCCCCCTACCGGTGATTTGCGTAGGCAATTTGGCCGTCGGCGGCACAGGTAAGACGCCCCACGTGGAATATCTCATCCGCTTGCTCTCACCCCGTTGTTCCGTGGCCGTACTCAGTCGCGGCTACGGCCGGCGTACGCACGGTTTTGTGCGGGCCGCGCAAGGCGTGACGGCGGCCGAACTGGGGGACGAGCCGTTCCAGATGCACGACAAGTATCCTGCCGTCACCGTCGCCGTGGACGAGAACCGCTGCCACGGAATAAACCGTCTGCTCCACGGGGCAAGCGCGCCGCCCGACGTGGTTGTGCTCGACGACGCCTATCAGCATCGCTACGTCCATGCCGGTCTTTACATCCTGCTCACCGAGTACGGACGACTATATGCCGACGACTGCCTGCTGCCTGCGGGCCGCTTGCGCGAAAGCCGCCGCGGGGCACGCCGCGCACGGATTATCATCGTGACGAAGTGCCCGCCCCGTCTCACCGCCACCGACATGGAGCGCATCAGACGGCGGCTGCGACCGACCGAAAGCCAGCAACTGTACTTCACCACCCTGTCATACGGCACGCCCCGCCCGATGGTCGGAAACGAAAGCCCGGCCGGCAGCGGAAATGCGGCGACCGCCCTGCTCATCACAGGCATAGCGCATCCCGGACCGCTGAAACGCCATCTTGAGGCGCAGGGGATGAAAGTCCGAGCCTTGACTTTTCCCGACCATCATGCCTTTACGCCGGCAGACGTGCGGCGGATGAACGCCGCCTACGCCAAGTTGCCCGACGGGTCGGCGGCCTACACCACCGAAAAGGACGCCGCGCGTTTGCGCCCCCTGGCCCGCTTGCTCTCGCCCGCCTTGTGCGCGGCACTGCATGTGCAGCCCGTCGAAACTACATTTCTCAACGAAACATCCGACAAGTTCAACCAAACAATCATCGACTATGTTACAAAAAATTAAAGAGACGGCGCAGTGGATAAAAGCCCGCACCGCCGCCGCTCCCAAGACTGCCATCGTACTGGGTACCGGACTGGGCCGCCTGGCCGCCGAAATCGAAATCATAGATGCCTTCCCCTACAGCGAAATCCCCAACTTCCCCGTCTCGACCGTGGAGGGGCACAGCGGACGCCTGTTGTTCGGACGCTTAGGCGGCAAGGAAGTGATGGCACTCGAGGGCCGCTTCCACTTTTACGAGGGCTACGACATGAAACAAGTGACCTTCCCCGTGCGGGTCATGCACGAACTCGGCATCGAGAACCTTTTCGTGAGCAATGCCGCGGGCGGCGTGAATCCCGACTTCGAGATAGGCGACCTTATGCTTATCCGCGACCACATCAACTTCCTGCCCGAGCATCCGCTCCACGGACCTAACTTCCCCACAGGCCCGCGCTTCCCCGACATGAGCGAGGCCTATGACCGCACATATCTCGACATGGCGCGCGACATCGTCAGGGAAAAAGGCATTCACGTGGTCGAAGGCGTTTATCTCGCCACGCAAGGCCCCACTTATGAGACACCTGCCGAGTACAAGATGTATCGTACGTTCGGCGCAGACGCGGTCGGCATGAGCACCGTGCCCGAAGTCATCGTCGCACGCCACTGCGGCATCCGCGTGTTCGGCATCAGCATCATCACAGACCTGGGAGTCGAAGGAAAAATAGTCGAGGTCAGCCACGAAGAAGTGCAGCGCGCGGCAAATGCAGTGCAGCCCGTCATGGCAGAAATATTCCGCGAACTCATACGCCGCATCTGACATGTCCGTACGCCGATTCCCGTCGCAGCCTGCCCTGTTTGCGGCGTTGCCGACCTTATTGTTCCTTTTCCTGTCCCTGTCCGCACGGGGACAGGATTTTGATTATCTTTTCGCACGCTTCAGACAGGCCGCCGTGTTCGACCACAATTTCCCACGGGAAAAGGTGTACGTCCACTTAGACAACAACTCGTACTTCGAAGGCGAGACCTTGTGGTTCAAGGCCTACGTGGTGCGCGCCTCGTCCCTGTGTCCCGCCAACCTGAGCCGCGTCCTCTACGTCGAACTCCTCAATGCCGACGGCGTACAAGTGGAGCGCAAGCAACTGCGTATAGACAGCCTGGGCCAGGCACACGGGGAATTTCAGCTCGACCTGCCGATAAAGGCCGGTTTCTACGAGTTGCGGGCCTATACCCGCGAGATGGTGAACTGGGGAACGGAGGCCTGTTTCTCGCGCGTCGTTCCCGTGTTCGGCAAGCCGCACGAAGCGGGCGATTTCTCCGCACTGACCATCCGCAGGCCCGAGACCGAGCAGCAACTCGCCCCGTCACATCCCCGCACGTTCCTTTTCGGCGGCGCCAACCGCGTCACGGCCGACTTTTTCCCCGAAGGCGGACAACGTGCCGGGGGCATGGAACAGCGCATCGCCTACAAACTGACCGACGGCCGCGGCAGGGCGCGCACGGACAGCCTTTTCGTCTACGACGACGCAGGGCAACTCATCGGCGGCTATGCACCCGTGCACGACGGCATGGGATTCATCACGTTGCCGGCCGCATCCGGTCGCGGCTATGTCCGTGTGGGAAAAGAGGGACGGGGTGAAAAGTTCGATTTGCCCGCACCCGAACCCGCCGTTCCATACGTCCTGCGCGCCAATCCCGCCCCCGACGGCGTCGAGGTGCTGGTGTCGGGCGGCGCAGATGCCGCGGGGCTGCTCGGACTGGCGGTCACGTGCCGCGGACGTGTCTGCTATTTCGACACACTTACCGTTGGTGAAGGCGCTGTCGAGCTTTTCGTACCGAACATGTCCCTGCACGACGGCGTGAACCACATCGCGCTGTTCGACAAGACGGGCCGGACGTACTGTAGCCGCCTGGTCTGGAAAAATTCCCTCGGGCGCGACCTCAGTCTCACGGTGCGGCAGAATGCCGAAAGCTATAAAGCTTTCTCTCCCATAGCGTTGGAGATGAACCTGAAGGACAAACAGGAAAATCCCGTACAGGCCGTCTTCTCGATGTCCGTCCGCGATGACGCCGGCGAGCTGGTACGCCGTCCCGGCACGGACCTTTCGGTAGACATGCTGCTTTCGTCCGAACTGAAGGGCTACGTACACGCCCCCGAATACTATTTCGAAGCCGACGACGCGCCGCATCGGTACGCGCTCGACCTGTTGCTGGCGGTGCAGGGCTGGTCTGCCAACACCTTTGCGCAGATGTGCGGGCGCGACTCCTTCGAGCTGCCGCAACCCATCGAGGACAAACTCACGCTCAACGGCCGCGTGCTGCGCGACAACAATAAGGAAGTGCCCTATCCCGGCCTGTCGCTGAACCTGAAGATGTACTCACGCGCCGGCGGCGCCCTCGAGGGAAGCGCTGTCACGGACAGCCTGGGCGCTTTCGCCTTTGTGTCGAACGTGGACTACGTGGGAGACTGGATTGCGCAGATTACGACGAAGAACGAAAACGGTAAACGCAAATGGAGCCGCGTGGTGCTCGACCGTTGGTTCAACGTAGCGCCGCGCACGTTCGGGCCGGACGAGCTGAACCCGCTTCCGCCGTCGCGTTCCGCCGATGCCGCAACCGACTACCGCCCGGAACTCTTCGCCTGGCGCGACACCATCCCCCATTTATTGTCATCCACACTCGGCGAAGCCCACGTCATAGCCAAGGGCAAGTATCGCGGCTTCACGGGAAACCGTTATACGTACAACGGCGGCGAGCATAGCGGCATGAAGTACGCGGACATTTATTACAACATCGAGCGCGAGGTGGAACTGATGAAAGACCGCGGCCGCTCCGTGGGACTTATCTGGGACTTGCTCGACGAACTGAACAGCAAGTTCCGGCATACGTCCTCCTCGCAAACAGTTTCGAGCATCAGCGGCGGCGACACGCGGACATCGGGCGAGGGCACTTCGGTCGGTCTGCAGCCTGCGACGACCGAAGAGCAGGGCCGCATCGTCCCCGACGGCGAAACTTTCGACTTCAACTTTGGAGGAAATTCGGCCGTGCTGTTTGTGGACAACGTCTACAAGGAGTATGCCGACGACATCTGGGCCGATGAGGTGAAATCCGTGGTCATCATGACGAATCCCAATGCCTGGCGCCGCTTCATGCCTTCCGAGAAGTACGCCGCCCTGCAGTCGCGCGGCAACCGCCCTGAATATGCCGTCTTCCTGTACTCCCGTCCCGACTATGCCCTGTTCAAGACGCGCCGCGGCACGGACAAGCGCATCATCCAGGGATATGCGCAGCCCAAGACCTTTTACCAGCCCGACTACCGCAGCGCCGATTTGCCCGACATGTCCGACGTGCGCCGCACGCTCTACTGGAATCCCAGCGTGTCCACCGATGCCGCCGGCCGGGCCTCGGCCGTGTTCTTCGGGAATGCCCGCGACGGGCTGCGCATCCGTATTTCGGTGCGCGGCATCACGCAGGACGGCCGTTTCGTCAGCTTCGACCAATGAGCCGTCCGCCGCTCCGTCCGGACACTCGCCCCGATTAATTGAAAAACAAGCCTTAAATCAGGAAAAAACACTTACTCTCCATGAACGAGAATACTGAAAAGAAATTACACTCCCCTGTTTTCCGCACCGGTATGCACGGTGTCATCTTCGGCCTCATAGCCGCCATCTGCTACGGCTTCATTCCTTTGTTCGCCCTGCCCATCTGCCTGAGCGAAAATCCCGCCGACCGCATGTCCACCCCCTCGCTGCTTTTCTATCGTTTCCTGTTCGCGACGATTGTCGTGGGGGCATACATGCTCGTCACGCGCAAACCGTTCCGTGTCACGCGGCCCGAGATGGTGACGCTGGCCTATCTGGCATTTCTCTCGGACGGTTCCGCGCTTTTCCTGAACGAAGGCTACAACTACCTCAGTTCCGGGGTGGCCACCACCATACATTTCATGTACCCTGTGGTGACGGCGGTCATGATGATGGCTTTCTACAACGAGTCGCGCAAGTTATCGACGATAGCGGCCGTAGGCATGGCCGTCATCGGCGTGGGCGTGCTGTCCTGGCAGCCCGACGGCGGCGCGCCCAACTGGCACGGTGTCATCATCGAGATGATTTCCGCGTGTTGCTACGCCCTGTACATCATCCGCGTGAACCGTTCGCGCGTCCGCGACATGGACGGACTGAAGCTCACGTTCTACGTCATGGGCATCGGGGCGGCCATCTTCGCGGCCGAAGCCATACGTCAGGATGATTTCCAGACCATCTCGACCGCCACGCAGGCCGGCAACCTGGCGATGCTCGTACTGGTCTGCACGGTCGTGACCAACCTGTGCCTGGTGGCCGCCGTGAAACGCATAGGCAGCACCATGACGGCCGTCATCGGCGCGCTCGAACCGCTCACCGCCGTGACCATCGGCAGCATTGTGTTCGACGAGGCCGTCACCTGGAACGTGCTGGCGGGCATCGGCCTTATCATTCCTGCCGTACTCATCGTCATCTTCACGCGGGGACGCTGACACAAGCACACGTTTCCACCGGCCCGACAGTGCAGGAACGGCAGACCGGCCGCCTTACGACATTAACATTTTTAACCTTTGTGCACAATCGGGACGGCGTACATGGCTTGTAGTTTGGCCTACATGCAGGGACAAAAAGAACTACATGGCTTGTAAATTCCACTACATACCATGTAGTTTTTTCCATCATAGGGCCGGTTTCTCCCTAAAACGGGCTTACGGGTACGAAAAAAGGCGGCTACAGCCGCCTTTCCCTGTTTTCCTATGCAAAGATAATACATTTTCGCGCCAAAAGCAAATAGTGTTAAAATCGCGGATGGCTTATGGTTCTTGCTTCCGCCCTGCCTGAAAGGAGCGGTTGCGTTTCCACCGATACGATACGCCGATACGATACGACCATCCCGCATCCGGAGGTGCGGATGCGGGATGGCGTGTTGTCTGTCAGGAGGATGACGGATGTCAGGCCTGCGCCTTTATCCAGTTTACTATCCATTGGCCCACCTCGCGCGTACCGTAAGCGGCACCGCCGGCCACCTGGATTTCGGGAGTGCGGACATTCTCGTCCAGACTTGCATCGACGGCGCGACGTACCAGTGCGCCTTCTTCGCTCAGCCCGAAGTATTCGAACAGCATCGCCACGGAAAGAATCTGTGCCAGCGGGTTGGCTATGTTCTTTCCCTTGGCCTGCGGCCACGAACCGTGGATGGGCTCGAACACAGGTGTGCTTTCGCCGGTCGAGGCAGAGGGCAACAGCCCCATCGAGCCGGTGATGCACGAGCCTTCATCGGTCAGAATGTCGCCGAAGGTGTTTTCCGTCACCATCACGTCAAAGAATTTCGGGTCTTGAATCATGCGCATCGCGGCGTTGTCCACGTACATGTAGTCTGTCTCCACATCCGGGTACTGCGGGGCCATTTCCTGTGCCACCTTTCTCCACAGACGACTCGATGCAAGTACGTTGGCCTTGTCCACGACCGTCAGGTGACGGCGGCGGCGACGGGCGTACTCGTAACCGACCTTGAGGATGCGCTCCACTTCCTCGCGCGTATATTTATTGGTGTCGTAGGCCATGTCGTCGCCCTCGTGTTTCTCGCCGAAATACATGCCGCCCGTGAGTTCGCGGATGCACACGAAGTCGGCTCCGTCCACGAGCTCGTCCTTCAGCGGCGACTTGTGGACCAGACATTTGAAGGTCTGTACGGGGCGTATGTTGGCGAAAAGTCCCAGTTGCTTGCGCATGGCCAGGAGTCCCTGCTCGGGCCGTACGCGCGCCGCGGGGTCATTGTCGAATTTCGGGTCGCCTACGGCCGAGAACAACACGGCATCGGCTTCCTTGCACACGCGGAGTGTCTCGGCAGGAAAGGGGTCGCCCACCGCATCGATGGCGGCGGCGCCGCAAAGTGCCTCCTCGAACGACACTTCGTGCCCGAACTTCTCACAAACGGCCTTTGTGACGGCCACACCCTGCACGGAAATCTCCGGACCTATGCCGTCGCCGGCCAGAACTGCAATCTTAAGTTTCATGATTATGCTTGTATTAAAATTTATCCTTGTGTCGGACGTTGCCGTCTCCCGTTGCGGGAACGATTGTCCGTAGCTTCGATTGCAAAAATATACATTTTCGCGCGATTAACCGCGCTTTTGCTCATTTTCTTTACTATTTACTTTCGCATTTCCACTATTTTCGTAGCCGGTTGCTCGCGGTTGCGGCGTTCGGTCTCGCGTGCCACGCGCTCGGCCAAGGTGCGGAAGGCCTCGCCGGTGGCGGTGTTGTCGTGTACGGCTGCAGGCTCGCCCTCGTCTCCGCTCTCGCAAATGCTCTGTACGACGGGTATCTGTCCGAGCAACGGCAGCTGCATTTCCTCGGCCAGCCGGCTTACGCCTTCGCGGCCGAAGATGTAGTAACGGTTGTCAGGCAGCTCGGCGGGCGTGAACCACGACATGTTTTCCACCAGCCCGAGGATAGGCACGTTTACCTTGTCATTGCGGTACATGTCGATGCCCTTGCGCGCGTCGGCAAGTGCCACCTGCTGGGGCGTAGACACGATGACCGCGCCCGTAATGGCCAGGTTCTGGAGCAAAGTGAGGTGGATGTCGCTCGTGCCCGGCGGCGTGTCGAGGATAAAATAGTCCAGCTCGCCCCAATCCGTGTCGGCGATGAGTTGTTTCAGCGCGTTGGACGCCATTCCCCCGCGCCAAAGCGTGGCGGTGTCGGGATTAACGAAAAATCCGATGGAGAGCAGTTTCACGCCGTACTTCATGGCGGGAATCAGAAGCTGCCTGCCTTCTTTTTCCTCGGCAAAGATGCGTTCCGCCTCCATGTGGAACATCTTCGGCATCGAGGGCCCGAAAATGTCGGCATCGAGCAAGCCGACCTTATATCCGAGCCGGGCGAGCGCAACGGCCAGGTTGGCGGCCACGGTGCTCTTTCCGACACCGCCTTTGCCCGAGCTGACGGCGATTACATTGCGCACCTGCGGCAGCATCTTGCCGGGTTCGGGCCGCCGGGCCTGGGTGGTCTTGACGTTGATGGTCACCCTGACGTCCTTGTCCACATAGGTATGGATGGCGGTCTCGGCGGCTTTGACCACCGACTTGAGGAATGGGTCTGTCTCGCGCTCGAAAAGGAGGGAGAAAGATACGCTCATGCCGTCGATGCGCAGGTCATCTTCGACCATTTCGGCTTCCACCAGGTTTTTCCCCGTACCCGGGTAGCGCACGGTGGCGAGTGCGTCTGTTATAAGTTTGGGATAGAGTTGCATGTATGGTTGTTTGATTGTTGTAAAAGCAGTCTGTTCCGAAGCGGATGCCGGCTTGTTCAGCCTATGGTGACCATTGTCGCACCGAAACCGTACTCGCGGAACGATGCGTCCTGATACCGGCATTGCTTGTAGCGGGCTTTCAGTTCCTTGATGAGGGCATTGCGCAACACACCCTCGCCTTTGCCGTGGATAAATACGATGCGGCGGCCCTTTTGCCTGAGGTGCTCGTCCATGGTTCTGCGGAAAGTCGTGAGTTGATGCTCGAGAATGTCGCGCGGCTGCAGTCCCGCGGTCGTTTCGAGCAACTCCGTGGCGTGCAGGTCCACTTCAAGGGGCTTCGAGGGGTCATCTTTTTCAGCCTTGCGGGCGGGTTGTCGCACGGGGCGCGCTTCCTGTGCGTGTTCGGTCATGGCCTGCGCCAACGCTCCGGCGTCTATGGTCACACCACGTGCCGGCCGGTCGTCGCGTATCAGGTCGATGAGCAACGCCGGCTGCCCGAAGAAGTCCGTCTGTGTGAAGGAATGCAATTTGTAGAACTTTGTCACGTCCGGGCGCAAGGCCACGTCGAATACCGGTTTGGGCAGGTAGGTCTTGTCACGTTTGAAAGCGAACGCCTGGAATGCCATCCGCTCCATTCCAGGCAGCACGTCGCGCCGGAATTCCTCGAGAAAAAGTTTCGTATTCGGCTCCACCTCGTCCTCATGCCATACTTCGGCAGCCGCACCTTCCGGTCTGGTGAGCGCGAACCGCACGTGATAGTTGCTGTCATTGACCAAATAGGCCTCGAAAGCCGTGTTCGAGAAATCAAGCCTATTGACGGGGACAAAAGCCAGGTACAGGTTGAGCTTTTCCCCGCCTCTGCGCTCCAGAGGCCTGGGGCGGAAAGTCACGGGCCGGTCGTCGTCCGGCTCATCGGGGATTGCCGCCGGTGCGGAAGCGGCCTGCGTCTTCGCCGGTCCGTTTCCCTCGCTCTTTCCGGCGGGTTTCGGCGTCCGGGCTATATTGTAGTCGTCCGTTTCTATCACGACACACTCGCGTCGGAGCATCGGAATGTCGAATCCGTCGGCATCCCGCACGATGACAATGTCTTTGTCTTGAAAGCCGCTTACCGTTCCGCCGCCGACAGCGTCGAGAAAGCGCACCTTATCGCCTATTTTCATTCTCTTATATATATTATAGGTGTAACTGAAGTACAAAGTTAATGATTTTTCCGCACAGGCCGAAATACTTTTTCCGCCATGTGCGTGCGCCGGTCCGCCATGTGCGTGCGTCTGTCCCCTGTGTCATTAATTCTACCGCTTTCGTTTTGCCCTTCACATGGCTTGTACTAACTTTGCAGCCGTAAAAAACAACCGTTACATCATGCCTGTGGATACGCGAGACATACAAATTAAGGACTACACCTATGAGTTGCCCGACGAACGCATAGCCAAATACCCCAAAGCCGAGCGCGATTCGTCGAAACTGCTCATCTACCGCGACGGGGAAGTCAGCGAGGACATCTTCCGCCACTTGCCGGAGCACCTGAGTGCCGGGACACTCATGATTTTCAACAACACAAAAGTGATTCGCGCCCGTCTGCATTTCCGCAAGTCCACGGGTGCGCTCATCGAGGTGTTCTGTCTGGAGCCGCATACCCCGTCGGACTATCAACTGTCCTTCGGGCAAAAAAAGCGGGTCACGTGGACCTGTCTTGTCGGGAACCTGAAAAAGTGGAAGGATGGTTGCTTGCAGCGCATCATAGATGTAGGGGGCAGAAGCATTACCCTTACGGCCGAGCGGCTGGGACCGAGCGGTACGGGGCACGAGGTGGCTTTCGCGTGGGACGATGACGAGGCAACTTTCGCCGAGGTGCTCGAAGCCTGCGGCGAACTGCCCATCCCGCCTTACCTGAACCGCGAGACGGAGGAAAGCGACCTGCGGACTTACCAGACGGTCTACTCGAAAATAAAAGGCTCGGTGGCGGCCCCGACGGCGGGACTGCACTTTACGCCGGACGTATTGCAGGCCCTCGGGGAGCGGGGTGTGGAGCTGGACGAAATCACCCTGCACGTAGGAGCGGGTACGTTCAAGCCCGTAAAAAGCGAGCGCATTGCCGACCATGCCATGCACGCGGAATGGATTGCCGTGAAGCGTTCCAGCATCGAGCGGCTCATCAGTTACGGCGGCGAATGTGTCGCGGTGGGGACAACTTCCGTACGCACACTCGAAAGCCTGTACTATGTAGGCGTGCTCATCCGGCGTAACCCGAACGCCGAGCCCGATGACCTGCACGTGCCCCAGTGGCTTCCTTACGAGTATGCCGCATCCGGCGAAAGGCAGCTCACCACCATCGAGGCGCTAAACGAGATTATCGGTTACCTGGACCGGCACGGAGCGGACACGCTGCATACGGCCACGCAAATCATCATAGCACCCGGTTACCGTTTCCATGTGGTGCGGAAAATCGTAACCAACTTCCACCAGCCGCAGAGTACGCTGCTGCTGCTCGTTTCCGCCTTTGTCGGCGGCGACTGGCGGCGCATCTACGACTATGCCCTGGGGCATGATTTCCGTTTCCTGAGTTATGGTGACAGTTCCCTGCTGGAACGCCGCGACCCGCCTGCCGACAATGCCGCGGAGATGCTGCCGTTAGTTACACCCGACGGCGAGGTGACGGGAAGTGCCACGCGGGGAGAGTGCCACGGGCCGGCGCGTCCGTTGCATCCAGTCGTACATCTGCATGTGTTCAACAGCAGGGGCGAACTTTACCTGCAGCGGCGTCCGATGTGGAAAGACGTACAGCCGGGCCGCTGGGATACGGCTGTCGGCGGGCATGTGGCGCTTGGCGAAACGCCCGAGGAGGCTTTGCGGCGCGAGACGGCGGAAGAAATCGGGCTGACCGGCTTCCGGGCGGAATTTGTCGAGCGGTATGTCTTCGACTGTCCGCGCGAGCGGGAACTGGTACACGTGTACCGTGTCACGACCGACGACCTGCCGCAGCCGAGTGCCGAACTCGACGGCGGACGCTACTTTACGGCCGATGAAATCCGCAGCCGCATCGGCACAGGCTGCTTTACGCCCAACTTTGAACAGGAGTGGACGCGACTGTTCGGGCAATAAGGCGTTCGTGATAGGAGAAAAAAGAAAAAGTATGCGGGAACAAATCCGGATTTGTTCCCGCATACTTTTTTATTATTGTACGTTTCGGCCGGCGCAATCCGCCTCCGCGCGTCAGAAACCGTAAGGGTTCATCGCACGGTAACGGGCATTGACCTGGTCCTGCAGACTTGAAAATTCGCCGTCGATGCTTTTGGCGGCCTCGGGCTGCAGTTCCAGCGCCCGTTTCAGGTCGTCTGCCGCTCCGGCCTCGTCGTGCAAGGCCAGCCGGACGCCGCCCCGCCGTTTGTAGGCCTCGGCAAAGTCGGGCTGCAGGGCGATGGCTTCGTCGTAGACGGCAAGTGCCCGGTCGTAAGTGCCTGCCGCCTCGTGCAGTCCGCCCAGGCGGAGCGTCGCGTCGCGGTCGAAGGGATTGATTTCGAGCAACCGGACGAACACGGCCTGCGCCTCGTCGGTCCTGCCCGTCGCGGCCAGCGCGTCGCCGTGCAGCAACAGCGCGTCCTCGCCGGCAGCTCCGCCGGCATTCAGGCGTTCCGTGTCGGCCAGCACCTCGTTCCACTGTCCCATGTCAGCCAGTACGCGGGCACGCAAAAGGCGTGCCGCGGCATCTTCCTCGTCGGTGGCGAGAGCGCGGGTGAGGAGGGCGACCGCCGAAAGGGCATCCCCCAGTCCGCGGGCGGCTTCCGCTGCCAGCCGGACGGCCCGCGGCTCGTCGGGGAAGTCGGCCATGAGCGCGTCGCACGCGGTCCGCATTGCCGTGAAGTCGGCCGTGCGTCCCAGTGCCCGGGCCAGCAGCAGACGGACCTCGACATTACGCGGTTCGGCCGCGGCCAGACGTTCGAGGTACGGCCGCGCGGCGGCGTACTCCTGCATTCCGCAAAGGCATTCGGCCATGTACCCCGTCGTCCGGAGGTCTTCGGGCTGCATTTCCAAGGCCGCAGCGAAACACTTCGCGGCATAGTCCGCCGCCCCCATGCGCATGGCGCGCACTCCGTCGTCGCGCAGCGTCTCGAACCGATGACGTTGTGCCGTCTGCTCGCGGGCTGCGGCCGCGTCGGTGCCTTCCGTCGCGTCGTCGCGCCGTTTCAGGAAGTCGAACAAGCCCATGCCGTTATCCGTAAATGACCTTTCCGTTCTCGTCCTCGTAGGGGGCGAGGTCCTTGGCATACTGGTTCATGGCGCGCAGGCTCATGCCCATGCTCGAGAAGCCGCCGTCGTGGAAGAGGTTCTGCATGGTAACCTTGCGTGTCAGGTCGGAGAACATCACCACGCAGTAGTCCGCGCACTCCTCTGCGCTGGCATTGCCGAGCGGAGACATCTTGTCGGAGAAATCCATCAGGTTGTCCATGTCCTTGATACCCTTTCCGGCCGTCGTAGGCGTGGGCGACTGCGAGATGGTATTGATGCGCACGTTCTTTTCGCGGCCATAGATGTAACCGAAACCGCGGGCGATGCTTTCGAGCATACTCTTGGCGTCGGCCATGTCGTTGTAACCGAAGAATGTGCGCTGCGAAGCCACGTAGGTCAGGGCGACAACGCTTCCGCCCTCGGCAATGGCGTCCTGCTTCTTGGCCACCTGGAGCATCTTGTGGAAGGATATGGCCGAGATGTCGAGTGTCTTTTGCAGGTATCCATAGTCCAGGTCGTCGTAGGTGCGGTGCTTGCGCACGTTGGGGCTCATGCCGATGGAGTGGAGCACGAAGTCTATCTTTCCGCCCAGCACGTTCACCGATTCGGCAAATACCTTTTCGAGGTCTTCCACGCTGGTGGCGTCGGCCGGGATAATGGTTGCGCCGAGCTGCTCGGCCAGACTGTCGAGCGTACCCATGCGGAGCGCCATCGGCGTGTTACTCAAAGTAATCGTTGCACCCTCGGCAACGGCTTTCACTGCTACTTTCCATGCGATGGAGTCCTCGTTGAGCGCGCCGAAGATGATGCCGCGCTTACCTTTCAATAAGTTGTGAGTCATTTTTATTCGTCTAAATCATTAAAATGCGGCACAAAATTACGGCTTTTGTGCAAATTGAGCAAGTTTTTCCTTGGAAAACAGCCGTTTTTACCCCTTCGGCCCGCCCGGACAAGGCTTTCCGACCCGTACGGATGCCTCACAGCGGCCGCCGGATGCCTCACAGCGCGGAATGACATTAACATTTTTAACTTCGATTACGTAAATAAATGTAAACGGAATAGGGATACGGACACGTAAAAGGCATCTTTTCGCACGCGGAAGGCTTCCGGTTCAAAATAGAAGGCATGTATTTTTGCGCAGGTTGCTTCTAATTTTTTCTACATGTGCATGTAAATCGGCCCGTAACGGGCTTATTTACACGAAAAAAGGCGGTCCGCGACCGCCTCCCCTATTTTCCGTACTACAAAGATACAACATTTTTCGACGAAAAGCAAGAAGTGTTAAAACGGCAGGCGCATAGCCGTCCGCAACTGCGTCGCAGTCGTGAAAAGATGTATTTTGTGAGATTTTTTTACAAATTTCTTTCATTTTGTTTGCAGGGTAAAAACTTATGATTACTTTTGCCAAAAATAAGAGAATACATCCATGAGTTACGCCACGTCGTTTTACTTTTACTTTTATGCTTACTTTGCTTCACAGGCAGAGCGGGACGTTGCGTGCCAGACGATATAAAGAAACACGAAGCCAAGGAATCCCGCTCCCACACCAAGGAGCGGGATTTTTCGATAAAGGAGAAACATGATAAAGATAGCGATACAAGGCATCAGGGGCTCGTTCCACGACATTGCCGCCCACGAATATTTCGCGGACGAGGACATCGAACTGATTTGTTGCAGCACCTTCGAGGACATATTCGCCGCAATGAAAGCCGATGACACGTGTCTGGGCCTCATGGCCATAGAGAACACCATAGCCGGAAGCCTGCTGCACAACTACGAACTGCTGCGCAAGAGCGGCGTGACCATCATCGGCGAGCACAAGCTGCACATAGAGCACAGCATCATGTGTCTGCCCGAGGACAACCTCGGGGACATCCGCGAGGTGAACTCGCATCCCGTCGCGCTGGCGCAGTGCCGGGAGTTCCTAGCCGGACATCCGGGCATGAAGGTAGTGGAGGCCGAAGACACGGCCGGCGCAGCCGAGACCATCAGCCGCCTGCGGTTGCGCGGACATGCGGCCATCTGTCACGCAGGTGCCGCGCCGCTCTACGGCATGAAGGTGTTGCGCACCGCCATCGAGGACAACAAGCACAACTACACGCGTTTCCTGTTGCTCTGCGACACTTGGAACGCCGACCGGATGCGCGACCCGCACCACACGGACAAGAGCAGCATCGTCTTTACCCTGCCCCACGAAGAAGGTTCGCTGTCGCAGGTGCTCAGCATCTTCTCTTTCTACAAGATAAGCCTGACCAAGATACAGTCACTCCCCATCATCGGCCGCGAATGGCAGTATCTGTTCTACGTGGATGTGGTCTACGACGACTATATCCGCTACCGGCAAAGCATAGATGCCGTGCGGCCGCTCACCAAGGAGCTGACCATACTGGGGGAATACTGCGGAAAATGAACGACGGGGCGGAAAGGCTGCCTTATATATAAATGTGTAAACAGACAAAAGCATGAACGGAACAAACGACATAGCAGCCGCGACACACGGCAACGCACTTACGGGCATCCGGCCGGCCGACCGGCTCGGCAGCGTGCAGGAATACTATTTCTCGCGCAAGGGAAAAGAAGTGGCACGCCTCAATGCCGAGGGACGGGACATCATCTCGCTCGCCATCGGAAGCCCGGACCGTCCGCCTTCGCCGCAGACCGTCGAGACGCTCTGCACGGAGGCGCGCCGCGAAGACACTCACGGCTATCAGCCGACGACGGGCATTCCGCAGTTGCGCGAGGCAATGGCCGGCTTCTACGACAGATGGTTCGGCGTGAGCCTCGATCCGCAAACGGAAATACAGCCGCTCATCGGTTCCAAAGAGGGCATACTGCACGTCACGCTGGCTTTTGCGAACCCCGGAGACAAGGTCCTTGTGCCCGACCCCGGCTATCCCACCTACACATCCCTGTCCCGATTGCTCGGATGTGAGGTCGTAAACTACAATCTGCGCCCTGAAAACGGCTGGCAGCCCGACTTCGACGAACTTGAACGTATGGATACGAGCGGCGTGAAGCTGCTTTGGACCAACTACCCGAACATGCCGACGGGAGCACCTGCCCGCCGCGAAACGTACGAACGCCTCGTAGACTTTGCCCGCAGGCGCGGCATCGTCGTCATCAACGACAATCCGTACAGTTTCATCCTGGGACACGAACATCTGAGCATCCTGCAGATTCCCGGCGCAAAGGAATGCTGCATCGAGTTCAACTCAATGAGCAAAAGCCATAACATGCCCGGCTGGCGCATAGGGATGCTCGCCACCAACCCTACATTCATCAACTGGATTGTCAAGGTCAAGAGCAACATAGACTCGGGCACGTTCCGCCCCATGCAGCTTGCAGCGGCCACGGCATACGCAAACAGTGACCAATGGCACGAGGAAGCGAACGTCGAAGTCTATTCCCGCCGACGCCGGACGGCCGAAGACATCATGCACACGCTGGGATGCACGTTCGACCCCGGACAGGTAGGCATGTTCCTTTGGGGACGTATACCCGACCATTACGCGGATGTGGAAGAACTGACCGAGAAGGTGTTGCACGAAGCCCGCGTCTTCATCACACCGGGCTTCATCTTCGGAAACAACGGCCGCAGGTACATCCGCATATCCCTGTGTGCGACCGAAGAGAAACTGGCCGAAGCCCTGCGGCGTGTACAGGAAGTCTTCGGCCGTCCGGCAGACAAGGACGCGCAAGCCTGACCCGCACGTTGCGGGATGCCGTAACAGGTAATCCTACATCAGAATAAATCATAAGAAACAAAAACATAAGAAATCATGTCACTCGAATTAGAACCTCTCAAGTTACCGGGCGTCGATGCCAAGCGCCCCATCGTCATCTCCGGTCCCTGTTCCGCAGAGACCGAAGAGCAAGTAATGGACACCGCAGCCCAACTTGCGAAAAAGGGCATCAAGATATTTCGCGCCGGAATATGGAAACCGCGTACCAAACCCGGCGGTTTCGAAGGCGTAGGTACCGTCGGACTGCCGTGGATGCAGCGTGTACAGCAGGAACTCGGTATGCTTGTGTCCACCGAGGTGGCCACCCCGCGCCACGTCGAGGCGGCCCTCGAAGCCGGTCTGGACATCCTGTGGGTAGGAGCCCGCACGGTGGCCAATCCGTTTGCCATGCAGGAACTGGCGGATTCGCTGAAAGGAGTGGACATCCCCGTCCTGGTGAAAAATCCCGTGAACCCCGACCTCGAATTGTGGATAGGCGGGCTGGAGCGCATCAATGGTGCGGGCATCAAGCAGCTGGGTGTGATTCACCGAGGCTTCTCCTCGTACGACAAACGCCTGTACAGAAACCTGCCGATGTGGCACATACCCATCGAATTGCGCCGCCGATTCCCGTCGCTCCCCATCTTCGGCGACCCCAGCCATATAGGTGGTGCGCGCGAGCTGGTGGCCCCGCTTTGCCAACAAGCCATGGACCTCGGCTTTGAAGGCCTTATCATCGAAAGTCACTGCAATCCTGACTGCGCCTGGAGCGACGCCAAGCAGCAGGTGACGCCCGATGTGCTCGACTTCATACTCGACAAGCTCGTCATACGCAGCCAGTCCGAAAGCACGGAAAGCCTCGACGCCCTGCGCAGGCAGATTGACGAACTCGACAACTCGCTCATTGAATTGCTTTCCAAGCGTATGCGCGTCAGCCGTGAGATAGGTCAGTACAAGCGGGAGCACGATATGACCGTCGTACAGACGGGCCGCTACACCGAGATACTCGAGAAGCGCGGCGCACAAGGCGTCCTGTGCGGCATGTCCGGCGAATTCGTGAAGAGCATCTTCGAGTCCATTCACGAAGAAAGCGTGCGTCAGCAGATTGACATTATGAACAAAGACTGAGAAAGCCGGTCAGTGAAAAAACATCTTCAAAAAGAACAACCAACATGAGGATTCTGATACTCGGTGCCGGCAAGATGGGCTCGTTTTTCGTGGACCTGCTCAGTTTCGACCACGAGACCGCCGTTTACGACATAGACCCGCGCCGGCTTCGCTTTATGTATAACACGCAGCGGTTCACCACGCTCGAGGAGATAGAAGCCTTCCGGCCCGAGCTGGTCATCAATGCCGTGACGCTGAGATACACGCTCGACGTCTTTCGCAGCGTGATACCGCATCTGCCGTCCGATTGTATTCTGAGCGACATCGCTTCCGTGAAAACGGGGATGCACGAGTTCTACGAACAATGCGGCCACCGCTACGTCTCCACGCACCCGATGTTCGGGCCTACCTTCGCGAACCTCGGCGCGCTCAGCAACGAAAACGCCATCATCATCAGCGAAGGCGACTACATGGGGCGCATATTCTTCAAGGACCTGTACGGCAAGCTCGGACTGCACCTGTGCGAGTACACCTTCGACGAGCACGACGAAACCGTGGCCTACTCGCTGAGCATCCCGTTCGTATCGACGTTCGTCTTTGCCGCCGTCATGAAGCACCAGGATGCACCGGGAACGACGTTCAAGCGGCACATGAAGATTGCCCGCGGCGTGTTGGGCGAGGACGACTGCCTGCTGCGCGAAATTCTCTTCAACCCGCGGACGGGAGGACAGGTGTCGAAAATCCGTGAAGAGCTGAAAGTGTTGCTTGACATCATAGACCGCAAGGACGAAAAAGGACTTGACGATTACCTGAAGCGCATCCGCGAACACATCAAATAGGGATGCGGCCGCAGGGCATGGAGTTCTGCTCCGCCGGCGCAGAAAAACGCACCCCTGCAAGCCATCTGCGATTTTAACACTATTTGCTTTTGGCGCGCAAATGTATTATCTTTGCACTGTAAAAGCGAGAAAGGCGGCCGTAGCCGCCTTTTTTCGTACCCGTAAGCCCGTTTCAGGGAGAAACCGGCCCTATGAAAGAAATTTCTACATGGCATGTAGTGGAAATTACAAGCCATGTAGGAATTTTTGTCCCTGCATGTAGGCGAAACTACAAGCCATGTACGCCGCGCCAAAAGTGCAGAAAAGTTAAAAATGTTAATGTCGAACGAGCCGTTTCCCGACTTTTCGTGAGGCAGAAGAGCGTGCCGCCGGATGCTGTCTGCACAGTCCGGCGGCACGGGATGTATGCGGAAGGCCGGAACTAAAAGCCCAGCAAATCCTTGAACAGGTAAAACAGCATGGGCAATACGAGTGAGGGCAACAGGTTGATGGTCTTGCAGTCCTTGATGTTGAGTACGCCGAGCCCGGCCGCGGCAATGAGCACGCCTCCCACGATGGAGACTTCGGAAATCAGTTCTTCGGAAATGAAAGTGGCCGAAATCTTCGTGATACCATAGATGACCAGCTGCCATACCAGCACGGCGACGGCCGTGAGTGCCGTTCCGAAACCGTAACTCGATGCGATGACAATCATGGTCACGAGGTTGAGCGTCGCGCCTGTCAGCAGATAGGTGTTGTCACCATAGAGCACGCACATCACGGGTCCCATCATCGACAGCGTACCCACGCAGCAGAGCAACACGCCCGTGGTGATGCCCTCGGCCAGGTCCGACCCGCCCGAAACGGCCTTCGTGGCCCGCTCCATCCGCTGGTCCAGACGCAACACGGTGCCGATGAGTCCGCCCACGGCAAGGCAGAAAATGAACAATACCGGATACTGCGATTTCTGCATGTTGCCCATGGCGACGTTCACGCCCAGAACGAGAGCCGCCAGGCCCATGGCCGTGTTGAGCACAGTGATGTATTTTTCGCGGATGCCCCGCTTGGCCAGTGCTCCGATGGCACTACCGATGACTACCGCAATGGCAGGAATGGTTAATGCGTACATGTTTTTCTTTTTTAGGGCACAAAGTTACGACAAATATCCGGTCCGCCGTCCTTGGCACGCCTCATTTCGTACCGGCCGCGGGATGCGCGCCGCTATGCCTGTTCCGCGAAAGCCTGGTGGAACTCCACGACCGCCTCTATGCCCTTGCGGAAGATGTCGAGCCGGAAGTTCTCGTTCGGGGAATGTATGGCATCGCTTTCCAGCCCGAATCCCATCAGCACGGTCTTCGTGCCCAGCACACGCTCGAAGTCGCTGATGATGGGTATGCTGCCGCCGCGGCGGACGGCCAGCGGACGTCGGCCGAACGCTTTCTCGAATCCGCGCTCGGCAGCCTTGTAGGCCGGCAGCGTGATGGGGCATACATAGCCCTCGCCGCCGTGCATGGGCGTGACTTTCACGCGGACGCAGGGCGGTGCGATGCGCCTGATGTGCTCTGTAAAGAGCTGCGAGATGCGCTCATGCCGCTGGTGCGGGACGAGGCGGCACGACACTTTGGCGTAAGCCTTTGAAGGCAGTACCGTCTTGGAGCCTTCGCCCGTATATCCGCCCCAGACGCCGCAGATGTCGAAGGACGGCCGGCACGAGTTGCGTTCCAGCGTGGAGTAGCCCTGTTCGCCGCGCAGCTCGGCCACGTCTATGGCTTCCTTGTAGCGTTCCTCGTCGAACGGGATGTCGGCCAACATGCGGCGTTCCTCGGCCGAGAGTTCCTCCACGTCGTCATAGAAGTGCGGGACCGTGATGCGGCCGTTCCCGTCCGTAATGCCGGCGAGCATTTCGCACAAGACATTTATCGGATTGGCCACGGCTCCGCCGAAATGTCCGCTATGCAGGTCGCGGTTCGGGCCGGTCACTTCTATTTCCCAGTAAGCCAGTCCGCGCAGTCCCGTGGTCAGCGACGGCAGGTCGGCACCCAGCATACTCGTGTCGGACACCAGGATGACATCGGCCCGCAGCAGGTCGCGATGACGTTCCAGGAAAGCCGCCAGACTCGGCGAGCCTATTTCCTCTTCGCCCTCGAAAATGAATTTCACATTATGTTTCAGCAAGCCGTTGCGCACGAGAAATTCGAACGCTTTCACCTGTATCATGGCCTGACCCTTGTCGTCGTCGGCGCCACGTGCATAGATGCGGCCGTCGCGCACCTCAGGTTCGAACGGCCGGCTCTGCCAGAGTTCCAACGGTTCGGCGGGCATCACGTCGTAGTGGGCATATACGAGCACCGTCGGGGCTTCCTCGTTTACTTTTTTCTCGGCGTAGACCAGCGGATGGCCGTCGCTCGGCATCACTTCGGCCCGGTCGGCACCGGCGGCCAGCAGCAACTCGCGCCAACGCTCGGCACAGCGCGCCATGTCGGCCTTATGCTCGGGCAGGGCACTGATGCTGGGAATGCGTATCAGACTGAAAAGTTCGTCAAGAATGCGGGGTTCGTTTTCCGCAATGTAGTTTTCCAAATTCATAACAGACATATATAATAAGGTGGATGTACGTGTGCGCCGCACGGCCCCGTGGCCGCGGGCGGTTATCGCACATATATTTTCTCGGTAGTGCCGCCCTGTCTCCGCAGGTAGAGGCCCGGGCGGTCGGGCGTCTGCACCCGGCGGCCGTCAGGTGTATACCAAAGTACCGGCAACGGGGCGGCAGTCACGGTGTCAATGCCGGTAGCGGTTTCGGGAACGGTGAAAGTGACTGTTTGCCGCACGGTCCACGGACATCTCACCTTGAGCGTGTAACTGCAGCCCGGGGTAAGTCCGTCGAAACGCATTTCGGCCGTTTCCTTCCGGCCTTCCGGCAGGTACGAATACAGCACATGGGCCACGTAGGAAGCATCGTCCGCCGAAGCGGCGGCGGCCTGTGTTACGTCGGCGGCGGTTATCTCGAACGTAATGCGGTGTCCGGCGCGACCGGGCCCGGGATTGGCGACACTTGTCCGCACGACAGTCTCTCCTTCCGCGCCGAAAGTGATTTCGGGCACGGCGAAAGACAATTCGGGAAGCACGGCTGCGGTGATGTCTACCGGCATCTCGAACGGAACGGCCCTGTCATCGGGCGACAGACGCAGCATCCGCCGACCCGCTTGTCCGAAGTTGGCGTGCACAAGCCGCTCGCAGCGCTCGCCGGGCCGCAGCGTGACGGTCGTAAGCGCCACGTAGTCGGCATCGGCAAAGATGTCCTCGTCGGTATCGCCGTTGGTGAAAATTTCGAATGGCGTGGTCAGCGTCTGCGGCGCGGTGTTCCTGAAGTATATCCTTATGGGCGTCGTCTTTCCCGTCTCGGGAGTCTGTTCCAGATGTACCGAATCGACGGCTATCTCCAGCCCCGTGCGTTCCAGCGTGTCGGGAAGCGCCGTTTCGACGGGGTCGGGATGCAGGAACAGGGCCTCGATGTTGATGGAAAAGCCTTCCGTCATGCCCGTGTCCGTGATGTCGGTTCCTGGCTCGGCGGCATTGAGCACGTCAAGGCGGAAAAATCCGTCGTACCTGCCGCCCTCGCCCCAGTTCACGTGGTAGAGGCCGTTGCTGTCCCGCCCGTCAAGCACGAAGGCATGCCCGTTGGTTCCCTGTCCGAAGCCGGTAAGAACGACGGGCCGCCCGCAGCGGATTTCGTTGCCGAGCATCTGCATCCACGCATCGGGGGCATATTTGTAACTGTCCGCATAGTGCGCGTATCCGAAGCCGAAAGCGCGCCGCAGTGTCCCGGCAAGTCCGTCGATGCGGGCGCCGCTTGCGTCCGGTCCCCACCGCATGTGCGCCGCCATTCCGCAATAGTAGGCCAACCGTGCCACGGCATCCGCCTCTTCGGGCGTATAGGTCTGGCGGTCGTAGTCGTCGAGTACGAGCCGTGTGTCCACGCTTGCGCCGGGCAGGACGTCGGGCAGTTCGTAGTGGGCCGTGGACCAGCCGTGCAAGGTGTCGGTCAATGTGACGGTACGCCGGTAGTAAGCGATGACCTGCTCGAGGGCTGTGGCGACGCACCCTACGAGGCAGCGTCCACCGGACAGGCTTCCGTCGGTGTAACGGTAATATGGGCATTCGTTGTTGTAGGGTGCGCCCTGATGGTGACGCGTGGTCAGGAGCGGAGGAACGGCTTCGGTCGCGCCGGCCGCCGGGACAGGTGTCCGTTCCGCCCGCGAAGACAACTGCCGTGCATAGACCGAAATAAGTCCGTCGAGGGATGCGGGCAGCGGTCCGCCGGCCAGTTCGCCGTAGCCCAGTACCGCGGGCAACCGGTCGTCGGCCGCGGTGAGGACAAAGCCTTCCATTCCGGCCGAGAACAGGTATGCGGCGGCATTGCGGGCCACCAACCGCACGCCGGCGGTTTCGGCGCGGGTTTTCTTCGCGTTGCCATGCGTAGCCCGTGCGGTCCGCAGATGGCTGAGCGCCACCCCGCGCGCCGTTTCCACGTCGATGGGTCCGGCAGTTGCCGGGAGCGTCGGGAGCAGCAGGAGGAAAAACAGAAGGAAGACTTGTTTCATGGCATGAAGATGGTGGTTCGGCCGACCGCCCGTACGGTCAGAGCAGCGGTGACAGTATTCTTGTGTAAGATTCCATAAGGCGGTTGAGCCGCGGGCGGCGCTTCCATTCGCCGAGCCTTATCTCGCGGCAGTCTTTCAGGTCGTTGAGGAAATTGTCGCGGCAGGCCGTCGCCCCCGCCTTCCCGTAAAGGAACACGTTGGCCTCGAAATTGTTCTCGAAGCTGCGGAAGTCCATATTCGACGAGCCTACCGTGCACCAGTCGTCGTCGGAAACGGCACACTTGGCGTGCAGGAACCCTTTGCGGTATATATATATGCGTATGCCGGCCTGCAGGATGGCCGAGAAATAGCTGTCGTTGATGTAGCGCAGCCAGAAGCTGTCCGGTTTTTCGGGCACCATCAGCCGCACGTCCACCCCGCTCATGGCTGCTGTCTGCAGAGCCTGTAACACGGGTTCGGTAGGCATGAAGTAAGGAGTCTGTATGTAGAAATAACGGCGTGCGCGGTAAATGGCCCATGTCAGTCCGAACATGATTTCGGGATAGCGCGATACGGGGTTCGACTGGACAATCTGCAACACGTCGCCGCCGCCTGTTGCCGCCGAGGTCCGCGGTGCGGGGAAATAACGCCGTTCGGCTCGGACAGCCCTGCGCACAAAGTTCCAGTCGCTCAGGAAAATGCGTTGCAGTCCCGCCACGGCTTCGCCCTCGATGCGCAGGTGGATGTCGCGCCACGGCTTCCCTCGGCGGCTGACATAACGTTCGGCAAGGTTCATGCCCCCGATGAAGCCCACCTGACCGTCGATGACGCATATCTTGCGGTGGTTGCGGTAGTTCACCTTATGGGTCAGGCTGGGAAACCGCACGGGCAGGAACGGGCTGACCTTGACACCGGCATCAATGAGCCGCCCGAAAAATCGGTTAGGAACTTTCCAGCAGCCCACGTCGTCGTAGATAAGCCGCACTTCCACGCCTTCCCGCGCCTTGTCCGCCAGCAGGTCGCGCACGAAACGTCCCACGGCGTCGTCCTCTATGATATAGGTCTCGAGGTGTATGTGGTCGGTCGCCGCACTAATCTCGCGGGCCAGCGCCAGCAACCATCCGGCCCCCGTCCCGTAGCTGTCGATGCGGTTGTCCACGGTGGGCACAGCCTTGTTCGTACGTTCGAACAAACGGATGAGAGGTGCGTGCTTGGGCGGATACGCCCCGACGGGCAGGCGCGACACCTCGCCCAGCATCCGTTGCGTGAGCAAGTTGTAGAGGCGCTTGCCTATGTACCTTTCCTTGCGTACGTTCTGCCCGAAAAAATAAAAGATGATGAGGCCGATGACGGGAAGCATCACCAGTACGATGGTCCACGCGATGGTCTTGGCCGGCTGCCGGTTTTCGAGCAACACGACCGTGACGGTACTTGCCACCAGGATGACATAAACCGCCAGAACCATCCATATGAAAAATGTCGTCCACATGCCTTCAACTATGTAAGGGCAAAGCTAATAATAAAATACGAGACGACCAAACGGCCGCCTTGCCGCCCGAAGAATGCCGGTCCGCCTTGACAATCGGCCCGTGGTGATTTTAACACTTCTTGCTTTTCGCCCGAAAATGTATTATCTTTGCATTGCGAAAGCGCGGGGACGGCCTGAAACCGTCCCTTTTTCGTGCCCGAAAGCCCGTTCCGGGGAGAAACCGGCCCTATGAAAGGATTTTCTACATGGCTTGTAGTTTTACATACATGGCTTGTAGTCTGCCCTACCCCTATATGCAGGATAAACTACATGCCATGTACGCCGCGCCAAAAGTGAGAGAAAGTTAAAAATGTTAATGTCGCCCCGCTCCGTCCCGGACGTGGCTTCCGCCGACCGGCATCCGGCCGTCCCGCCCTGTCGTTATATACAAAAATCCCCCGCCGGGCAGGTTGCCGTAGCGGGGGATGTACGCGATGCGCGGAGCGGGCTTATTTGGTCAGAGCCACTTCCACGTTGTTCTGAATGACGTCGTTGCCGGGGTAGCCGCCTTGTTGCAGGTTGCTGTACGCCGTCGAACCGTCCTTGTTGAGCAGGAGGTAGGCCGGAATGCCGGGCAGGTTGAGCCGGGAGCAGAGTTCGTCCCACTGTTTGTCGGTCAGGCGGTAATGGTCGCCCTCGATGGAGGCAATCATCTGCTTCCAAGTGGCTTCGGGCGAGGTCTCGCCGGTGACGTAGACGAAGGCGCAGCCTTTCTTCTGCAGGTCGGCCTTGATTTTGTCAATCTCTTTCATGGCCATGCGGCACGGTCCGCACCATGTCGCCCAGAAATCGATGAGCACCACCTGTCCGGCATAGTCCTTCGTGATGGCCGTCAGGATGTCGTCGCCGCTTATTGCGGGTGAAATGGTTTTCACTTTCGTCGCCGCGGCTTCCGGCTGTTCGTCCGAAGCGGTGCGGGCGGCAGTTTCGGCCGCTGCGGCGTCGGTAGCCGGCCGGTCGTTCCGCGTAGCACATCCGCTGCCGGCAAAAAACAAGGCGCAGACCGCCAGAATCGTTATTTTCTTCATTTCGATACGTGTTTTTTGGTGATTAGTCCGGTACAAATTTATCAAATCCGGCCGGTGCGACCAACTGCATAGGGTTATTTAACCTCGTAAAAGGCTTTTTGGGAGACGAATCCCGATAAATACGGATTTTATTGCTACTTTTGGGCACAAATTTCTTACAGAATGAAAACATTTCTACACGTGGCCGATATCGGCCCATTGGACAAGGCGCTCCGCGAAGCCGCCGAAATCAAACAGGACCGTTATCGCCATGAACGGCTCGGGCATCACCGCACGGCGCTCCTCATATTCTTCAACAACAGTCTACGCACAAGGCTTTCCACACAAAAGGCCGCGCGAAACCTGGGCCTCGATGTCATTGTGCTCGACGTGAACCAAGGCGCGTGGAAACTGGAGACAGAACGCGGCGTCGTGATGGACGGCGACAAGAGCGAGCACCTGCTCGAGGCCATCCCCGTCATGGCCTCGTACTGCGACCTGATAGGCGTGCGTACCTTTGCCGGCCTGCACGACCGTGAGGCGGATTACACCGAGCAGATACTCAACCAGTTCATACGTTACAGCGGCAAGCCGGTGTTCTCCATGGAGAGCGCGACGGCACACCCGCTGCAGGCGTTCGCGGACCTCATCACCATTGAGGAATACAAGGAACGTGCGCGCCCGAAAGTGGTGCTGACGTGGGCGCCCCACCCGCGCGCGCTGCCGCAGGCCGTGCCCAACAGCTTTGCCGAGTGGATGAGGGCGGCCGACGTGGACTTTGTGGTGACGCACCCCGAGGGATACGAGCTCGACCCCCTGTTTGTGGGTGACGCACGTGTGGAGTACGACCAGATGAAAGCCCTCGAAGGGGCGGATTTCGTCTATGCCAAGAACTGGAGTTGCCCGGGTGTGACACGCCGCGAGGCCTATGGGGAAATCCTGTCCAAGGACATGGACTGGACAGTGACGGCGAAACACATGGCTGTGACCAACAACGGGCACTTCATGCACTGCCTGCCCGTGCGGCGCAACATGATAGTGTCGGACGACGTCATCGAATCGCCGCGCTCGCTCGTCATTCCCGAAGCGGCCAACCGTGAAATATCGGCGACCGTGGTGCTGAAGCGTATGCTTGAGGCACTCTGATACCCATAGACAAGGGCAACCGGCCCGGCTGACGGAACTCCACGCGCGTGGATGCACCGCCTGCCGGGCTGATGTGCTTTTGGAAAATCAATACACGAGGATGTCGTAACCACCGTGCCAGACCTCGCTGGCGCCGAGACGGTTGATGAAGGGCCTTTCGCTGACATCGCCGTCGAAACCTATGGGGTCGCACAGTCCGTACCACGGTTCGAAGCAGACGAACGGGGCGTGTTCGTTCTGGGGCGCCCATACCAGCCACACGGGCGCGGTACTTTCCACCCGCACAAGGGGACTGCGGTCCTTGCGCAGGAGCGTGACGGCCGAAACCTGGCCGCCGGGCAGAATCAGCGCCTCGTTGGCAAACGTCCCGACGCAGACGGGGACATCGCCGTCGGCATCCGTAGGGACGGGAAAGCGTTCTGCGAGCGTGCAGCCTTGGTCGGCGGCACGCAACAAGTGGTCCGCACGGCCCGTGAAGCGCAGGAATCCGCTCACCGCCTCGTCTTCCGAAAAGTCGGGCAGCGAAAATCCGGGGTGACCGCCCATCTGGAAGAACATGTCCTCTGCGGAGTCGTTTTTCACGCGGAACAGCACGCGCACACGGCGGCCTTCCAGCACATATTCCACCTCTACGCGATACGGCCACGGGAAAACTTCGGCCTCGTCGGCCGTCCGCTCGTGGGCAAAGGTGATGCTGTTTCCGCTGCGGGCCGCCACTTCCCACTCGATGCGGCGCACGAAACCGTGTTTCGGCATATTGAAAGACTTGCCGCCATATCTGTAAGCGGCATTCCACATGCCGCCGACCACGGGAAAGAGTATCGGCGAACGGCCGCCCCAATATTTCGTGTCGCCATGCCACAAAAGTTCGCGATTGTCACGCTTGTCCGTGAGTGTCTGCATTTCCGCACCGACCGGACTTATTGTCAGAGAGAGTTCCTGATTGCTGATTTTTTCCATGATTACGTTTTTCTTGATAGAGTCACGGACAAATTTACGCAAAAGCCGCCCAACAGAGTGCAAAAGGACCGAAAATATTCGCACATGCCCGAAACAGCCCACCGGACTGCGGGCGACAATGCCAATGACGAGAAAAACAAAACCGGACCGCAACCGGGCTGAATAAAAGTCTTAACTTTGCAGTCGCAAATACGTATGTAAAAACCGACAGACGGCGTTTCCGCCGTCCAGATGGCATGAAACAACTTTCCCATCCCAATCTTTCAAAACATTCGACGGGCACAGCCGTCATCACCCTGCTGCTTGCCGGCGCTTTCATGGTAAAACTCGTCAGAGCCTGCGGAGTAGACCGGATACTCACCGACTTCAACGGCTTCGGCTACACGGAAATGCTGATTAACTATGAAGGAGGCTTTGTCCGCCGAGGCCTTTTCGGGCAGTTGCTTTGGGAAGTCTGCGCGGCCACGGGCCTGTCACCGTTTTCCATTGTCATTACGGTCTGTACCGCAAGTTTCGTGGCCGTTGCCGCGTTTTTCGTGCGACGCTTCCGCCGCGAGGGCTTTTCCACGTGGTTCCTGCTCTCGCCGCTGTGTTACAGTTGCGTGGAGTTCATCATCAGGAAAGATTACCTGTGCTACCTGCTTGTGCTCGCCATCTTCGGACTGCTCGGCGGCAAAAGCCGGACAGCGCCACGTTTCGCACTCGTCACCGCACTTTCGCTGCTGGGACTGTTCCTGCACGAGGCATTCCTGTTCTTCGGCGTGCCTCTTGCCGCCCTTTTCATGCTGTCCGACAAACGGCTGCGACGGACGGGCGTGGCTTTTGTTCTGCTGACGCTGGCCGCGTTTTGCACACTCTGCCTGTACAAAGGCAACGGGCAGACGGCCTATGCCATCATAGAGTCGTGGAATACGTTGCTCCCGGCACGACAGCACCTCGTCTTCATGGAAGACAACAGCATAGGTGCGCTCACATGGAATACGCTCGAGACGATGAAGTTCCATCTCAGGACAAACTTCCACGGTTACGATTCGTTCCGTTACCTGGGACTTTTCCTGCAACCGGCATTTGCGCTCTGCGCCTACTATTTTGCCATCAACTTCCCCTTTGTCGTGAACTGCCGGAACACTTCCGACACGACGGGACGGCAAACCCGGCTTTCACTGCTCCTGATATTCTCGGCCGTATGCCTGTTGCCGATGTTCACGGTGCTGAGTTGCGACTACCCACGCCTGTACCAGTATACTCTGGTCGCCGCCTTCGGCGCCTTCCTGCTGTTGCCGGCGGAACGGATTGACGCCATGTTCCCACGGAAACTGCACACCGCCGTGCGCAACTTCAACCGACGGATGAATGCCGCCGTCGTACCGACCCGCGGATTGCTGACAGGATTGCTTTTCGTACTGGCCCTGCCCGGTTGCGGCTTCGACCTTCCGCCGGCATTCCTGCTGAGCGTGGCCGGCACGTGGCTGAACGGCGCTGTCTTACTCCTGAAAAACCTTTTCCTGACGCTTATCTGATGAAAAACCTGCACCTGGTAGGGCTTCTCCGCCCGCAACAATGGCTGAAGAACCTGATAGTCTTCCTTCCCGTGTTCTTTTCGGGAAATTTGTTCGATGTAGCCTGCCTGAAAGCGGCGGCCGGCATCTTCATGACCTTTTGCATGATGTCGAGTGCCGTCTATTGCCTCAACGACCTGCTGGATGCCGAAGCCGACCGCAGACATCCCGTAAAGTGCAAACGGCCTGTGGCGGCCGGCGACGTATCAGAAAGGACAGCCTTGCTCATGGCCGGCGCACTGGCCCTGCTCTCGGTGACCGTCTCCCTGTACCTGCCTGTGAACAACCCGCCGGCCACGGCCGCATTGCTGACGGCCTACGCATTGATGAATGCGGCTTATTGCCTCCGGCTCAAACGATACGCCATCGTGGACGTGTTCACCATAGCATCGGGCTTCGTACTGCGGCTCGTGGCCGGAGGTGTGGGATGCAGCATCTGGCTTTCGCCATGGATGGTATGCCTGACGTTTCTGCTGTCCTTGTTCCTAGCTTTCGCCAAACGCCGCGACGACGTTCTGCTGAGCGAGCAAAAAGGCATCATCGCACGGCCAAACATCGTTCGCTACAACCTGCCTTTTCTTAACCAGGTCTTAAGCATCATCGGTACGGCGACCATCGTTTGTTACATACTCTACACCGTTTCGCCCGAAGTGATGGAACGCATGGACTGCGAGTACGTCTACACGACATCCGTTTTCGTGCTGGCCGGAATACTGCGCTACCTACAAATCACCATGGTGGACCTCAACAGCGGCAGTCCGACGAAAATTCTCCTGAAGGACCGCTTCATTCATTGCTGCCTGTCGGGCTGGGGGCTGCTGTTCGCGGCCATCATCTATTTGTGACGGAAGCCCGCCATACAATTAAAACAATGGGACGACATGAAAAAAATCGCATTCTTTGATTTGGACGGAACACTCACCCGTGGAGATACATTTATCAGCTTCGCCGTATTTGCCGTCGGACGCCTGCGCTTCCTTTACTGCCTGCTGCGCGCCGCGCCGTGCCTCGTGGCGTGGAAAACCGGCTTCCGTTCCAATGCCCAAGCCAAACAAACGCTTTTCTCACTGCTCTACAAGGGTATGCCGGAAGTACGGTTCAAGGAACTGTGCCGGCAGTTTTCCGACCGCATCGAACATGATTTGCGCGCCGACACGCTTTCACTCTTGAACGACCACCTGAAAGCGCAGCATGAGATATGTATCCTCTCGGCAAGCATAGGCGAATGGATACGCCCCTGGGCGGCACGACACGGCATCCGACAGGTAATTGCCACCGAAGCCGAAACAGACGCCATGTCCGGACGGCTGACAGGGCGCTTTGCCACGCCAAATTGCCACGGCATGGAGAAGGTAATACGCGCAAAAGCCGCCTACCCCAACCTGCAACAGGCGGAAACATGGGCTTACGGCGATTCGGACTCCGATTGTCCCATCCTCGATTTCTCCACCCACGGTCTGAAGATAGACAAAAGCAGGAAATCAACATTTCTCGGCATCCGGTAGTACCTTTCTACCCTTCCGGAACTGCCTTTATGCCCTTATTTCCGCCCCAAAAGGCAAATGTTTTCATTTTTTTGACTGAAAAGGAAAAATAAATTTGGTAGTATGAAAATAAGTTCCTATTTTTGCACTCGCTAAACGGGACTAAGACATTTCAGTCTGCGTTCCATGGCAAACCCGTTCGGGGTGTAGCTCAGCCCGGTTAGAGTACGCGTCTGGGGGGCGTGTGGTCGCTGGTTCGAATCCAGTCACCCCGACTGAATATGTGATAACTACTTAATTGAAAGTTAGTTATCACATATTTCGTTAAAACATATAGACACGGGATAGACAAATTCTTTCGCTTGGGATCTTTGCAAAAAGGCTAAGCGAAGAAAAAAAATGCCTGTAAGAAGAAAAAAACTGGGAGCTCGCGTGTATAGTGTGAGCAATTATTCCCTCCCCCGGCTGCACGAGGGAAAGAAGTGGTTCGTGGATTTCCTTTGTTTCGACCCGGCGGAGGGCCGGATGCGACGGAAGAAGTATCACTTAGACGGCATCAAGTCGGTGAGGGAACGGCGCCGGAGGGCGGCGGAACTGATTTCGACGATTTCGGCACGGCTGCGCGAAGGATGGAACTGCTGGGCCGATGTGGAAAGCTCACGCGGTTATACACTCTACGAGAACGTGCGGCGGATGTACACGACATATATAGAGAAACTGCTGAGTACGGGGACTATCAAGGAAAATACTTACCTTGGATACAAGAGTTACTTTGCCAACTTCAACGAGTGGCTGCGGCGCTCGGAGCGGCCGGTGGTGTATGCCTACCAGCTGGACCGTCTACTAATCTCTGACTTTCTTGATTATCTGCTGCTGGTGCGCGATGTGTCGGCACTGACGCGGAACAATTACCGCGTGTGGCTATGCGTGTGGTGCGGCTGGATGGTGGAGAAGGGTTTCCTGGCTGAGAACCCGGCGGAGGGTATCCGGACGCTGAAGGTGGAGAAGAAGATGCGCGACGCACTGTCTCCTGCCGAGCTGGCACGGTTGCAGGCGTATCTGACGGAGCGGAACCGGCATTTTCTGCTGGCGTGCATGATGGAGTATTATACGTTTATCCGACCTGAGGAACTGACGCATGTGCGCGTGGGCGACATACGGGTGAAGGATCAGAAGGTGCTTGTGAGTGCGGACTTCACGAAGAACCGGCGCGACGGGGCGGTGGGGCTGAACGAGGCGGTGCTGCGCCTGATGATGGAACTGGGCGTGTTCCGTCATCCGTCGGGTGACTATCTGTTCGGCGGCCGCGATTTCCGGCCCGGGCCGAACAAGGCCGACGGCCGCATATTCCGCGAGGAGTTCGCGCGGGTGCGGAAAGCGCTGGGCTGGCCGGCGTCGTACCAGTTCTACTCGTTGAAAGACACGGGCATCCGCGACCTGGCCAATGCGGAGGGCATCGTGGTGGCGCGCGACCAGGCGCGGCACGCGGACATCTCGACGACGAACCGTTACCTCAAGGGCGACGCGCTGACGGTACATGAGGAAACGAAGCATTTCCGCGGCGGGCTGTGACGGCCGGCCTTCACTCGCCTATTTCGTAGAAGTAGCCTGTCTTGAGCGGCTGCACGCCCTGCTCGTCGATGGTGTATTCCAGTTTGCAGATCACATATTTCTTTCCCCGGAGAAGTACGACTGCGGACGGGTCAAACATATTTTCAAGGAAATTGAAGCGCGTCGTGGCACGGGTGTCTATGTCCATTCCAGCGCCATCCAGCGCTTTGTGTATGGCGCTGCCCGGGTCGCGCAATATGAAATGGTTTGACGCGGGGTCCTTGTATACTCCTGTTCCCATCCGGGAATACCGGAACGGGTTACCTATGGGATAGGGCAGTTCCACCTGTTGCGTGCGTTCCGGTTCATATACCGGGCTGGGAAGATAAGAGGAATGGTAGAGGGTCCGCAGGTTCAGGGCGACTTCCATCACATCCTGCTTCGGGTTCTCTTCCTGCGAGGTGTCCTCGTCGCGTTCCACGGCCGCCTGCAGCGAGTACGGCCTCACGTCGGAAGCGGCCCGGGTATCTGCCGTCACGAGGTAAGGCATGTGGAAGCCGCCATACTGTCCGCCCTCTAGTTCCTGTTTTCCCGGGTCTACCGGATAGACCGATCCGGAAGAATATCCATTCGATCCGTCATGCCATATCATCTGCACCCGGTTTACGGGTATGGTCTCTTCCATCATACAGGGTACGATGTCGAGCAGGTTGTCCACATCGTACCCGTCATCGTCGCGGAAAAGCGGCCCCATCAGGTCCACTTCCTTGAGGGCGTATCGCCGCTGTTCCCCATCCGCCGCCCCCGTGGTTTCGAAGATGCCGTGGCGCGATGCGCCTCCGTCGGCGAAATAAAGGATGTTGCTCGCCGCCCGCTGTTCGTCCGTGAGCGATTGGAAGTCATCCAGTATCGTTGCACCGGTTACGCGCCGCACCTCCATTTTCCCGTAAACATCTTCGCCCAGATTCATGATGAGCGGGCACGACGAGGTGAAGGCGTAACCCACGTTCCCCGCGGTGGTGTCTTCTGCTTCGCCTTCTTCGTCGAGATCCGTGCCGTATTCGTCCGTCACGTCACGGAGTGCGACAGCCCGGCCTTGGTCCGCGTATACCGTTTCCCGCGACACGATGCGGGTCCGGGTGCCGTCCACGAGCACGGTCACGTTGAACGTTTTCCGCAAGTTGTCGAAAAAGGTTTTCGCCGTCCAGTGCGGCAACATGCCGGCCAAGTCGAGCGTACCGCGGGCGTTGGCGATGAAGACCTGTCCCAGCCAGCCCTGTCGCAGGCAGTTGTCCGCCGGCACGAGGCTGTAGCCGAGGGCCGCCAGCACCCGCTCGACGACATGGCACAGGTAGGGCTGCGGTGCGAAGACAGAGCTTTCTTCAAATTTCCCGCCCTTCGTCCCGGCCGTGTTCGGCCGGTCGTGGACCACGTGGACCGTACTGCCGCCATCGTGATATTCTTTCCGAAGCGGGAAGCGGAAGGTGGCCGTATGCATGTCCCAGCGGTGGTGTCCGTCGCCCAGATAGATGTCATCACCCCAATAGCAATACTCATGTGGGTTGCTCCAGGCTTCGTCCGCCTGCGACCATACGGGAAAGCACACGCAGTCGGTCACGGCGTTAGGTCCGTGCAGGAGTTGTTCCGTCTGCGCTTCGCTGAAGTCCGGCGAGCAGAGCAGGCGCATGGTCTCCAGTGGCGTTTGCGCCTCGCCCGGCCTGTGCTGTTCCCATACGGTGTCGTAGGCATTGCCCAGTTTCAGCCGGTCGATGTACTTTTCCTCGCCGGCGGCGTCCAGAAAGTCCAGCCGCAGGACGGACGGCCCCGCCAGCAGCTGTACTTTTGCATCGCTTTCCGTGACGGCCGTCACGACGGCTTTCCCCTCCAGTCTTACCCCGTCGGCCAGCAGCCGGAACGGGAAAGACTTTCCCAGCAATTTCTTTTTCGTCGTCTCCGGCCGGTGCAGCGCACCGAATATGCGCTGGTTCTCCGGGCATCCGTCCAGGGGCAGCTGCACGTCGAGCGTGTAGTCGCCGGAGTTGGTGAAGTAAGGGTTTTCGCGGGTGAGCTTGAAGGATGTGCCGGTTTTCAGCAGGGCCGGCAGCCCGTTGATGGTGAGCGAAATCATAGTCGTGTTACGTTGTTTCGGGTGTTACGTCTTTTTCGGGCAGCCGGGGGCGGAAATATGCACTGCTTCCATATTTTTTAGACTGCTTCCATTTTGACACTGCCTACTTGCGGGCCAGCAGGCGGCGGTAGCGTTCGTACTTGCGGTGCAGTCCGTCGGGGCCGTCGAGCACCACATAGCTCTCGATGCCCTCTTCAAGGCGGTCGGCGAGGCGTTCGAGGGCTTCGGCCGTGCGCGGCTGGGCGGTGTCCACCACTTCGACGCGCACTTCGGGCCGGGCGAGACCGGCTGTCGCCGTAGCATCGGCAGTGAGTGTTGCGGCACGGGCAGCAGTCTGCGGAGCACTGACGGCGCGGCTCACATCCTCCGGGGTGAGCGAGGCCACGGTGTTGGTGCGCTGTGCGTGGTCGATGAGCCGGAGCACGGGCAGCACGGCGGGATTGCGCACGGCCGCATGGTTGGCCACGAACTCGCCCTGGTGCACCACACCGGCTTCGCGGCGGTAGTCCGTGCCGCCGGTGAAGCCGCCCTCATAGTAGCCGGCGGCCTGTGCCTCGTGCTGCTTCTTGATGGCGGCCACCTGCATCATGCCTGCGGCCGTGGCGGCGGCAGCGGCGGCGATGGCCAGGGGGACGGTCCAGGGCTGGTGGGGCTGGAGCACCGCGCCGTAAGCCATCAGGGCGTTCATCGCCGTGCTGGCCACGGCCTGCGCCAGCTCGACGGCCATAGCCTTCTTGTTGTACTTGCTCTTGATTTTTGCCAGTTCCTTCTGCTTCTGTTCCTCCAACTTCTTGCCACGGGCGGTGTTCTCGCCGGCCTTTTTGATCTCGGCGTCGTAGCGGCGCGTCACCTTGGCCTCTTCGAGCGAGGCGTTAGCCTGCATCAGCTGCGAGGCACTCTGCATGACGACGGTCACGGCCGCGTAGGCAGCCTGCGCCACGGCCTGCAGGCGGTCGAAGCGGCCCTTGTCCAGCTCGGCACAGGCGTCGTTGTACTGTTCGACGCTTATCTTGTCCTGTTCGCGCAGCTCGCGCAAGCGGGCATAGGTCTCTTCGGCCTGGCGGATGGCGCTGACACTCTGCACCACACCGGCGAAAGCACCGCCCCAGCCGTCGCCTGCCGAGGTACGGCGGTCTCCGTCTTCGTCATCCTTGCCGCGACGGGCCAGCGCCAAAGCCTCCTGTGCTTTCCGCCGGCGTTCCTCCCCTATCTCTCCTCCGGTTCCGTCCGTGCCGCGGTATTTCTCTTCCAAGGCACGGCGCAGGCGCAGGTATTCCTCCGTCCGCCGCAGCGCTTCGGGATAGAGGGCATCGAGGGCGTCCAGCTCGCGGCGGTACTGCTCCTCGGCGCTCAGCTTCAGGTATTGCTCCTTCAGGCTTTTGACGGCTTCGAGGCGGGTGCGCTCGCGCTCCGTGGCCTGTCGCGTCTCTTCGGTGGCGAGGGCTTCCTCGGCGGCTTGTATGTCTTCGGGCTTTCCGGAATACTTACGCAGGTAGTCGCGCTGGCGTCGCAGTCCGTCGAGGGCGATGCGGTCGAGCGCGGCCTGGTGCTCCGCCTCGGTGGTCTCGCCGCGCAGGTAGCGCAGTTCCTCCAGCCGCTTTTCGGCCTCGGTCTCCGCATTTATCTGCTTCAGGCTCCATGCGGCGCGGCCTTCGGCGGTCTTCTGCCGGGCTTCTGAAAGCTCGCGGTCCAAGTCGAGCAGTTCGGTGTCGCCCGCGCGCCACAGCTTGCGGCGGTCGCTGACGGACTTCTCCTCTATGCGAAGCAGGCGTGCCTGGTAGTCCTCCCAGGTCTTGATTTCGCCGGTGGCGAACTGTGCGGCCGCTTCTGCCTTCTCGCGGCGTTCGCGGTCCTCCACCACCTTGGCCCGGCGGCGCGCTTCGGCCTTGCGCTTGTTGTCCTCGTCGTCGGCGACAGGGGTGTAGCCGGTGTCCTCTCCTCCGGTGCCGCCTGAGAGTGTGGTTCCGCTGATGACGAGCGTGTCGTAGAACGTCATTGCGTCGGTATCGGCGGTCATCTGCCGCTGCAGGGCGTTTCTCTCGCGCAGGGCGTCGTTCAGTTCCTGCTGCGCGTCGGCGGCGGCCTTTGTCTGCGTGGTGAGTTCCTCCATTTTGTCGGTGCGGGCCTTGTTGCTTTCGTAGGTATAGCTGCCTCCGCCCATCGTCTGGCTATAGTATGTGGTCTTTGGCTTGCTCTTGTACCGCTCCGGGTTTCGGGCCAGTTCGGCGTTCACGGCTTCCACGTTGAAGTCCTTGGCAGCCTTTTTGCGGCGCGCTGCGGCGATTTTCTTCTCCATCTCCACCAGTTCCTCGTAGTAGGCTTCGGCTCGGGCCTTTGCCCCGAGCTGCTTGATATATTGCCCTATGGCTTTGGTGTTCTCGCGCGTCAGTCTCAGTTCGCCGCGCAGGTTGGCGTGGAATCCGGGCACGATTTTCTCGAGGGCCATCAGGGCTCGTTTCTTTGTGTCGTAGGAGTAGGCATTGTTGCGGATGATTTCCGTCAGCCGGCCTATGCGGGTGATTTCCTGCTGCGTGCTGTCGTCGGCCTTCTTCTGCACGCGCTGCAGGGCGGACATCTTCTCCATGTTCTCCCCCTGCGCCTTGGCGGCGGCTTTCTGTGCCGAGGCGTAGTCCCACCAGTAGGCTATGGCGGTGGCCAGCGCGGCGAGTGCCAGTCCGATGACGTTCTTCTTCATGGCCTTGTTGAATTGTTCCGTGGCCAGGGCGGCGGCCCGTGTGGCCACGGTGTGCGCCCGCATGGCCGTCGCGGCCAGCCTGACGGCCGAAGCCACGGCCGCCGTCACGAGGCGCAGCGGTGCCAGCGCCGTCTGCAGGGCCAGAGTGGCGCCGCGCCACAGCAGCTTGGCGGCCGTGAGGGCTTTCGTTTTCACGATGGCGGCCTCCTGCGCCAATACAAGCAGTGCCAGCGAGGAAATCAGAGCGATGACTGTACGTGTATGATCCGCGCCGAATTTTACGAGCGTGGAAAGCAGCTTAACGAAGCTCCCCGTCATGCTGTACAGTCCCGAGGCCACCGGCATGAGCCTTTCACCCAATTCCACGCTCATATCATGGAATCTTTTGCGCGATTTGTCCAGACCGGCCTGTACGGTGTTGTTCTGTACATCGTATTCCTTCTGCACGCTCGTTCCGTCGGCAAAGGCCTGTGCGGCCTGCCGCTGCGTGTCGGTCACCTTCTGCGTGTTCTGAGCCAAAGCCATGAGCGTCTTTGATACGCCGGCACCGGTTATGTGGAGGTCAGCCAGCATGGGCGCTATGCTATCCATACCACCCATCTTGCTCACGGCAGCGGCGAACTCCAGCAGGGCAGCGTTGGCATCGGTCTTCACAAGCTGGGTAAACTTCTTCACATCCAGCCCCGCGGCACGGGCCATCACGGCCGGTTCGCGATAGATCTTCTGAATAATCTTCGAGAGGGCGGTCGAACCTTCCTCGGCATTAATCATCGACTGGTCCATCACAGACGCAAGTCCCATAACCTGCGCCTGTGTCATACCGGCCTGGGCGGCAGCACCTGCCAGACGACCGGTGAAGTCTACTATATAGCCCTCGGCAGCGCTGGAACTCTGTGCCAGTTCGTTGATAACGGAGCCGGTGGCGAGCATCGCGCCCTTGAGGCCCATTTCCCTATCGTCGCCGAAGAGCTGTGCCAGTTTGCCGATGTTCTTCACCGCGTCCTCGCCGAGGTCTTCGCCCAAGGCCACGTTTATCATGTCGGCCGCCTCGACGAAGGCGAGCACCTCCTCGCGCGACTGTATGCCCAGCCTTCCGGCGTCGCCGGCCAAGGCGTTGAGCTGCTCGCGCGAGGTGCGCGTGTCCATGCGCTTGAAGTCCTCGTTAAGGGCGCTCACTTTGTCGGCCGTCATGCCGGTGTACTTCGTCACCTGGCTCTCCGCCTCTTTCATATCCGCATAAGCCTGTACGGCATCGCGTGCGGTCGCCTTCAGGCCGGTCAGGGTGGCAATTCCTGTATTTATTGTTGTGGTAATACCCACCCACTTGCTTCCCCATTCTGCAAAGCGGTCGCTCATGCTCATTACCGCTGTTTGCTCAGTCTTCACCTTCGTGAGTTCCTGCCGTGTACGGCGGATGGCTTCGGTAAGCGTATTCCATTCGCGGCTGTTACGGGCCACGCCGCCGCTTTCGAGAGTCGCAACCATCGACCTGAGAGACCGCCGGAGCTCCTTGACACTCCTGCCGGAAAGGTTGTCAAGGGTACGCTGCACTTCCTCACCGCCGGCATTCATCCTTCGGAGTGCTTTTTCTGCAGAACCGATTTCCTTAGTATAGCGTGCCAAAGCCTTGCGTTCCTTGTCGCTCCAGGTCTCGCCATGGGCGTGCGCTTCCTCCAGCCGGCGTTTTCCGGCCGCGGCCTCGGTTATCCGACGGTTGAGTTCATCCAGTTTCTTCCTGGCATCCTCGCCATTAACCTTAAGTATGATTTCCCTAATTTCGCTTGAGTCCATAAAATAAGCGTGTCATTTTGTTCTCATGCAAAATAACACGCTTATATCTTGTTGTGAAAAGACGGCAAACAGCTATTTCCTGTAATCCTCATTCCAGAGATAATTCCTGTCACCGGTACGGTAATAGTCGCGGAACATCCTTTCGGTGGGATATTTCCGGTATTTCTTCTTTGCATATTTCTTCTTTCGCGCTTCTTCGGCTTCTCTCTTGATGCGCTCTTCGTACTCCGGACTGATGATAGAACGTACGCCTACGTAGGCAACGAAGAGGATGCAAATACCGCCGGCAACAGCCAACAATATACCTACCTCGGTGAAAGCACCGCAGAGCAATAAGAGCAGGCACAGGAAGATGATGACATATACCATAAGATAGTAGTTTATCGGTTATATGGCAAATATACAAAATTATTCCGATATATTATCGAAAAGTCCTGAAAATTCGTCACCTACGAGTTGCTGGGTGCGTTCGGCCAATACGCGGCGGGAGATGGCCCACGACATGCCGAACCACGGGCGCGCCTTTCGGGGCCGGCCGCTCGTCATGCCGCCGCCCCACGCGGGGCCGCGCCGGCGCGGACGGTCAAGGCCGTGCTCCGCGCGATACGACTCGTCGAGCAGGGGCAGCGTGCCGTCGGCCGCACGCCGGGAGCGGCTGAACTCCGGTCCCACGCCGCCCTCCACATAGACGCCATAATGCAGATGACGGAAGGTGAACGCGGCCGAGAGGTCGCGCACCACCGGCCTCTCGCCCGCCACGGAGCGGTGCAGCGCACCGGTGTACAGGGCGCCAGAGAGCGCGAGGCGGTCCTTCCAGATCTGCACCATCATGTGCTCCCAGCCGTCGGCGAGTTCGCGGAAACGGTCGGCCGCCGACACACTATTGTTATTCTTCCCACTCATCGTCGTTATAGCTGAGATCCACCGGTTCGTCCACGGCCAGCATGAAGTACAGGCCCGAACAGCCGGCCACGAAATATTCACCAGTCTCCGTCACAGGCATCCGTTCCACGCGCAGGGCGCTCAGGCCGTCGAAGAGCCGGCGCGCGTCGCGCAGCAGGCGGCTCTGCAGCTGGCGCAGCAGCTCGCGGCAGGTGGACAAAGCCTTCCGCCGGCCAGGCTCGTCGCCGAAGTCATGGCGCAGGAGAACGAAGGCCGTATACGTGCGGCGTTGGAACCACGCTCCGCCGGCCTGCATGGTCTCGCCGGTGCACACATCGTCGGCCACAAGGAAGGCGCCGTACTGCCTGAGGCCGTCGATGACGCCCTGCAGCTGCCCTATGCCGGAACAGGTGCAGAAGTGGAAGCCCTCGCGCCGAGCCAGCCGGTTGTTCCGGGCGGCCGCGGAGAGCCAGGCGTTGAAGTCGAATGGGCGGCCTGCGCCGCCTTGCATAATTGTATTCATTTATTTTTCCTCTGTGCTTTTCCCGTCTAATAGACTATGTAAGTACCTTGGGTTTCATTGTATCCCAGATTAAGTACCCGTAGACCCGCTTTCGCCGCGTCAGGGAGGAGCAGGTCGATGTGGTAAATGGTGCCCGCGCCGGTAACGACCTTTTCCAACGAAACTTGTACCGGTGAAACCAGACGCAAGCTTTCCGTCTCATCCGGATGCCAGAGGAATGAAACTTGTGCGCCGGCGGCCACCTTTTCAAATATCTCATAGATCATATCTGTGTTGTTGCCGAACACTGCCGCTATTTCATCCGATGTGGAATTTCCGTCTATGTCCGTTATCCCGATGGTCTTGCTTCCTGTCGGATAATATGCGTGCCTGACGATCAAGTTCATACGATTCCCGGCGAGGTCGAGCTTCTCCTTGTCCTCGGCCGTCATCACGCCGGCGCGGGCCGACGTGGCCGGCAGCAGGTCGAACGTGCGTGTGCCACCATCCGCCCAGTTGGGATAGACAATGGGCACTTTCAGGGTGGTCGGCGTGCCTTCGCGGAGCGTGCCGCCGGTGCCCAGCCGGGCGAACACTTCCTTGGCCATGGCACCGTCCGCGCCCGTCGTGGCCACGGGCACGCGGTGGGCAGTGTAGTAGATAGCCTGCCCCTGCGGATTCCACAAGCCTTTCTGGAATTTCAGCTGGCCGTCGGCCTGGCGGATGTACGTATCGGGCGCGTTAAGCACACTATCTTTAGCTTGCGGGTTGTTCACGCTGTACACGTACCGGCGGGCGGCGGCGGTGGCCGAGGCGGTGTCCTGAGGCAGGGGCATGTTGTCCAAGGCCCGCTTGTCGGCGGCCGACATCACGCCGGCCTGTTCCGCCGTGGCCGCTTCTATCCTGAGGCCCTGTTCGGAATCCCCCGACACCGTATAAGCATATATCGTCACGGCATCAGCTTCGACAAGTAGCTCTTCATTTGTCAGGAAGACGAAGTCGCCGGCCGCCGGGTATCCGTCAAGTTTCTCCTTGTCAGCAGCGGTCATCACGCCGGCGCGGGCCGATGTGGCGGGCAGCAGGTCAAATGTGCGTGTGCCGCCGGCCGCCCAGTTGGGATAAATGATGGGTACTTTCACCGTGGTCGGTTGGTACTCGCGTAGGGGATAGTCGGCCCCCAGCCGGGCGAACACTTCCTTGGACATGGCGCCGTCCGCGCCTGCCGTGGCTACGGGCACGCGGTTCGCCGTATAATAAATGGATTGCCCGAGCGGGTTCCACAGCCCTTTCTGAAACCTCAATTCTCCGTTGGCCTGCCTTATCAGGGTATCGGGAGCATTAAGCACGCTGTTCTTGGCCTGCGGGTCGTTCACGCTGTACACGTACCGGCGGGCGGCGGCGGTGGCGCTGGCGGTGTCCTGCGGCCGGGGCATGTTGTTCACGGCCTGCTTGTCGGCAGCCGTCATCACGCCGGCCTGCGCCGCCGTGGCCGCCGGCAGTTCCACGACCGGCTTCACGATCGTGCCGTCGGCGGCCACGACGGTGTATTCCACGGACAGCATCCCGGCCGTGCGCGAAACGCGCCACGAGGTCAATGGAAGCGCCGATGATACGGTAGTGACAAGGTCGGCCAATAACGCACCCACGCGCCGCGCGGTGTTGGCCTGCTGCTGGTCTTCGTCGCGCACTTCGCAGGCACGGCGCATCAGGTCTTCGGGGGAAGGAAGGTTACTCATATATAGAAGTGTTGGTTATGTTTCCGTCGGCAAACATACCTTATTATATATAGGAACGAAAAGACAGGAACGGCCATACGCACACAAAATGCGGCCGGCGGCTATCCTCGCGGACGGCCGCCGGCCTTGGGTATAGACATGTTATAGGCAAACTCGCGTTGCCTGAAAGAAAGAAAAAAATTTTTTTGTGGGGCCGGCGGCGGGTTCAGTCCGCCGCCGTGTCGGCGCGGCGCACCATCCAGCGCAGCGCGCCGCCCACGAGGGCCGTGCGGTAGCCCGCGTCGTGAAGGGCCAGCGCCAGCGTGTTGATGTCAGGGCGGAACGTGCCCGACATCACCGACAGCAGCTCCTCGGTGGTCAGGAAGTCGGCCGAGGGGTCCTCGCGCCGCGCCGGACGGAAGGCCGAGAGCATCTCCGCGAGCAGTTCCAGCTCCATCCGGGCGCGCCGCTCCTGCGCGGACTCCTGCGGCGCGGCGGTCCTGGGGTCAGCGGTACGCGTCATCTCGCACCTCCTTTCCCCAATGACTCATCGACGCGGATGATTTCATTAAGCATATCGCGCAACAATTCAAGGTCGTCCCTGTCGAGCATCTCGATAGTGTCCGCGGTTCCTCTTTCACCTGACACGCACAAGTGGTAGTGTGACCCGCAAGTCTGACCCTCCTTGACATAACTGGAACAGGTCCATGCGACTTCAGTCAGCGTCATCTCGCACCTCCTTCCTGTCCTTCGGCGGGGGCCGACTTCAGACGCTCCTCGACGCGGCGGTAATGCTCCACAGCCTCCGTGAGCGCGTCGCGTAGGGCCGGCAGCAGGGTGGCCGGGACGCTGAAGAGGTCATTGCCGCGCCGTACTTCTCCTTCAATTTTCCGGGGATGCCCGAACAGTTCGCAAAAGGTATAGGTCGCATCGCAGCTGAGCGAGGAGCGCGAGATACGCGCCGTGCAGAAGAAATGCACGCTCTTTTTGTCTTCGTTCATAGCGCACCTCCTTCCTGCCGCTTGAGTTCCTTCACCATCGGCAGCGCGAGGCGCACTGCCTGGGCGGCGCACAGGGTCGCCCAGCCGTACTCGGCCACGCCGTCCGTGCAGAGCACTACGGCCACGCCGGCCAGCACGCCGGCGGCCTGCGAGAGGACGAAGGAAAGGTTAGTTACCGTGCAGCCCGTGAGCTGCGAGATCGTTTCGTTGCGCCGCGAGAGCCACAGGGCGGCCGCCGTGCGCAGGGATTGGTTGATGGATGACTGTTGAATCATCGTAAGACATTTTTTACCGCGGGAATGAAAAAGAGTTCCGCGACCCTCTGTCTTACACCTTTCAACGGAGGCAGCGGGCGCATTAACGCACCGCGAGGGACGGAACTCATTAATATACTGGCCGGCAGCAGGGCACAAAAATGCCCGCTCGGCTGATGTTCGGCGGGATTCATCCGCCTCCGTTGATGTTGTAAGACACCGCAAAGATGCGGATTTCTTCCGGAACGGCCAAACTTTTCCGGAAAAAATTGTTGGGTTGGTTACCGTGCAGCCTGCGGGCTGCGAAAATTGCAGCAGGGATGATTGTAGTATCATTGTCTGACATTTTTACCGCGGGAATTAAAAAGAGTTCCGCGACCCTCTGTCAAACACCTTACTACGGAGGCTGCGAGGCCATTAAGCGCTCGCGAGGGACGGAACTCGTATGAATGTAGCCATACGGCAGGGCATCAAAAAGCCCGCGCGGCTGTGTTTCGGCGGGGATTCATCCGCCTCCGTAGTTTTGTTCGACACCGCAAATATCCCGCTTTATTTGCTAACGACAAAAAAAAAACGTTAAGAGATTTTAATTCGCGAAATAAATATTTTTAGTGACTGCACGCGGAGAAAATAAAAAGCCCCGGTCTCCGATAAGGGAGGTCGGGGCGACGCTGGAAGGTTCGTCAGCATGTTCCAATCAAACAAACCTCACGCCGGCCAGCTCGCCGGCAAAGCGGCTGATGCCGGCCTGTATCTTCTCCACCGTGCGCCGGCCGGGGCGCGAGGTGCCGTTGATGTAATGGGAGAGCTGGCCCTGGTTCACGCCGGTAATGCGGCTCAGCCCGGCGAGGGTCAGGGCATAGGCCCAGGAACGCAGGAAGGAGGGCAGGTCGTAGAGGAACTCGAACTCCAGTTCCTGCGCCTCGCGCCCCTCTTCGGCCTGTAGCTGGTGCATTTCCTCGTAGGCCGCAAGGAAGTCTTGGCGGGTCTCCTCCACGGTGTGGCCCTCGCCTATCAGTCCGTAGGGTGCGCCGCTGTCGGCGATGTAGGCGCTGTAGCCGTCGGCGCCGCCGCCTTCGATGATTACTTTTATCTTCATAGTGTATGGCAGTTGTTTGCTGTTTTCATTGTCCCTGTTATGGGAGGTGGTGGCAGGGCGGGGGATTTCGTCCCGCCCTGCCGTCTGTTCTCAGAGTCTGATGCCTGCATCGCGTAGGATGCTTTTCAGTGTTCCGGGCTTGACTTCCTCGCTGCCGTGGTGGCTGGTGGTGAAGTCGCGGCCCGTGATGGGGCTGTGCCAGAGCGGATGGCGCCGTTTCTTGTTGCCGCCGTACTCCGTACATCCCGCGGCCCGTAGTCTTCGTTCTAATTCATTGTACTTCATTTTTTAGGTTTGTGCTTGATTGGAACACTGCAAAGATACGAAAAGTAATACTACTATCCAAAAAATTACGGATAAAAATATTAATTTTAATACTTTCTACGTACTGGGAAATACATTCTGCCCTGCGTGCCCGCTGACCGAAAGCCCACGAAAAGAGCCCCGCGCGTCTTCCGGTCAGCGGACGCGCGGGGCTGGGTGTCAATTAGAAAGATTGATGGTTAATGAACGACCGGAGTTTTCTGCCCGTCGGCGGGAGCTTGCTCGATGCGGGCGGCGGCGGATGAGAGCCGTGCGGCCATGTCGCGCAGGGCGGCGGCGAACTTGTCGGCTTCCTCCGGTTTGAACCGCGCGGGCTTTCCGTTCACCTCGCTGCCGTGCAGCCGTTGCGTGAGCCACTGGGAAGAGCGGCCAAAGTATTTCCGGGCTACTTCCGAGAAGTTGATGAAGCCGCATATCTCCAGGCCTGCCAGCCAGCAGGCATCGTCCTTGTCCTCCACTTGCATGGAACGGGCTTTTTTCTTGTTTTCTTCTGTATTCTTCATAACGTGTGAATGACTTTGCTTTTATGTAAGAACCCCGCCCGTCCTTTCGGGCGGGGTCTTGTTTAGTTTTCTAATGATTTCTGGAGCTTCCTTGCAATTCTTTCAATTTCCTCTTTCAAGTAATACTTGTCTGTTTCTTCTTTCAGAATCATGAGCAGGGAATATGCTTTCCATACCATTTTCTTTTCTTGCTTAGTCATTCATTGTACACCTCCTTTCTAATTGACAATACAAAGATAATAACAAATTTGTAATTAGGCAAGAAAAACAGCAATAATTTATAGAAAAAAATAAGAAAAGCCCCGCGCGGGGCTCTGTCCGGCGGGGCTTGGGTGTGAAAAAGATAAGCGCGTCAAAGCGAAGCACTCACAGAGCCGAGTTCCTTGGATATGTCGGAGAGGGCGGACTTTAGCACGGCCCTCTCCTCGCTGGTGAAGGCGGCGGGGCGGCCGTTCACCATATTGCCGTTCATCTTCTGCGAAAGCCATGCCCGCGTCTTTCCGAAGTACTTCCGGGCCACGTAGGACATGGACACGACCTTTGCCATCTCGCCCATACGCTGCGCCATGGTGAGTTTCTCCACTTGTTCGCCGGCCTCGCGTATGAGGTTTTCAAGGGCGCGGCAGTAGGCATCGGGGTCTTGCTTCTGCAGGCGGTCCATTTCGGCGGCCACTTCCGCCCGCTGTTCCTCGGTAGTGGCGGCGCGGCGACGTGCCGCAAGTTCCTTTATCTTTTCTTGCATCATCATATCTTTTTTTGTTTGGGCAGCCCCGTCATGCGGGGCTGCCTTGGTTAGTCATTGTCTTTGATTCTCTTTTCCAGCTCTTCGATTTCCTTGTCAGCTATCCGCCTCCTGAAGCCGTCGGGGAAGCGTTTGTAAAATTCAAGGTAGAAGAGCAGGTCGTCTTCGGCTTCCTTAAGTGCCTTACTTTTCCTTTGCTTTTTCATTGTTTTGGTTTGACATCTTGTTTATCTTTTTCACAATGCAAAGATAATAAACATTTGTTTAATACACAAGAAAAACGGCAATAATTTATAGGGAAAAATTAAAAAATCTCCCGGCCCGTGAAGGTTTCTTGAGAAACTTGTATATTTGCCGTGCAATCTATCCCGTAACAATCATGCAACAGCCCTCCGACATCAATAAGGACATCCACTTGCTCAAGCGCAGCCTTTGGCTGCTGGCTGTTTCCGTATGTCTGCAAGCCGTTGGGCTTGTGGTCATTGTACTGCTTGTATCAGGGCGATAAACAGAGCACGAGGATACAAAAGAGAGCCGCGGCAAGCGGCGCGGCCCTTGATGTCTTAAGTTGAGTTCTTTGTTTCGCTTGCTATTTGTAGATTGTTCAGAACGTGGCAGTCTGCGATTCGGCTCCCAGGCTGCGGACAACGGAGAGTATCTCCTCACACCGTGCATCCTTTCCGCTTCACTGGTAGACGGAACTGTCGTACTTGTAGACATATTCCAGTTCCGGAATGGTGCGGCCTTCTTCCGCCTCTATTTCTTTCATTTCCTCGTAGGCCACCAGCAGGTCGGCTTTCGCCTCTTCCTCAGTGTCGCCGTAGCCGGCCAGTCCGAAATGTTCGAACTCTTCTTCCACATAGCAGGCATATCCGCCGTCGGAAGCCTTCTCGATGATTACCGTCACTTGCATTGCTCACATATTTTTAGTTATTGCGGCCGCCGGCCGCCTTTCCTTTGTTGTTTAATTGAAAAAGCCCCCGGCTCGCGGGGGCTTCCAGGCATCTGCGTTTTTCAGATGCCTTGCTGGATTTTTACTGAAACATCCGATAATCGCCGGCTTAAGTCTTGCAGGGCATCGGCCAGCACGGTCAGTTCCTTGCCGGTAAAAGCCGATGGCTTGCCGTTCACGATGGAACGATTCAGCCGCTGGGAGAACCACGACTGGCCCTTACCGAAATATTTTTGGGCTATATAGGCATACGAAACAGCGTCGCCGGTCTCGCCGAACAGTCCGGCCACATCCACGTGCTCGCATTTGCGCCGCAGGCGCATCTCGCGGCGCAGGTATTCGCCGGCCTCCTTCCGCTCTTCCGGCGTGGCCGTCATGGCCGTCAGTTCCGAGAGAAGGCGGTCGCTGGCGGCCTGTCCGTCCTGCGTGCCGAGGGCGGAAATGTTTTGAACCAGCGCGTCGATTTTTTCTTTTACTTCCGTTTTCATTGCCTATACTTATATGTGTGTCTTCTAAAAAGGATTTACTGAGAAAGTTAGAAGGAAGCCCCTTGCGGGGCTATCCTTTTCAACTTTCATTTCTTTTCCGCATTCTTTTGGCGGCGTGTTCCACCGCCTCAAAGAATGCTTCGAGAAATTCCGATTCTGTGTAAAAACCTCCTGCAAGAAGTTCTTGCTCATGTCGGAAGAGGAATCTGAAATCATTCAGCGCATCCTCCCAGTCCTTTAAACTGTGTTTCAGTAAATCCATTGTGTCTTATCTCATTAAGACAATGCAAAGATAATAAATAATTCATTATTACCAAAACATTTCATGAATTATTTTCCATAATCGGCGAATATATTTTCACCCCTTCACCTCCAGCAGCGGCAAGGGACCGGAGAGCGTGGCGGTGAGCGTGACGGCGGCGACCTCGGACGGGCGCGCCGGGCGAGTGTCCTTCTGCACCACCGTGGGGAAAGGACGGGCGGACGCGCCCATCAGCCAGCGCGTGCCGTCGGCAGCCGTCAGGCGCAGGGCGAGCGGTTCCCGGGGCAGGACGGCGCGGCAGGCGAGCGTGGCCGTCAGGCGCTGGGTGTGCAGGGTGGCGGCGTCCTGCAGCTCTTCCGTATCTTCCACCGCGGCCAAGCCTTTAATGTCAAGGGCCTCGAAGGGTGCCGGTTCGGTGAGGACGACCACGGCGGCCGCCGGCGAGACGACGGCGCGGGCCAGGTGGCGTGCGCGGCATACTTCCACGCGGACGATGTAACGTATCATGGGCTATCGGGATTTGCGGTTAAACTCTTCGGCCTCGCGGGCCTTGGCGTTGAGTTCCTCGAGGGCGCGCCAGCATCCCACGGCGCGGACGGCCTGCTCGCGGGTCACATCGCCGCCGGTCAGGGCGCGCAGCTCGGCGTTCATCACGGCCGCCATGTCGGGCGGTTCCGCGTCCGCGCCGCCGGCATGGCGGAACAAATGGGGGAACTTGCCGGCAAAGACCTCCTTGAGCGCGGCGAACCAGCAGGCCACGGCATAGCGCAGCAACCCGTCGGCGGCCTCCTGCGGCGCGAGGCCGTCATAGAGCAGCACACTCATGCGGTCCACCGCCCCCTCGTCGTGCGAGACGAGGAAGCTCTGCCAGTAATTCTCCAGTTGCAGGTACGTGCCGAAGTCCACCTCGTAGAGCATCGGCGATGCGGCCTTGTGTCCCTTCCAGGACGACAGGCGGACGGGCACGTCAGGCACGCCGTCGAGGAACGAAAGCCCGTCGGCGGCCGCGGCCAGCAGGCGGACGGGCACACAGTATACCCGCCGTTCCTGCCGTACCAGGCGGCAGTTCTCCGGCGCCCGGCCCGGGGCGGGATGCAGACCGGCGAAACGCAGCAGGCACAGCGCACGTATCTCGCCGGGCGTGTGCAGGCCGGCATGTTTCAGGGCGTAGGCGTAACGCAGCTGACGGTCGGTGAGTCCGCTCCAGGAGCGCGGCAGCGTGAGTTCGAGCGTGTCGTGTGTCATGATGTGTCAGAAGAAGAAACAGGGGTCCGACTTCGTGTTCTCATAGCGCGGTTGTTCCTGCGCCTCGCGCACGGCCGATGTCCGCCACTCCTCCAGCGTATCGGCGTGCCGGCGCACGAAGTCGAGCAGGTCGCGCGCCAGCGGCCGCACGGCGCCGGGATAACGGTCGGCCATGAGATGTGCCGCCATGAAGCGGCGCGCCTTCTCCGTGGCCAGCACGTAGTCGGGATTACCGGCACTGCCCGCCGTGCGCTGGCGCGCCACGAGGGCTTCCATCAGTTCGGGCGAGATGAGGGCCGCTGCCGCCTGTTCCGCCTCACGGATGCGCGGCAGCAGTTCCGCGTATTCCTCGGCATAGATTTCGCGGCGCCCGGGAGCGGTCACGCCGTAGCGGCGCACCAGCGTAGGATTCCACATCAGGCTGTCCACCAGGCGTACCGCCTCGGGCGTATCTCCCCAATCCCCGCCGGCGGCCAGCAGCCCGAAGGCCAGCGCGTCGGCCGCCCGGCTCTCTTCGCGACGCAGTTCTTCGGCGAGTGCCTGTACCCGGTCGCGACTGGCCGGCGCAAGGTTCTGGTTGCTGACCACGCCGAAGCCCGTCGATGTGAGCACGAGGTCAGCACCGGCCATGGCCCTCCGCGCTGCCGAGAGGCAAAGCAGCCGTGCGGCCGGTCCGTCCGTTTCCTCCGGCAAATGTGTTCCATACCGGTCGGCCTGGTCGGCGGCGGCCACGCCGAGATGCGTCTGCAAGGCCGCCCACACCGTACTGTCATCCTCCGTGCCCGGCGTGCGGAAAGCCGGCACATAATGCTCGAATGTCTCTTTCGTTATCTCTTTCATACGCCTATTATATATTGCGTGTCTACAGATCAGTTTTCCTCCAGCTGTCCGCCCTTCATGTCCACACGGCGCGCGTCGGCGTGCTTGTCCAGCGTGGTCAGCTGAATCATGGGCACGCAGGGCTCGGCGTCGTCCCAGCCGTTGTATTCGCACACCACGCGCAACGGTTCGAGCAGCAGGTCGTGGAACGACTTCTCCATGGCCTGCTTCATGGTGAACAGTTCCCGCTTGTCCGAGCCGGAGTTATTCGTCTGGCTCTTGCCGGGCACCGCACCCACAAGGTTGGGATGCACGTTGAAACCGTAGCACATGGTGTTGGCCGAGATGTTGATGTCGTCGCCCCAGTCGCCGCCCTCCTGCTTGCGGTCGATGGCCACGACGCGCACATCGCGCTGCTCGCGGCCGTCGGGATCCACGTAGTAGCCGGAAATCCACACCTTGTCGGCGTTGTCGATGCCGCACACGAAGTCGCGGATGGCCTGCTTCTCGCGCCGCACTACATTACCGTCCACGCGGATGTAGTTGGCTGCGGCGGTATTCTCGTCGCGCAGTGTGTAGAAGCCGTTCATCTCGAGGAAATAGTGCAGGCAGGCCGCGTCGATGGAATATTCCTTGGCCTGCGTATTCTTGTTCTCGCGTTCGGTCCAGAAGCGTACCGGCATGGCCAGGTCCATCAGGGCGCGGAAGTCCTTTATCTCCCTGCGCCACTGCATCCAGTCGCGCAGGTCCTTGCAGGGCTTGCCGCGGTTGTCGCGCTTGTCGCGGAGCCAGTCCGGCAGCCATACCGTGTGTATGTCGATGTAGCGCAGAGCCAGCTCGCGCCCCTTGCGGCGGCCCGTGGCGTCGATGTCCGGGATGTTGTAAAGCACTTTGACATACTTCATGATGTCCTTGTACTCTCGCTCCGACAGGCTGTAAGTCTCCGAATTGAACCATATCGGCACATATCCCAGGCTCTTGCAGCACAGGGCGTCGCGCTCGCCCGAACAGATGAAGGCTTCGTTCAGTTTCTCCTCCTCGAACGGCTTGTTCTCCTTGGCGGGGTCGCTGCGGTGCTGCGCTTCCCGGTCGGCATTCCACGTGCGGTACTTTTTCTTCAGTTCCTCCAACCCGTTGATGTAGTCCTTCGGCTTCACGCCGTCCGGCGTATACGAGAACCGGAACCCCTTGTCCGGATTCAGCGGCTCGTAGATCTTGTAGAACTTCACCTCCGGCTTGTCGCCCGTGGCCGGGCTGACCAGGCACTCGCGCATCAGGATGGGATAGTGCGGCGTGGAGTACTTCAGCGTGACGGTGCGGTTCTTCACGTAGCCCACGTATTCCGCCTCGTACCAGTGTAGCGCCTCGGCGTGTTCGCGCGTCACGCGCGGTCCCAGCACCTCCAGATGTTCCGCCGGAATCTCCGGCAGCAGCGCGAAGATGCGCGTCCCGTCCTTCTCGTCCACCGTGGCCGGCCGCTGGCGGATGTCCGGCTTGTTCACCGACCGGTTCAGCTCGTCGCGCACGTCGAAGATCTGCGCCAGGCGCAGCACCGCCTCATACGTTCGCGTGATGCCTTCCTCCTTCATGCAGATGTCCAGCGGCGACAGAGCGTGCCCCTCGTCACCGAAGTCGCACACCTTCCACACCGTCATCCCGTCCGGTCGCGTCTGTTCCAGCAGTACTGCCGACGGAGTGCGCTCAGAGCCTCTACAGCGGAACTTGTTTTTCGTACCGGCCACTTCGGCCGCCTGCGGATAATAATGGAGAATCACATCCAGACCGCCGCGCGTAGCCCTGTAAATATCGTCTATCTTGATCATGATATATAATAATGGCGTGTGATAGATGCAAATTTCCTCATCCGCGGCCAGCGAATGAAATACAGGCCGGACACTCCACGTAATTATCCGAGAACAACTCTGTCATGTCATCGATGAGCGTGTCCTGCTGCTCCCGCGTCGCGCGGAAGTCGAACACGCCCGTGCCGTCGTCCAACACGCCGACATGTTCCAGCCGGTACTTTCCGTCGATGGCGTCGATCAACCGTTTCTGAGAGAAAGGAGAAAAACTCGTGCGCAACGTATAGCTGCCGTTATGCCCGGACAGGCGAATCGTAGCATTATCCTCGGGGGAGGTTATTTGTATATTCATGGCGTTGTAAATATTAATCATTGAACATTCTCGGCTGGATTGAAAAATGTTGCTCGCGAACCATGCGCCGTTCCATTATCTCGAAACGGCGCATGGTGGCTGGTGGCAGCACCAGAACCCGAGCCGACAGACAGACTTCGTACCCGAGTCTCCGGAGACGGTAACGAAGATCTTTTCCATTTCTGGTACTCATCGCTTTGTTTACATTTATGATTCGTAGACCAGCTTTCGGACTTTCCCTGGCGTATGACTCCGGACAGTAATTTCCAGGCGACCGATAGCATTCATTTCTTCACGTGTAGGTCTCACGCCCGTAAAAAACTGTAATGCGTGCGCGGCTTCCTCACGCGACATCTTCTTTTCTGACGCTCTCATTGCCTGTCCCCCTTCCTCCGTTCGCAAGCCTGCCGGTATTCCTCTTCTTCCTGCCGGCCATAATAAACCGGCATATTCCGGCCTTCCGACCACATGTATTTCGAATCTACCCGGTGTAAATTCATAACAAATATAGTCGCCGGAAAATCCTTAGCCTCCATCCGGCCGAAAACAGTAATGCTGTCCTTCACTTCCTGCACATAAAAATATGTCCGTCGCGTGCGCGGATATTGCTCATCAAGGGCGGCCATCCGCTCCTGTATCTCGTCATAGATTCGCTGGATGGTTCGCTCATCAGTCAGACATCTTGAATAACGCTCGTCTATCCATTTTCCCAATTCCTTGCATTTGGCATTCGCCGGGGCATATACCCGTATCTTATCAATGTACATTAGCATAGTTGGGTACCTCCTTTCTTCTTCGGTATATGATTACCTGTCCTAATTAGCGATACTCTCACACATGTGGTGGTAACTCCCAAATCGTCCGCAATAACCGACATAATCCGGTGAGACGAGCATCCCGGATGCTCTTTGATCAATGCCTTATACTTGCAGGCAATCAGCTCGTCACGCTCAATTCTCCGGCGTTCTCTCATAGTCAATAATTCTGTTTGTACCATGTTTTTTATTTGTGTTTTTATCAATTTGTTTATAAATTCGTTTGCAAATTTATTTATAATATGAGAAATAAGCAAATTAATTTGAGAAAATATAAAATATATAATAGTAATTCTCATACACCATAATCTCATATTTTACTAATTTTATAATTATGAAAATACTAGAAAATATCCGTGAAATCAGGATGCAAAAAGGTATAAAACAGGAGGTTATTGCATCTGCATTTAACTTGGACACTTCAGTTGTGAGCAACATAGAAACCGGTAAGAGAAAATTAAGAGTAGAAGAACTTGAGATTCTCGCAAATGCACTTGGCGTATCTGTTATTGATCTCTTCACTTGGCCTGTGAAATACGTTCCGGCGAACGAAATCGGGAAATTACCTAAGACAATTCTACAGGTTGAACTAACCAAGGATAAGCAAGAGCAAGTCCTTAGGCTTGTTTTTGGCGAAAACTATTCAAAACTCCTATGATCTAATAGGAATGCCACCTTTATATTAACTCAATACAAATTATTATGGCAAAATTAAATTGGGACATACAATTCCACCTATCCGGCGCGTACATCCACTACGCCGATTTCATAATCGAGTCCGAACTATCCGTCGACAAACTCTACATAACAATCACCCGCAACGGGGCTACCACCTCCCACCCCATCATCAACCATTTTTTCGGACGCCTCATGTTCGCCTACGACATTCTCGATCAACACGGACAAGCCGATGAAAATCATCCCGAACCTATCTGTTCCTCTGAATACGACTGCGAAGTATGCAGCTACATAGACAACGGACAAATAAAGTACCACCTATTGAACATCGACAAAGATTTCAAACAAGAAGGTTATAACATCATTCCTGATAATCAATATACCATAGAGAGCATAGACAAATAATAGACACCAACTCCTTTTTGCAACATTTTCACAAGCGACATCTGCCTGAATATCAGATGTATCAAAAGTAGAAAATCATGTTGTTCGTCCAGTCACCCCGACTGAATATGCGGCAACTACTTTGAAAGAAGTCAGTTGCCGCATATTTCGTTGGTATATATAAGCGCGGGACAGGCACAGATAGGACCGAGAATATTTGGCAGGTTGGACATTTGGGGTGATGGATTGCATTGCAAAAGTTCTAAGTGGACAT
>ERZ827108.177-NODE-177-length-105860-cov-35.469893_pt1 | contig 105860 bp, 100 predicted proteins | sample MGYA00519921_ERZ827108 | MGnify/ENA primary metagenome ERZ827108 (study PRJEB31778, sample SAMEA3449258) | human gut metagenome | biome: human gut; feature: human-associated habitat; material: faeces | place: United Kingdom | collected 2010/2012 ... | reverse complement strand
TTTCAACTGTAAAAAAAAATTAATTTGAAAAAAGCCTATAAAATTTTACAGACTCTTTAATACTAGTAAAAATTATATTCTATCAAACATAAAACTAGTTTCAATTACCAATGGAGATTGGAATTGGTATGTTGTAGCAGGAGATAAAATTAAAAATGATGATTATTTATTATTTGGATTAGTTGAAGGAATGTATGTTGAATTAGGAACATTTACATTAAACCAATTAAATGAAGTTTCCGCAACATTAACATCTGATTTTGATAAAATAAGCCTTTATGATTTAAAAGATAAATTATGAACTCCTAACAAAATAAATTGTATCTTCATCATAGCTACTTAATGCATCATAAGCAGCTTGAGTCATGAATCTAAAATTACCAAATATTCCATAATCAACACCCATATATACTGGGCCACTATCTTTTGCCAAATACATCTGTATGCTTCCAGAATGTTTTAATGGAATTACACTGTAAGGATCAATTGATTCTGTATCCCAAGAACTTCCGTTGTATTCTTTAATGGCCATGACAGAACTTGTACAAATAGCTACACGATAACCTTTGCTAACTCCTGTTGGTAATGTTGTTGTGGTTTGTATTTTATCGACTGGTAGTTTCCAGCCTGCTTCCTCATCACTGCCTTGACCTGTATCACCTTTATCGCCTGTGTCTCCCTTATCTCCTTTGTCACCTTTGCTTCCTGTTGCTCCAGTATCTCCAGTTGCTCCTTTTAGACTTGCCAATTGTTCTGGTGTAAAGTCATCGAAAGTGAATGCTTCACCAGTGTTTCCTGTATCTCCTTTAATACCTTGAGGTCCAGTATCACCTTTGAGTTCATCAAATGATATTGTTGCTGAACCATCTTCTGTTGTGATTACTATTTGGCCAGTAGAATGGTCGACATTAATGATTGGTGAAAAACCACTATAACCAGTATCACCTTTAACACCTTGCAAACCGGTTTCACCTTTTTCTCCTTTGATGTTTCCTACATTTTCCCAAGCAGTTCCATTCCAGACATAAAGAGAGCCATTAACTAAATAGCTGTCACCTTCATTACCTGTTGGATGTTCATTAATTAATTCTTCGTAAGAATTATACGAACCTTTAATAGTAACACCAGCACCAGTAGCTCCAGTTTCACCTTTGTCTCCAGTTTCACCTGTAGCACCAGTGGCTCCGGTAGCTCCAGTATCACCTGTGTCTCCTTTAAGACCAGTTGCACCAGACATGTCCATTATGAAGGTAAAGCTGTTTGCTCCTTTTAAATATAATTGTGCATTTGCTTCCTCTTCAACTGTGGATTGAATAGCTAAAATAAATATCCAAAGTTTCACTAACACCCATTAACTCCAACTGGCGATTCAATAATTCATTGCAGTACTTTAACACCCATTTCTGGTCATTGGCAACATTAACAATAAATCCAGTAATTGCTGAATCATTAATGTATTCTGCAACATTCTGGTTGGATTTTTACCTGCCTGAGACTGAGGAGTAACGAAAGTCCTTAAGATATTATTCCTGAAGATTTCAGTCTGTCGAGTATAGTCTGACTGGTAGTTGTTACCCCCTAAGATTTTAGATTCAATTCCTTGAGGTACAATAGCTACATTACTGTCTGCGGTGGTTCCGTAATCTGCATATAAATTTTCTTTTGCAGTAGCTGAAAGTTCCGTTACTAGGTTGACCGTTAGAATCTAAAGAAGGTTTTACTTCAATGATATTATCCTTATTAATTCTCTCCACTTGATTTCTTTCAAGATTGCACTTGTGGTATATATCATCAAGACAATTAAGGATAATGCTCTGCGCTTCACAATATATCTCATTATACATGAAGTTAATAACCTCTTCAGGTTCATACTTAACCGTTAATGTTCCTTCCTCAACACTAACATAGTTATCAAAGTCTTCAGGAGATCCGTTAACAATATCTTTCGGCATCTCATGTAAAAATAGCTGGACTTCATTGTCATCATTGAATTCTTTCTTTAATCCATAGCCATGAGCACCTATTTCTAAAAAGATAGGTTTAATATATTTACCTATGGATTTATCCCATCTTTCCACTGGTTTAATTAATCCTTCACCATCAACCATTCCCCCTTGCAAAATATTTTTAGCAACTTGGCTGATGTCAATTTTCCTTGCCCACAAAATTAAAGTCAGTTTCTGTTCAGCAGATAATTTATTTTCTTTATCTACAAGAACAATATTAACATTAGCTTTATCAATTCTGTTTTTCAAAACACCAGAAGTGTAACCGTCAAGTTTAACAGCATATCATGCATTAGCTATTGTTTTATTAACTACTGGTGAAAGTGCATCAACTAAATCAAGGCCAGTATTTATTCCGTCAGTCCTAGGTTGCCTTTCATCCTCACCTCAATAGCTACGCCTAGTGTTATACTGCTCAACACGATTATTCAATAATCTAGTTTTAATATAATCCGTAATGCCCATAATAATCATTTCCATTTAATATTTTGCAAACATATATTTATTATATTTTTTATTATATTATTTATATAAAATATATAATATATTTTTACTACGGATTCATTAACATTAACAACCACAATTAACAAATTGTTATTTTATTTTCATCACCTTTTCTTGCAGTTTATGGAAATCCTTATTTTTTTATACACCCCCAAAAATTTATAAATAATATATAACCAACTTTTAATTTAATGAATATAAGACCGTATCCACAAATTTAATTAAGCATCCCATTCAAACATTATTATAGAAATGTTATGAGAGATGCAGTATAAGCAACTGATATTTAAAGTGATATAATGATGATTCATATTAACAACCAAACGGAAAATTAATAATCATAAACCTTGAACAGATTAATTAGACTTTTCATAATAGTTGTCAATAGCTGCCTTAAGTGCATCTGCAGCCAAATTGGAACAGTGCATTTTAACTGGTGGAAGACCGTCCAATTCTTCTGCCACATCATTACGGCTAATTTTTAATGCTTCTTCCAATGTTTTGCCAATAGCTATTTCAGTAATCATACTGCTTGTAGCAATAGCTGCTCCACAACCGAAGGTTTGGAATGAAATATCGGTGATAACATCATCCTTAACTTTAATATAGATAGTCATCAAATCCCCGCAGGTTGGGTTTCCTACTGTTCCTACTCCATCAGGATTTTCCATTTCTCCTGAATTTCTTGGATTTGCAAAATGATCCATAACTTTTTCACTGTACATATTTAACACCTTAATTTATTTACTTTGACCCATCATTTCTTCATATTTTTCATCAGAATTCCATAAAGGAGACATTTTCCTTAAAGTAGCTACTGACTCTTTAATTGCTTCTACTAAACCGTCAACATCATCGAAGTGAGTTTGGGAACCTAAAGATATTCTTAAGGAACCATGTACATCAACATCATCAAGATTAAGAGCTTTTAATACAGGAGATGCTTCTAAAGTTTTAGATGAACAGGCTGACCCTGTTGATGCCTGATATCCTTTTGCATCTAAAAGGAGGATTAATGATTCACCTTCAATAGATGAGAATCTGAAATTAATGACATTAGGCAGTCTTTCATTCCTATCACCATTAAGATAAGATTCAGGAACTGCATCCAATACTTTTTCAATAATTTCATCTCTTGTTTTAACTAATCTTGCATAATTTTCTTCCAGATTATTATTAGCTATTTCACATGCTTTACCGAATCCAACAATACCTGGAACATTTTCAGTACCTGACCTGATTCCTCTTTCCTGGCCACCACCATGAATAAGAGGAGTTATTCTAACACCTTTTTTAATATATAATGCTCCAACACCTTTTGGACCATGGACTTTATGAGATGATAAGGATAATAAATCAACGTTCAATTCTTCAACATCCACTTTAACTTTACCGAATGTCTGAACTGCATCAGTGTGGAAAAGAATTTTACGTTCTCTGGCTAGTTTACCAATCTCGGCAATTGGCTGAAGAGTACCAATTTCATTATTACCATGCATAATGGTAATTAAGATTGTTTCTGGAGTAATCGCATCTTTAACATCCTCTACTTTTACAATACCGTTTTCATAAACCGGCAGGTAGGTTACTTTGAAATCTAAAGTTTCAAGGAAATGGAGTGTTTCTTTAACTGCAGGATGTTCAATTTCAGAAGTGATAATGTGATTTCCTTTACCTTTTAATTTTAAAGCAATCCCCTTAATAGCTAAATTATCAGATTCTGATCCTCCACTAGTGAATATTATTTCTTTAGGATCTGCATTAATTGCATCAGCCACTCTTTGTCTTGCTTTATCTAAACCCTTTTTAGCTTCGCGGCCAACAGAGTACAAAGTAGACGGATTCCCATAGGCTTCCCTGAAATAAGGCTCCATTTCGTTTAGTACTTCCTCACTAACTGCAGTAGTTGCTGAATTATCCAAATACATCTTATAATCTCCTTTTTATTTTTTATTAAAATTTAAATTTTATCTAAAGCACGTGAAAGATCATCAATCAAGTCATCTGCATCTTCAAGACCAATAGATAACCTTACAAAGTCCAGTGTAACACCAGTAGCCAATTGTTCTTCTTCTGAAAGTTGCTGATGAGTAGTACTTGCAGGATGTATTGCTAAACTTTTTGCATCGCCAATATTTGCAAGAAGGGAGAATAATTCCAAGTTATTGATGAATTCCTTACCTGCTTCCTCACCGCCTTCAATACCTACACCTAAAATACCTGCATAATAACCGTTCAAGTATTTTTTAGCAGTTTCATGTGAAGGGTGAGATTCCAAACCAGGATAACTTACCCATTTAACTTTAGGATGTGATTCCAAGAATTTAGCTACTTTTAAAGCATTTTCAGAATGTCTTTTTACCCTCACATCCAAACTTTCAAGTCCCTGTAAAAACAGGAAACTGTTAGTTGGTGCCTGAGTTGACCCCAAATCACGTAATAATCTTGCTCTGGCCCTTAAGGTAAAAGCTATATTTCCAAGTTCCGGAACATCACCAAATGCATCCCAGAATACCAATCCGTGATAACTTGGATCAGGTTCTGTAAATTGAGGGAATTTACCATTACCCCAATTGAATTTACCTGAATCTACAATGTATCCTCCAATGGAAGTTCCATGACCTCCAACATATTTGGTTGCAGATGCTGCAATAACATCAGCACCATGTTCCAAAGGTCTTACCAAACCGACACCAATTGTATTGTCTACAATTAACGGAATGTCATGACTGTGAGCAATTTCAGCTAAAGCTTCAAAATCAGGCACATCCAATTTCGGATTGCCTATAGATTCACAGTAAATTGCTTTGGTTTTATCAGTAATTGCATCTTCAAATGCCTGCAAATCACTTGAATCCACAAATTTAACATTTCTTGCCAAATCTTTAAAGGTGTAATCAAACAGCTGATAAGTTCCGCCGTAAAGATTATCTGCAGATACGATTTCATCACCTGGAGAGGTAATGTTTAAAATTGCATAAGTAATTGCTGCAAGACCGCTTGAAGTACCTAATCCAGAATTACCTCCTTCAATAGCAGCTATTCTCTTTTCAAATACTTCAGTTGTTGGATTAGTTAATCTGGAATAAATTTGACCAAATTCCTGTAATCCGAACCTCCTTGCTGCTTCTGCAGCGTCCTTAAATACATATGAGCTTGTTTGATAAATCGGTACAGCACATGCTCCAGTAACCGGATCCGGTTCTTGACCTGCATGTACACCTAATGTGGATGATTTGTATTGTCTTTTTTCTACCATATAATCACCTGTAATTTTTTTAAATTTAATATTACTACACTATAACATATATTTTTAAAAATCCCATATTTTTTTACCCCTTCTAAACTAAATATGATGAATATTATGATTTTCAATATAAAATATATCACATGTTATAATGCTATATAACAATAGTTATTTAACATATATAAATGTTTTGGGTAAACCTAAAAATACAATTTACGAAAACTAAATGAAATTATAATGCGTGTTATAATATCATATAACAATAGACATTTAAAGTATATAAAAGTTTTTATTAAAAAAAGTAAAAGAGAATTTGAAATCCTCTTTTTTAAGCAATTGTAATGTTGTTTCCTATTTGGTATTCGTTCCAGATGGAGGTTATGATGTATTTGCCTGGGTTTAAGCGTATATTCAGGCTGGCCATACCGTTTTCATCTGTTGTTCTGTGATAGAATACTCCGTTTACATTAAATGATATTTTCTGATTAGCCAATGGATTTCCCTGACCGTCAAGTGTTTGTGCTGTGAAGCTGCTGCCGTCCATGTATTTCATGACCAGATCTTTTGTAACAAGAGTAGGCAATACTTTAACATTGTTGGATACTCTGCATCCTTCGTATTCTGCTGTTACAATGTAGTCTCCAGGACGTAATTTAATGCTTAGACTTACAATTCCATTTTCATCAGATACTCTGTGGTAGAATACTCCGTTGATGTTAAAGCTTACTTCCTGACCTGCTGCAACTTTACCGTCTTTACCGATTACCTTAAGAGTGTATTTGGACTCATTTAAGTAATATTTAACCAAATCAGAGTTATCAACAAGCAATGACTTGACAGTAACCTTATTAGAGTTTTCCTCACCGGTAACCAAGTTATAATTGGTTATTATATACTCTGCCGGAAGCAATTTGATATTTAAAGTAGCTATACCTTCACTGTTGGTAATTTTAGTATAGAAAACACCATTGATATTAAACTTAACCTCAGCATTAACCAAAGGATTACCATTACTGTCCAAAAACAAAGCAGAATACTGAGTTGCATTTCTAAACATTTTAACAATATCACAACCAATAACCGTAGATTTAATTGTTATATTACATTTAACAGAGATATTGTTGTAATTTAAAGTTCCATTAAACAGTACTAATCCTTCATATACTCCGGGCATTAAGTTAAGTGCTATTGAAGCAGTTCCATTATTATCAGTAATTTTAGTATACTTTACACCATTAATTACAAATATTAAAGTTTCATTAGCTATTGGATTGCCTTTATAATCAGTTAAAACAGCTATAAATCTAGTTCCATCTTTATAAAACATGACAATGTCATCTGCTTTTAAGTTAACATTTTTATTAATATCTACAGTCATGTTAAGTTGTTTAACAGAATTAAGATATTTGTCATCTCCTGAATAATACACAACAACATCATAAGTACCATCATCTAATACATCAGTGATAATTTTAGCAGTTCCATTAACTACAGTCGCATTATACTTTTTATTTGCAACAATTATTGTAACATTTCCTGTTGCATCTTTTGGTAAGATTACAGTTATTGTAGCATTTTCTCCACTTTGAACTTTGGAAATATCAACATCAACATCATATTTAGCTATTTTACCTACATTAAATGAAGTTATGTTCTTGCTGGTTCCATAATTAATATCTCCACTATATTTAACTACAACATCATATTTACCTGCAGTCAAGTCACTTACAATTAAACTGGCTTTACCATCCTTAATATTAACAGTAGTATTTTTATTGTTAACACCAATAATCACACTACCTGTTGCATTTTTATTGACAAATACATCAATTGTAGCATTTTCACCTACAACAATATCATCAACATTGATTAAAATAATTGAGGTTTCTTTAGCTACAATAACTTTAATATTAAATATTTCATCACCAGATTCTACAGTAATTGTATCATTGTCAGATATTGTGTAATTAACACAAGCTACATTATTAATAACTTTAGCCAAATTATCTGATAATGTGCCATTAATCGCACTAAATTTAACATTAAATTCCGGAAGAGCTTTAGTTAAATCATAAAGTTTTCCATCTTTTCCATGATATTTATCAAATGAAACTTTTATAAGTTGATTTCCTGTGATATTTTCAATAATGTCTGGAATTACACTCATAACAATCCAATTTGAAACATCCACATCCTCACATGAAGTATATTCATCCCATTGACCTGCACCAACTAATCTTGAAGGATCATTATTAGTTCCCCACCAGTTGTATTGTGCATTAGCAGACGGATTATATCCATAATTATAAATTACATAATTGGAGGAAGCATTTTCCAATAATACTGAATAATGAATGTTTAAATTACCATAATTATAAATTGCATTTCCATAATATCCATTACCTGCAGCATTATTTTCAAATATGGAATTTAATATGTTCACATCACCTTTAGCTAAAATAGCTCCACCATCTCTAGCAGCTGCATTATCTCTAAATGTAGCATTAGTTATATTTGATTTAGAACTTAAAGAAAATAGATTGATAGCTCCTCCATTTCCCAATATGACATTATTAGCTTCAAAAATAGAGTTTTCAACTATAAGATCCCCATTGGAAATATAAACAGTTCCCAATCTTGCAATATTGTTAGTAATATTAGAATTGAATATTTTTACAATACCTGAAGTAGAATAAACAATTCCATATGATGAAGTACCTGAACTAATATCATTTCCAGATACAGTTGAATTAATTAATATAAGATTATTGCTGCTGTATATTAATCCATGCCCCATATTATGGATTATTTTAGAGTTGTTAATTGTCATTACTCCGGTATTGTAAATTGCACTCATAGTATTAGCTAAAGCATCAGTTATTTCATTATCATAGATGCTTATATTATTTAGTGTAAAATTAGCTCCTAAATTATATATTACACAACCAAAATTGCTTTTTGCTTTTGTTAGTTCCAAATTAGCTAAATTAATAACAGCAGATTTATTTGTTGTAGAAATTATTTTGCCGCCATTATTGGCATCAATAATGACTTTACCTAAACCAATTATATTTACTGATTTGGTTATTTCCAGTCCATCTTCCAAATAGGTTCCAGGTGCTATGTAAATTGAAGATCCGTCACTTACTAACTCCAAAGCTTTTTTGATTGTAGCTACAGGACTGTCTTGACTGCCATTGTTTTCATCATTACCTTCTGCAGATACCCAAATATCTCGTTTAACCTCTTTTATAATGACATCAATGACGGAACTTTGATTAGCAGACTTTACAACAATTTTATTGCTGTTTCCTACAGTATATGAAAAAGTAGCTAATCCGTCAACAGTGTTTAAAATATTTCCATCAAAATAAATTGTTGTTTCAGGAATATGTTTTGTTAATGTATGAATTTTACCATCAACATCCATATAATGGTTAAAATCAACATCAACAGTTACTATTTCTCCTTTTTCACCAGAAATACTTTCAGGAGCATTCATTATTACCCAATTTTTAATATCCTTTCCTGCTGGTGTGTTAGTTCCCCACCAGTTATAATCTAGAGAAATTACAGATTCACCACCTTCTTCAATACTTACATAATCAGCAAATCTGTTGTTAGTGATAATACAATAATCTGCATTTAAAGAAGACCCGTCTCCAAGATAAAAAATACTGTTTTCAAGGTTATTTTCATCAACAATAGAATTTGACATCTTTAAAATAGTATTTTTAGAAATTGAAATTAAATATCTGCTGTTTACATTGTTTATTACAGTGTTAACAATATCGACAGAACCTGAAGAAAGATACAAAACTCCCAAATCAGTATTAACACTGCTGAATGTACAGTTATATATTTTAATATTATTTCCATATACTTTTAAAACTGAAGAACCATTATTTTGTGAAAATATAATGTTATTAAATTCCACATTATCTGCTTTGCAGATAAATGCATTATTAGTCAAAATAACTTTGCCTAAACCTGTAATGGATACTTCCTTATTTATTATTATCTGACCTTGAGAATAACTTCCTTCCATAATATATATTGTAGATGAATTTTTAGCCAGTTCAATTGCTTTAGCTATTGTAGCTACCGGAGAGTTTTCACTGCCGTCATTTGCATCATTACCCTCAGCTGACACCCAAATAGCATCAATGACTTTGGAAATAATATTAATTGTGGCTGTTTGATTACCTGATTTTACAGTGATTGTATCATTATTATTTACAGTGTATGAAACACTAGCTATTCCATTAACACTAGCTGCAACATTGTTTAATAAAGTTCCGTTGACTGCGCTGAATTTAACAGTAATTGGAACATTTATATCCAAATCATAAATTTTACCGTTTGTATCTGTATAATGATTGAAATATACTCCCACATCAATTGTTTTACCTTTTTCAGCAGTTATATTCTCAGGTGTAGTCATTATAATCCATTTACTGATTTTATCATCAGACACACTATTATTTCCCCACCAGTTATAATCCAGAGTAACTGCAGCATTTCCTGATTTAACATTGAATATTTTGTTAAATTTATTATCAACAATACTTGAATATGTAACATTAAGAGTATTTCCATTAGTAAGCTGGAAAATTTCACTTTCTAAAGCATTTTCAGCAGTATTGTTTGAAATTACACTGTTTTCAATATTGATATTGGCATTTGCACTTGATCCATAAATAAGATATTGGCCGTATCCTGTAGAAGTCATGCCAACAGTATTATTCACAATTATAGTATTTAGGATATTTAATTTACTTCTTGACTCAATAACTGATTGCATTGGACCTGATGAACCTCTAATAACCGTATTATTTAAAGTTACAACTGCATTTTGATTATCAATATAAAATATTCCTCTTAAATATGCATACTTACTGTTTTCTGCAACATTGTCAGCTAATTTTGAATTTGAAATAGATAATCCGTCAAAAATATACTCACCACTTCCGGAAATATAGATAATAGATGATCTAGAAGCAGTTCCAATTACATTTTCAAACGTACAGTTTTTAATTTCTGCATTTGCAGTAGTACCTATATTCATAGCACCATATCTAGCACCAATATCTCTAAAAGTACAGTTAATTATTTTAAGACTACCATCACCTTCAATATATAAAGCTGCAGATCTTGTTTCTTCTGATATTAGATTTACAAAATTAATATTAATAAATTCCAGATTATTTCCGTTTTCAGTACATGAAAATACACGGTTTCCGATCCCCCTTACAATAACTTCACTGCCTTCACCAATAAATGACAATGTTTTATTGATTTCCAAAACTTTTTGAGAATATTCCCCATCCATTATATGAATAGTGTAACCGGATTTAGCTAACTCTATAGCTTTGGTTATGCTGGCTAATGGTCTGTCTTTACTGCCGTCATTATTATCGTTACCAGTAGCTGCTACCCATAACTCATCAATACTTCCGTCAAGATTAATTTTAATATTTTTAGTATTGGAATCTTTAATTAAACCTTTACCAACACTTAAAGCTGCAACACCATTAGCTTTGGGACTTATGCCAACACTTGCAGTACCGTTTTTAATAGTTATGGTACTCTGATTTACACTAGCATATTTTTCATCAATACTTACATTAAGGTCAAATACTGGTAACTTTGTATTGTTAAACACAATCTGATAATCAGAATCTCCAAAAATAGTATTATTACCCACAATACTTAGTTTAGCTACTGTAAAATTACATTTATACAGTATTCCCACAGAACCATAGGTAGCTGCATTTGTACCCCAGTAATTATCTCTGCAGCTTTTAATATATTCAATATTTACATGATTAATATTGTTTATAAAAATATTATTGTCAATTGTGTTTACATTTAATCCATTTTCAAGCAATGCATTGGAAATATTGTTATTCATTATTACATTATTATTTATAAAAACAGAATTATATCCGCTGACTCTGAATATGTTAGTTGCATTGTTATTAACAAAATAAGAATTAGTTACTGTTAATGAACCTCCATCGGCCCATATTAAACTTTTATATCCGGAATTTTGAAAAGTAACATTATCCAGAACAAGATTACCTCCATTTTGATAAATTATTCCTTTATCATCTGCATTATAATTCAAATCAGTTATTATAATGTTTTTTAAAGTTAAAGTGCCTTTATTAACAGCAAACAACCTTACATCTTTAGAATTACTGCCACTTATTATATGTGATGCTCCATCAATAGTTGTATCTTTATTAATTATAATACCTGATGATAAAGAACTGTCAGCTGAAGAATCATATTTATAATCTTTATCTAAAATTATGTTTGAATTGGCTTGAATATTCGAATTCAAATCACTGAATGTTCCAGCATTCCCCGGAGCAGTTAAAACACTGCCGGAATATGTGGAATTAACCTGCAAGTCATCACTATATCCAACATTATTTAAATCTTCATTAGCACTAACCAATGAAATGGAAAATGTTAAAATAATCATAATGACTAAAATAAATCTTTTTTTAATCATCATATTCCCCCTTAATTTCTTTAAATTACTTGTACGAAACTTAAAGTTTTTTTATTGGAATAAAATACTCTTTAAGTTTATTCAATATATTTATAATACAGGTATATTTATGATTTATCAAAATATTTTGAGCAAGTCAAGAAAAATGTTGCAAAACACAATAGTTTAAATATAACACAAACATAAAATTACAATTATAGGAGAGTGTAAAATTATGAAAACAGTAGCAATCGTAGGAAGTCCTAGAAAAGATGGAAACTGTGATATTTTAGTAAACAAATTATTGGAAAAAATTGATGGTGAAAAAAGTATTTACTATCTTAATGAACTGGATATCGGTTTTTGTAAAGCCTGTCAGGCTTGTCAAAAAGGTGACTGTGTAAAAGATGATGATGCAAGAAAAATCATCACAGAAATGCTTGAAGCAGATTTATTCATTTTCTCAAGCCCGATTTACTATGGTCAAATGAGCGGACAGGCAAAAACATTAATTGACAGATTCTATCAGGTCTCACAAAATCCTGATAAAACTTTAGAAGGTACAAAAGTAATAGAAATATTTACCCAAGCTCAACCAAGTGATGCATTTGCAGCATACATTGATTCAATGAAAGTTATACCGTTTGGATACATGGGTATGGAAATTGTCGATACCATTGTTGCAAAAGGAGCTGCCGGAAAAGGTGACGGATTAGAAGAAGCTATTGCACAAATAGAAAAAATAGGAGATAAATTATAAATCTCCTCCTAATCACTTATTTCATAACCTAAATCAGTTAACTGATTTCTTATTTTATCAGACAATTCATATTGTTTGTTATTTCTTAATTCCTGTCTGACATCTGAAATTAAAGTTAATAATTCATCAGAAGATCCTGTATCTTTTAAATCAAAATCAATACCTAAAATAAAACCGACATCATCTAAAAATTCACGAACAGCGAAAACATCTTCATCAGCTAAAGAATCAATTTCACTTTTGGAATCATTTATTAATCCAAAGATAGCTGCAATAGCTTTTGGAGTGTTGAAATCATCATCCATACTTTTAAAGAATTCTTCTTTAGCTATTTTTAATGGAGCATAATCAGAAGTGACATTTTCTATGATTTCACATTCTAATGATTCATAATATTTTTTAATTTTATCCAGACTTTTTTCAGACTGGTGAAGTGACTCTTTTGAAAAGTCAATCGGACTTCTGTAATGAGTAGACAATACAAAAAACCTGAATACATCAGCATCATATTCTTTAAGCAACTCACGAATTGTGATGAAATTATTTAAAGATTTGGACATTTTTTCTCCGGAAACATTTAAAAATCCTGTATGTAACCAGTAACGTACCATCGGACTTTTTCCACTAACTGCTTCCATTTGAGTAATTTCCGCTTCATGATGAGGGAATATCAAGTCAAGTCCTCCACCATGAACATCATATTGTGGTCCGAAGTAGTATTCAGTAATAGCTGTATCTTCAATATGCCATCCAGGTCTTCCTTCACCCCATGGAGAGTTCCATACCGGTTCATCGACATTTTCTCTTTTTTTCCATAAAGCAAAATCAATTGGGTTTTTCTTAGTGGTTTTAGCTATTTCCCTGTGGGATTCCAATTCTTCAATGTTTCTGTTTGATAATTTTCCAAATTCCTCAAAATTATCTATTCCAAAATAAACTCCATCTTCGGTTTCATAAGCAAAACCTTTATCAATTAATCTTTGAATTTGGTCAATTATTTCGCCCATGTGGTCAGTAGCTCTTGCGAATAAATTAACGCCTGTAACATTTAATTTATTCATGTCTTCAATATATCTTTTTTCAAACTTCCTGGCTATATCTCCGGCTGGAATTCCTGTTTCTTTTGATCTTTTAATTATCTTATCATCAACATCAGTGATATTTTGAATATAGAATACAGTATAACCCTTATATTCCCAGTATCTTTTTATTGTATCAAAAGAAATGTAAGTTCTTCCATGACCAATATGAGCATCATCATAAACAGTAGGTCCACAAACAAATAAATTAATTCTATTATCATTCATGGTTTCAAAAGTTTCTTTACTACGAGTTAAAGTAGAATAAATTTCCATAAAATACCTCAAAAAAAGCAATAATTAATAAATGAAGGCAAGCTAGGGATTTGAACCCCAGTATCATGGTCTGCAGCCACGCACCTAAGCCGCTCGGTCAGCTTGCCACAAAAAATAAAACAGTAATTAATAGTTTGACTATTATTACATATATAGTTTACTATTTACATTCAGTAACTTCAGAACCTAAACAACCCTGACAGTCTTCATCAAGATCATTCTTATCAATGTTTAATTGTTTTAAAACATCTCCAATTTTAATATGTTTACAAATGGAACATGTTCTACCAATTATTTCAGTTTTTTTAGCTTCACCATTACGTAACTGAACAGCTAATTCCTTAACCATTTCTTTTACATTTGGACTTAATTCAATACCGCTGCCCCTTTTATCAGTAATATACTGAGACACAGCAGGCTGAGTTATATCCATAAGCTCGGAAACATCTTTTTGTTTCATACCTAAAGCTAGCAAATCTTTAGCTAATTCTGATCTGATTGCAGGTATTACATACCATACAACAATTTCACAAGGCGGTTTCATGTTAATCTCCTATTTTTTCAATAAATCATCCAATTCGTCTTCATCATCTTCAGTTAAACAAATTGAATTTTTTTCATACAAAATTTTAATGTGTTTATCATTTTCTTTAAGATGCTTTGTAAGAGTATTGATTGCATCAGCGACAGGATCCGGAAGCTTATTATGGTCCAAATCAACAGTCTTATGCTGAATTTCAATATTTTCAGCATTTTTACTTCTGACAATTCTTCCAGGAACTCCAACACATGTGGAATCCGGAGGAACATCCTTTAAAACAACTGCACCAGTTCCTATTTTAGAATATTGGCCAACAGTAATATTACCCATTACTTTAGCTCCGGCACCAATAATTGCTCCTTTTTCTACAGTCGGGTGTCTTTTAGTTTTTTGTGTACTTGTTCCACCAAGAATCACACCCTGATAAATAAGTACATCATCACCAACAATTGCAGTTTCTCCAACAACAACACCCATCCCATGGTCAATGAAAACACGTTTACCTATAGTTGCGCCGGGATGGATTTCAATACCTGTTAAAAATCTGGCTAAATTCGAATTCATTCTAGCTAATAATCTTAAAGAGTGGGTCCACAGATAATGACTGACCCTATGCATAATAATAGCATAAAAACCAGGATAACATAAAAATATCTCTAGAGTACTGCGCGCTGCAGGATCCTTTTCCTTTATTGTCTTGATTTCACTCCTTAATCTACCAAGCATTAACAAACCTCAAATATATTTAGAATATGTATATCTATAAAAATATAACATATAGTATATACATTTTCTATAATACATAATATATAAATCTATTCAAATAACCAGTCAACAGACAAATATCTTGAACCATCATCAGGTAAAATAGCCAATATTCTTTTACCTTTATTTTCATCTCTTTTAGCTACTTGAATTGCAGCCCATGTTGCTGCTCCAGAGGAAATTCCTGCAAATATTCCTTCTTTTTTAGCCAAATCAAGTAAAGTATTACCTGCATCCTCATCTTTAACTGGAATAATTTCATCAATAATATCGGAATCATAAATAGACGGAACAAAACCTGCACCAATACCCTGGATTTTATGAGGTCCTTTAACTCCTTTTCCTAAGGTTTGAGAAGATTCAGGTTCAACAGCTATAATCTGAACATCAGGATTTTCTTCTTTTAATACTTTTCCAATACCAGTAATAGTTCCTCCGGTTCCTACACCTGCAACTACAGCATCAATTTTACCTTCAGTATCTCTTAAAATTTCATTAGCAGTAGTTTGAGAATGAATTCTTGTATTTGCTTCATTATCAAATTGATGTAAAACAATACCGTCCGGAATTTCTTTTTCCAGTTCATTAGCTTTAGCTATAGCTCCACCCATACCTTCTGAACCTGGAGTCAATACCAGTTCTGCTCCAAATATTCCTAACAATTTCCTTCTTTCAACAGACATGGTTTCAGGCATGGTTAAAATTAATCTGTAACCTTTAGCAGCTGCAGCAAAACCTAATCCTATACCTGTATTTCCACTGGTTGGTTCAATAATTACTGAACCTTCATTAAGCAATCCTTTTTCTTCTGCATCTTCAATCATTGCAACTGCAACACGGTCTTTTACACTTCCGGTTGGATTGAAGGATTCCATTTTTACATCTACTTCTGCATCTAAATCTTCAGTTATATTATTTAATCTTACAATAGGAGTATTTCCAATAGCATCAATAACACTATCTAAAACTCCTCTTTTTAATTCTGGAACATTTACCATAATTATTTCTCCTAATTAATTCCATTTAAGGTATATTATAAAGGGTTAATCATTAATTGTCATATTTTGGAATACCTAATATAACAATAGTTATTGTTTATAACTACTGTTATATAACAATGTTTTTATTTATAAATGTTTCGGAAAATCAGCAGTAATCACAAATATCTGAAATCGGACACATTTCACATTGAGGACTCATAGGTTTACAGATAGTTTGACCAAACTGAACCATCAAATCATTTAATTTAATCCATAATTCCTTAGGGGCAATTTTAGCCAATTCCACTTCTGTCTGTTCAGGTGTTTTGGTATTTACCAAACCAATTCTGTTGGAAATTCTGTGAACATGAGTGTCAACAGGAATAGCCAGAAGTTCAAATGCATAAACCAGAACACAATTGGCAGTTTTACGGCCAACACCAGGAAGCTCAACCAACTCCTTTAGATTGTCCGGAACTTCACCACCATACTGATCAATCAAAATCCTTGAAACCTCTTTAATTCTAGCTGCTTTTACACGATAAAAACCTGAACATCTAATTAGCTCTTCAACATCATCAGTTGGAGCATCAACTATTTCATAAATGTTTTTATATTTGCCAAATAAGTTTTTAGTAGCCTGGTCTGTATTTTCATCTCTTGTTCTTTGAGATAAAATTGTCCTGACTAAAACTTTGTAGGGATCCTTATTTACAAACTCCCTGATTTTATATAACTTATTTAACTCATCTACAATTTTAATAACCTTTTCAGTTTCTGTTAATTCCAACACCAACACTTCCTAAATTAACTCCAGTTCAACTCCAATTTCTGACATGGCTTCAATGAAATTAGGAAAAGACACATCAAAAACTTCCCCATTTTTAATTTCTATATCATGTTTTAGACCAACCAATGAAAATGCCATAGCCAGCCTATGATCTTTATGTGAATCAACAACACCTGAACGGATTCCTCCTTCAATAGACATGCCGTCTTCAAATTCTTTTAACTTGCAGCCTAATTTCTTAAGTTCACTACATGTAGTAGCTATCCTATCTGTTTCTTTAACTCTGGCATGTTTAACACCTGTAATATTAGTGGTTCCATCAGCCAGAGCTGCTAAAATAGCTACTGTAATTAATAAATCCGGAGCATTTGACAAATCAACATCAATACCTTTTAAATTACCTTCAGATGAGATTTCCACATAATCATCAAAAATCTCTATTTTTGCACCCATCTTCTTTAAAATATTCAATATTAACTTATCTCCCTGTTTAGAATTTTTAAATAAATTTAATATTTTTGCATTTCCACCATAAATAGCTACAGCTGCAAGCAAATAAGATGCTGATGAATAGTCGCCTTCAACTACATAGTCACAGGATTTATATTCCTGTTTAGGTATTTTAAATTCATCAATGCGGCAATTTTTAGATTCCCTGTCACAGTCATCATGACGTACAAAGAATTCATTTTCAATTTTAACACCAAATTTAGCCATTATATCACAGGTCATATTTACATAAGGGCGTGACTTGAATTCAGGCAGTACAAATAAATCAACTCCATTTTCAGATAAAGGAGCAGAAATCAGAATTGATGAAATAAACTGAGAACTGACATTGCCTAAAATATTAGTTTCACCACCTGCATAACCTGGCTTGATTAAAATAGGTGCTTTCCCATTACCATTAATTGAAGCTGCACATACCCCTAATGAAGCCAATGATTCTGTTAAAATCTCCATAGGCCTTGTCTGCAAAGAGTCATCTCCTGTTAATATAACTTCATTGTCAGCCAAACTGGCTATGCTTGTCATTAATCTTAAAGTAGTTCCGGAATTACCTAAATCAATAGGAACTTCTGATGAATTGTGCAATTTACCATTGGTTCCGATCACTTCCAAATAATCATCTTTTTTAGTGATATTTGCTCCTAAAGCTCTGCATGCATTAATGGATGACAAAACATCCTGTGAAAAAAGCATATCATGAATTTTGGATGTTCCATCAGCTAAAGAAGCTAATATAACTGCCCTGTGAGAATAACTTTTAGAGGGTGGTGCCTTAACTTCACCACCAATATTGGAAATAGTTTTAACTTTAAGATTCATACTGATAATTATATTTTATAAATTATTATATTTATCTGAAAAGTAAAAAATTTGATAAAAAAAGAATAAAAACTTTACTATTAAAAAAATAGGAATTGAAGTAAAATTATCTAATTACTTCAACAATAACATCTAAATTTTCAGACTGCAGGATATCCACTTTTTTACCGGAAGCTCCTACAATTTCTTTTGAGATGTTTAATAAATCTTTACTAACAGTAATCTCCCCAATAGCCAATTCACCTGAATTTTCTAATTCATCAGCTATTTCTTCAATGTCCCTGGATTTTAGGTAACCTATGATTTTTCCGGCATCTTTTTTAAACATCGGTCCGATTTGAGACATGTCAGGTTCAACTTCAATGATTTTTTCATGGACTTCAGGTTTTCCTGTTTTAATAGCCAAATCATCAATTTTAAGAGTTCCTTCAATATCCTGTGAAAATTCATTGAACACTTCAACTAAATTGCCGTCATTGGTATAAACATTGACTTCAGATAACTGAGCGTTAAGAGGTATTTTTGAACTGGATTTGAATCTTCTTACTTCATCGATTAAATCTACAGTGATATTACCTTTATTTTCGTATTCTTCACTTACCAAATCTTCATTAACTTCAGGCCAGGAGGTTTTATGAATAGATTCCCCGTCACCGAAGTACTGGTAAACTTCCTCTGCAAAAAATGGTACAATTGGAGATAATAATTTTAATGAAGTTTCAATAACATTTCTTAAAGTGTATTTAGCTGCTTTTCTTGATGAATCGCTTACATCATCATTGTACAATCTGTATTTTACTGCTTCAATGTATTCATCACAAAAATCATGCCAGATGAACTTTTCAATTGATGTGATTGTAGTTGCAAAATCATAATTTGCAAATGCATTATCTACAACTTTATTGAGGTTATTTAATTTAGATAAAATCCATAAATCAAGAGGATCAAAGTTATCTTTTATTTCATCATAGTTTACCTCTTCATCAAATATCTGCATACTAATGAATCTGAATGCATTCCAGAATTTTCTTAAGAATCTGTAACCGTGTTTAATGTCTTTCCAGTCAAATATTACATCTGAACCCGGTACACTGTTAGCTGCCCATGTTCTTAAAGCATCTGCACCATACTGTTCAATTACTTCATCAGGTGCAATTACATTTCCTCTGGACTTACTCATTTTGTATCCGTCTTCACCAAATACCATACCATTGATTACAATATCATCAAATGGTTTTTTACCGGTTAAAGCAAGACAACGAAGTGTTGTATAAAATGCCCATGTTCTGATAATATCATGTCCCTGTGGACGGATATTTGCCGGGAAATTGTTTTCATAACCTTCATTAGGCCATCCTGCAATTGAAAGTGGTGAAATGGAGCTGTCCATCCATGTATCTAAAACATCCTCTTCTCCGATGAATTCTTCACAGCCACAGCTGCATGCTTTTTTAGGTTTATCATGAGTAGGATCAACTGGCAAGTCTTCAACATCAGGAAGCATTACTTTTCCACAATCTTTACAGAACCAGACAGGTATAGGAGTTGCAAATAACCTTTGTCTTGAAATACACCAGTCCCATTCCATAGAATCTGCCCAGTTAATCATACGGCTTTTCATATGTTCAGGAACCCAGTTCATTTCTTCTGCTGCTTCTTTAGTTTGCTCGATTAACTTATTTACAGCTACAAACCATTGTTTTTTAACTAAAATTTCAATAGGAGTTTTACATCTCCAGCACTGACCAACATTCTGGTCAACTTTTTCCTGTTTTAAAAGATATCCTTCATCTTTCAAATCTTCAATAGTTTTAGCTTTACATGTAGCCAAATCCATTCCTTCATATCTTCCTGCAACTTCAGTTAATCTGCCTTTTTCATCAATAGCATCAAGAATTTCCAGATTATGTTTATTTACCCAGGCTACATCTGTTTTATCCCCGAAAGTACAAACCATTACTGCACCGGTACCAAATTCAGGGTCTACTTCTTCATCAGGGTAAATTTTTACTTTCTGATGAGATAAAGGCACTTCAACATATTTATCAACTAAATGAGCATATCTTTCATCATCAGGATGAACTACAACAGCTACACAAGCAGACATTAACTCCGGACGAGTAGTTGCAATCATTACTCCTTCATCTTCAGGATTAGCCTCTTTGCCTGAAACTTTAGAACTGGCTATATTATCATAAGAATCTTCCATAGCTGGCGGGAAGTTAACATAGTTTAAAAATGTTTCATTATCGCTGTATTCCACTTCTGCAAAAGCAATAGCTGTTTCACAACGAGGACACCAGTTAACCGGATGGATTCCCTGGTAAATCAATCCTTCATCATACATTTTTAAAAAGGAATACTGTGTCCTTTTCATGTATTCTGGAGTCATTGTAATAAATTCACGGCTCCAATCCTGTGAAAAACCTAAAGCTTGCATCTGATCTTTCATTTTAGCTATGTTCTGGGTAGTTAACTCAATACAATACTCTCTGAATTTAGCTCTTGAAACATCATTTTTCTTAATTCCATGAGTTTCTTCAACTTTAACTTCAGTAGGAAGACCGTGACAGTCCCATCCCTGAGTAAATAGAACGTCTAATCCTTTTAATCTCCTATATCTTGCATTCATATCAATATAAACCCAATTCAATACATGGCCTAAATGAATAGAACCTGTTGGATATGGTGGTGGAGTATCAATTATATATCTAGGTTTAGTTCCATCACCGAGGAATTTATAAAGTTCCTCATCTTCCCATTTTTGCTCCCAAATCTTTTCTTTTTTAAAATCATAGTCTTTAGGAATATTCTCATTTGACATATCTTTTCTCCAAATAATTAAATAAAAATAATATTATTAAATATGTATTTCTTTATTTAAAAATATATAAGAAAAATTTAAATTATCCGGAAATCCTTTTTGAAATTTTGTTGAATCAAACTAATATTTTAAGATGCATTCCTCATTTACACATCCATACGGTTTAGTGCTGTTTATCCTACTGAATTTTCATTTTATTTTTATTTAAAGATGGATTTCAAGAGGTATTTAATTTCTTCATTAATATCTCATCAGATAAATTCAGTATCCCAGAATTTAAAAATCGTATAACCTATCAGTAATTAAAATAAATCAACATGCAACTTCTGCTGTAAAAAAAATTAGAAAAATTTCAACAGAGTCAGAAACTTAATAAAAACAGATACTTTAATAATGATTAACTACACTAAATAATAAATGTATAAAAGAATATAAAAGGACTGTTAAAAATGGAATTAATATGGTTTTATGTTGCAATCGTATTAGCTATAAGCGACACAATCCACACACAAATCGTATGGAAAATCTTTAATAAGTTCTACCTTATTTTAGGAGGAATAATTAATAATTCAGTAAATGCTCCATGGAAAACATGGATTATACATGAATTAATGGAAGCAGGATTCCACTTTATTTTTGTGTCTATAGCATTTTTAAACTTAGAAATAGGAATATTAGCAGCATTTATTCATTTTGTTATAGATGTAAGCCACACATTACTTATTAGCAGTCATATGAATGAATTAGAACACAGATCATTACATTTTGTAATTGAATCATTATTCTTCATAGCTATTTATGGATTATAAAAATAATTTTATTGGAGTATATTAAATGCCAGTTATTACATTCAAATATCAAGATTTAAAAGATTTAGGAATAGATATGGAAAAAGACGAATTGATAAACACTTTACCAATGATGTCAAGTGATATTGAAGACTTTGATGATGAAGAAATCAAAGTGGAATTTTTCCCGAATCGTCCGGACAATTTATCTGTAGAAGGAGTTGCCAGATCTTTTAAAGGCTTTATCAATCAGGAAACAGGACTTCCAAAATACGAAGTTACACCATCAGATGAAAGTGTAATTGTAGATGCCAAAGTAGCTAAAATCAGACCTTATATTGCCTTTGCAAAAATCGAAGGTGTTGATTTTACTGGTGACAAACTTAAATACATTATGGATTTCCAGGAAAACCTCCACTGGGTAATCGGAAGAGACAGAAAAAAAGTAGCTATCGGTATTCACAATGCAGATGTTGTATCCCAGCCATTTAATTACATAGCTACTCCTAAAGATGAAAATGCATTCGTTGCACTTGAAAAAGATACTCCAATGACTCCTGAAGAAATATTAACCCATCATGAAAAAGGAGTTGCTTATGCTCATCTTCTTGAAGATTTTGATAAATATCCTTTAATTTTAGACAAGGATAATCAGGTACTTTCCATGCCCCCAATCATCAACGGAGAACTTACAAAAATTGATGAAAATGTGAAAAACATTATTGTAGATGTAACTGGAACTGACGAACGTGCAGTTAACCAGTGTTTAAACATTATCTGCAGTTCATTTGCAGAAGTCGGCGGAAAAATAAAAAGTATGGAAGTTAAATACGAAGACAAAAGCATAACTACTCCTGATTTAACTCCTCAAGTAAAAAATGTCCATGTTGATGTAGCTAACAGTTTAATTGGTGGAACTGACTTAAATGCTGAAGATATACAACAGTTATTATCCCAGGCACGTTTTGACTCAGAAATATTAAATGACAATGAATTAAAAGTTTACATTCCATCCTACAGAATAGATATCCTTCATGAAGTGGATGTTGTTGAAAACATTGCTGTACAATACAGAATTAATGATGTTGAAGCTAAACTTCCAGACATTTCAACAATAGCTTACGAACATGACTGGTTCAGATCAGAATCCCTTATGAGAGAAGTTATGATTGGATTAGGATTTCAGGAAATCATGAGTTTAATGCTTACTAATGAAGATGCACACTTCAGCAAAATGAAACAAAAGGAAATTGACCACGTTCAGGTAGCAAGACCTATTACAATTGACAGAACCATGATTCGTACCAGCCTAATCAACAGTTTAATGGAGTTTCTAGAAGACAATAAACACGAAGATTTACCTCAAAAAATATTTGAAATCGGTGATGTCCTATACATGGATGAAACCCAGGAAACTAAAGTAAGAGCTTCCAAAAAACTAGCAGGATTGATTTGCCACTCAAGTGCGAACTTTACTGAAATCAAATCTGTTGTAACCAGCTTACTTCAAAACTTAGGTTATTCCATGGAAATCAGCGACAGCAACAATCCCAGTTTTATAGCTGGAAGGGTAAGTGATGTAAAAGGAACTTCAGCTAATGGAAATATATCCGGTTTCTTCGGCGAATTCTCTCCGGAAGTAATCACTAACTTTACCCTAGATTATCCTGTAATCGGATTTGAAATTGAATTTAACCCACAGGAATAATTCAATTTTCTAATTACTCTTTTTTTAATTTTATTTTATCAAAGGATTTAAAGATAAATCACTTATAAACAATTTTTCCAATTATTAGACAATTTAGATAATTATCCTGTCAATACCACAGTTTTTTCATTTGAACATCAATTTCAGAGTAATTTACATCAGGATTATTCTGAGAAGAATTGTTAACTGAAATGCTTTGTGAATCTTCACCAGGCTGTGCTGTTTGCTCAACAGCTATCAAAACACCGCCAACAGCCATAATTACAATTAAAAATAAAACCCAGTTATTCATGGTTATTCTCCGATTACAGTTATATTAATTATCCTGTTGTGTCTTGGCCCGTCTAATTCTATAAAAAATACTGACTGCCAAGTTCCTAAATTTAATTTATTGTTAGATATTGGAACAGACTCACTAGAAGAAAGTAAAAATGATTTTAAATGAGATTCAGCATTATTATCAATATTATCATGTTTATAACTAAATTTATTGGAAATTATATTAGATAACACAAATTCCAAATCTTCAAGCAGACCTTCCTCATTTTCATTTACACAAATAGCTGATGTGGAATGTTTGGAAAATATATTTACAATTCCATTACTGATATTGGAATTAGCTATTATTTCATTAATCTTAGATGTTATATCAATAATTTCAAAAGTCTTATTTGTATCCAAATTAACCTCAATATTTTCAATTAGCATTATAAAAATATTATATAGAAACCAGTATTTAAAAATTAAAAAACAAATAAAACCTGTAAAATTTTACAGACTCAAAAAATTAAGAAAAATTCATAATCTAAATAAAATAACCTGTAATATATTACATAAATGCAAATGTTTCAGGAGGTAAATAAATAATATTATCTTCTTTGACAATATTTGATTTGGTATTTGAAATAATTATACCATGAGAAGAATTATATGTACTAATAGCACGTTTAATTTGACTTTTATCCTTTTTACCACAGCTTACTTCAATTGGAATAGGTTTTTCTAATCCTCTTTGAACAATAAAGTCAACATTTTTCCCACTACTTTTTTTATTGCTGTCATCATAGTATATTTTATAATTTGTGTGATTTTTATTATCCAAATCATGAAAACTTGAAGCTACATAAGTTTCAAGCAGTTTTCCCATATATGCTGTTTCATCCTCAAAGGTAGCATTGCCTATATTTAATATAAGATTATGTTTTAAACTTGATGTTGCAAAAAAATATTCATAAGGTTTTGTTGTTCGTTTTACTGATGAAGTAAACGGTTCAATATGAAATATTAATTGTGTTTTTTCAAGAATATTTAATACTTTAGTGACTAAAGCAATCTTGGCATCAAAATGATTTGAAAGAGAACCTTTTGAAACTTCACCGGGATTTTGAAAAGCAAAAAAATTCAAAATCTGAAAAGCAAGATATTGTGTATCATTATTTATACCTTCAATATTGGCCATATCCGTTGTAACAACTTTATCAACCATATCAACAATTTTTTTAGTTATATCATTAGTATTTTGATAAAATGAAGACGGAAAACCTCCAAATTCTAAGAAATTTTTCCATTCAGACATGTCATAGTTTGAAAAACTTGAATATATATTAATTATTCTTCTTTCTAACTCTGCAATATTTTGCACATTTCCGTCAAAAATCATTTGAATTAATGACTCTGAAATATCATTTTTAAAATTTCCATATTTTAATTTTAAATGTTCTGAATATGTTAACGGGTAAATTGGAATATTTAATAATCTCCTTGCAGCATCAGGATTATAAGAAAGTTTTAGTGCAGATGATCCACTGAAAATCATGAAAATATTTTTAGTACCGTCAAATATTAATTTTCCATTTAATGCCCATTCTTTATCATATTGTGCTTCATCAATTAAAATGAATACTGGTTTAGATAATGTTTCAATTATTGAATTATGATATGTTTCTAAATAGGAATTGACAACACTAAAAATATCAGCATTACCTATTTTTTTTAATCGATCACAAGAAAAATACAAAATATTTTCAGGAGATATCCCTCTTTCTTTTAGAAGATATTCATATACCTGAAATAGCAGAGTTGTTTTTCCAACATCACGTACCCCAGGTAAAACAAGAAAACGATTTATATTATCTCCTTCAAGAAAATTATCAATATATTTTATAATATTATCATAATCAGAACGTTTATTAAATTTTTTATCTTTGTGTGTTAACTCCTGATTTAATTTCATAGGTACTGACAATATTTGATTTCTAATATATTTATTTTGCAATTCGTTCATTGTTTTGCCCCCTCAAAATAATAACTATTACTATATATAGTCATAGTTATTTATATATACTACTATTTTTAATAGTTATAGTTATTTATATATAACTAATCTTTTTAATCATCATAGTTTTAAAATTTAAGGTTACATCATCATTTAGTTTATTTGTATCCAAATTAAACCTAATATTTCCAATTATAAAAATATTATATAAAACCAGTATTTAAAAATTAAAAAAAAGAAAAATGAAAAAATGTTTATCACATTTTATTTTTACGTTTATATCCTATTATTAATAAAACCAATAAAGCGATTATTGCAAGAATAATAACTCCTGATGTATTTTGAATTACTTTAGATATTTTATTTGGAGACACTAGCTCATAGGATTTTCCTTCTTTTGATGAACCGTCATCACTTGGAGAACCACTGCTGTCTGAAGATTTTGCTGCACTTTGATCTCCTTTAGCCATAGCATCTTTACCGCTTAAAGATTCATATTTCTGATAGTAATCAGAACTATTTGTTCCAAGATTTTGTGAAAATTCATCAGAGTTTTTGATATTTGCAATACCACTCTCACCAGAAGCATCTCCTGAACCAGAACTGTCACCAGTTTTATTACCTGAGTTATCACCATCAGAACCAGACGGTTTGCCGTCAGATCCCATGTTGTCATCTTTACCAGAATCACCATTACCTGAATCGTCTTTTTTATTATAAGAAATTACATTCTGCTTTATTTTTTTAATTTCCTGATTATGTTCTCCGCCAACCTGAATTTCAACTTGGTGGTCAACATTAGGATCTACTTTAATTACTGCCTTACCATTTTCCAAAGTTGCAGTATACATATTACCGTCAACTTCAACCTGAACTGCAATAGTTCCAGCTTCTTTTACTGGAGTATCATCTTCAACCATTTGAATTCCTATACCATTAGGTAATGATATTGCATTTAACCTTAAGATTTTGGCAAGCAACAGCGGGCAGACAAATGTGTTTTCAGGGTCATCAGAATTAAAAAAATTCGGACCTAATGTAATCATATTCTGTAAAGGATTATTTTTAGCCTGGAAGTTTTCATTATGTGCAAATGAATTATATGACACATAAACTCCATTATTAGCTACAGCACTATATGCATCCCCGAATAAAAGACCATTACCAGATTCAAAACCACCCAATTCACAGTCAGGGTTTTGAATATTGTGAATCATAGTATTTGCTTTAATTTCATCTCCCCAGGACTGACAATTTATATAAATACCATTTGTATTGTAATTAAGGAAATTATGAGTATAGGAATTGTTAAAAGATTTGCCGTATAATGAAATTCCGTTAAAACTATTATTGCAGCAATAATTTGAAGTTATATTGGAATTATCAATATCATAAATCTCAATTCCTGATCTGTCATTGAACATCATTGTGTTATTGGCTACATAACAACTGGAAACATTTTTAAGCTGAAGCCCGTTTTCCTTGGCATTATTTAAAACATTTCCAAATAAAGTTACATTCTTTGAGTTTTTAACCAAAACATTATTTCCGGCATCGACAATAGAATTTTCCCTAATAATGGTATTGTCCGAATTATCAACAATAACTCCATAATCTGATGATGCAGCTACAATATTAAATCCGGATAAGACACTGCCTGCACTATTTTTTGTGAAATAAAATCCAAAAGTTTTATCAATATTTAACTCCTGAGCTTTATTGGACAGCTCTCCAGATGTATAAACCGTGCTGTTAACATTAGAGATAATATTTACTTTTTTGTCAACAACTAATGAAATCTCCTTATATTCCTTGCTAACAAAATTAAATGTATCTCCCTGTCCAGCATTATCCAACATTGATTGAATGTCATCATTGGATAAGTCGGAAGAAACATCATAGATAGTAGTTCCCATAACAATGTCATCATTACTGTATTGTAATTCATCAGCTCCGTAGACAGATGAAATCAGGATTAAACCTAAAAGACATATGATAAAAAGATTTAACAGTTTTTTATATTTCTTTTCAACCATGTCAATCTACCATCAACATACATTATAAATCAATAATTATATTGATTAAATTTGTATATGGAAATCAAAGCATATAAATATTTTCAAATAATTTAGCACTTTATAAACAATTTAAACAAAAAATAACAATTATACCCTACTTTTAAAGCAAATATATTAAAAATTCAAATCGAAACATTTATCATAACTATAAACAAACGATATATCATTAAGTACCTAACAAGTATTTAATATCATTAAATGAGGTAGAATAATGAATAAGAAAGGATTGATATTATCCATATTCATATCATTAATTGTTATTTTATCTTCAGGCTCTGTTTTTGCAGAAGACATAAGCAATGCAAATTCTGATGACAGCGCTTCAAGTCCAATAGCAAATGATGCAGTTTATGGAGAAATAACAACATCTTCAAATTATACTGTTCATACTGGATCAAATAGTTCAACTATTCAAAACATTATAAACAGTATGCATGACGGGGATGTATTGAATTTTGAAAAAGGTGAATATAAAGACATTTGCATATATATTGATAAAAATATTACTGTAAACGGTAATGGTGCACAATTAATCGGTTATCAAACACCGGGAATCAACAATACAAATATTCCAGATATTGTTAAAAACACAACAAAAACTGGAGGATACGGAATAAGTAATTTTGCAACTGTTTATATTCTTAAAACATCAAATGTAAAACTTAACGGATTAACTATGGTTAGTTTAAACAGCACAACTTATTCCAATGCTGTACTTTACGCTTACCAATCCAAAAATTTAGAAATAATCAACAATACCATAATCGGATCTTCATGGGGTATTTATTTACAGACTTGTGTAAATACTACAATAAATCAGAATACCATTAAAAATCAGGCAACAACCGGTATTTTAAACTTTGGATCTGCAAAAAGCATAATAAAAAATAATAAAATTACAAATGCTGTAAACCACGGTATTGACGTAAGACACGGAACCGGACCAAACGTAACAGTATTCAACAACACCGTCATCGGTTCAAAAGAAGGAATCTACCTGATGCATTCCGGAGGACATACTGTATATAACAACACCCTTATTAACTGTACCATCAGTTCAATAACCTGTTATGGTTCTTCTAATATTTACATATACAATAATACAATGTTCAAATCAAGAATGGGAGTATTATTGGGTTCAGGATTTTCAAATATTACCATTGGTGAAAATAATTACAAATTAGCTAATTTACCTTACCCACCTACTTTTGTATATTATGTTGGAATCGCAGATTCTGCATATCAAAGTCCGCAAAGTGTAAGTGGAACTTATAGTGACAGCAGTACTTATTCTCCAGAATACACCAATAAAATTGATATTGAAGCTCCTAAAGATATTGTAATTGACTATAGTGGAATATTAAAACCTACTGGAACTACCTACACTGTTCCTGTCGGCACTGCAAGTGAAGATATTCAAAAAATGATTGATTCAATGAAAGACGGAGACACATTATCCTTTGAGAAAAACGGAATTTATGAAAATATCTGCATTTATGTTGATAAAAACATTAAAATACTTGGAAATAATGCAACATTAATCGGATATGAAACAAAAGGTGTTAACAACTCCAATATTCCTTTAAAAGTATGGAAAAAAACTAATGAAGGAGGATATGGATGCGTTTACTTCTCAGTATTGTATTTATTCAATACCGATAATGCAGTTGTATCTGATTTGAATATCGTTGGAAAAGCTCCAGGATATAATCCAAATACTGTTGGTACAACTACTGACGAATATAAAACTACTTCAATTTACTCAGAATCCAATAAAAACATAACAATTACCAATTGTGATGTAAAAGGATCATCATGGGGTATTTTCTTACAATATAATAAAAATGCAGTTATTGCAAATAACAACATCCACGACCAATACACAACAGGATTAATAAACTTCGGATCAGCTAACAGTATTATTGCAAATAACACAGTTACCAATGCTGTAAACCACGGTATTGACGTAAGACACAGAACCGGACCAAACGTAACAGTATTCAACAACACCATCATCGGTTCAAAAGAAGGAATCTACCTTATGCACTCTTCCGGACACAAAGTATACAATAACACTATTATTAAATGTACTTTAAGCTCCATAACTGCATACGGTTCAGGTAATGAAGCAATATTCAACAACACATTAAGTGGAAGCAGAATAGGCATAATTGTTGGTGGAGGATATTACAATGTAACCATCGGCAACAACAATTACAACTTAGACAGATTACCATTCCCTCCATCATTCCCATACTACATTGTTCAGGCAGACAATAAATACCAAACTCCTGACAAAGCACAGGGAACTTACTATGACTCTGCAAAAGAACCAAAAGCAGTTATTATCGTTGATGACATTACCATGTATTATAAAAATGGAACTAAATTACATATTGCTTTAAAAGACAACAAAGGATATAATTTAGCCAATACTAATATTACAGTTACTATAAATGGTGTTTCTTACAATAAAACCACCGATAAAAATGGTGTTGTTGAAATGAACATTAATTTAAGACCTGGAGTATATACTGCAACAGTCACTTATGCAGGAAATAAAACAATTGGAGCAAACTCTGTAGATGCTAAAATTACTGTTTTATCAACTATAAATGGTAATAACATAACTAAAATGTATCAAAATGGAACTCATTTCTCTGCTACCTTTGTAAACGGTCAGGGAAAAGTATTGGCAAATACCAAAGTTACATTTAACATCAACGGTGTTTTCTACACCAGACAAACCAATGCTTATGGAACAGCTAATCTAAATATCATGTTAAGACCAGGCCATTATATCTTAACTGCATATAATCCAGTTACTGGTGATGAACAAGGATTTAGTATAGATGTTAAATCTTTAATTGAAACTAGTGATTTAACTAAATATTATTTAAATGCTTCCAGATTCCAGGCAACTATTTACAATAAAGACGGATCTTTAGCAGTAAATAAAAATGTGACATTTAACATCAACGGTGTTTTCTATATTAGAACTACTGATTCTAATGGTGTAGTTAGTTTGGCTATTAATTTGAGACCTGGTGACTATATTATTACAACTATCTTTGATGGTTTGGATATTGGAAACAAAGTCACTGTACTTCCAACATTAGTAACTAAAGACTTAAACATGAAATACATGGACGGCAGCAACTTCACTGCACAAACATTAGACGGTAAAGGAACTCCATTAGCTAACCAAACAGTATCATTTAACGTAAATGGTGTTATCTATCACAGAATCACTAATGAAGACGGTATTGCAAGCCTAAGAATCAGATTAATAAGTGGAGAATACATTATAACATCCTACTGGAACAATTTCCAAACTGGAAACACAATAAAAATAGCATAAAAAGAGGTTAAAAACCTCTAATTTTTTCTTTTTTTAAAAAATAATTTTAAAATCAGTAACTGTTTCTTCTAGAATAAGCTATATAAACAATGAATATTCCTATTAAAAGAAGAACTATTTGTGGAAATATTGCAAATAAAACAACCGGAATCAATTTCAATTCTGCTAAAATCCATAAAAGGGCATAAACTACAATTAAAATTCCCAGAAGCATAGCCATTTTATTAGCTATTTCCCTAAAATCATATGGAATTCCACTTGGTATTGGCATTATAACACCTTCACAATTCTTTTATACCTTCAGAAGTACCAATTATGACTTTATCAACCATCTGAGTAAAAATACCATTTTCAACAACACCGGGAATAGAATTTAAATCTATTTCCAAATGCATAGGGCTTTCTATTTTTTCAAATTTGGCATCAATGACAAAATTTCCATTATCTGTTATAACCGGTCCGTCCTTACGCTCACCCATTCTTATTTCACATTCTGCACCCATGTCCTCTAAAGTTTGTATAACCACACGTGATGCATCAGGAATTACTTCCACAGGTACCGGAAAGTTTCCAATTTCTTCAACATATTTTGATTCATCTACAATTACAATAAATTGTTTTGCAGAGTAATCCACAATTTTTTCCTTGGTGTGAGCTGCTCCTCCACCTTTAACAAGGTTAAGGTTTTTATCCACTTCGTCTGCACCGTCAACAGCCAAATCAATGTCATGCTCTTCCAAGCTGGTAACCGGTATGTTCCACTGTTTAGCAAGCAGTAATGACTGGAATGAAGTAGGAATTCCCATGACATTTATTCCTTCATCAGCTATTCTTTTGCCTACTGCTTCAATGAAATAGTGAGTTGTAGATCCGGTTCCAAGTCCTAAAATGTCTCCGTCTGTAACATATTCTGCTGCTTTATAACCTGCTTCTTTTTTAAGATTCATATTTATCATATCCTTATTTTTTAAATAACAAAACCTAATGTAAGTTTATTAAGTTTATATCCTTTTTTGCATTCACCTTTATGTTTCCCATGATTTTTCAAAACAATGCATTTGTCTCCGTCTACCAGTCCTTCAGGGAAACAGTAATCATAATATTCACATTCTTCATCACAGTCGGCAGATTCATAGGAAAATGTAGATCCTTCAAAAATACTTTTTGATGAAGAAAGTAATGTTATGTTAGATCTATCAACTTCCACTGGAATAACTGTATTTTCAGCATGAACCGGGCACTTTTGTTCATTGTCACGAACATCAATGATTTTATATTTCCTATTTTTTTCTAAAGAGTCAACACATGATGCTTTAAATCTACAATTTTCGCATTCATCTACAGAACCATAAAAAATAAACTCATTACCCTTTTTTGCCAAATCTTTACCAATTAATGTAATCATTTTATCACCCCAGTTTTTAGAGCTAACTCATAAGCTGCATCTTCAGATATACCGTTATCACCTAAAATTGTATATCTTTCAGGTCTAATAGTATGTGCCATTGTTAATGCATCAATGACATTTTCATCACTAATTCCCAATTCCTTAGCAGATGTTGGAGCTCCAACAGCTTTTAAACTATCTCTAATAAATTTCCAGTCTCCACCATATAAATACATCATCAATATAGTTCCAACACCGCACTGTTCACCATGCAGACAGGGTTTATCTAAAATTTTATCCAAAGCATGGGAAAATGTGTGTTCTGATCCGCTAGCAGGACGGCTGGAACCTGCAATACTTATAGCCATTCCACTGCTAAACAAAGTTTTAACAACAAGACGTGCACTTTCCTCCAAACCAGGTTTAATACTGTCAACATTGTCAGTAATCATTTTTGCAGACATTATAGACAATGAAGCTGCAGATTCACTATATGACTCGTTTTTTAAACGGTGAGCCAATTGCCAATCCTTAATAGCTGTGAAATTTGAGATTAAATCAGCACATCCTGCAGACAATAATCTGAAAGGTGAATTTGCAATAATCTTACTGTCTGCAATAACAGCTATCGGTGCATGGGCTTTAGCAGATGTTGAAGTTTTAGGATTTTTTATTGAAGCTAAAGGAGATACAATACCGTCATGTGAAGCAGTAGTTGGCATTGAAACAAAAAATACGTTTTTATCATATGAAGCTAATTTAGCTACATCAATAACTTTTCCTCCCCCAACACCTAAAACATTAGTGCCTGGAGTAATCATTTCACTGACTTCTTCTACTAAATCATATGATACTTTTTCAACAATTTTAACATCCACTTCAATATCCTGATTTTCAAGACTTTCAATAGCATGTTTTGCTGCAATATCATATGTATTCGGACCTGTTAGAACCAAAACTTTATTGTCCAAATGCAAATCCTTGCAGATTTCGCCGGTTTCATATATAACATCAGGTCCGATGTATACTTCACGAGGCATTTGTATTTTTCTAGTATTCATAATATCTCCTAAACATAATATACATTTGTATATCTTTAATTAGTAGTTATAAATAACTTATTATTTTAGGCTGTAAAAAATTTTCTTTAAATAGATTTAATAGGCATTAACAACTGATATATAATTATTATAAAAATTTAATTAAGGTGATATGGTGGAAAATTTTAGTGAATGGTTTCATGACATATTAGAAGAAGCTAACATAACTGATTCAAGATATCCTATTAAAGGAATGGCTGTATGGATGCCTTACGGTTTCCAAATAAGAAAATATACAACAAATTTAATAAAAGAAGTATATGACCGTGATCATGAAGAAGTTTTATTTCCACTTCTTGTTCCAGAAGCAGAACTGGTTAAAGAAGGATTACATGTAAAAGGATTTGAAGATGAAGTTTACTGGGTTACTCATGGAGGTAAAACACAATTAAATGAAAAATTAGCCCTAAGACCAACTAGTGAAACATCAATCTATCCAATGTATTCACTATGGATTAGATCCCATATTGATTTGCCGTTGAAATATTATCAGATTGTAAATACATTCAGATATGAAACAAAACATACAAGACCACTTATTCGTGTTCGTGAAATTACTACCTTTAAGGAAGCACATACTGCTCATGCAAGTAAAGAGGAAGCAGACATTCAGGTTCAGGAACATATTGAAAACTATAAAGAAATCTTTGATACATTAGGTATTCCATATACTTTAACAAAAAGGCCGGAATGGGATAAATTCCCAGGGGCAGACTATACAATGGCATTTGATGCAATTATGCCTGACGGAAAAACCCTGCAAATCGGTACTATCCACAATTTAGGTCAAACCTTTGCAAAAACATTTGATATAACATTTGAAGATAAAGACGGAGAACATAAACTGGTTTATCAAACATGCGCAGGTTTATCTGATAGAGTAATAGCTTCTGCAATTGGAATTCACGGAGATGAAAAAGGATTACGTCTTCCACCTGAAATTTCACCAAAACAAATAACTATAATTCCCATTTTATTTAAAAAAGGAAAAGAAGAAGTTTTAGCTAAATGTGAAGAGCTTAAAAAAGAGTTTGAAGCTGCAGGATTACGTGTAAACATTGATGAACGAGACATCAGGCCAGGTAAAAAGTTCTATGACTGGGAATTAAAAGGAACTCCAATAAAACTTGAATTAGGCCCTAGAGATTTGGAAAACAACAAGACAATAGCTATGCGTAGAGACCAGCTGGAAAAAATCGAACTTGATTTAGATGAAAACCTCGTAAGCAATGTAATCCGTTTAATTGATGAGTTAAATGAAAATCTCGCTGAAAGTGCAAAAGAATTCCACACAGACCACATCAAATTTGCATCTGATATTGATGAAGTCAGAAAGCTAATTGAAGAAGGTAATGTTGTAGCAGTCAACTGGTGCGGAGACACTGACTGCGGAGAGAAAATAGAAGAAATCACAGGTTATTCAGTTTTAGGTATCTATGAAGAGCTTGAAGAAGCAGGCAAAAAATGTATACTCAGTGACGAAGATGCAAAATATGTTGCATTAATAGCTAAAACATACTAGAGATGAAACTATGGATGACATTTATGGAATAATACCTGTCAGTAAATTTAAAGAATGTAAAACCAGATTATCTCCATTTTTAAGTGAGGAAGAAAGGGAAAACCTTCTAAAAGTCATGCTTAAAGATGTTACTGATACTTTAAGAAAATATACTGATAAAATAATTATAATCAGTGCTGATGAAGATGTTTTAAATTATGCCAAAAGCTTAAATTTAAGTGTTTTGAAAGAAAATGACAATTCAAATTTAAATAAAGCATTAAAACAGGCTATGGAATATTGTAAAGGCAAAACCAAAAAAGTAATCATAATGCCGTCCGACATTCCACTCATCGGTAAAACCAACCTTAAAATGGTAATTGATTCAAGCAAACAGCTTGATTTCATTATTATTCCTTCAAAAGGCGGGGGAACAAACACGATAATTATGAAACCCCTGGCTATCAGAACCAAATTCGGAGATTTCAGCTATAAGGAACATGTAAATGCTGCTGACAGGAAAAACTTGAATCCACAAGTTCATGACTCATTATTTATGGCTTTGGACGTCAATACAACTGAAGATTTAGGGGAAATAATGGTTCATGGTGAAAATACTGAAACCAGACGTTATTTAAAAGAACTGAAAATAAATGTTGAATCAGTACACGGCAGCGAACGTTTGAAAGTCACAAGAGGCAGTTAAATGATTGTAATGTCAATAGCTGGAGTAGACCCTTCAGGAGGAGCAGGTATCCTTGCAGACATCAAAACATTTCAGGCGCTTGGTGTTTACGGAACCGGAATTGTAACTGCACTTACTGCCCAAAACCCCCAAATGATGTACTCCCTAAAAGCTATTGAAACTGACTATGTTGAAGAACAAATTGATGCAGTTTTAGACAGCTACAATGTTGAATATATCAAAACAGGAATGTTATATTCAAAAGATATCATCAAAACAGTTTCTAAAAAAATCAGAGAATATAATCTGAAAGCTGTTGTTGATCCGGTTATGGTGGCAACATCCGGAGGAGAATTAGCCAAAGATGATTTGAGTCAAAATCTGCTTAAGTATTTACTTCCGAAAGCCATCCTAACAACTCCAAATGTTTCTGAAGCTGAAAAATTAACCGGCATTAAAATTGCTGATGAAGAAAAAGCTGAAATAGCCTGTGAAAAATTAGGAAAAATCTGTAATAACATTATAACCGGCGGACATCTAAACGGAACAAATATCACCTGTATTGATGGAAAAATCAATACATTTAAACAGGAATTACTGAAAACAGATAATGTGCATGGCAGCGGCTGTAATTTCTCAGCAGCTATTGTAAGTTATTTAAGTCAAAAAAACGATTTGAAAACAAGTATTTTAAAAGCTTCAGAATATACTTACGAAAGCATAAAAAATGGAAAATATGGAACTTTAATAGCTAAATTATAGCTATTAGAAATCTTCCACATTTAATTTATCAAGTACTTCTTCTTGAATTTTAATAAATTCTTCGGATTCTCTTTTTCTAAGTCTTGGCATATCTACATCAAAGACTTCTTTAATTTTACCCGGATTTTTATCCATTATAACAATTTTATCTGCAAGATAAATCGCTTCATCAACATCATGAGTTACAAAAACAATTGTATTTTTAAATCTTTTCCAAACTCCAATCAGCTGTTCCTGAAGCATATGCCTATTTTGCATATCCAATGCAGAAAATGGCTCATCCATAAGCAAAATAGGTGAATGGTTAAGCAAGGATCTAATAATTGCAACCCTTTGTTTCATACCACCTGAAAGTTCATGAGGATAACTATCTTTAAAGTCAATTAAACCAACACTTTCAAGATATCTTTCTGCAGCCTTAAGATTTTCCTCTTTAGTTCTGTCTTTTTTGAGATTAAGACCGAACATCACATTTTCCAAAACTGTCAGCCATGGAAATAAGGAATATTGCTGAAAAATAACTGCCCTATCACCAGACGGTTTTTTAACAACTTCACCATCTGCTATAACTTCCCCTGAAGTCGGTTGGTCAAGACCAGCTATCAAACGAAGCAGAGTTGTTTTACCGCAACCGGAAGGGCCTAAAAGACAAACGAATTCACCATCTCCAATATTTAAATTAACATCATCTAAAACTTTTATATCATGATCCAAACCGCGGCCATGAAAAGATTTATTTATATTTTTAATTTCAATTGCCATTTTAAACTACCTACCAGAATACTCTTTTTTCTATAAGTCCGAAGACATAATCAAGGATTAAACCAATCAAACCAATAACCAACATACCCACAACAGTAGTACCTGTATCAAATAAATTTGTAGCTGTTAAAATTAAATATCCTAAACCGCTACTTGAACCTATCATCTCTGCAGAAATAGTACACATTAAAGCTATTCCCACACCAACTTTAAGTCCGGAAACTATAGGCGGTACTGCAGAAGGTAAAATAACCTGCGTAAGTACTGTTTTATCATCTGCTCCCAGTGTTTGTGCAGATTCAATTAAAACTTTATCGGTTCTTTTAACTCCATCAATTGTGTAAATAAGAATCGGGAAAACACAGCCTATGAAAATAATAAATATAGCAGGAGCTGTTCCGATTCCAAACCACAATATTGAAAATGGAATCCAAGCTATCGGAGGTATTGGCCTTAATATACTGATTACAAAACTACATAAAGTTTCCAACTTGCTATACCATCCAAGCAATATTCCTAAAGGAATAGCTACAACAGATGCAAGAATCATACCACCAAATACTTTAAATAAAGTATCCATAGTATCAACAAAAAGTTTTCCAGATTGTATTATATTCCATGCAGAATTGCAGACACTACCTGGACTTGGTAAGAAATAAGGATTAACTAACTCTAAAACAGAAGTTATGATATACCAGATAATTATAATTAAAATTGGTAAAATTATCGGTGTGAACTTATCTTTATTCATTAAATCACTTACATAAAATTTTTTTTACAATTATTAATATTGATTGTATTTTTATATAAATATTTCACATGATTTTAAGTAGATAATCACAAATCAAAATTGTATCCAAAGGTATATATATTGCAAAAGGTAAAATAAATGTTACATAAAATAAAAGTGAGGTGTAGCTTTGGAAGCAAATAGAAGATTTTTTTCAAAAATTGGATTTAATTATTTTGCACTTGAAATAATCGTATTGGTGCTAAATCTATTCATCGGATTATTTATAAGCATAATTAATCCGAATCTTTTATCTAATCAAACAATGATGACATTTTTCTCAGCTATTTGGACTTATCTCTTACCCTTACCAATATTTATTTATATAATGAGAAAAACAGAAGCAAAAACTCTTGAAAAACATAAAATGACCGTTAAAACATTTGTAATATGCATATCAATTACAATGTTCTTAATGTGGATCGGAAATATAATGGGAGTTATTATAACTTCAGGAATCGGCTCACTGATACAGCATGAGGTAGCCAATCCTATTAATGATGTGATAAACAATTCCGGTTTAGTTGCAAACTTGATTATAATAACCACAATAGCTCCAATCTTTGAAGAACTTATATTCAGAAAGTTATTAATTGACAGAACTATAAAATACGGAGGTACAATCTCAGTACTTCTTTCAGGATTATTATTCGCATTTTTCCATGGGAATTTAAATCAGTTTTTCTATGCATTCCTTCTTGGAGGATTTTTTGCAATAATCTATATAAAAACAGGACAAATCAAATATACAATAGGATTACATATGATTATAAATTTCATAGGATCAGTTGTCAGCCTATTTGTCTCACAACCATTAATGGACTTGGCTAACGGAAGTGTGATTTCACCAACAAGCACATTTGGTGTTATTTTATACATATTAATAACTTTAGGATTAACAGTTATGGGTTTGATTTATTCCATCAAGTATTTCGATAAAAGCCGGTTTGACGGAAGCGAAAAAGAAATAATTCTAAAAAATCCAGTAAGTACAATCCTTTTAAATCCAGGGATAATCTGTTTTATATTACTGATGTCATATACAATATTTACATCAATAGCTTAAAAAATAAAATAAGAAGTTTATGCAGTTTCTACTACATTAACTTCTATTTCCCTTGGTTCTTTTAATACAGAACGTGTACTTAAAGCTCCTAAAAGCATAGTTGATAAATTATGTATCAATGAAGATGTTGATGGAGTTATAATTCCAAACATACCCAGTGCTATTAAAGAACCGTTAATGCCAATTATACTGTGATAATTAGTATCTATTTTATTTAACATACCAACACTCAATTTTCTAAGTGTTATTAAATCATATAAATTATCAGACAATAAAGAAACATCTGCAACTTCTCTGGCAATATCTGAAGAGTTTTTCATTGAAACAGACACATCAGCAGCAGCCAATGCAGGAGAATCATTTATTCCATCTCCAACCATAATAATAGTTCTGCCTTCTTCTTTTAAACTTTCAACAATACTGGCCTTATCTTCAGGAAGCACCTGTGAGCGGTATTCAGTTATGCCCAATGCTTCAGCGCTGCTTTTTGCACCGCTTTCACTGTCTCCAGTCAACATGACAACATTTTCAATACCTAATTTTTTAAGCTCTTCAATAACATCCCTAGCTTCTTTTCTTACAGGGTCGTTAATGCATATGATACCTTCAAGTTTATTATCAATAGCCAAATAAACAACCGAATATTCACAGACTTTTTCGTCAATGAGTTTTTCATCTTCTTTGGATATTTCTACACCTTCATCATCAAATAAAAAGTGTCTGCTTCCTATAACAGCACGTTTGCCATTATAACTTGTTGCAATACCATGAGCTACAATATATTCAACTTCACTATGGTCTTCATCATGTTTTAGACCTTCCTCTTCAGCCTGTTTTACAATAGCCGTAGCAATACTATGTGCAAAATGCTCTTCAATACATGCAGACATTCTTAAAATTTCATCTCTGGAGTAATCTCCAAGAGAAATTACATCAACAACTTTTGGAGTTGCATTAGTAAGAGTTCCTGTTTTGTCGAACACTATTGTATCTGCAGTTGCATATTTTTCAAGAAATTTTCCACCTTTAACCATCATCCTATTATCTGAAGCTTCTTTCATTGCTGAAATAACAGATAATGGAGTTGTTAATTTAAGTGCACATGAGAAATCAACCATTAAAACAGACAATGCTTTTGTAGTATCCCTTGTTATCAGATAAGTAAGGAATGTTGTAAGGAAACTGTATGGCACAATAGAGTCTGCCAATTCCTCAGCTTTACTTTGAGCATCTGCTTTTAATTCTTCTGAATTCTCAATAAGATTTATAATTTTATTTAATCTGGTTTCTTTATCAAAAGAATAAACTTGAACAATCAGATTACCTTCTTCAACAACAGTACCTGCATGAACTGTTTTTCCAGGCATTTTATGGACAGCCAATGGTTCTCCAGTCATGGTTGCTTCATTAACCATTCCTTCACCGTCAACAACTTTACCGTCTACAGGTATTACATCACCCATATGAACTTTAATTTTATCATCTTTGTTAATTTGGGATATAGGTTGTTGTATTTCCTCACCATCTTCATTTACTACCCATACAGTATCAATATTTAAAGTTAAACTTTCTTTTAAAGTGTTTTTTGTTTTTTGTAATGTGTAGTCTTCAAGCAAATCGGAAATTGATAATAAAAACATCATGGAACTTGCCGGATCAAAATCTCTTTTAAGAAGTGATCCGGTAACTGCTGCACCATCAAGTAGAGCAACATCCACTCTGAAACTTGTTAAACTGTCTAAAGCATGCCACATATACTTAGTAGCTCTATAAACAGTCAATAAATTCCTAATTGGAATAGGCAATACAATTTTACCTAATACCCTCCTCACAAGCATACCTGATAAACTAACCCAAAAATTATTAGTTAACTCATTTGAACTCATGTACATGTCAGGTTCAACTTCAACCAAATCATCCTCAGTTATTTTATCAAGTGCTGCAAAGACTTTGTCTCTGTTTTTAACATCATCATAATAGATTAAAATACTTCCGTTTCTATGAGATGTGAAAACTTTTTTAATAAAATTATTTTCTAAAAGCAATGAAGAAATACCATAACCTTCCTTTTTGGTGAAGGCAGCCTGGCCTGAACGAACTCTGATACGAGTTCCGTTATTATACATTACTTGGTATTTCATGTTTTAAACCTTATTCATCATCTTCAACATAAATTGCTTTTTTATCATCTTTATTAGCATCAACAACAATGTCCTCTGCATTTTGAACCATGTCCTGGTAACATTCTTCAGCATCTTTTTTTGCAGCTAAAACAGCAGCCATACCCTTAGTACATCCTTCTTTTACTGCTTTAGATTCAAGGATTTTTTTACCTGCAATAGCTGCAGCTATTCCTCCAACAAAAATTAATGCATGTTTATGTTCCATTACTTTATCAATGTATTCTTCCATATTATTTCCTCCGTTATAAAATATTATTAATTAAAACCTAAATTATTTAGGTCTACCTAAAATATATATTGGTTATATTATATAAATGTTAAGTATACCTAAAAAAATAATTATGAAAACAGATAAGTTAAAATATAACAATTGTTAATAATATCTAATAAGAGGGAGTTCATATGGAATTTATCAAAACAATAGATGCAATTAAATGGAAAGACGGAAATTATGAAAAAACAGAAGAAAAAACTGTTGAAGACGAATATGCTTACTTATTTATTGACTGCCTACCTCCAAGAAAGTTTTCAGTTTATCCAAAAAACTTAGATGAATTTGCAATCGGATATTGTCTTGGAGAAGGTTTAATAAAAATAAATGAAGATATAGAAGAAATTAAAGTAAGTAAAACAAATGTATTAGTTAAAACTCGTCTTAACCATACTCCTGAAGAGGATTTTGAACAGGACGATATAGTTCAAAAAAGAAAAGGAGAGTGCGAACATGCCTGCGTTTGCAGATTACTTGAATATCAGGGAGTAAATTCAGACAATGCCGGAGGAATCAGAACCCAGTTAAAAACAGTAACTCCAAACAATTCCACTTTAAAAATTGATGCAACACAGATTATAAAAGATATAGATAATTTAAAAGAAAATGCTAAAATCTGGCAGGAGACCGGCAGTGTTCATGTAGCTCAGCTAATTTATAAAAATAAAAGCATCATAAGAGAAGATGTAAGCCGACATGTAGCTGTAGACAAAGTCATTGGAGCTGCTTTTAAATCAGGATATGATTTGACACAATCATACATCACATACAGCGGAAGAATGCCTGCAGATATGCTTATAAAAGTAATAAGAGTAGGAATTCCAATCATCATATCCAATGCAGCACCTGCAGCTTCAGGATATGAAATAGCTAAAAAAGGCAATATAACAATGGTTGGATTTGTTAGAAATAACAGATTTAATCTCTACAGCGCACCGCAGAGAATAAATCTTGAAAAATAAAATTATTGTGTTTCGATAACACTATTTAAAATTTGAACAGCTTTACTGAAAGCAGGCATTCCAGAAGTTAAAAGGACAATTTTTAAAACATCCATTATTTCTTCTTTGGTAATGTCCAGTTCTTTCATTCCGCTTTTTATTTGTTTTTTAGTAGCTCTTGGATCTGCTCTTGAAGCTGTAATTCCAATAGCTATTAATTTTTGAGTCTTATAATCAAGTGCATATCCGTCGTAAACTACATCACTTATATTTTTAACAAGCTCGTAGAGGTCAGGATATTCCCCTTCAAGTTCATGAATTCCTTTTCCATAAAAAACTTCATCTTTCATATACTTCCTCTCCGAATAATTTTAATTAATTAATATTTTAAATTTCAAGATATATATCATTAGTGTTAATGTCAAAAACACATCAGCAAATCAAAGTTTTGAGAATAAGTTTCGTTTTATACGAACAATTTCAAAAGTTCAGATACTTATTACTTTTCAAGCACTTCCTTCCAAGGTTTTTAATATAAGAGAAATAAAAGTGGTTAATATTATGAATGACGAGCTATTCAAAAATTTCACAATAAGCTGTAACCATGCAATGGGACAACACAAATCTATGAGCTTTCTTTGAGAAAGTACTGCAACTATTTTGACATGTCTCTTAAGGAACTTCTTGAGGAAGCTGAAGAAGACGAGATGAAAGGTGTGAAATGGAAACACAGTATGTTGAAATCAAAACTGGTTGAATATACATCACATGTTTCAAAACTATGCTGCAGGAACCGTCCGAAAAGAAATGAACTGTATCATCTTTTTTTACAAGTTCTATGACATAGAAGTATGGGATTTGCCTAAGGTAAATGACAAAAACATTCAAAAGCCTGCTCCAATATATTTTAAGGACTTGCCTGATAAGGAAGTTATAAGAGAAGTTTTTCAAATTGCTTCTCCCCTGATGAAAGCTATCATACTGTTTTGTTGTTCAAGTGGCTGTGCCCGGACAGAGACATTGAGCCTGACAATCGGAGATTACATCGAGGCATTGTCTGAATATCTGCCAAGACATAGGATGGACATATTTGAGGTTATTGATTATCTGCAGGATGTCGATGACGTTGTTCCGACATTCAGCATTTTAAGGAAAAAGACAAACAAGTATTATCTTACCTACTGCAGCCCTGAAGCCGTTAAGGCCATTAATGATTATCTGTTGCTGCGGGATAGGCCAGTAACTGATGAAAGTCCTCTCTTTCAAATCAGCAGGACATATTTGGTTCAGTCATTTGAGATGATCAATGACACTTTAGGCCTCGGCAGAGTCGGACGGTACCGCAGGTTTCGAAGCCATATGCTCAGGAAGTTTCATGCTTCAGCGTTATATAATGACGGCATGAGTCTTGACAAGGTCAACGATTTGCAGGGAAAGGCCAAAAATAAAACCGATGCAGCTTATTTTATGACAAATCCTGACGATTTGAAATATGAATATATTCAACATCTTCCGGCTGTTACTATAAACACTGATGTTGAAAAGCTTTCTGTCAAATCACCACAATTTATTCAAATGGAGAAGGAAAATGAAGCCTTAAAATCTGAAGTGGGAGATATGAGAAATGAACTTGAAGAGATGAGAGGTTTAAAAAAAGAACTTTTAGGTATCATAAACAAGGTTAGTGAAGGGTCATAATAGTGATATAAAAGTTAATTGTGATAGCATTTTGCATGTGTTGGATGCTATCAAGATTTATTTTTAAAAATGAAAAGATTAACAGAAAATTTGCTTGAAATGACTAAATTTCATAAAGTTACAATTCCATGATAATTTATAAAATAGTATAGTTTCCAATCAAAAATAAAAAGGATTATTTTGTATAGTATCAAATAAAATAATTAAATTTCATCTATAATTAATTTTTATTGATGTTATGATTATGTTATTGTATTTTAACTGATTTTAAGAATATGAATAGTTAATCCTCACTGAAATTCAATTAAATTATTATTAAAGCTTATATAATCATTTTTTTCATTTTTAAAGCAGAATTTGTATTAAATTGTAAAATTTATGTCATTTAAAAGGAAAATTATTTAAATTATAACACTCAAAAATTACTTTAAGTAATGGTATGTATGAACTTATGATATTTTTTTATAATTATATAATTAGATTTTAAGGTTATTCAAATGGAAAATCAGATGCTTTTGGAGATTAGTGATTTTGGACCAATATCTGAGGCTAAAATTGACTTGAAGAAAATTAATGTTATTGCAGGAAATAACGGTAGTGGCAAATCTACTTCAAGTAAATTATTATTTTGTTTCTTAACTGCAGTTTCAAAAGAAGGTATTTATTTAGCCAATAGGAGCCTTTATGATAATCTCATTAAATTTATTTTAGAATGGAATAATAAATTAAATAATAAGTTTGGTTCAATTAATTTACCTCAAAATTCATTATATAATAAATATTTGTATAATGATCTTTTTGAATTATCTGCTCAATTAGAGAATATAGCAGTTAATGAAGATTTTCCAGATAAAAATTCATTTTTTGATAAATTACATGAAATTAATCATTTAATAGATTTAAATAAGAATGATTATGATAGGATTGAGAGAGTTGTAAAATCTGTTTTATCAAAAGAATTCAATTCAGAGTTTAGAAGATTTGATAATACTTTAGTTAAATTTTATGGAAATTTTGAAAACTGTGAATTTTTCCATAAGATACTTCTTGGCGGAATTTCTGGTGCTAGTGTGCATAATAAAGGAGAACTTAATTGTTTACCTTTTGAAAATATTTTGTATATAGATTCCACTTCAATTTTTGAAATTCCAGATAAGCAATCATTAATATCTTTTGTTCTTGATGAAGAAAACAATGATTTTAATTTACCATATCATGTTGAATATTTGTCAAAATTATTAAAAAAGAAAAAAAGAAATCCTGATGTATATGATGTTTCAAATCAAAAAATTGAAGACATTAAAATAAGAATTAATGAATTAATTAAAGGTAATATATATTTTGATGAATCAGAGAATACTTTTAAATTTAAAACTTCAAATAATTCTTATTCAATGAAAAACACTGCTTCAGGTATAAAACAATTTGGTGTTATTCCATTATTATTGGAAAATGAACAATTAAAAGAAAGTTCTTTTTTAATAATAGATGAACCCGAAGTTAATCTTCATCCTGAATGGCAAATTAGATTTGCTGAAATTTTAGTATTGCTTGCTAAAGAAGCAAATATTTATTTATATATTAATTCTCATAGTCCTCATTTTATTGAAGCATTAGAGGTATTTTCTGCAAAAGAAGGGCTAGATGGGGAGTCTAAATTCTATTTGTCTGAAGAATTAGAAAATGATAAATTTTCGTTCCGTGAAATTAAAAGAAAACATTTAAATGTATTATATGATAACTTAGGAAGGCCATATGATGAAATAGATAAAATAAGAATGGAAAATGTATTTAATGGTATTGAATAGCTAGGTGATTAAATGCATAATCTCAATAATTATTTATTAAGAAAATATGGTAAATCTATTAAAGAGTTATCTGAAACAGAATATGGTAACAAATTAATTGATTATGATTTTCAGATGATTTCATGGGATGATGTGGCTGAAGATTTTTTAAAGGTTAATAATGAATTTAATGAAAAATTTTCTAGTGCTGATGCATTGTATATATTAGAAAAAGAAGATAAAGTGCAATTGTTCTTTTTTGAATTCAAAAATATAAATTATTCCAGTATTGAAGATAGTCAAATGAGTAAATTTCATTTAAATAAATGCATTGATAAAATGAAGTTTTGTTCTAATGATTGTGAAGTTTATGAGGATATTAAAAAGCATGCGGAAAAATTAGTTGATATCGCTCATGTTTCTTTAAGAAGCAAACCTTCAGATTCTATTTCCTTATTTTATCATGTTATGAAAAATTTTTTTAAAGATAACTATAATGAAAAGGAGGACTTATGTAAAGAAAAACTTTTTAAAATTGAGAAATTTTTCTTTTTAGTTTCAAATACTCATCAACAGTATGCTCCATTTCATAAAAATAAGAGTAATAGATATAATAATATTGTTAAACCATTATCTTTTTTAAAAAGATTTGAACCATATCATTATAAAATGGTTTTTTCAGTTAATGATAATGGATTCCATGACTTTTTTTGTGAATGGAATAAAATATAATTTAAGTGATATTAATGATATTATAAAGAATTATAGTTGTTATTAATTAATGATTATTAAAGGTGTTTTATGTTCATTGAAGATAACCCTATTTATCTGTTAGATGATGATAAATTGAATAGGAGAAAATTTGCAGAATCATTGGCACAATCTATTTTAAATCATAAAAATGAGAATTGCTTAACAATCTCGTTAATGGGAAAATGGGGTTCTGGTAAAACTTCAATTATTAATATGGTTAAAGATTATTGGAATCAATTGGATAGTGATAATATAATTGTTCATTTTAATCCTTGGCATTTTTCAAATAATGATAATTTGTTGTTCCAATTTTTTGATATTTTAAGCAATATTTCTGGTAAAGAGTTCACTGATTATGTTAATACAGATAATCTTAAAAAATTAGGTAAATCTCTAATTAACATGACTTCATTTAGTCTTAATTTTGGTTTAGGTTCTATAAATATTAATCCTGAAGTTAATAATACATTAAGTGATGAGGAAACATTATTTAGTCTTAAAAATAAAATTTCTGAGGACTTTAAAAAGCTCAAAAAGTCAGTGATAATTATCATTGATGATATTGATAGGTTGGCGGATAATGAAGTTCAACAGATTTTAATGCTTGTTAAATCATTAGCCGATTTTCCTCATGTTGTTTATATTTTATCATTCGATAAAGATGCTGTTGTAGGTTCCCTTGAAAATTTAAAAGTTTATGCACCTGAAATGTTTCTAGAAAAGATTATTCAGATACCTATTGTTGTACCAGAAATTAGGGAATCACAACTAGATAATGTAGTTGCATCTTATTTAAATGATTTTTATAAAAATTACCGTAATGTTGATGAAACTTATCAAAAAGATTTTTTTGATATCTATTCTTATTTAAGACTATTTTTTGATAATTTAAGAGATTTATATAGATATGTTAATATTATAACATTTTATTTTTCTGTTATAAAAGATAATGTTTATATCAATGATTTTATGTTGATTTTAGCCTTGCAATTGTTTGAACATAAAATCTATAATAAAATTAAAGATAATCCAAGTTTATTTTTAGTTTCAACTGAAAATCAAAAATATGATGTTAAAAATGATAATAAAGATAAAATCCAAAAGATTATGGAATTACGCTCAAAATTGTCTGAAGATGAAATTTACAGTGTTTTATTAAAGCTATTTCCTAGAATTAGAATGTACTACCGAAATATTGATTTAGAAGATTCTTATCGGGATTGGAAATACAATTTTAGAATTTGTACTACTGAATATTTTTATAATTATTTTACATTAAACTTAGATGCTGAAGATTTAAGTGTTAATTCAATTGAGGATTTATTTAATTTAGGTGATGTTGAAAAGATTTCTAAAATGTTTTTAGAGTATGATAGGAATAATCAAACAAAGGAACTTTTTGATATTATTATAAATCGTATTAGAGATATTCCAAATGAAAATGTGCCATTTTTTATAATATCATTAATTGATATTGGAGATCAGTTACATCTTCATTTAACACGTTTTTTGATAAAAGAATTTATTTAAGTAGAATTATTGATGATTTACTTAAAGAATTTGAAAATAATTCTGAGAGATTTAATGTATTAGAAAAAGCTATTGATAATTCTGAAAACAGTTTGTATGTTGCTGTTGAGTTTTTATCTAGTCAAGATTTTATTTATAATAAATTCAATTATGAAAATGATAGAAAAGATGTTTCTGAAGCTTTGATTAATGAAGATGATTTAGAAAAACTCGAAGATATGATGGTTTTAAAAATCAGAAAGTGGGATGAAACAGATAAACTTTGGGATAGTCTTGATTTAGAGTATATTCTTTATAGCTGGGAATTTTGGGATCGTGACATTGATGTAGCTAAAAGAGTTCATGAATTTATTCATGAAGGTAAAAACGCTTTGCGCTTTGCAAGAGGATTTAGAAACATCAATTCTACTGTAATGCATGCAGATTCACCATCTGAAATTATTCAAAAGTTTAATTTAAAGTCAATGTTGAAATATTTTGGAAGTATTGATGAGTTAAGAAGTAAATATGTTGAAATCTGTAATGAATCTTTAAACGATTCTGAAAAGGAGATATGTAATTCTTTAATTAAACAGGTTGATGAGGAATATTTCACATTCAAATCTGGTCAAAAATCTGGTGCTGGAACATACATTTGTATTAATTGTAATCAAGAAATAATACTTGATGATAATAATGATGTTATTCCACCGTGTCCCAAGTGTAATGGTGTTAATTTTACAAAATCTAATAACAATATTTAATTGGAGTTTTTATGTTTAAAGAAGATAAAGATGTAAAAATTAGTGGAGATACTTTAAATAGAAAGAATTTCGCTAAAAGTTTAGCATTAAATATTCAAAATTATTTTGGTAGACAAGATGTTAATAATTGTTTAACAATTGGATTGATGGGAGAATGGGGATCTGGAAAAACATCTCTTTTAAACATGACTGAGGAGTATTTAAAAGATTCTAAAATTAAAATTATTAAATTTAATCCTTGGATTTACTCATCATATAATCAACTCGTTGGGCAGTTTTTTGATGAATTGATAATGGAGTTTACCGATTCTCGTGATGTTTCTTTGACTGGCTTTTTAAGACAATACAAAATAAAAGTAAATGAATTGGAATTGGCAAAAAAACTTGCTGTTGTAGGCACTTCACTTATTGATTCAAGATTAGGCAGTGGTGTTGAACGTATTTTAGGCTCATCTTCTGAAGAAGAAAACTTAGCATATCTCAAGAAAAAAATTGATGAGCAATTCACTGGTCGCAAAGTAGTCTGCATTATAGATGATTTGGATAGGTTATCTAAGGATGAAATTGCTGAGATGTTTAAACTAATTAAGATTATGGCCGATTTTAAAAATATGGTTTATTTGGTTTCATTTGATAAAGATGTTGTATCTGAAGCTTTAAAAAAGGATTATGGTGGTGAAAAATACATCGAAAAGATTATCAATGTTCCATTGTATGTTCCATCAATTGATTATACTGAATTGAGGGATTTTTTAGTTAAACATTTTAAAAGAATTTCAAGAACATATAAAAAGAATTTAGATATTGGTAGATTGAACCAGTTTTTAGATTTCCAACCATTCCAACACGGAAAAAGATGCGGAATATTGTATTTTTTTACAAATATGAGGGATATCACTCGTTTTATTAATATTTTAGAATTTAATCTGGAATTAATAATTGATGAAGTTAATTTAATTGATTTTATAGTTATTACAGCTATTCAGGTATTTCATTCAGAAATCTATGATAAGATAAAGTTAAATGAATTTTTATTAATCAACTATCATTATACTGCTTTTGATGAGCTTCAAAGAGATATTCTTGAAATTGAAAAATCAGAATTTGAAGAATTAGTCAATAAGAATGAGAATGTAAATCATATTCTTAGAGTTTTGTTTCCCAAAATTGGAAATATTTATAAAGATAATCCATCTTTTAAGTTTAAAAATGAGGATTTTGCAGATAAAAATTTATTAATCCATCATCCAAACCATTTTAAAGCTTATTTTAAGTTGAATAGTGTTATAAAAGAATTATCTGAATCTGAAACAGATTTTGTGGTTGGATATATTAATTCTAAAAATAAATCTTCCGTAGTTATGGAATTTACAAGATTATATAAAGAAAATAAATTAACTATATTTTTTGAAAATATCAAAAATAGGTTAGATAAAATTCATAAAAACAAATTCTTCTTAAATTTTCTTTTTAACATTGAAACTCTCATGTGGGAAGATATTTTCTTTTTAAATCGAGATGAAATTGAAGAATTATGTTTAGAAATGATTTATCAGATAGCTAAAAGAGATAGATTTAGTGTGTTAAAAGAGATTTATCAAAAATCAAATAATGTAATCCTATTATTTGATATATTGGATACTATTAAAATGAAAAATTATTTACCTTATACTTATGATGAATTAATATTAGAAGATGAGGAAATAAATGATTTAACTGAAATTATAAAAGAGAAATTTAATAAAATACCAAATAATAGTTTTATTATAGAAAATAAATTAAGTGAAGTATTATACATTGGAACTAAATTAAATTTGGAAAGTAAAAATGAATCGATTATAAATGATTTAATTTCAACATCTGTTGGATTATTAAATTTATTGAATTCGTTCTTACCTATAAAAGAAAATTCAAGCTTTTTATTAAGGAATATGGAACAACTAAATGAATATAAAAATATTGATGAAATAAAAAAGTTAGTTGATAATGATGATTCCATTAAAGATGAATTCATCGTTAAAATCTTTTTAGAGGGTTATGTTAAATTCAATAGCCAATAATCTTCTCAAATTTCAATATATTTTTGAATCGTTTAAGATGTATTTAAAACTAATTTATTTAATTAAACATAGTTAATATATGGTGTTGCCGAGAGCATGTGAAGTAATATGTTTAAAAATTCCCTAAGTCAATATTTTCGAAGTTGTACTTTTTTTATAATTACTCCTACTAATTAAATTCTTTTTCATCTTCTTTAAGTGTTTTAGCTGCAGTTCCATCTTCAATGTCTTGAAGAATTTTGTTAATCTGACGTTTATATTCAGATAGTATTTCTAACTCATGTTTCCATGATAATGCTTCAGACTCTCTTTTTTGATGCCATTTTACGTAATCATAATCTTCAATCAAATCAATATCTTCCATATGTTTAATTGCTTGATAATGTTTTGATTGAATCTCTTCTTGAAGATCAATAAGCTTTTCATAGTGAGAAATTAACTCTTCAACTTGAAATAGTGATAGCTGGAGCTGTGCATAATCTTTTTCCAATTTTATGCTCCTGAAATTATCCAATATTATTTGCTTACATTCTTCAATACTCATTGTATTACCTATAATTGTATTAAACTGGATAATATATAAGTATTTGGTTAATTAAATAGAAATATTGCTGTTAAATTGGAAAATAACTTAGATTTATCATTATTGATGTTTGTATAAAAATCCTGTTTCTATTAAAAATAAATTTGTTCCTACTTCGTAGAAGCGAAACCTTTATATATGATTAGTGAAATAGTTATAATCAGGAAGTGTTCGTAGGTAATAGGAACATAGTTTTGAAAACTAGAAACATATTCCATGAACCACTTCTTATAAAAAAAGTGGATCAGTAGAACATGCTGAAATTTATAATTTGCATTTAAATATTTGGCAACAAATATTAATAAAGATTTTGGCATTCTACTTAATCCACACATGGAGATGAAAAAATGAACATAGATGAAATTAAAAAAGAATGTCAAATAACTACACACAGTTACATTGTGGGTTTGAAATTTGTAACTACTGAAACAGTAGATGAAGTAATGAGTAGTATAAGAAGAGATATTAATATCTACGACGATCTTTGTAGATTTATAATATTTAATAATCGCATTGAAATAGGATTATGCACCAATGCAACACCTGCAATATATTACTTCACTGAACAAAGCACAATCTTTGAAGAAGTACTAAATCGATTGAAAGAGATATGCAAAGAGAATAAATTAGGAATTACCAAAATAACCGAGGAGTTATGAAAATAAGGAAGAATAAACACATGAAAACTACTTTGGATCAAATAGCAGAAATATCAATTGGTGCATCAATCAGCAGATATTCCAAAAAATATGATGGGGAAAAACAGAAAATTGATGTATTATATTGTACAGTTGATGAATTTTATACAAGAGAAGGAGATATAGCTAAAGATATTGATTCAAAATATCTTACACAAAAAGGGGATGTTATTTTCAAATTATCTGAACCTCAAGTGGCAGTTAATATAGATGAAAATAGTGACATACCCGAAAATGTTGTTGTATCTTCAAAATTTGTAATAATTAAACCAAAAGATGTGGATTCAACCTTTTTAGCAGAGTTATTGAATAGTGGTATTGCAAGAAACCAAATTCAAAAATTCTCTGAAGGTGTAATAAAACAGATTAAAAAATCTGATGTAGAAAAACTTGAATTTGAAATTCCTTCAATGGAAGAACAAAAAAAGTATGTGGAAACTATACAGTTAATTAATAAAGAAATAGCTTTACAGAAAAAACTTATAATCGAAAATATGAATCTAAAAGAAGCTATTATTCAAGAAACACAAGGAGTTGAATAATATGCAAGAAGACAAATACAGACAATTACATGTTGATTTTGAATTGACTAACAACATTAACACTGCAAGAAGAATGATGAGAAGTCTTCCTGGAAATAGAGTTCAAACTTTGTATCAAGTAATTAGCTTACTGGCTTATAAATACTTATCCGAAAATGTAAAAAACGATAAAGGAGACTTAGGTTATGAGTTAAATGAAGATTTATACTATGAAAATTTACTTACTAACAAAGGTCATGTTATTGATACATTAAAAGAGGGTATTGAACAAATTACACAAAATAAGGATAATGCTCAATCATCAGATGTCTTTTATAATTTATTTGATTTAGTCGATTTTGAAACTTATAATGAAAACAATAATTGGTTAATGCTAATTGAAATTGTTGAAACATTGTGTTCAGAAACAATGGCAACACTTGGAGAGATAGTGCTATTTGTAATAAATACTTCATCAATGGAAAAAAGTAGAGGTAGTGGTGTTATTAAACCAAGTGAAGATATTGTTAAATTAATGACAGTAAACCAAAAAGAAGTTAAAAATCTTTATGATCCGTTTGCAGGCGAAGCTACTTTACTTGCTGAGATTGGTAATAAAATTAATGTTAAAAATTATTATGGACAACATCCAGATGAAATTAATTGTATATTAGCTAAAATTTCATTGTTAACAAATAATGTAAATTATAAAAATATTTTCATTAAGTCCAATGATATTCTAAAACCGATTAATTGGAATGCTAAATTTGATTTGTGCGTGTCTACTCTTCCAGTTAACCGTAAAATAAAATTAAATGCATATGATGATGAAAGATTTAAACCATATGCTCCTAAAAAATCAACTGAACTTGCATATCTATTAGATATGTTGTACAATCTTGATGAAGATGGAACAATTAAAATACTTGTACGTACAGCTGTTCTTAGGTCATTACCTGATAAAAAGATAATAAAATATTTAGTAGATAATGAACTCATTTCAATCATCATTGGATTGCCTCAAGGAGAATTTGAAATAGCAGAAATTCAAAGAGCATTGTTAGTAATTAACAAAAAACCAACTGAAAATGGAATATATTACTTAAATCTAAAGGATGCCGAAACTAAACGGGAATTAAAGAAAAAAGTATTGAGTATTGTTGATATTGATAAATATGTTAGTTTATTATCAAATAGGGAAGAACAAAAGTTAATATCAAAAATAGCTACTATAGATGACATTCGCGAAAATGATTATAATCTATCAATTAACAGATATGTTGATTTAGAAATATTAGAAGCTATTGATATTGAAAAAACAATTGCTAACATAAAAGCAATTAAAAAGGAATTGAAACAAGTAGATGAAGAACTTAATGAAAAAATAGGGGAGTTATTAAAAAAATGAACTTATGCCTATAAAATTATAACAAGATATAACCAAAATAAATATTATATAAAAGGTGATAAAATGAGCAACTTTAGTGAAAAAGCTAATTTCATATGGAGCATAGCAGACAGCATATTGCGCAGATATTACAAAAGAAATGATTATCAAAAAGTGATATTGCCATTCACAGTACTAAAAAGATTTGATAGCGTATTGTCATATTCAAAAGATGCAGTAGTACAAGCATATGAAGAAAACAAAAACGATGATGGATTAGAACTAATATTAATGAGTGAATCAGTAGATGAAAATGGAAAAAAACTAGGATTCTACAATTATTCTCCATACGACTTCAAAAAATTATTAGAAGATCCAAACAATATTGAAGCAAACATAAAACAATACTTAAATAGTTTTAGTGAAAATGTTAAAGACATCTTCATAAGATTTGATATGGAAAAACACATCAACACACTATCAGAGAAAAACATATTATTTAAACTTGTAAGAAAATTCTCTGAAACAACAGTAGATTTATCACCTAAAGCTGTATCAAATCATGAAATGGGAAACAATATTCGAAGAACTAATTAGAAGATTTTCTGAACAATCCAACGAAGAAGCAGGAGAGCACTTCACCCCAAGAGATGTAGTAAAACTTATGACAGAACTACTATTTGCTGGTGAAGAAAATGAATCTGGGAGCATAAAACTAGTATATGACCCTGCATGTGGAACTGGAGGAATGTTAACAAGCTGCAAAGAGTATATACAAAATATCAACCCAGACATTGACATAGTATTATACGGTCAAGAAATCCAAGATGAAATCTATGCAATCTGCAAAGCAGACATGTTAATGAAAGGAGAAAAAGCAGAAAACATTAAAGGACCATACAGCACATTATCCAATGATAAATTAAGTGGAAAAACATTTGATTATATGATTTCTAATCCACCTTATGGTAGGGATTGGGAAACCGATGAAGATGAAGTAAAATCCGAAGCAGAACAAGGATACAATGGAAGATTTGGAGCTGGCCTACCACGTAAAAGTGATGGACAATTACTTTTTATCCAACACATGATTTCAAAAATGAAAACAAATGACAAATCAAAAATCGCAGTAATTACCAATGGATCACCGTTGTTTACTGGAGATGCCGGATCCGGTGAAAGTAACATTCGTAAATGGATTTTTGAAAATGATTACCTTGAAGCACTTATTGCATTACCTGACCAATTATTCTTTAACACTGGGATTGGAACATATGTTTGGATTCTAACTAATAAAAAAACACCCAAAAGAGAAGGTAAAGTACAATTAATTGATGCTAGAAATGAATATATTCTCATGAGGAAAAATTTAGGTAATAAAAGAAATTTAATACCTGATGAAACAATTGATAAAATTACCGATATTTATTTGGAGTTTAAAGAAAGTGATAATGTTAAAATTTTCAACAATGAAGACTTTGGATACACAAAAATCACGGTAGAACGTCCTATGCAGTTAAACTACCAAGTAACAGAAAAAAGACTTGAAAACTTATATTCATATTCTGCATTCAAAAAACTTGCAGAAAGTAAAAATAAAGATTTAGAAACAAAAATGACTGAAGAAGTAGAAGGTAAGAAACAACAAGAAGCAATAAAAGAAGCATTACTAGCAATAGGCGATGACTTATATACTGACTGGGATACCTTCGAAGTTAAGGTCAAACAGGCATTAAATCAATTTGATTTTAAACCAGCATTTATAAAAAATGTCATTGAAAAGTTATCAGAACATGATGACTCAGCGGAATATGTAACTGATAAAAAAGGTAAACCAAAAGCAGACAGTAATCTAAGAGATACAGAAAAAATACCATTAGTACAAAATATTGATGATTATTTTGATGATGAAGTTCTTAAATATTATCCTGATGCATGGTATGACTCTAAAAAAGATAAAATTGGTTATGAAATTAATTTTACTCAATACTTTTATGTATATGAACCGCCAAGATCACTTGAAGAAATTGAAGCAGAAATATCTGAAGTTACTGCTGAAATACAAGGATTACTTAGGGGATGACAACTATGAAACACATAAAATACAACCAATATAAAAATTCAAACATATATTGGGTTGGAGATATTCCTTCGCATTGGGAAAAAATTCCTGTTAAACATCATTTTTTTAGTAAAAAACAAGTTGCAGGAATTCTAGCTGATGATTATCAAAGATTAGCACTTACATTAAATGGAGTTATTAAAAGGTCTAAAGAAGATGCAGAAGGATTACAACCTGAAAAATTTGAAACATATCAAATTGTTAGAAAAAATTCATTGATATTTAAGTTAATTGATTTGGAAAATATCAAAACCAGTAGAGTAGGTCTATCAAAATATGATGGGTTAGTTTCACCAGCATATATAACATTGTCTAGTAATGGAGATATTTTACCTGCTTATGCTGAAAATTACTTTTTAAATATGTGGTATGAACATATTAGGTAGTGTGGGTGTAAGAAGTAATTTAAATAAAGAGGACTTGTTAAATTTACCTATTATTAAACCACCTCTTGAGGAACAGGAACTAATATCTAACTACTTAAATAAACAAACAACAAAAATCAATGAAATTATTGCTAAAAATGAAAAACTTATACATTTACTTGAGGAAAAAAAAGTTTCTTTAATTAATCAAATAGTTACTAATGGTTTAAATCCTGATGTTCCAATGAAATATTCAGGCATAGAAATAATTGGTGAAATACCTAAACATTGGGAAGTTGAAAAAATTAAAAATATCTCACAAGTTAAACCAAGTAATATTGATAAGAAATCTAAAGAAAACGAACCTCCTGTTTTATTGTGTAATTACACTGATGTATATAATAATGAGTTCATTACGATGGATATAGATTTTATGAAAGCTACCACTACTCCTGATCAAATTAAAAAGTTATCATTAGATGTTGGCGATATCATAATAACTAAAGATTCTGAATCTGCTGATGATATAGCAGTTCCTGCAATTGTTACTGAAAATCTAGAAAATGTAGTTTGTGGATATCATTTAGCTGTAATAAAACCCGATACTAATATAATTAATCCAAAATTTTTGTTTAGATTATTTGAAAGTGATAGAATTAATAAACAATTTGAATTAGGTGCAAATGGAGTTACAAGATTTGGTTTAGGATCATATCCCATTAATAATGCATATATTTGTAAGCCTCCATTAAATGAACAAGGTGAAATTGTACAATATTTAGATATTGAAACATCTAAGATTGCTAAGGCTACTGATAAAATTTTAAAACATATTGAATTATTGGAAGAATATAAATCTTCTTTAATTCATCACGTTGTTACAGGTAAAATTGATGTAAGGGAGGAAGTGATATGACTACTGATACTAAAGAAAAAGCTTTTCAACAAGATATTATTGATTATCTTGAAAGTACAGGGTATGTTGTAAGATCTACTAAAGATTATCATGTGAAATCATTTTTAGATGTTGAGTTAGTTTTAAAATTTATTAAAACTTCTCAACCTGATGCTTGGGAGATTTTTGCTAATCATAACGCTAATCCTGAAGCAACTTTCATTAAAACTTTGTGCAATAAGATTCGTGAACGTGGAACTATTCGTGTTCTTCGTGAAGGTATTAATGAGATGATGGTGAAGTTTGATTTGTTTTATCCTAAGCCGAATACTAGTTTGAATCCTGATTTGGAGGTTAAATATAGTCAAAATATTTTCTCTGTTGTTAAAGAACTGGAATATGAGGATAAAGATAATGGTAATCGTTTAGATTTGGTTATTTTTATTAATGGTATTCCTATTTCCACTATTGAGTTGAAGGATACTTTTACTCAGGGTGTAGAAAAAGCTATGGATCAATATAGGTATGATCGTGACCCTAATGAGCAGTTGTTTAAGAATTGTCTTGTTCATTTTGCTATGAGTGATGAAAATATTCAAATGGCAACAAAGTTAATTGGTCCTAAGACAAGGTTTTTACCTTTTAATAAAGGCATTACAAATCCTGTTGTTGATGGGTATTATAAAACTTCATATCTGTACACAGAGATATTGCAAAAGAACCAATTATCAAGGCTGATTAATGATTTCATCTTTGATGAAAAAATTGAAACCAAAGGTAAGAAGAAAAAAGCAGATAAAGTAACTATATTCCCACGTTTCCATCAGTTGGATTGTGTTAATACTTTATTAGATAATCCACAACCAGGCCATAATTATCTGGTTCAGCATAGTGCTGGTTCTGGTAAAACAAAGACTATTGCCTGGTTAGCCCATGGTCTTGTCAATAAGTTTGATGAGAATAATAAGCGTGTTTATGATATGATTTTTGTTATTTCTGATCGTAAAGTTATTGATAAACAGTTACAGGATCAAGTTAAAGCTATTGAAAAGAAAAAGGATCTTGTTCAAAAGATTGAGGATAACTCTAAGCAATTGGCTGAAGCTATTAAATCTGGAACTAATATTGTTGTTTCTACAATACATAAGTTTTCCTGGATTGTTGATGAAATTGCAGATGTTGAAGATAGAACATATGCAATTATTGTTGATGAAGCACATTCTTCTCAAAGCGGTAGTTATGCCAGTGATGTGAGAAGAGGTCTGACAAGTGCTGAAGTAGATGCGGATTCTGCTTATGGTGTTGAGGATGATGCTGATGCTGATCTTTATGAGCAAATGGAAAAAAGAAGAAGGACACCTAATTTGTCCTTCTTTGCTTTTACAGCTACTCCAAAGCAGAAAACATTGGAACAATTTGGTAGATGGGATGAAACATTTGAAGAATATAGGCCTCATCATTTGTACAGTATGAAACAAGCTATTAAGGAAGGTTTTATTCTTGATGTGTTAGAATATTACATTACTTATCCAACTTACTTCAAACTGGTTCAAACTGCGGATGAAGATAATTCATATAGTAAAGATAAAGCTATGAAGGTTCTGAAGAAATATGTTGAGCAACATCCGCATTCCATTAAGAAAAAAACAGCCATTATGCTTAATCATTTTATGAGTTCCACTATTAAAAAGATTGACAATAAAGCTAAGGCAATGCTTGTTACTAGCAGTAGAAAAGAAGCTGTGCTTTATAAGTTGGAGTTTGATAGGCAAATTCAAGAAAACAATTTTAATATTAAAACACTTGTGGCATTTACCCGCACTATTAAACTTGATGGGTTGGAGTATACTGAAAGTAATATGAATAAAATTGAAGGTAAAAAATCAATTAAGGAAGCATTTAAAGAAGATGCATTCAAGATTTTAATTGTTGCCAACAAGTTTCAGACGGGTTTTGACGAACCTTTATTAGATACAATGTATGTTGATAAAAAATTAAGTGGTGTTGCTGCTGTGCAAACATTAAGTCGTGTTAATCGTATTGCACCAAATAAAACCAATACTCTCATCATTGATTTCGTAAATAAAAAAGAAGAAATCAGAGAGGCATTTGAACCTTATTATACTGAAACATATTTGACAGGTAAGACAGATTATCATAAACTTTATGATTTGATGGAAAACATTTATGATTTTGATTTGTTTTATGAAGATCAAGTTAATGAATTCTACAAGTCATATCACGATGGAGTGCCTCAAGCAACATTGCATAATTTGTTGGATGGTCCAATACAGAAATTTGAGAAACTGGATAAAGAATATAAAGTCCAATTTAAAAAGAAAATACGCAAATATCAAAGTGTTTATTCTTTCATGTCACAATTGCTTCCATTTAGTGATTTAAGACTTGAAAAACTTTTCATATATCTTAAATTCCTGTCCAAGAAGTTACCTACTATAAATGAGCCTCTTCCATACAATGTTTTAGAAGATGTGGATATGGATTCATATAAAATTGATACTCGTGATGAAGGTACAAAGATAACATTAGATGACGGTGAAGGTGGATTAGATCCAATCATAAGCATTGATGTACAATACAAACCTGATGAGGAAGAAAAATTATCCATAATTCTTGATAAATTAAATGAAATGTTTAAAACAGATTTTCAGGAATCTGACAAGCTAATATTAAAACAATTAGCTGATGGAATCCGAGGTAATGAAGAATTGAATATTAAAGCACAAAAGAATAAGAAAGAAAACTTAAGAGCTGTCTTTGATGATTACTTTAATGATGAACTCATGTCTGTACGTAAAAATAATAAACAGTTCTTTAGTAAAATCAATTCTAATTCCCAATTAAGGAATGAACTGAAAAATTACTTATTGGATTTATTGTATGAAGATCAGGCAGAAAAGGTATAAGGTAGCGAAATGGTTAATAAAAAATATAAAGAGATAATTTTGAGTGATCTATACGTTAATTAATGTCTATGGATAACACAGCATTCCAAATGTTTCACAATCGGAACTGAAGGTAGCTATGGGGTAGTGTTGAAAATTATCTATTTAATGACTCAGATTTCCACTTGATTTCTAATAGCTACTTTTTGAAAATTCTCATTATTTGCATCATAATCCTGATGCAACTGAAGAATTTGATGCTACATTCATAAGAAATCTGATTCATGTTTCACATTCTGCAGATTATTGATAAAATATTTAAAAGAGTAATATCAATATTGGAAGCATGTAACAAGTCAGATATTCAATATATGGAATTTAAAGTTGTGTCAATATAAATTTTTAATTTTACGCTGTTAGTTAACTATATACATAAATATTTATTATTTAAACTTTAATCCACCATTAAATCAAGATTTAAATAAGTAGATTAGTTTTTACAGGCTTTTAATCAAATCGAATTTTTCAATATGGAACAAATAGAACAGGGTTCGAGAAAATATGGGTATTCAATTTTTTTAAAAAATCACTGCTGTCCAAATGAAACAATGCCTAAAAAACAAGTTAAGGCAAAATTCAAATATTACTCGCTCAATAGTTTTTTTCGACCTTTCCAAACCAATTGGCGTTGTCTTTTTCTCAATTGCTTATATTCAACATACATCTGTGCTGTGATGTGTCCATGTAATCTTCGAAACTCATCAATTCTGACAATGTCTGATTGAACAATAGCTGGTTCTCCTTCATGCCCGCAGTACCATGGATGATGACAGGGCACATCATTTTTAAAGGCCAAACCTGTCTTGCAGTTGTTGCAATAATCTACAAACCGCAATTCACTTTCCCTTTCTGTCTTTTCCTTTCTGGCTTTGATTATCTGTTGTCTTATGGATTTCATAACATCACTGATTTAAAAAGATCAAAAAGACCGCAAAGACTTTTGCAACGGTCTTTTTAAAAAACTCTTCAAAAGTCTTTAACAATGAAAATAACAGTTTTCATGCCTTTTCAATCAAAACATGTTTTTAAAAAGACCACACTTTCGAAAGTATGTGGGAGGAATTTTAAAAGTCCCCCTCACTTGTCCTGAATTATGGTCTTTTTTAGTTTTCCACATTAACAAACCCTATAGAAAAACATCGAATAATACTTCAATTAACTTAAAAACAATTCTCAATCTTTTTCCAATAAGGGCTTTTCAAAGACTTTTCTAAAAGTCTTTTTAGTCTTTCTGGTTTTTACCCAAACAGGTTTTTCCACCTCACTGTCAAAGTTCATAATACTTAACCCTTCAACAAACATATCGCCATTCATAAGGTCTACTATCCATTCGCCAATCTCATATCGGATATCATCATATACGGAATCGCCTATGCTTTAGATTGTAGCTGATATGTGCAATTTCACTTTTTGCCAAGTCATATATATTGAAGTTACTGAAACGTTCAGTTATTTGCAGAAATCCTTGATTTTTCAGTTCTGAAAATAGTTATTTTTACAAATTTATCATCAAATTTTCTTATTTCATGTAAACCAGAATGATGGCTAGTTAAATGACTTAAACTGGAAATTGCATAAACTTTATTGTTATATTCAAAGACATGTTGAAAATTTCCATAAGCTACTTCTTCTGCACCATTTTCAGTAACATTATATAAGTAGCTTACCCATTCACCATTGTCTTCAGTTACATTAAACCATATTTTGTCTCAAATTTATTTACATCAATGAAATTATTGAATGTTTTAATTTTAATTTCGCCATTGTCTTGGAAAAGATAAGAATTATTACCTATACTTACTTGCATTGTTCCAATCTCTTTAGTTATTGAATGGATAATAATTTTAATTTTTGTTAAATCAGATAAACTTTGAATTTTAGAAATTTTATTTTCACTTAATCTATCTTCAAGATATTCTAAATTAAATTTTGAATCATCATCATTTTTTCTTTTAAAAATCTTCTTTTCATTAATTATTTTTATTTTAGGTAAATTAGTAATTTTTTCACTCCATTTCCACTTTTGAATATTTCAATCGTAATATTTAACTTATTTTCGAAGAATTTCACGTACAAAATTTGGATCAGTTAATTTCTGATTAGTTACATAACCATAAACTCTATAACCTTTTTTCTCCTCTTCATCAAAAGCTCCCATGGAAATACTATAATAAATTTTATTTCCCGCATGTTGCATTAAACAGGGATTTCCTTGGCAATGTTCAACAAGTAAATCCAAAACATCATCTGATATTTCCCAATCAAATTTGTTGAATGAATTTTTAAAATATGTTCTAACATCATTATCAGATAATCGTTTAAGTTCACTACAAATAAAATATTTGGCAATTTCATCATCGATAAATTCATTATATTCTTCTTTAGATAATTCAAGAGTGAATATAAATGGTATTTCATCATGTGATTTATTACAATAACCTATTATATTATTGAACCATTCAAAAAACAGATTAAGATTAGATCCCCAATATGCAGTAAATTGAATCATTAGTCCTTTATATTTTTTAAAGAATAAACCATCATTAATATTATCATATAAATATTTAAAGAATTCTACAAAATTTTCTTTAACATGAATCAAAAATTCTTTTGTGAATTTTATTTTACTCCAAACTATTTTTATAATATGGTCATGTAAATCTTCAATAATTTTATTATAACAATTCTCTTGAGAAAATTTAATATCCCACAACAAAAGAGATATTAATTCTTCTATTGTTTCTTCAATAGTATTTTCTATAAGCCAAGAACAAGAAATTATTTTATATTTTTCTTTAGCATAAAAAGATAAATATTTCAAAAAAGAAGATTTTCCAATATAATATTCACCAGTGATTAAAAAATAATTAGGATTTCCATTAATAGAATCTTTTAAATAAGGTTCAAATTTTTCAATGATATCTCTTCGACCTACAAAATCTTTAGGTTCTACAATACTTCCATCGGCAAAAGGTGAAAAAATTTTACTCATAGAAATATATTTAGCATTAGTAAAATAAATATTTTAAAATTGATTTATTTAAGTAGTCGAACTTGATGTTTTCATGGTTAACATCAGTTAAAACAGGAATTATTAGATTATTAAAAAACAACTCTTAAATCATGTCAATACTTATCGATTCATTTAAAATAACTCATATAAACCCTCAAAAAATAGACCGTTAAATCAGTTTTGCTGTTATCCATATAGTTTGAATCTGTAAATTCTTTAACAATATTACCATTTTTAACATTTCTAATCAATAGGAGGGAGTATAGATTATGCAGATTATAATTCTTCTGAGCCTTTTTTAGATTTTTGGTTTCATAACAATACCTCTCTAACTTTTGAAAGGTTTCCAAAAATTTTATAATCATCAAAAAATAAATTCCATATCAGAGTTTTAGTGCTGGAATTGATAAGTATCAGAACTTTTTTATACATTTTATACGAATGAAAATCTTTAATTATTAAAAATTCTATAAAAATAAGTGTAGAGAGAACATAAGTGATACAACTTTCGCATATCCTTTCATATAACCACTCCTTAATTGATTGGTTATTATATAAAAAATAAGTTATATATAAATGTAATCAGTTATTTTCAATAGCTTCACGAACTTTTTTAATAGCTATTTCCTTTTTAGCCGGATATGCTGCTATTTTAACTTTAAGATGAATTGAATCTCCAGAATCTACAATTGTAATTTTTTCGTCAACTGCATCTTCTTTAGATAATCGTAAAAATAAATTTCCTTTATCATCAACTTTGCGTTCCAAATCATTATTTAATTTATCAAGTTGATTTTGGTCTAATTCTAAAAGTAAATTAAAAAAAGCCTTTGTTTGTCTTTTCTTATCTACAACACCGGAGAGTATAATGATTTTATCTTCCATTAATCCTTCTGCATCTTCACTTTCAATTTCAGCATCTGGAAATATGTTGTAGATGGCCTGAGTTAATTCATCGAGATTTTCACTCTCATAAACAAACTCTCTAAATCTGATATTATGAATCATTTTATCAAAAAAGGTATTAAGAAAGGAGATTTATTTTTTTCTCCTTGCTTGTTCACTACCTTTTCCTTTGGAAGTTAATCCACGTCCTTTAGTTCCAGCACTAGTTAAGCCTCTGAGAGCTCTGTTAGTGTGTTTTTTGGAGCAAATCCAATTGATTTTTTCATCATTAACAATAGAAGGACTTTGTGGATCTACTAAAATAACTTCATAATATTTATATTTACCGTCAGCCCATACCCAGTAAGAGTTTAATACTTCTAAATTAGGGTATTTTTTAGCTACACGTTCTTCAGCAATCCTTTGAATGGATTTAGCTTGGGTAATTTTGTTTACACCCATTCTTTTAGGTTTACGTCCTCCGATAAAACGAGATTTCCTTCTTCCACCACGTCTTACTCTGGTTCTTACTAAAACGAAACCTTTTTTAGCTCTGTAACCTAAACTTCTAGCTCTATCAAGCCTGGTTGGTCTTTCAATTCTTTGAACTGCTGATTGCCTTCTCCATTTAGGAGCTCTTTCCCACATTAATTCCCTTACATAGGATTCATCTGGGTTTTTCCATGCATCTCTAATATATTTATACATAATAACACCTTTTGTTCAGCTTTTTTAAAAAGCCACATCCATGAGACATTGTCTCGAAAAAAGTTATGTAATCGTCAATAAATCAACGATAATAAAATATTTGTTTTGTTTATTTATAAAGTTATGGTTAAACATGTAAAGAAAAATTAGTATTGAGTGTTAACGAATTATTTATAATTAATCCCATATAAATATTAATGAGGATGAAAAGTATGAAAATGCCTGATAAATTAGATTCAAAACTGCTGGCTCCCTGCGGAATAAACTGCATCAGCTGTGAGAGATATCAAAATCCGTGTGCAGGATGTTTAATAGGTGATGACGGAAAAACTAAAGCCAGTTTGAAATGCAAAATAAAATCCTGCTTTGATACAAAGAATTTTAGCTATTGCGGAAGGTGCAGTGAATTTCCATGCCCTCAAATGAAAAAACACAGCAAAAAATACATCAAAAGATATGATTTAAATACACTTGAAAGTGCCAAAAGAATAAAAAATATGGGTATTGGCAAAATAACAGATTCAAACCGTGAAAAATGGACCTGTCCACAATGTGGCGGAGTAATTAAATTTCAAACTAAAAAATGCAGTGAATGTGACTATTCATTATAACTCTTTTTTTAAAAGTAATACTTATGGCTAAAATAAGCTTATAAAAGTAATACTCCCTTATTTTTTAAAAAATAATACTTAATATATAAATAAAATAAAAAAAAGTAATACTTAATACTTTTAGGCAAAATAAAGCATTTTAGTAATACTTTTTTTAGTAAACCTTATTAATTATTACGATAATAAAAATTATTAGGTTGTTATTATATCATACTAAATATTATATTGATATTACTAACAAGCTACTTTTTTAATAATTAAAACGAAATGTGAAAAAAATGGATAGAAAATATCTTATAGGTACAATACTTGTAATTATTGTTATAATTATAGGATGTGCTGTTTATCTCGGACAGTCACATGTAGAACGTGCTGATGACGAACTTGTAGCCGCAGCTTACAGTCACGGAGGAGAACCAGAAGCTGGTTTTGATCCGATTTTAGGTTGGAACGGTTATTCAGAACCTTTAATACAAAGTACTTTATTAAAAATGAACAGAAATATGAGTTATGAAAATGATTTAGCCACTAATTATACAATAAGTGATGATTATAAAACATACACTGTTCAAATAAGAGAGGATGTTAAATTTACCGACAACACACCATTAGATGCTGAAGATGTTGCATTTACATATAATGAAGCTAAAAAAACTGGAGCTAACTTAGACTTAAGTAATATGAATAATGCGACTGCAGTAAACCCAACTACAGTACAATTTGATTTAAACAAATCTGATTCTACTTTCCTAGATAAATTAGCATATATTGGCATAGTACCTTCTGATTCCTACAACAATGAAACTTATGGAAGTAACCCTGTTGGATCAGGACCATATAAATTTGCTCAATGGGATAAAGGTCAGCAAGTAATTTTAGAAAGAAATGACAATTATTATGGATACCAACCGGAATTCAAAAAATTAACTATTCTTTTTGCTCAAAATGAAGCTGCATTTAATGCTGCTAAAAATAAAGAAGTAGATGTATCTGCTGTACCTTTAGCTTATGCAAAAGAAAATGTTGACGGATACACTATGTATCTCATGGACAGTCTTGATGTAAGAGGAATTTCCCTACCAACTAAAATGAATACTGGTGAAAAGAATCCTGACGGTGGAGATGTAGGTAACAATGTAACTGGAGATATCGCAATTAGAAAAGCTCTAAACTATGGTATTGACAGAACCAGCCTTTGTGAAGGTGCATTAAACGGAATAGGATATCCTAATTACGACGGAATTGCTCACCAATTGCCATGGGCAAACAATGCAACTGCTATTGAAGACGGAGACATTGCAAAAGCAAATGAAACCTTGGAAAAAGCCGGATGGGTTGACAGTGATGGTGACGGAATCCGTGAGAAAAACGGAACCAAAGCATCCTTCGAATTATATTACTCATCTGATGCTCCTGAAAGACAAGCAATTGCAGTTTCTGTTTCTGAACAAGCAAAAGAAATGGGTATTGAAGTAAAAGCTATTGGTTCTAATTGGGACGAAATGGATGGAGTTAAAAATTCACAGCCAATTATCTGGGGATTCGGAAGTACTGACCCGTCAACAATCTGGTCAGAATACCACAGTTCCCAGGCAGGTATTGGATACAATAACCCAGCATATATAAACGACAGTGTTATTGATCAACATATTGACAATGCATTTAAATTATCACGTGAAAGTTCATATTCCGAATGGTCTAAAGCAGTTTGGGACGGCAGTCATGGTATTTCACCACAAGGTGACGCATCATGGTTATGGATCGGTGAAATCAAATACGGATATTTCGTAGATGACAGCTTAGACATATCCAACGACACTGCTCTTTTACAACCTCACGGAGGAGACATATTTGGAAACATATATGACTGGAAACGTGTTTCATCAATAGAAAAATGATTTAAATGATTCAAATCATTTAAAATCATTTTATTACTTTTTTTGGACAACGATATTATGTCAAATTATGAAAAAATACTCAAATTTTTAGGATATCGGTTGGTAAGATTTATCATTCTACTTATTGCAATTATTATAATCAGTTTTATAATGGTCGATTTATCACCAATAAATCCTGTAAAGACTTATATCAGTAATATGATTGTCAGTCCCGAACAAGTTGCCGCATTGGAAGCCTATTGGGGTGTTAATGAACCTATAACTGCCAAAATAATGAATTGGTTAGGTAATATTATTCATGGTGATTTAGGAAATTCATTAATATTTAGAATACCTGTTATAGATGTTATTAAAGAAAAATTTTTCGCATCATTAATCTTAATGATGACATCCTGGGCAATATCAGGAGTTCTTGGATTTTTATTAGGAATTGTTGCAGGGTATAAAAAAGATACCTGGATTGACAAAGCAATCAAAGTTTACTGTTACATTTTACAGTCTGCTCCAACATTTTGGATTGCATTAATTATATTAATGGTATTCAGTATTCAGCTTGGATGGTTCCCTTCAGGACTTGGAGTTCCAATTGGAAGTTTAAGCCAGGACGTAACTATATGGGAATGGTTAAACCGTTTAATTTTACCGGCATTTACATTAAGTATCTTAGGTGTAGCTCAAATTGCATTGTATACCAGAGATAAGTTAATTGAAGAAATGAACAGTGATTATTTCTTATTTGCAAAAGCAAGAGGAGAACACGGATGGTCACTTATTAAAAGACACGGAATCAGGAATGTTCTTTTACCAGCAATTACACTGCAATTTTTAAGTTTCAGTGAACTGTTTGGAGGAGCAGTTCTTGTAGAACAGGTATTTACATATCCTGGAATTGGACAGGCTGCAGTTTCAGCAGGTTTAAGAAGTGATGTTCCATTATTATTGGGAATTGTCATATTCAGTGCAATATTCGTTTATGTAGGTAATTTAATAGCAGATATTATTTACAACTTTGTAGACCCTAGAATTAAAGAAGGTGAAGAGGATGGTCAATAAAAACAAAAAAACATCAAAATTAAATATGAATCTAAGAACAAAAACATTATTGACTATATCTTTAATAGTATTACTTTTAGTTTTAGTAATAATTACTAGCTTATCCATAAATCCTGGAGATATTAAAACAAATTTCCAGCTAATGAACCAGGCTCCGTCATTTGAACACTTATTCGGTACTGACTGGATAGGCAGAGATATGTTTACCCGTACATTAAAAGGATTAGGATTAAGTATCCAGATTGGAATTGTTGCATCAATATTAAGTAGTATAATAGCAGTGATTCTTGGATTATTATCCAGTTTCAACAAATATTTTGACTCTTTTGTTTCATGGATTGTAGATTTATTCCTGTCTGTGCCTCACCTATTGGCAATAATTCTTATTTCAATTGCATTAGGAGGCGGGGCATTTGGAGTTACTGTCGGTGTTGCATTGACACACTGGACATCCCTAACAAGAGTTCTTAGAGCTGAAATAAAACAGATTCAAACTTCAGAATATGTAAAACTATCTAAAAATCTTGGAAAATCTAAACTTTGGATAGCTACAAAACAGATATTGCCTTTAATTGTAAGTCAGATAATAGTTGGAACTATATTAATTTTCCCTCATGCAATTATGCACGAAGCCAGTGTTACATTTTTAGGATTCGGATTATCTCCTCACGAACCTGCTATTGGAGTTATCTTATCTGAATCAATGAAATATCTTGCAACTGGAAACTGGTGGTTAGCACTATTCCCTGGTTTATCTTTATTAATAATTGTATTGCTCTTTGATATAGTTGGAGAAAATATTAAAAAATTACTTAATCCGGCAAGTGCAAATAACTAGGAAGTGTCAAAATGAATAAACTATTAGATGTTAATAATGTATCAATCTCATTTATACAATACACAAAAGGATTAAAACAGCAAAATCTCAAAGTAATTACAGATTTAACCTTGGATATTGAAGAAGGGGAAATTTTAGCAGTATTAGGTTCAAGCGGATCTGGAAAAAGTTTATTAGCACATGCAATATTAGGCATTTTACCTGATAATGCTGATTTAAATGGAGAAATAAAATATAACGGAAATGTTTTAAATCAAAAAGCAAAAGAAGAAATTCGAGGAAAAGAAATTTCATTAATTCCACAGTCCGTTAATTTTTTAGACCCTTTAATGAAAATAGCTGATCAGGTTATTGGAGAATGTGAAACTGAAGAGGAATGCCGTGAAAAGCAAATAAAACAAAGAAAAATATTTGAAAAATACGGATTAAGTGAAGATGTTGACAATATGTATCCATTCCAATTATCCGGAGGAATGGCAAGACGTGTTTTAATTTCAACAGCTCTTCTTTCAAACCCTAAATTAATAATTGCTGATGAACCAACTCCCGGATTAGATCAAAAATCAGTTAAAGAAACCTTAGATTATCTAAAACAGATGGCTGATGACAATGTAGGGGTACTGTTAATTACTCACGACATTTATGCAGCTTTAGAAGTTGCCAACAGAATTTGTATATTTTATTCCGGTTTTGTAATTGAAATAGTTGATACAAAAGACTTTAAAGAAGGTAAAAACTTATTACATCCATATACTCAGGCATTATATGAAGCATTACCTAAAAATGGATTTAAACTAACTAAAGGGCATCAGCCATTACACGGAGAAATTCCAAACGGATGTCCATACTATGACAGGTGTGATTCTCCTTTAGAATACTGTAATGAAAAAAGACCTAACTTAATTAACAACATCAGATGTTTTAAATACAATCAGGAGGAATAAAATGGAATTAATTGGAAAAAACATAACCTACAAATATTCTTCTTCAAAAAAATATGTTTTAAAAGATGTGGATATCACATTAAACAACGATAAAATTACTGGACTAATTGGAGAAAGCGGAAAGGGTAAATCAACATTGTGTAAAATATTATCTAATTATATTCCAAAATATGATGGAGAAGTTTATCTGGATAATCAGATACTTCCTAAAAATGGATTTTGCCCGGTTCAATTAATTTTTCAGCACCCTGAAAAAGTAATGAATCCAAAATGGAAAATGAAAGATATTTTAGAAGAATCCTGGAATGTCAGTGATGATTTAATAAGTGAATTTGGTATTCAGCAGTCATGGATGAGCAGATATCCAAGTGAGCTTTCAGGTGGAGAACTGCAAAGATACTCTGTTTTAAGATCACTGAATCCAAAAACAAAGTTTTTAATAGCTGATGAAATGACAACAATGCTTGATGCAGTCACACAGGTCCAAATATTGGATTCAGTTATTAAAATTATTAAAAAAAGAAAAATGGGATTACTTATTGTAAGTCATGACTTAGACTTAATCGATACCATTTGTGATGATAAAATTTATTTAAAAGATATTAATAATATTTAAACTATTAATATCTTATTTTCTAGCTTTTCCTACTTTACGGGCGATTACCAATTCCCCAACAGATATTAATCCTGCAAAGAAATTTTCAAGACCTTTGGTTGCCCAAATAGCCTCACCAAAAGTAGCTTCCCTTATTGTTGCTTCATAATCTTCAGGTTTTACTTTTTTACCGGTTGCCCTTTTAGAAACAATAGCTGCTGCAGCCATTAATTCATCCCAGGTTACACCTTTTAACTGTTTGCACATTGCAACATATAACTTGTAAACTTTAATATCATAAAGTGCAGACAAAAGTTCTACAATATCACAAGCACGAATCATTCCCACAACCTGATTATCATCATTTAAAACAGGTACAGTAACAAATTTATTGTTTGCTGTTTCTATAACTGCAAGTCTTGAAGGTGCATTTTCATTGATAGTAGTTATTTCTTCATAGGAACTCATGATTTCCTTAATTTTATCATTACCTTCACGTAACCCCTTAGTAATTTCAAAAGAAGTTACCCATCCAACCAAATGTTTATTATCATCTACAACAGGGCATGTGAACCTACGTATTTTTTCCATGGTGATAGAAACATCTTTAACACTGTCCTCAGGACTTATATATACAAATTTTTTATCCATTAACTCTTTAGCTTTCATAAAACAACCCCTTTAGTCAATTTCAACAAAGTTCAACGCCCCAACAGGACAGTGACTTGTACAATTAATACATCTTATGCATTTATCATTATTCAATACCACTTTCTCTTCGTCTAACCAAATAGCTTCCACAGGACAGTTCTCTTCACACAAATAACAGTTAACACATTCGTCCTGATTAATTTCAAGATTTTTAGTGTGAACAATAGGTCCAATAGTTCTGTCTAATTTAACAGAGTCATTTTCGCAAAATTGAACACAGGCCCCGCATCCAATACATAACTTTTTATTAATGACCGGATACAATACATCATCTTCCAGTTCAATATCAACATCAATACCTAATTCTTCAAAATAGGACTTGAACTCCAATGTGAAAGCATCAGTTGGGCAAAATTTAGCACAGTTATCGTAATTGGCAAGATCAGAATAATCAATAGAAATATCATTCATTCTAACTACTCTATGAGGACGACTAATACTAGCTAAATTATATTCAATAGCCTCATCACCTTCATCATGATTATATGAAACTTTATTGTCTATTAATTTAATAGCTGAAACAGGACATGTTTGAACACATATTTCACATTTAACACAATCATGAGTGATTTTAGCTATTTTAAAAATATTAGCTGGTTCAATAGCATCAACCGGACATTGGTCAACACACATATTACATCTTATACAACGTGGTGCTATAGCAATGATTTCTTTTTGAGAAAAGAATTTATTTAACTCAAACTGAAAATCATCCCCACTATCATGTATTTCCACAGATTTTAAGAGAATTTCACGCTCCAAACTACTTATCTGCTTATCAAAAGATATATTCATACTATTACCAACTGAATAATTTTTTATTTAAATTTAATTTTTGTTTTTAATAATTAATAAAGATTATTTAATTTATAAATTCCTTTAAATCTTTTAAATTAGGGAATTTTTCCATTCCAAAACCTTCAATAGCCTTACTAGCCACCCAATTTCCAATTTTACAAGATTCTTCAAGAGAATAACCATTTAATTTACCGTATAAAAATCCGCTGTTAAAGCTATCTCCGGCACCTGTTGTATCAACAACACTGCATTCGTAGGTGCCAACATCACATTCCCCACTATCAGTAATTGCAAAAACACCTTCGGAACCTTTTTTAACAACAACAGTCTGAATACCTTCATCCAAAATATGAACAGCTATTTCTTTTACAGACAATTCATCAGCACAGTCAATAGCTTTGTAATAATCTTCATACAATAATCTTAATTCATTTTCATTAATTAACAAAATATCTGTTTTATCCAAAATCGGCTTTAACTCTTTTAATCCTTTTTGAACATATAACATTCCAGGATCAAAGCTCAGTAAAGTATTATCATTAAGTTTGTCCAGCAGTTCGATTTGAGTCTTGAATGAATCGCCAACAAATGAAGTGTAATGCATTATTTTACATTTTGAAAGATTCAATAAATTAATTTCATCCAATGCTATTTCATCATTAACTCCAGGGTCAACATAAAGACAGCGTTCACCTTTTTCATCAACAAAACCTAATACTTTACCGGTGTTGCCTTTATCTGCATAAATCAAATTATTAGTATAAACTTCATTCATGGCCAAATTCAGTTCAATCAAATCTCCATCATCATCTTCAGCTATTTTACCAATTATGGATGTTGGACATCCTAATCTGGCCAGCCCGATTACAGTATTTGCTGCAGATCCTCCAGGAGTATCTTTTTGAGATTTAATGAAACTTTCCTCATCCTTACATGCAATATTTTCTACTGTATGCAATTTGTCAACATTCAAAGCTCCAAAACCTATTACATCAACATTAATGTCACTGTCTAAAAATTCCATTTTAAAACCTTATTTTAGAATATCTAATAAATTAATATTTTTGTCTCCAAGTTTTCCGTCATAATTACCTGCAGATATGCTAATTACACCATCAACTTCCAAAGCAGCATCAATTCCTGCTTTTACAGCTTCATTCATTGCATCTTCACTTACTGCATTAATTACAATTTCAGGAATATAATTAACTTCACCAGGAACTTTAGATTCACTGCCTAAACGCTCTTTTAAAGAAGGACAGTAAACATGATTTGTAGTAGGTCCGATTTCAGGATAATTAGTTTCCGGTTTTGAAGCTGCAGAACATATGTCAAATGGTGCAATAGCTCCAGTAACTGATTGAATTGCATCAAGAGCTCTTTTTCCACCTTCCAAAACAGCTTCCTGAGTTTCACACAAATACCAGAAGTTGCCTCCCATAGTACCTTTGTTTAAAGATAATTTTTCTTCAATTTGGAAATCAGGTACTGCAATTGGAACATTAATCAATTTACGACCATATTCTTCTACAGTCCATTCATAGCCGTCACCACAATGTCCGACAATATCCATCATTTCTATATATTCATCGCTTTTTTCATCAGGATAATCAAAAACCCTCATAAATGGTTTGACTAAAATATCTTGTCTAATCCTGTAAGATAATTCAAATGCGAATTTTTCAACATTATCTCCGCCAAGCCAGTATTGTACTACTGCACCGTATCTGCCGTCAGGAGTTTCGCTTTTTGCTAAGAATCCTTCAACTCCACCTTCAACTCTTCCGATTACAGCACTTGGAGTGGATGTTGAATCATAAGCTGCTCTTTCAACTAATTCTTTAGTAGGGCCGGTTATTAAAGCTCTTACATATTGGCCTTCAAAAGCTTCAAAAAATGTATTTTCTACTTTTTCATAACTCATTATATTACCTTCTTAATAATTATTAACCTAATCCACCAACGTCTTCGCCACGGATACGATTTCTCATTTCAATACTTTCTTTCAATATATCTTCAAAATTATCCGAATCAACTATTTTAATAAGTGGATATTTAATATTTTTAAATATTCTAAAAAATTCTTCATTAATTTGTGAATCAATTTTATAATCTTCAAATAACTTTTTAATATTATCTGAATTATTATAATCATCAATAAAAGTTAAAACTGCTTTTTTATCATTGTTAGCATAAATATTAGCTATTACTGCTGTTGCAATTGCACTTGGAGATACGATAGCTATTTGAGCTTCCCTTAACGGATAATCATTACCGTTAAAAGATATACTGATTCCGTCATGCTCACGGGCAAATCTCAATGGTTCAACATCCGTAATGCTGTCTCCAATATAGAGAATTTCATTAATATTGATATTGTCACGGGATATTATGTCATCAATAGCTAATTTTTTACCTTCACCGCCAATAACATCAATATTTTTAATATTTTCATAAATCCCCATTTTAGGAATTTCACTGAAGAAAATATCATCGAACAGCTCATAATTTTTAGGATTTTCCAGTATCTGCTTTTTAAATTCAGCAATTTTAAGTATTTCTTCATCAATAAGATTTAACTCATCCATATCAACATCAGTATAATATGTGTTTTCAAATGGAAATTCCATAAAATTAGATACTGCTTCAATATATTGACCATAGCTAGTACTAACTATGTAAGTATTCATAGCACTTTGAAGGTATTTTAATAGAAATCTTGAATCGTTAACTACATAGATATGTTCCCGTGAAAAATTAATCAAATCTTCATTTTTAAGATTTTCAACAGCAAAAAATGGCAAAATTAATTTCAGTGTGTTGCCTGCTTTATAATTATCTTTTTTAACTTCATCTACAAGATAATCATCATATAAACTAAGAATTTTAAATAATTCATCTCCATCCTCAATGAAATGTGCACATAACTCAAAAGCATTGTCATTTAAAGTTAATGGACCTTCACAGTCTGTAATAAATGATTTTTCAAACACATAATCACCTGAAATTAACTAATTTTATTGCAGTTACAGGACAAATTGCCTCACACTGTCTGCAATAAATACAGTTTTCCTCATTAAAAGTAACTTTATCCCCTTCAAGTATCAATGCATCAGTCGGACAATTTTTAACACAAATTCCACAGCTTTGACATTTCTCACTGGCCAATGAAAAGTCAGCTTCCCTTTGGCCTTTCAGATCAGACCTGCTGAAGAACAAATCACATCCTTTACTATGGAAATAATCATCATAAGCTCGGATTGCTCCAAACTGACAGTCTCCAACACATCTTCCACAGTAAACACATTTATTTTCATCTATGACAATTGGTTTTGGAGCATCAAGTGATATTGCACCAGTCGGACAACTGTTTAAACATTCACCACATGCAATACATTTTTTGTCAAATACTTCAATGCCTCGGTTTATCAAATAAGATTCAAACAGCTTGCCGAATTTTTTAATTTCAATATTTTCCCCTAAACTTAAATTCAACTCTCTGCTCATCATGTCATTGACATTATATTGAATATATCCCTCATAATCAGCATCATCAAATTCCAAAGATAATGTTTTTGATATTTTCTTAAGAGAACCGTTTAATCCAATTAAATCAATAGATAATCTTTTCATATCCTTATCTACAATTTCAGAAACCATGTCATAAGATTTAATCTCACTATATAATTTAAATGCTTTTTTACGTGAAGAATATTTAATAGCTGTTGACGGACAGGAATGCATACACTCCTCACATCTGGCACAGTATCCCGGATTAATATAAGGCAATTTATTAGTTTTGGAAACATTGATTGCACCTGCTGCCGGACAAACTCTGGTACAAGTCATACAACCGATACAAACATCTTGGTTAACAATAATAACTTTTCCGCCTTTAACTGTTTTTGGAAGAAGCTGACCATATTTAATTGCATCAGTCGGACAGACTCTAAAACAATATCCGCATCTGACACAGGTATCAGGATTTATTACACTGTAAGCTTCTCCAGTGTCAACTGCATGAATTTTAATTGAACCTGTTTTACATGCCTGAACACATGCCCCGCAGGATTTACATAATTTTGTGTTGATATTTGGAACGTTTTCCTTAATTGGTTCTGCAATATCCACATCCATATGTATTGCATCATAAGGACAAGCATTACGACATAATACACAACCAAAACAGGTACTTTTTATTTTAGTAAAACCGTCATTAGGATCAACATATATTGCTTCAATCGGACAGGACTCAAGACATGGCTTGTCTGTACAATTTGCACATTTGCTCTGATTAATTGAAGATTCAACATCTACATCCCTTAAAGGTCTTGGAGTTTTAGTATAACTATCAATCATAACACTCAACCCATAACTACCTCTTCATTTAAATTTGAAGCTTTGACTGTAACATTTACTATCTTTTCACCATTTTCATCCTCTTCTAAAGAGAATTTGGAAATGAAATATTTAATTGTTGAAAACGGACAGGACTGATAACAAATACTGCAGCGTAAACATTTATTTTCATTTCTCACAATAGTGTCATTCTTTTCATCAAAGGAAATTGCTTTAGTAGGGCAATCCGGAATACACATTTGACATTTCTTGCAGGTTTCACTATCCCAGTCAATAATTCTAATTTTAAGTCTGTTAATAGCATTAGTTAATATTTCTAAAGCTATCTCTTCATCAGATATTATTTCCAATGCTTTATCAAAAATATCGGAAAGCGGGAAATTATACTGTAAAAGCCTGTCTTTTTTCAGGGACCTTAAATCCTCTTCCTTATTGTTAATGTATTTTTCAAGAAAAGTTACAACCTGAGCTATCAGCTCTTTTTGATCTTGGATATTGTCAACGAAAACTCCTTTCATAGCACCATTTACCGGACAAACATCAAGACATTCTCCACATGAAATACATTTAAATGGATTTACAACAACCTTGCCGTCATCTTCAACATGGATTGCTCCGACAGGACATTGTTTCATACATTTTTTACATCGGATACAAAGATAATCGTCAATGATAAATTGTCTTTTAGAAGGAATAATATTAAATTCAGGCTTCAATAAATGATTTTCCCCACATTCTAAAGTTTTAGGTTCAGTCGGACAGACTTCTGCACAAAAACCGCATCTGATACAGGCAGATTTATTTATTATCGGATAAGTAACGCCTTCCTTTGTTTCATCATCCTCATCACGAACTAATTTAATTGCATTTGGAGACGGACATGAAGAAATGCAAGCACCACAACCAATACAATATTCTTTAATTACATTTGGAAAGTTTCTAAATCTGGATGGTTTTTCTACAATTTCCGGACTGGTTTTGGCATTAGTAAATCCCTGTGCCCATGCTTTTCTGGCAAAATCATAAATATACCACATCAAAGAAGACATTTTACCTTACCTCAAAAATATTTTTAGTAGTTGTATTGCCTTTTTTATCAGTAATAGCAACTCTTTCTGCACATGCAACACAAGGATCACTTGATGCATAAGTGGATACTGCATCTGCAACAGTAGCAACATCCTTAATCATATATTTTGCACAGGAATCCATATTTGAAATACTTGGAGTCCTGATGGAAATATGTTTAATTAAATTACCGTTGGTTTCAATCATATAACTTACTTCACCACGAGGAGCTTCATTTCTCCATTCAGCATATCCTGATTTAATATCAACAGGAACACGAATATCTCCTTTAGGCATGTTTTCAATAGCCTGCCTGATTAAGCTGATACACTCGGGTATTTCATCAATCCTGTTTAAGGTTCTTGCATAATTGTCCCCTTCTTTTCTCCAGATGGTTTTAAAATCAAAGTGGTCGTTGTAAGTATAATGGTCTTCCCTTAAATCATGCTTTAATCCGGATCCTCTTCCAATAGGACCTACAGCTTTTCCTTTAATAGCTTCTTTTTTAGTCATTACTCCAACATTACGGGAACGCATTCCAATAGCAGGACCTTCTGCATAAATCTCTCTTAATCTTGGAATTCTCTCTTCAATAATTTTCAGATTATCAAGAATCGGTTTGAAATGACGTTCATCAGCATCCATTTTAACTCCGCCTACTACATTCCAACCCATATTAACTCTATTTCCAGTTAACAGTTCAATAGAATCCATTGCATATTCCCTTATATCCAAAGATTGCATATATAATGTTTCATGATCAATAGATTTGAAAAATGTAGAATTACCAAGCAAATGACTTTGAATCCTGTCTAATTCATTTGTAATAACTCTTAAAAACTGAGCTCTTAAAGGTGCATAAACTCCTGAGATTCTCTCAATAGTTTCTGCAAATGATTGAGTATGTTCATAAGAACATATTCCGCAAACTCTTTCAGCCAAATAAATACCTTTTTGCCAAGTTTTACCTTCAATTATCTTTTCAATCCCTCTGTGAACATAACCATATTCAATTTCAGCTTTAACAACTCTTTCTCCTTCAGTCTGAAGTTTTAGCCTTATCGGTTCTTTTAAATATGGGTGAATCGGACCAATAGGTAATATCATTTCTTTTCCCTCCCACGATTAGCAATGGCCTGTGGACCTACAGCTAAAATTGCCTCTAAAATTTCACTAGGTCTAGGTGGGCAACCAGGTATCTCTGCATCAACAGGTATAAAATCGGAAGCCGGAGCATAAACTTTTCCACCTTCCTGATTAAATACATCTCCTGATTGAGGACAATTTCCAACAGCCACTACAATTTTTGGTTCAGGAGCTTTATCGTAAACTCTCTTTAAATTATCAACCCACTGCTCGGTAACAGCACCAGTCAATAATAAAACATCAGCTTCACGAGGATTGTTATGAACATAAATACCATACTGCTCTAAATCATATCTTGGAGAAGTTAATGCAACCAGTTCAACATCACACCCATTACATCCTCCGCAATTCACAATACAAACATGAATTGAGCTTTTCCTCACAACATCCTTAATAGCATTTAACATCTATAAGCCTCTCAAAATTATTAATTATTATATTTATACTATTCATTATTTATATTCTTTAATAAATTAAATAAATCCTTTCTACCCTCATCTAAAGCAATATCATAAGATTTCCCATCAATAATCTCATTAGCCACTTTATTTTTAAGTTCATCACCCTGTTCTACAGACAATAACTCCAATACATCCACATACCAGAGCAACCTTAAATCAGCATCCAATCTTTCAAGTAAACATTTGTGATTGGCAATTTCCAATGTTCCATGTAATGCTTCTAAAGAAGACATATCCAATAAATCCATAAACAAATCTTCCAAATCTTCAGTTGTGCATCCAAATTCTTTTGAAAAAGGAATTATTATATCTTCCTGCCATTTAAAACTTCCAATCACTCTTTTTTTCATTAAATTAAGTTTAGTTTCATTATCCATACAATCACAACAAGATTAAATGCATTATCAAATAAACAATAACAGCAGCAATTATTCCTATTAAAGTCTCTATCCTACCATATCCCGGTCTTTCACCTATTACAAAACCAGCCAAAAGAAGACCGACAGCTATCAAACCTTGAGAAAATTGACAATTAACTGCCAGCATCCAACCAATAACTGAAATCACACACATTACAACATTTAAACCTTTAACAATGAAAGGTTCTCCATGCTGCTTATAACTGTATAATAATCCAATTATTGACCCTATAATAAATGCAAGTAAATAAATTAAAAATTCCAACATAATATCATCTCTAAACTGGTCTAAATCTTATTATAAATAAACATATAATCACTATAAAAGTTATGACAAAAAATAACTTTTCTAAATTCTCAATATGGTGAGAAAAATGCCCTTTAAGAGTTAAAATAATTAATGCAGTACAAAATAACATTAAAATAACCATATATCCAATTAAAGTTGTATGAAGGAAAGTAGTTATTAAAGTAAGAACCACTGCACCAAATCCAACTAAAGAAGTTAAATATATTGTAGCTTTATCATTCATCATCTCAACCTCATACAAATATCATTAAAAGTGTTCCAACAAAACAAACCGCACCAATTGTTATCTGAGTCATAACAGAATGGTTCGGATTTAACATTGGAGTTACAGCATTAATAAATCCAGTAATAAATGTTATAATTATCATTCCCAAAGCATAATAAACCGGAGATAAAGGTCCAAAGAATATTGTTAAAAATACCCAAAGCATCACATACCATGAAACAGACTCTGAAAACATTATAAATCCTCTTAAGAATCCAAAGTGTTCTGTTTCAAATCCGGAAATTAAATCTTTACCTTTTGTAATTCCAAATGGAGAATACGGAGACTTGGATATAATCAGCATAAAGAACATCAGAGCAGCTAAAGGAATGGAAAATGCCAAAGGACCATGAACTCCCTGATATGCTATAATTTTTCCAATATTCATGGAATCTGTTTTTAAATAAACAAGAACAATAGCTGCAAATAATGGAAGTTCAGTAGCTGCAGATAAAACTGCCCTTACACAGCTCAGTTTACCATAAGGAGAACCAGAACTTGATCCGGAATTATGTTCCACAATTTTGTAAACTGCATAAACACCAAACAGGATAAGTAATGAATCATGAGCTACAGGACCTACAATAACACCAACAACCCAAATTATAGCCAAAATAACAACAATACCAACATAAAATGGCATTGAAGCAGTTTTTGGAAATGAAGATTCTTTAAAAAAGAACTTTAAAGAATGTAATAAATGCTGAATAATTGGAGGGCCCGGTCTAAGCTGAACACGAGCAATGACTTTTCTGTGCAAACCTAAAAGCAAACTGCCTGCAAGGAATGCGATTATTACATTAATTAAAATATCTGCCATCAAATTCATAATACCACTAATATCCTGTAAATGGTTCTTTTATCCTTTCTTCCTTATCATCTTTTCTCGGTTTGGCCATTGTCAACAAACCTAAACCTAAAACCCAAAACGGAATTCCGAAAATAGCTATTACATACACAGCCCAGCTGGCCATATCAAATATTAAAGCAGCCAATATAGCCAATGTAGAGATTGCCAATAATATAATACTTATAATTTTTTGAATATCCATACTCTCACTACCATAAAACTAATAATAATATCTCCACTGCTCTAATAATAACAAATAATGAACTTAAATGAATAATAACCAAAAATGGAGAACCTGGAGTTCTAAACATTTCTGCCTTACTTGCAAAGAATGGTGCAACACCACACTCTCCCAAAATTCCAAGCAGCATCAGTAAAGCACCAAAAATCATCATCGGAGTTGCATGCATTTGATTTAGCACCAGCAAACTCAATGTTCCAGAAGAAGCAAGGACAATAGCTGCTCCACCAAATAACGGCAAACTACACATCATAGCTATTAAACCATAATTAAAAGCAGAGTTTAAAACACTAACCTGCCTTACAGCTGAAACAATACCAATATTCACAATACCAATTAATGCCATGAACAAAGTAAAGTTAAACAAATCTCCAGTAATCATTGCCCCTGCAGAAGCTATACCGCAGATTACAGATAAAAATCTTCTTTGCTTAAACTCTTTTGGACCTACTTTCACATCTGTATTTCCAAGTTTCATGAAAGTAGCTTCAACTTGTGTTTCTGGTTTACTTACAGCTATCAATAAGGTAAACCCCAACATTACAGCAAATAAAAACAAATTAAGAGGTGTGAAGTACAATACAATATCTCCAAAAGGAACTGTACCCAATAAATTTCCACCAAGTGTACTAAAATCCATATTTACTTACTCCTTATTCATATCTTCTCTCATAAGCACTCCAATTAAACCAACTTTTGAAGCTACTTTTAATAACAATCCACAAGCCGCTAAGAATAAACTTAATAACCATAACTTAGGCATTATAAAGAATAATGCAAATCCAATAATCCATAAACACCAAGCAATACCTGAAACTCCACCAAGTCCTTCTAAAGTGAAAACAGGCAAACCTCTTGCTTTTTTAGAAATTGCATATAATAAAATTCCCCCACCAGCTACTGCACCACCAGTAAATCCGGTTAAAAAGATACCATAAGCTATTAAAGCCAAAGCAATGAAATTAGGTGCTGTAGTCATAATTTCCAAATCCAAATTAAACGGAATCGGGAATAATGAAGTGCCTTCAGGCAGACTTCTTTTAGGATTCTGTTCAATAATATGCATTTCCCTTGAAAGTAAAATCTCTGAAATAGCCAATGTTTCAGCCAGTTCAACTACCAAACCAGGTAAAATCAGAGATTCAGCCAAATCAGTTCCTACAGCAGAAACAACAAAAATCATTGCAAGACCAATTAAATCTGTAAGAATAAGTATATGAATTTCTTCTTTTTTCATAGCAATAGCTATTGATCCTATAAATCCGATAATCAAACCTGCATAAATTGCCGGCAAATACATTGATATAAATGCTTGAGGAACAAACTCAGGAACCAATACCATTAATTATCCCTCCTTAATTGCCTGGCTCTGGATTTAGCATCATTTATTTTAACTTCATTAGCTACTTTTACTGAATCCCCTATAGCCTTCTTAACATTATCTCTTATTTCGTTTTCATCATTTTTTCTATTCATTGTATAATTCATAGACAGCCATGAAGCTATAATAAAGGACATCATCAATATGGAAGATTCCAATATTGTATCAAAACCACGAGTATAATACAATATTTCGTCAATTAATCCACCAGGAGAAGAATAAATAGATGTACCGAAATATGGTGAAATCTGAGAAACCCATAAAGCTACTGGTGACATATATGATGTAATCATACCAATTTCTTCAGCATTTTGAGGAAACTGAGCCATAACTATACCTGGAGTTTTTAAAATTTCTCCTCCCCTATCATAAGGTGCTACAGCTAATCCAGCATCTATCTGTTCTTGAGGTTCAGGTCTGGGATAAATTTGATCAGGATTTAAACTCATCGGAACAATAAAACCTATTAAAAGGATTATTCCCAATGAAAAAGCAAAAATCCTCGGAACATTTTTTGGATTAGCCAATTTATTCCATAAAGCTCCTATCCTCATACGTCTGCCCCCATTTCTTCTAAACGAATAATTGCTCTAAACAAAACAAAAGTAATAACAACAGTTGTTGCAAGTAATGTTAATAAAGCTAAAACATGATTATAAGTTAACAGCACCAAACAAACTCCAATAGAAGCCACTTCTGTATTGAATGTTCTTATAATAGGGTCTTTTACACCTGGACCCCATGCAGTAGCTAAACTACCTACAATAGCTAGAAAAATACCAACATAAAAGAACAGATTAACATCAATCATGTAACTCACCACTTCTAACTTTTCTTTGTCTAATTTCTTTAATTTTAACAATAGCCATAATAAAAATTAAAGTGCATAAAGGATCAGACAATGCAACAAACATTGCAACATCCAAATATCTAAATAGCACCACAACAAGTAAAAAACCTGCATCCATTATGGAAAACATAATTACTTTGTCTAATGGTTTTTTCAATAATATTACTCCCAATGCTCCGATTAACATTAAAGCTATTGCAATAATTGATACAACAAATTCCATTTCAACGCCTCAATCAAGAATTATTTCATCATCAAGCTTATCCAAACTTGTTGCAATAGCATTAGCACTAATTGTAGAACATATGAAAAATGCAGCAGCAACTACAAATGCAAATGGTGTTTTAATTACCAAAGCTATTAATGCAGGAACTCCAAAGCCAATGACATTTAAATAAAGCAATTTTGAAACTCTATTTTCAGTTATTAAAGCCCTTAATGCCACATATATTAATATTATCCCAATTATTATTTCAACATACATATAATCACTCTTTAGCATGTCTATTGAACTTTTTAGCTATTTTACCCAGGATAATAGATGCTCTGACTTGATCAATTCCTTGAATTGTTAAAATAGCTATACATATCCCTGCTATAAACATTTCAGGAGTCAAACCTATAAATGAACAGACAAACAATATAACAGTTATAGTTAAAGAACCGGTAGTTCCGGCATAACCTGGATCTGCACACAATCTATTTCCCATAAATACAAAGAAAGCGGCCAGTATACCTCCAGGAATTCCTAAAATCATATATCCAATAGACGCTATTAATGTACCGGCAGAAGCATCAGGAGAACATAAAATATTTCCTTGGAAAAATCCACCAGCAATATCTCCATTTCGTTTTTCAATTGAATCTCCAACAGTCTGAACCCCTTTAACTCCAGGCTGTTGTGGAAGTCCAAAATAAGTATCAATAATAACGAAGTTTAACCAACAGATAACAGATGCTACTATAATACCAATTATCTCATTCATTAGCCGGCCTCCTCTTCATTATCTTGTAAAGGTTTTGGAAATACTTCATAAAACAAATATTTCACAAATAATGCAGTTAATACACCAATAACTACAGACAACACTAATCCATTGTAGATAAATGTATAACCTAAAACAAAGAAAAGTGAAAGAATACCTATAACTATTACTGGAGTAGGATATAACGCACTTACATCAAAAGAATACATATATGGTTTACTTGGTAATAATGGAACTCGTAAAATTAAAGCAACTACAATTGATACTGCAATTGCTACAATATAACATAATGCAGCATCAAAACTAGAAATATTAATATTTGCAAGGCCATAAGCACCACTATAAACACATGAATGCACCATACTAAGATTAAACATATAATATTCCTCTCTATAATTATTAATTATTACAAATGAAAATATATAAATGTTGTTACTTAAAAATAGCTTATACAGCAATAATAGAATGTTAAGTGGTCTAAATGAAAAATAAAAATATAATAATAACCGGAGGACTTGGTTTTATAGGTTCACACATTGCAGATGAACTAATCGAAGACAATAATGTCACTATAATAGATAATCTTTCTTCAGGAAAAGTAGAAAACTTGAAAAACCCCGCTCATGAAAATTTGACCATTATAAAAAATAACTTAAATGATATGAATTTAGATGAAACATTTGCAGATACAGACTACATATTCCATCTTGCAGCTATGGCCAGTGTTCCATTAAGTGTAAATGACCCCATCAAATGCAATGACAATAATGTAAACTCAACTATCAAATTACTGACAGCTGCAAAAAACCAGAACGTGAAAAAAGTAATATTTTCATCATCTTCAGCAGTTTACGGAAACAATGCAAACATGCCTTTAAAAGAAAGTGAATTGATGATGCCTACTTCACCTTATGCGGCATCCAAAGCAAATTGTGAGTTATATCTGCAGGCATTTGAAGAAAGTTACGGTTTGAAATCAATAGCTTTAAGATATTTTAATGTATTCGGCCCCAAACAAGATAAAAACTCTCAGTATGCTGCAGTAATTCCAAATTTTATTGATGCAATACTCAATAATGAACATCCTATAATCTACGGAGACGGTCAGCAAACAAGAGATTTCATATTTGTAAAAGATGTTGCAAAAGCAAATATAGCTGCAGCAGAATCAAATTATACCGGGCCTGTAAATATAGCTACAGGTGAAAAATTAACAGTAAACAGATTATATGAAATAATTGCAGATTCTATGGAAAGCAATTTGGAACCTGTATATGTTGATAAGAGAAAAGGAGATATTGAACATTCAATAGCTGACATTGACAAAATGAGTGAAATTAATTTCAAAGCTGATTCATCCAACTTTGAAAAACAGATTAATGAAACCATACAATGGTTTAAAGAAAATTAAAAAATAGAAATTTAGTGGAATCCGCAATGAGAGCAGGTTTCACATAATTCTTCTTCTGAAGGAACGGTTTTTCCAGTTTCCTGCAATAACACAGACAATGCATAATAATCTTTGGATGCATTTTCTTCTCTTAAAACCGGAGAGATACCTTTAAAAATACATTTAATATCACCAGTTCCACCAATATCTACAGCAGTTGGTTCACCCATCTGAAATCTGTTGAAATATTCAAGAACTTCATCTCTTAAAGCTGAAGGTACTCTGAAATTAAATGAAAGTATATTATTTTCTTTCATTTTAAGTCCAACATATTTTTGTTTTATTTCATAATTTAATCCTAATTTCTTTTTAAAAATTACAATATCAGATATGTCTGAAGATGCCATTTGAATTCCCCCAAAATATTTTTTTTAACTAAAAATTACTTATAACTTTTTTTAGTATATAAACTATTCTTTCATAAAAAATTAATTTTTCAAAATTCATAACGAATTATCACGATTTTTAATAAGGTTTATATAAATTAAAAATCATACTTACATCATTATAATAATTATTGTTATATTATAATAATACACTAATAATTTTAATATAAATTAACATATAACTGAGGTGTTTACTTTGAACGAATATAATAAAAATATTGGTAATAGAGTAAAAGAATTAAGAGAACTCTCTGATATTACCATTCAAGACTTTGCAGAGGAATTAGATATTGATGAAACAATGTATAAACAATATGAAAATGGTGAAGTAGACATACCAGCAAGTTTCTTATGCGAAATTGCAAATAAATTTCAAGTTGATTTAGGTTTACTTTTAACTGGTGAAGAAACCAGAATGAATATTTTCGATGTTACCCGTGCAGATAAAGGTATTTCAGTAGAAAGAAGAAAAGAGTACAAATACGAAAATTTATGTACCAAATTCATTGACAAAAAAGCTGAAATTTTTATTGTAACTGTGGATCCTAAAGAAGACGCAGTTCCTTCATTAAACAGTCACCCTGGACAGGAATTTAACTATGTTCTTGAAGGCTCTTTAAAATTTTATATCCACAATAATGAAATTACATTAAACGAAGGAGATTCAATCTTCTTTGATTCCAGCCATAGACATGCTATGGTTGCACTTAACGATGAAAAAGCTAAATTTTTAGCTATAATAATGTAAAACCACAGAGGTTAATAATATGACATCATTAATTGAAGATTATGTAAATAGAGTTGATTTTGACTCATATGAAGATTTTCACAAAAATTTTAAAATAACATATCCTGACAATTTTAATTTCGGGTTTGATGTAATCGACAAATATGCTGAAATAGACCCTGAAAAAATCGCTTTAATCTGGACAAACGATGAAGATGAAAAACACACTTTCACCTTTTCAGATGTTAAAAAGTATAGTAATAAAATTGCAAACTTTTTTACTAAAAAAGGCATTAAAAAAGGCGATAAAGTAATGCTTACCTTAAAAAACAGATACGAATTCTGGTTTACCATGGTTGCATTGCATAAAATCGGAGCAGTAGCTATTCCTGCAACCCACATGTTAAAACTTCATGATATTGATTTCAGGATAAAAAATGCCAATGTCAAACTTATCGTAACTGTTGAAGAAGACAGATTAATTCCAGATTATGAAGAAGCTCAAAAGGAACTTGGCACTGATTTGGTAAAATGTGTAATTGAAAGGGATCTTGACGGCTGGATTAATTTTAATAAAGCTATCGAAGAGGAAAGCGATGAATTTGAAAGACCGACCGGAGACGATGAAGTGCTTGCAGATGACATTTCATTAATTTATTTCACATCAGGTACAAGCGGACTTCCTAAAATGGTAGCTCACAAACAAACTTACGGATTAGGACACATTCCAACAGCTAAATATTGGCATAAAGTAGAAGAAGACGGTATACACCACACAGCAGCAGATACCGGATGGGGAAAAGCAGTCTGGGGAAACTTCTACGGACAATGGATTGCAGGATCTGCAGTTTTCATATATGATTACGACAGATTCAACGGTATTAAATTACTTGAAAAAGTTATTGAAAATAAAGTAAACACTTTCTGTGCTCCTCCAACAATATACAGATTCTTAATTAAAGAAAACATCAAAGGATATGACTTTTCAAACATACATCATGTAACAACAGCTGGAGAACCATTACCTCCTGAAGTATCAAAAAGGTTTAAAGAAATATCCGGACTGAGAATTAAGGAAGGATTCGGTCAAACCGAAACAGTATTGACTATTGCAACTTTTGACTGGATAGATGCAAAATTAGGTTCTATCGGAAAACCAAGCCCGTTATTTGATGTTAAATTATTAAATGAAAATGATGAAGAAGTTGACATAGGTCAGGAAGGTGAAATCTGTATTGATGTATCTCATGGCATAAGTCCGGGTTTATTTAAAGAATATTACAAAAATCCTGAAAAACAGGCTGCGCAATGGCATGACGGCTACTACCATTGCGGAGATACCGCATGGAAGGACGAAGACGGATATATCCATTTCATAGGAAGAAATGATGATATTATTAAAAGTTCAGGATACCGTATTGGACCTTATGAAGTAGAAAGTGCAGTATTATCCCATGAATCAGTAAGTAACTGTGCAATTACTGCATATCCTGATGAAATAAGAGGACAAATCGTAAAAGCTACAATCATATTGCAACCAGGATACGAAGGTTCCGAAGAACTTAAAAAAGAAATTCAAAATCATGTAAAAAGAGTTACAGCTCCTTATAAATATCCAAGATTAATTGAATTTGTGGATGAAATTCCAGAAACAATAAGTGGAAAAATAAGAAGAGTAGAAATCAGAAATAACGATAACAAAAAGGAATAGATGGTAAAATGGCTGATGTATCATATCCAATAATACACAAAGAAGAATGTAAAGGCTGCGGGAGATGTGTTTTAGGATGCTCCCAAAATGTTATTAAAATAGGTAGTGAGCTTAATAAAGCAGGATATCGCTATGCATATTACAGTGGAGAAGGTTGCAGCGGATGCAGGGATTGTTTCCTTACATGCCCAGAACCCTTAGCTCTCGAAGTTTATGTATATACTAAAAAGGAGGAAGACAATGACTAATCAAATGGTAAAAGGAAATACTGCAGTTATCATTGGAGCAATGTATGCTGGATGCGACTGTTTCTTTGGATATCCAATTACACCTGCAAGTGAAATTCTTCACGAAGCATCCAAATACTTCCCAATGGTTAACAGAAACTTCGTTCAAGCAGAAAGTGAGGAAGCTTCAATCAACATGATATATGGAGGAGCTTCAACAGGACACAGAGTTATGACTGCATCTTCCGGACCTGGAATAAGTTTAATGCAGGAAGGCTTTACTTATCTGGCTGGTGCAGAATTGCCTGCAGTAATTGTTGACATTATGAGAGCAGGACCAGGATTAGGTAATATTGGACCTGAACAGGGAGATTATAATCAGGTAGTTAAAGGTGGAGGTCACGGTAATTATAAAAATATAGTTTTAGCTCCAAACAGTGTACAGGAAATGTGCGATTTAACTATGAAAGCATTTGAATTAGCTCATAAATACAGAAATCCTGTTGTTGTGCTTGCTGATGGTACTCTTGGACAAATGGCTGAACCTTTAGAATTCCCAAAAGAAGCTGTTGACCCTACAATAGATGAATCCTGGGCAGTACGTGGAAACAAAGACACAATGGAAAATTTAGTCACTTCCATTTTCCTTGATTTTGACCAGTTAGAAGACTTCAACTTTGAAATTCAGGAAAAATATGCTAAAATAGCTGAAAATGAAGTTGAATACGAAGATTACAAACTTGACGATGCTGAAATTGTTTTAGTATCTTATGGAATTAGTAGTAGAGTAGCCAGAAGTGCAGTTGATGTTTCCCGTGAAAAAGGATTAAAAGTAGGACTTTTAAGACCTATTACATTATCACCATTCCCAGAAGAAAAAATTAAAGAGCTTGGTGATAAGGGAGTAAGTTTCGTTTCTGTAGAAATGAGTAACGGTCAGTTATTGGAAGATATACAGTTAGCTGCTTTAAGAAAAGAAAATACTTACCTTGTCAACAGGATGGGTGGAAACTTAATTGAACTTAAACAGATTCTTAAAAAGATTTACGAAATAGCTGAAATTGATGAAGAATTACCAAAAGGTACTTCCGAAAAAGGAAAAACAGGAAAATATATTATTGATTAGGGATGTGAAAAAATGGATGAAAAAAGTTTAGCACCAAAAAACCTAGAAGATTATGAATTATCAATACGTAAACGTCCTGAGTCAATTTATCCATCTTTTCCAAGAAAAGGTGAAACTAACCAAACCACTACACATTACTGTGCAGGATGTGGACACGGAATTATCCATAAATTAATTGCAGAATGTATGGATGAACTTGGAATACAAGAAAGATGTGTCATGATTTCTCCCGTAGGATGTTCAGTATTTGCTTATTACTACTTCAACTGCGGAAATGTACAAACAGCTCATGGAAGAGCACCTGCAGTAGCTACAGGTATTTCCAGAGCAGAAGATAATGCAATTGTAATGAGTTACCAGGGAGACGGAGATTTAGCATCCATTGGTTTAAATGAAACATTACAAGCAGCAAACAGAGGAGAAAAAATAGCAGTATTCTTTGTAAACAATACAGTTTATGGAATGACTGGTGGACAAATGGCACCAACAACTTTAGTTGGAGAAAAAACTGTTACCTGTCAAACAGGAAGAGATCCTGATTATGCAGGATATCCAACCCATATGTGTGAATTAATTGACAGCTTAAAGGCACCAGTATTTATTGAAAGAGTTTCACTAGCTACTCCTTTAAAAATCAGACTTGCAAAATATGCCATCAAACAGGCATTAACCATTCAAAAAGAAGGGAAAGGATATTCATTTGTAGAAATCTTATCCCCATGTCCTACCAACTTAAAACAAGATGCAAAAGGTGTTCAAGACTTCCTTGAAAATCAGATGGAAAAAGAGTTTCCAGTCAAAAACTTCAGAAATGAATTGAAAGACAGAAAACCAATTATAAGACCTGAAAATGATTACACCATCGATTCCCTAGATAAAATATTCAATGTAGACAGAAGCGGAGACTCTGCTTACTGTGAAAGTACTGGTATGGAACCTGTAACCATAAAAGTAACCGGATTTGGAGGACAAGGTGTTTTAAGTGCAGGTCTTACAATAGCTCAGGCTGCCTGCAGTGAAGGCAAACATGTTTCATGGTATCCAAGTTACGGACCAGAACAAAGGGGAGGAAGCTCAAACTGTTCCATTGTAATTTCTGATGAAACCATAGGAACTCCAGTTGTAGAAGATATTGACATTCTCATTGCTCTAAACAAACCGTCTTTAGAGAAATTTGCCAAAGATGTTAAAGAAAACGGAACTATTATCTATGATTCCCGTATAGGTGATGTTGAAGTTGATAAAAACGTCAATATAATCAAAGTTCCTTCAATTGAAATAGCTGAAAAATTTGGAAACACAAGAACTGCAAATACTGCTTTAATTGGTGTTTTAATGGAATTGAAGAAAACTTTAGCACCAGAATCCTATGAAAATGCTATTAAACATATGTTTGCATCCAAACCTAAAGTCATTGATGTAAATATTGATGTTTTAAAAGCTGGAGCGCAATGGGTAAAAGACAACTCTTAAATTAAATGTGGTTTCATGACATATAAAGAAATAGCTAAAAAATACTTGGAAAATAATGGAATTACCATAGGAGATACCATTAAAATCAATAAAGAGGATATCTCCTATGAAGGTATCTTATTAGATAGATCTGAAGATAGTGAAGACGGATATTTAGTTTTAAAACTAGACAGCGGATACAATATCGGTGTAGCTATTGAAAATACACAAGCTGAACTGATTCAAAAAGGTGACAAACCGAAAATTGGTTATGGGGCTGAAGATATAGCTCACGACCCTTCAAAACAAAATATTTCAATAATATCTACAGGAGGAACTGTTTCTTCAATTATTGATTATAGAACTGGAGCAGTTCACCCTAAATTTACAGCAGCTGATTTAATTAAAGCAAACCCTGAATTATTAGATTATGCCAATTATAATGTTAAAGCACTGTACAATATTTTAAGTGAAAATATGCAACCTAAATATTGGGTTGAAGCTGCCGAATCAATAGCTAATGACATATCTGATGGTTCTGACGGTATTGTAATAGCTCACGGTACTGACACATTACACTACACTGCTGCTGCATTAAGTTTCATGTTAAAAACACCGGTTCCAATTGTAATAACAGGAGCTCAGAGAAGTTCAGACAGACCATCCAGTGATGCTAATATGAACCTCATTGATTCTGTAGTAGCTGCAAAATCAGATATTGCTGAAGTCAGCGTATGTATGCATGGAAGTTTAAATGATTCCTACACTTATCTTCATAAAGGTACTAAAGTCCGTAAAATGCACACCAGCCGCAGAGATACATTTAGAAGCATTAACTATGAACCAATAGCTAAAATTGAAAATCATTCTGTTGACATTAACCCTAATTACAGATACACTAAAAGAAATGAAAATGAATTGGAAGTCAACAGTGCTGTTGAAGAAAAAATAGGGTTTATCAAAAGTTTTCCTGGAATCTGTGAAGAGCTTATTGAATATCATATTGATAAAGGATATAAAGGTCTTGTTATTGAAGGAACCGGTCTTGGACATGTCCCAGACAAATTAATAACTCCTTTAGCTAGAGCACATGATGAAAATATTCCTGTTGTCATGACTTCCCAGTGTTTATACGGTAGAGTAAATATGAATGTTTATTCCACCGGAAGAGAAATATTAAATGCAGGAGTTATATCTGGAAGAGACATGACTCCTGAAACCGCTTATGTTAAATTAAGCTGGGTTTTAGGTCAAACTAATGATATTGGAGAAGTTGCAAAACTAATGAATAAAAATATAGCTGGAGAATTTAATGAAAAGTCTTCAATCAAATATTTCTTAAATTAAGGTCGTGTGAAAATGGATTGGGAAAAATTAGGACTTAAAATGGGACTTGAAATTCATCAGCAATTAAATACTAAACATAAACTCTTTTGTCCTTGTAAAACCGAGTTAGTTGATGAAGATTACAATGAAATTGTTGAGAGAAACTTAAGGCCAACACAAAGTGAACTTGGTGAAATTGACAGGGCTGCTCTTCAGGAGTCTTTACGTGGTTTAAACTTCAAATATGAATCTTATGACCACCACACCTGTCTTGTTGAAAGTGATGATGAACCGCCTCACAGCTTAAATAAAGAAGCTCTTGAAATCTGTATTACAATAGCTGCATTGATGAATATGCATATTGTAGATGAATTCCATACAATGAGAAAACAGGTTATTGATGGAAGTAACACCGGAGGATTCCAAAGAACAGGACTTGCTGCAACTGACGGTTATCTTGACACTCCTTACGGCAGGGTAGCTATTGAAAGTTTAGGTCTTGAAGAAGATGCAGCCAGAAGAATTGAAACTACTGAAGATTACACTGAATTTAGATTAGACAGGTTAGGTATTCCTCTTGCAGAAATTACAACAGATCCGTCTATGCACCATCCTGATCAAGTCCGTGAAGTTGCATATATGATCGGTCAGGTTTTAAGAAGTACTAATGTAAAAAGAGGTCTCGGAACCATCAGACAGGATTTGAATATTTCAATTGAAAAAGGAGCCCGTGTTGAAATTAAAGGTGTTCAAAACCTTGATTTAATGAGCGAAATTGTAGAAAATGAAGTTCAAAGACAGCTTGCATTAATTGAAATAAAAGAAGAATTGAACAAAAGAAATGCTGAAGTGCTTGAAGAAATTCATGATTTAGATAGCTTATTTGAAAATACCAAGTCCAAAATATTATCTTCAGCAGAATCCATAAAAGCAGTTGTATTAAAAGGTTTCAACGGACTTATCGGAAAAGAAGTTCAGCCTGGAAGAAGATTTGGTACTGAAATAGCAAGTTATGCTAAAAAACGTGGAGTTTCAGGAATATTCCACAGTGACGAACTACCTGCATACGGTATTACACAGGACGAAGTAAATTCAGTGAAAGACTATTTGAATGTTGGTTCTCAGGATGCATTCATCATTGTTGCACATGATGAAAATGTAGCTATTTCAGCACTGGAAGAAGTTAAAAGAAGAGCTAATCTCGGATTTGAAGGAGTTGTTGAAGAAACACGTAAATCATTAGACGATGGAAATACTGAATATATGAGACCTCTTCCTACAGCTAACAGGATGTATCTGGAAACAGATATTCCATTATTTAAAATAAATGATGAACTGGTCGAACCAATTAAAAACAACTTACCAGAACTTCCTGATGTTAAAAAAGAAAGAATTATTAAAGAATACAATTTAAGTGAAGATTTAGCCAGCCAGCTAGTTAAAAGATTAGAAGCTGATGTCTTTGAAGAGATATTAACTGATGTTGAAGTAGATCCAACACCAGTAGCTTCCCTTCTTGCTTATGATTTAAGAGAAATTAAAAGGGAAGGTCTTGACATTGATATTTTAACTACCCGACACTTAAAAGATATTTTCCAACTTTTAGCAGATTCCAAAATAGCTAAAGATAGTGTTACCAAATTAACAACCTGCGTAATACAATCACCTGATGAGGAAATCGAAATAACAGCTAAAAACAATAATCTGACTTTGCTTAGCCATGAAGAAGTTACTCAAATCATAGAAGACATTGTCAATAAAAATGAAGCTATGGTTAAAGAACGCCAGATGGGAGCTATGGGTCCTTTAATGGGAATGAGTATGAAAGAACTTAAAGGCAAAGCTGACGGAAGTATTGTTAACAGAATAGTTAAAGAGTCCATTCAGAAAATGTTATAAAAGAGTTAATAACTCTTTTACTTATTTTTATTTAAAATTCAATAATACTGTTGATTAACATCCATAAAATAAAAATTATAATTATCTATTTAAATAGCTAATTTAGCTGTTTAACGATGTTTTTACGATATTACTTATTTTCAAAACAGGCAAAAACTTTATATTTAAACCCTTTTAAATATTATAAATGGAGGTGAAAATATAAGGAAACTATCAATTCTTCTTATATTCTTACTTTTAGTAATCGTTATTCCTGCAGTTTCTGCTGAATAAAATGTTACATCCGATAATATTGATAACTCGATAACTATTGGTCCCGAAGATTCAATACAAACAGCAGTAAATGATGCAAATAGCTCAGCCACCATTTATCTAACACCCGGAACTTATTACCAAAACGGAATAAAAGTTGATAAAAACTTAACATTTCAAGGAAAGGGAAATGCTGAAGACATCATAATAGATGGGCAGCATAAAGACAGCATTATATTAATCAATTCTGTTTCAACAGTGAAATTTATTAATATAACCTTTATAAACGGTGATGGTCATGATTACGGTGGTGCAATCCACAGTGAACACGGTGGTAAGGTATATGCAGATACATGTATCTTTAAAGACAATAAAGCAAATGAAAATGGCGGAGCTATTTCAGTAGCAGGAGAACAATTTTACAAACTTGGAAAAAAATTACTAACAAAGGATAATTACATCCGGACCTCTTGAAGTAACCAATTCAATTATTGCTAACAATTACGGTGAAAGTGGAGTCATATATGTTGATGAAGAAACACCAAATATACCTTCCAAGGTAATATTCCACAATAATCTTATAATGGACAATTATGCGAAGAACAATAAAATCTTTGTAATTGAACAGTCAACAGCAAAAGATTCCAATATTGATGGAAATGATTTTGGAACTACCAATACAACTATAATAGTTGATGACAAAACAGGCACCTTCCAAATACCAACTAAATCAGTATAAATCCAATAACTCCTAATCCAAAACCAATTAATCCAGTAACTCCAAACACTCCTGCAAATCCTGAAACTAATACAACAAAACCTGCTACAAATAGCAGCAACAATCATACAGACAACATTATTAACAATATAGTTTCAGCCATAAGCAATGAAGTTAATAAAATTGTTTCCAATGAAAATAAAATTGTCAGCAACTCTACTGAAAGTAATGTGAATGTAGGAACAGACTCTTCACAGGAAGCAAAAACCGGTGACTCTGAAAAAAGTGTTCATGAACTTCTTGACAAAGATGTTTCAAAACAAACACAAATTAATCCAATACCTTTTATAATCGTGTTAATTATTGTTTTTGCTGTTTTAATCTTTGGTTATTACAGATATAAGAAAAACGAATAATTAATCTCTTTTTTCTTTTTTTAAACTTATCAAAATAAAATAATACTTTCATTAATTTTAAATAATCCCAAACAATATAATTAAATTAACTAAATATTGAGGTTATTAACATGAAAACTTATGATATAATCATAGTTGGAGCAGGTCCTGGAGGATTAACTGCTGGAATCTATGCAGGAAGACAAGGAACAAAAACATTAATTTTGGATAAAGGACTGGCTGGCGGAATTGGTCGTGAAGTTCCACTAATGGAAAATTATCCTGGATTTGACACAATTTCAGGTTTTGAATTAGTTGAAAAAATGAAATTGCAGTGTATGAAATATGTTGAATTGCATGAAAATGAAATTGTAAAAAACATAGAAAAAAACAATGATAACTTCCTTGTTACAACACATAAAGATGAATACTGCGGAAAAACAATAATTTTAGCTACTGGAAGTTCACATAAGCATCTGGAAATTCCCGGAGAAGAAGAATATTTAGGCAAGGGAGTTAGCTATTGCGCTACCTGTGACGGATTATTCTTTAAGGACAAAGATGCCATAATGATTGGTGGTGGAAATAGTGCACTGCAAGAAGCTATTTTCCTGGACAATGTCGGCTGTAATGTTACCATTATCCATAGAAGAGATGAACTAAGAGCTCAGCAATATCTGCAAAAGGAAATTAAGGAAAGAAATATTGATGTTATTTACGATACAACAGTTGAAGAAATAAAAGGAAATGCTCTTGTAAATTCTGTAATTCTAAAAAATGTTAAAACTAATGAATACAGTGAATTTAAAACACAGGGAGTTTTTGTTGGCATAGGATATAAACCACATAATGAATTAGCCAAAAAATTAAATGTTGAATTAAGTGAATCCGGAGAAATAATTACAGATAAACATCAAAGAACAAATATTGAAAATGTTTATTCTGCAGGAGATATATGCGGCGGGTTAAGGCAATGGATTGTAGCATGTGGAGAAGGTGCAATAGCTGCAACTTCCGCATATGAAGACATACACAATCACAAATAAATTAAAAACGCTCAGATAAATACACATATATGAAAAATGCTATAACCAATACTATAAACAATGGCAATAACCACATGAATATTTTTAATAGCACTACTGCAATTAAAATTGCAATAATAATATAAATTAAATCTCTAAGTTCCATGACAATGTGATTTATTTAATATTATATATAAAGTTTAAGCAAATGGTGGAAAAATGGAAAGAAAATGGCAATTAATCATATTCTTCATAGCAATGATCATATTATCTGCAGGGGGATATGGATATATCATTAGTGAATCTACAGCACCTCCAGAAATGGAAACCTATGACTTTGGAGAGTTTACCATGGAAATACCTGAAGACAGCAATGTTAAATTAGCAGGTTCTGATTTATCATTAAGTGTATATGTTGGAGACAATTTTCAAGTTATAAAAATTAACAAAACATTTTATGAAAATCAGAATGAATTAAATCATATATTGGAACAGACAAGCATTGAAAATTTAACCAACTCTTCAAGAATTGTGGAAACTTCCAACAACATCACATACTACCAAATAACAGATGAAAATAATATCATAGGATTTGAAAATGAAACATACATTGCAATAAATAATAATAACCCAAGCAACATCATTATAATCGGCAGCTATGATTTGGATTTGCTAAAACAGATAACACCTACAATAAAAAACAAATAATAGGGCAAAAATGCCCTTATCTTTTTTTACATTATTAAATTAAAATACTTTTATGTAGCGTTATTTTTGTAATTGGCACAGATTTACTTGTGGCTACATCAATAATTTTTTCAAATAAAATAAAGACCATGTGCTGATTTTAGAGCATTTACAATGACTGTTTCGTCAGATACAAAATTTGAACAACAAAATTCAAATTCAAAATTTTCAAAAACATTGAAATTAATTTATGAAAACCTATTTTTCTTTTTTTAAAAAATTATTCCTAAAATTTAGTACAAACATATAATAAATAAAAAAAACTAAAATAATAACATTAGATTAGGGAGTAAAAAATGACAATATTAGTTATTAATAATAAAGGCCAATATAATCATAGAATTCAACGTAGCTTACAATATCTTAAAATTCCAACCGAATTAGTTCCAAATACATTAAGTATCGAAGAAATTGAAGCTAAAAATCCAATTGGATTGATTTTAGGTGGCGGACCTTCAATTGAAGGTGCTGGAAATAGTGAAGAATATATTAAACATTTTGATATACCTATTTTAGGAATCTGTTTAGGACACCAGCTAATAGCCAAGGCTTACGGTGGACAAATAGACACGTCCAATACTGAAAGCTATGCTAAAGTTGAAATCAATATTGTTAATGATGAAAACTTATTTTCAGGATTAGCTCCTAAAATGGAAGTCTGGTCTTCCCACAAAGAGGAAGTGAAAAGTATCCCTGATGATTTTGAAATTTTGGCTAATTCAAACTTATGCGATGTTGAATCCTTTAAACATACCGAAAAAGATGTTTATGGAATACAATTCCACCCTGAAGTACATCATACTCCTAAAGGATCAACTATATTCGAAAATTTCTATGAAATTTGTAAAAAAAGGTGTAATAATGATTGATAATCCAGAAGACTTAAAAGAAAAAGCACTTGCAAATAAACCAGGTTTAAGAAGACAGTATGTCAATATTCCTGTAGGAGATGAAGAATACGGGTTCAGAATCTCCGGAATTGGTGCTAAAGCTATAAAATTAGAAAAATATGTCAAATATGATGAAATATTTGAAGCACTTGAAGCTGGAAATGAAAACGGTTTGGAAGCAATGGTTAAACAAATCATTGAAGATTATGAAGAAGAAAACGAAGAAGAAGCAGAATAATCATTTGTGGTTGAGACAATGTTAGGTCCAGAAGAATTTATTAAAGATGCTATCCAAAAGATAAAAGAGCAAATAGGTGATGAAAAAGCTATTATTGCTTTATCCGGAGGAGTCGACAGTTCAGTATGTTCTGTTCTTGTCCAAGAAGCTATTGGAGATAATTTAATAGCAATATTTGTAGATCATGGTCTTTTAAGAGAAGGGGAAGTGGAAGAAGTAACTAATACTTTTAAAGATAGATTAAACTTTAATTATGTTGATGCTTCTGAAGAATTCTTAAACGCTCTTGAAGGAGTAGAAGATCCTGAAGAAAAAAGAAAAATCATCGGAAAAGTATTTATTGATGTTTTTGAAAGAGAAGCTGAAAAAACAGATGCAAAATACTTAGTACAAGGTACCATAGCTCCTGATTGGATTGAAAGTAAAGGTAAAATCAAATCCCACCACAATTTAGCACTCCCTAGCGGTATGGTTCTTGAGTTAGTTGAACCAATCCGTGATTTGTACAAAGATGAAGTAAGGGAAATTGGTTTATTATTAGACTTACCTGAAAAAGTAGTTCACAGACAACCGTTCCCAGGCCCAGGTCTTGCTGTTAGAGTTATTGGCTCACTTACACCAGAAAAACTTGATATTTGCAGAAAAGCAAATAAAATAGTAACTGACGAAATAGAAAAAGCAGGTATTGACAAAGATGTATGGCAATATTTCGCAGTATTAACTGACAGTAAAGTTACCGGAGTTAAAGGAGACCAAAGAGACTTCGGTTATTTGGTTGTTTTAAGAATCGTTGATTCCGTTGATGCTATGACTGCATATGTTCCTGAATTACCATGGAAGGTTATTCAAACAATGTCACAAAGAATAACTTCTGAAATTTCTGAAGTAACACATGTTGCATTATCCATAAGTGATAAACCACCTAGCACAATCGAATTCGCTTAAAAACAAATAATCAGTACTTAAATGAAAAAAATTTAGGTACTTTCAAATCTTTTTTTAATTAAATACTTATTTTCACTAGATTTAAAATGGCAAATATGAAAACAACCAAAAATGCATACCTTGAAAAATTAACCAAACAAATACAGATGAAATCTGTTAAAGTTGGAAAAAATTTAGAGGGAAGCACACCACCGTCTGTTTTTATTGGAAGATGGTCATATCCCAAAGTCTATGCAGGGCCTATGATGGCAAATCAATTAGGAGATACTGCAATTATGGATTCTCCGGAATCCTGGATTGGAGAGCATAAAAATCAGGAAGATATAATTAAATACAGAATGAGTCTCGTAAGAGGAAAACAACTAATTAAAATTGATGATTTAGATAATCCTTTTGTTGAAAAACTACAGGACATCTCCCTGGCTTCCAAAGCAATTGACAGTGAAGCCACTTTTGGCAAACGTCCCACAGGAGCACTGCTGACTGAAGACAGTATGCCTCATGGTCCAAGTGCAGTTATTGAAAAATTTGATATAGATGCAGTCCGCTGGGACAAACAATTGGAAAAAACCTATTATGACACTGATTTGAAAGCCAGTGAAGCTGTTCTAAACTTGCACAATAAAGATGTTCCATTTACAGCTATGCAAAAAGCATTTTCAGTAGGTGCCTTTGGAACAAAAAACAAAAGAAAACTGGTTCCGACAAGATGGTCAATTACAGCATGTGATACCACATTGGCAGACCAATTCTTAAAAGAAGTCAGAAAATTTGAAAAGATTGATACATACAGGGTTTATGAATTCGGAAGCCTGAACAATTATTATGTAATCATATTGACTCCGACAGAATGGCAGTATGAATGGTATGAAGCATTTATTAAAATAATAGGTAAAGAAGAAATTATTTTCTCAGACTATGAAACAAATGGTGGAAAAAAGGAATACTCAAGAGTTGGCGGATGTTATTACACAGCTAAAATGGCAGTTCTTGACAGTTTATTTAAAGAGAAAAAACAAGCAGGATTACTTGTTTTAAGAGAAGCTTACGAAGGTTATGTGCCATTAGGAGTATTTAATGTTAGAGAAAATATGAAAGAAGCTATGAAAAAATCATATAAAGAATTTGAAACCTTAAAAGATGCTATGTTATACTGCGGAAGCAAACTAAAAATACCGGTTAAAAAATATGTAAAGCAGGGAACCCTGTTAAATGAAATGCTTCACACAAAACAGACTACACTGGATCAATACTTCAAATAGTGATAATATGGAATTTAAATTTAAAGAGCCTCATAAAGAAACTAGGGAATCTATGGCTAAAGTAGCCAGTGGCGAAAATCCTTATTTAAATGACCGGAACAACAGTTTTGAAAAAAACTGCCAAAAAAAAGTAAAAGAAATTACAGGACATGAATACTGCGAAATAACCAGCAGCGGAAACAACAGTATTTTTATAGCACTGTCAGCTATTGAAGGTTCAGTCATTATACCAGACCAGGGAGGATGGAATGGTTTTAAGCAAATTGCCAACTATTTAAATAAGGAAATAATAACCCTCAAAACAGATTTAGGACTGATAAACACTGATTATTTAAATGAAATGGATATTCCTAAAAACTCCGCCCTAATATTTACAAGTTTTGCAGGATATAGTGCAAACCAGGATACAAAAAGCATTTCAAAATACTGTAAAAACAATGGAATCACAACAATTGAAGATGCTTCTGCAGGAATTGGAGATGAAAAACAGGAGTTGGGAAATGGAAAATTATCCGACATCATAATTGCTTCAACAGGATCTCCAAAAATCATAAATGTTGGAAGCGGCGGATTTATCAGCTCAAATAAACCTGAAATTTTTGAAAATACCAAACTGCCTCAAAAATTAAGTAAAACTAATGAAATAATATGCAGTGGTATAGATAAAGAACTTGATTTTGTAAAAAGTAATTTGGAACAAACAATAAATGCAACAAACATATTAAAAAAACATATAAATAATACATTTCATGCAAGTAAAAGAGGCGTTAATGTAATTATCCAACATGACAAACCGAAGGATATAATCTGGAAAGTGAAAAAGGAATTGCCGATAAATCATCATGCTTTCATTACAAAATGTCCGAACTATAATCGTCTGAAAGAAAAAGGACTTGTAATTGAAGTTAAAAATTTGGATTACAGCAGTTTAAAAAAAGAAAATCTTGATAAAATAATTGAAGTTGTTAATAATCAACTATGAGTTTGGTTATCTTATCAATTATTATATCATCAATATGCATGTTTGCCAGCTCATTTTTATCAATATCATAAATCTTCATTAATTTTAATTCATCAGCTATTAAAACATTATTATCTCTATCAAACATTAAAGATAATTCATCAACACTTTCATCAGAACAGTTTATTAAGATAGCGCACAAATTCATTTTTCCTTCTTTAAGGCCAAGAATTTCAAAAGCTTTGGAAATCTGTCTTTGAGCGGAACATCTTAAACAAATCTCAACACTTAAATCATTGGCAAGGTTTTCATGTCTTCTGAAAGCTAAAAAAGCCTGATTAACACCATGTTCCACATGCCTTAAACCTGCTATTGCATCAGCATTCAAAAGCTGGATAATTTCATCATCACTATTTTTAAGACTGTTAATTTTATCCAGTGTTTTGCTGACAGAATCAATATTTCCTTTAAATCCTAAAACTTTAATTTCCATAAAAACACCCTAATTAGAAAGTAAGCGGTTAACACCAGAAATATATGCCTTTACACTGGCATTAATAATATCCGGCTCAGTTCCTCTTGCAGATATGATTTTATCCCCTTTCTGAAGTTTAATAATTACATCAATAAGTGCATCAGTACCTCCGGTAATTGCATCTACATGGTATTCAATAAAATCAATATCATCAAAGATATCCAAAGAGTTAACAGCATTGATTGCAGCATCCACAGGACCAATACCTACACCAGCATTTAAAACTTCCTCACCGTCAACTGTCAGTTTTACAGATGCAGTAGGCATAACCTTATTACCTGATACAATAGTAACCTCATTTAACTTAATCCTGTCTTTATGATTAATTTCTAAAACATTATCAGCTATTGCCTGCAAATCAACATCAGTAACTGTTTTACCTTTATCAGCAAGAACTTTAATATTGTCGCAAATCTTTTTAAGCTGATTTTTACTGACATTAACTCCCAGCTCTTTTAGTCTAACATCCAAACCATGAGTACCCATATGCTTACCAATGACGAACCTGCGTTTACGGCCAACAAGTTCAGGAGTTATAGATTCATAAGTAGCGGCATTTTTAATAATTCCATCAGAATGAATTCCTGATTCATGAGCAAAAGCATTCTCACCTACAATTGCTTTGTTAGGCTGAATATAAACACCAGTCAATCTTGCCACTAATTTTGAAATGGTGTAAATCTCATGAATTTTAATATCTGTTGAAAACTGAGGGAATAATTTGTATATGCCAACAACACATTCTTCAAAAGAAGTATTGCCTGCTCTCTCACCGATACCATTTATGGTAGAATGGAATTCAGATGCTCCCCCTTTCAAAGCGGCAAATGTATTGGCAACAGCCAAACCAAAATCATTATGACAATGACAGCTAATTGGAACATCAATATCTTCTTTTAATTGCTTAAACATTTCAAAAGAAGATTCAGGTGTTAAAATACCAACAGTATCACATAAGCAAACCCTATCAGCACCATGTTCAATAGCATTAACATAAACTGTCTTTAAAAAATCAATGCTTGTTCGGGATGCATCTTCAGCAGACAGCTCAACAGTTAAACCGTGATCCTTACAATAATCAACTGCAGAGTTGGACATTGCCAGTAACTCCTCTTTAGTAATTTTTAATTTATCAAAAATATGCAAATCAGAAGTAGGAACAACTAAATTAACTGCATCAACATCACATTCTAAACAATAATCAATATCCATTTCAAGAGGTCTGGAAAAACTAAGAATCTCTGCATTAAAATTCTGTTGAGTTATATCTTTAATAGACTGTCTTTCCCCTTCTGAAGTAATTGCTGAACCTGCCTCAATAAAATTAACACCAATTTCATCAAGTTTAGTAGCAATTCTTAATTTCTCCAATGAAGTTAAAGATACACCAGGAGTCTGTTCTCCATCTCTTAAAGTAGTGTCCAATATTTTAATATTCATAAAATCACCGCAGACAAAATAATCATGAAATAAAAAAAACAGATAAAATAAAAATATTAAAAAATAAGTAAGTAATGTAATAGAAAAAGGCTTGCAGCGAAATGAAATTCCCATAGAAAACCATAGTACACAAACAAAACACAAAAGGACTTCACTACTGGGATCGAAACGAGACCAGGTATAACCCCCATGCTATGACCGCAAAACCTATATTCTAATACGTCATAAGAATGAAAAATAAAAATAAACAAAACCGTACAACTTTCACCCGTACTATTAACACCTAACCAAATTATTCCCAAGCTTAGTACTATAAAATCAAGTATAGTAAAACTTAACAATAATCTATAAAATCATGCAAGCGAACAATTGGAAGTAGCGGACTAAAC